>Ga0326728_10011763_pt1 | contig 19802 bp, 16 predicted proteins | sample MB3enrmetagenome_FD_207602 | JGI IMG/M metagenome (GOLD analysis project Ga0326728, IMG submission 207602) | Lab enriched peat soil microbial communities from McLean, Ithaca, NY, United States - MB31MN | ecosystem: Environmental > Terrestrial > Soil > Wetlands > Peat | place: USA: New York... | reverse complement strand
CGCCTTTCTATAAGAGCCTGAATTCCACGAGTTTATACTCCTCTAATGCTTCACCTGTGCCAATAAGAGATTCGGTATTATGCATATTCTATCCTCTCATTACGGTCGAGTCAAATATATTATTGCCTTAATTAGAGTGATTACTGGGTTATCCATCAATGATTCCATAAACCGCAATACACGTTCATCATCCTACATCACCTGATCTTCACCTATGATGATAAACGCATCCTCTTCAGGATGTACGCCCGGTTTCAGCAGCCAGCTCGTCATGCCGAGCCTGCTGTCGCTCCCGAGGGTGCAGGACGGCACATCGTCTCTGGCAAGGATGATCTTCAGGTCGAATTCATACTCCATGCCCACCCGGTACCTGATGAGCGAGAAAATGGGCTTGAGCATTGCCCCGTCCGGGAGGAACTTCCTGAACTCGTCATAGCCCATGGGACCGAGGTCCACCCGGAACTTGGTCTCGCAGTCCCACACGTAGCTGCCGCACAGGGCATCCTCGCCCAGCCGGGCATTGGCCATGCCGAGGCGGGTATGGTCTTCTTCGGAAAGCGCGATGATGCGTTCGATGAACTGGACCACCTCTGCATTGACACCGGAAAGGTATGACACAGCCGCCTCGATGCCGGCCACATCGGGAGACCGGGTGGAAAACAGCCCGGAGTAGTACACCAACGATTCGGGAGAAAGGCCGATGCGCTCGGGCAGGCCCTTGGTGCCCAGGCCGCACAGGCTCAGCAAATAGGAGGTGAGCCTGTCCTGTCCGCCGGGTGTGTAGTTCTCGGGAAAACGCTGTTTCTTCCATGCAAGATAGAACAGTGAGATGAGACGGTGGTGAAAAATATCGAAAAAGGCGGGAAGTGTTGTATCTTTTTCCTTCAGCCGCTGAAGGGCAAGCTCGGTGTAAAAGTAGGGAAGAACCCCTGACGGGCCGATGAGCCCTATGAAGGCCAGCGATATATCTGCAGGGACACCTTCTCCCCTGTCTTCGAGGCCTGTGATGTCGGACGCAGGGAATGAGAGGCCTGGCTTGACGGAGAAGCGGACAGCCTCTTTCCCCGGCTCCAGTGCATCACCGAGGGGCTCTGTTCCCTGTTTCATTGCCTCCAGGAGGTGGACGGCCTGGAAGAAAGAGAACCTGTGGAATTCACTGAAAAGGCGCTCCTTAAGCGGAGCGGTGTCTAAATGAGAATCCGCTTTCCGTTTCTCGGTGGCCACTTTTTGAGCGCCTCTTTCTTCTGCAGGGTCTTCACCTCGAACTGGGTGAAGGAGTTGACCGAGACATACTGAGCCAGAAAATGTTCCAGAACCGATGCGAACAGGTACAACCCGGCGCCCACGAACTTGTCCTCATCCAGGGTGATAGTCACATGCATGCCCCGGCAGAACGACCTCCCCATGCGCCGCGTCACGTGGGAGGATTCCACGGAGACGATCCCTGAAATCTGCTGGGCGCTCGATGGCGAATTCTCAAAATCATAGAGCTTCAGCAATTCCTGCAAGGCACCCTCGCCCCCTTCAACCAGTGAGAGGTAATTGAGGCTCAGGTGTGAGATCAGCCGCCACTGAAGCGCCCCCTTCAGTCCCGGCCTTCGGGTGGGAGTGGGCTTGATGAGGCAGGTGATCCGGGATATCGGCCCTGCCGTATCCAGGCTGAAATCTCCGGTCGGGTCGCCGAAGGGCAGCCGCGACGGGAGGTCGCGGTTGGTGCATATGGTGTACACCGTGAGCACCTCAACACCCGGGGTCGATGGGTTGAAGTCTGGGTCGGCAAACGACAGGTAAACCTCGGTTCCGTTGTCTCCCTTCTTTCCGGAAAGACGCCTAGACATATGCCAGAAGTATGACTGCGTATCTGTTTCTTCCATGTGGTGGCGGATAGAATAGAACGGCCTTATTTCAATGGTCTTGCCGGGCTGTGCAGGCGAGGTGGAGACCACCCGGTCGATGTAGTAGATCTCGCACGCCTCCTGCCTGCGCATGTCAGGGATTACACGGTACTCACTCAAGCGGCGCTCCACCCGTATGGGCTCGGCCACCTTCCTGAACAGGTTCACCGCAGGGGCTGTATTGAGTCGGAACGTATCGGCATTGACCACCATGCCCTGGCGGGCAGGGCGGTCAAGATAGATCCAGATGTCCAGGGTGTCGCTTCCTGATAGTTCTCTGATGCCCTCAAAACCCTTCAGGTCGAAGAACAGGAACTTCTCCGGGAAACAGAAGTATTCGAAAAGGGTGAGGTATCCAGGGAACGAACGTGGTGATGCCGGGATCAGCACCTCATCCGGATCGAACCCGACGGGCGCCAGGGCACTGCTCGGCAGTGTGGTAACAACCGTCTTCCCTTCCTTTGTCTTCACCTCCAGTTCGATGGCAGTCACATTGTTGAAGAGCAGCTCATAGAGCAGGAACATGTGCTGGTGCGAGCCGTTCAGGTAGAACCTGAGGGTATTGAAGCCGATCTGCGACATGCTCAGGTTGTTGAAGGTCTTGAGCTGTAGCCATACTGCCTGCTGGGCGCCCTCCTTTAGTCTCTTCGGCTCCCTCAAGCCTGCGCCGGTGACCTCAAGGGGCCAGATAGTAGCAGGGTACGCCGTGGAGAACTGGCAGGCAGTTCCGCCCACGGGCTTGGAAAAAAGCTGCGTGCCTTTATCGATGAGGTAACCCGAGGGAGGAATGGTCTGCTTGACCGGCTCGAAGCTTACCACGGTCAGGGAGGGTATGGGGCTGATGTAATGCGGATAAAGGATGTGGAATAGAGATTCCGTGATCTCCGGGAAGTCGTCGTCTATCTTGTGGTGAATACGTCCGGCCAGAAGGGCGAATGCCTCGATGAGACGCTCTGTGTGGGGGTCGTCGCACTTGTCCGCCTCAAGCAGGAGCCTGCCCGCGATCTTGGGATACTTCTTCGCGAACTCGGCGCCCATCTCGCGGATGAAGGTCAGCTCGCGTTCGTAGTATTGGAGAAGGGTGTCGTCCATAGCCTTATTTCGTAATTACGTATTCGCTCCTGTTGATATCGAACACGGTGTCGAATTGAACAGGCTCGGTTTCAGGCTCGATCACCAGGAGGGCATTGATCCTGAACCTGAGGCTGTTGCCGCGCTGATCGCTCTCTAGATGGATCTTGACGTTTTTGAGCCGCGGCTCAAAGCGGGCTATAGTGCGTTCGATATCCTGGCGCAGGGCCTTTCTGAGCACAGTGCTCTTGGTGCTCTGCGAGGTGAAGTCCCGCAGCCCATAGACCAGCACCGATTTATTGAGCTCGGTGAATTCGGCAGGCACCGGGTAGATGGTGCGGCGCGTGTTCAGGAGGTTCTCGATGTCGCGGATGACATAAGCCTTGATCTGGCGCATGTCCAGGAGACGGTACTGAACAGGCTCGAATGATACCTCCGGCTCCTGATCGATGAGCCTGTCCAGCAGCGAGGCCCGGATATTCCCCTGGCTGTCGTTCATCTAAGGGTTGTTCTAGACCTTCTTATTCGTAGTCAAGTCCCAACCGGCAGCTACATTACCGCCGCCACCGCCGCCTGCGCGTTTCTGCATGGTATAGGTCCAGCTGATCTTGGCATAATTAAAGGATAGCGTCTCAACAGGGACGCTGTTTCCCCCGCCACCAACCGAAATTGAGCTGATAATGACGTCGTTCAACTTATATTCCATGTATTTGACCTTTGATTCACCGGCAGCGCGTTGGAGTTCAAGAGTAACCTCATCTATATGCTGACCGGAAGCGCAGGCCAGGGCGAGATTCGGTGAGGCGCTGTCAAGCATTTTCACAATGGACAGATCGCCGAAATCGGCACGGGCAGACGTTCCGCCGCCGGCAGTGCTGACCCGGGACGACGCAGCTTGATGTGCGCCCCAGGAAAAAGATTCAATCTCCATCCATTTTTCATGGCCCTTATCCGTGCTTTCCCCATCGATCCCTTTAATCTTTAAAAATATATCAGACGCCATTCTGTATACCTCCTTATGTTTTTATATTTAAGCAACTACATTCCTTACCCCTTGGCCGGGGGCGGAAGATTGGCCACCAGGCGCAAGGACACGGTCAGCTCGTCCAGCTGGTAATGCGGTTTGAGGAAGGCCACGGCCCGGTAAGCACCCGGTTTGCCGGAAATCTCGGTTACATCGATGCGTGCTTCCCGCAAGGGATACTTGGCCTTCATTTCCTGGCCGGCATTGTCATCGAGGAGCACATAATTGCTGATCCAGCGGTTCAGGAAGTCCTGGGCGTTCTGGCGGGTCATGAAGCTGCCGATCTTATCGCGCATGATGGACTTCAGGTAGTGGGCGAAGCGCGAAACCGCCAGGATGTACTGGAGCTGCGAGGAAAGCTTTGCATTGGCATTGGCTGCATCCGTGTCGAATTGCTTGGCCTTGTTCGCCGTCTGGGTGCTGAAGAAGGCCGCATAGTCGGTGCCCTTGCAGTGCACGAGCGGGATGAAGCCGAGGTCTGCGAGCTCCTTCTCCCGGCGGTCGGTGATGGCGATCTCGGTGGGGCACTTAAGCGCCACGTCGCCCTCGTCGGTCTTGAAGGTATGCACGGGCAGTCCCTGCACCAGGCCCCCGCCCTCCACGCCGCGGATGGCGGCTGTCCAGTGGTACTTGGCAAAGGAATCGGTCAGGCGTGTGCCCAGGGCGTAGGCCGCATTGCCCCACAAGTACTTGTCGTGCTCCGTGCCCGTGACATCCTCTTCGAAGTTGAAGGCCTCCACCGGGACGTTTGCCGCTCCATAGGGAAGCCTGGAGAGCACGTGCGGCAGGGCCAGTGCCACGTAGCGCGAATCTTCGGAATCCCTGAAGGACTTCCACTTGGCGTATTCCACGCTCTGGAAGATCTTTGCGAGGTCACGGGGCTGGCCCAGGTCCGTATAACTGTCCAGGTTGAACATCTTGGGCGATGCTGCTGATATGAAGGGTGCATGGGCCGCAGCCGCCACCTGGGAGACCTTCTCCAGGAGCGAAAGGTCCTGTGGTTGATTCCCGAATTCGTAGTCGCCGATCAGGGCCCCGTAGGAGGCTCCGCCGAACATGCCGAACTCCTCTTCGTAGATCTTCTTGAACAGGGTCGACTGGTCGAATTCGGGGGCCTTCTCCATGTCTTTCAGGAGCTCGCCCTTGGTGGCGTTCATGACCCTGATCTTGAGCGTCTCACCCGTCTCGCTCTGGTTCACCAGGTAGAACAGGCCACGCCACGATGCCTCGAGCTTCTGGAAGTCTGCATGGTGCATGACCTCATTGAGCTGGTCGGAGAGGAGCTTGTCTATCTGGGCGATACGGGCATTGATCATGGCCTCCGTATCCTTTGAGACAGCCATGGCTCCTTGGGTAATCTGGCTGACAAACTCGCTGATGAGGTCCTTGGCGCGCGAGCGCTGGCTCTCGTCGCGGGCCAGGCGGCCCTGGTCTATGATCTGGTCCAGGAGGCTTTTCTCTTCCTGGACGGTTTCCACTTTTGCTTGTTCTTTCTTCTGGTCTTTTTCGGCCATAGGCCTCCCCCCTTATTCTTTCTTGTCCTCGGGCTTTACCCCTGCCTCTTCCCCGAGCTTCTTCAAGGAATCCGTGCTGGAGATGACATCCTGGAGGATCTCGTCCAGCTTATCGTTCCCGTCGAGCTTGCTCAGGAGATCGGACAGCCTCTTCCTCGCTTCAACCAGCTTCCGCAGCGGCTCAACCTGCTCGGCTACCCGTTCGGGGTGGAAGTCGTCCATGGATTTGAAGCGCAGGTCCACGGCGAGCTGGGAGCCGTCATTCGTGAGCTTATTGTCCACACGGTAGGCCACCCTCGGCTTCATGCCCTCAAGCACCTTGTTGAAATTGTCGCGGTCTATCTCGATGAATTTCCTTTCCTTCAGCTTTGGCAGCGGCTCGTCCGGCTTGCCGGAAAAGTCTCCCAATACACCGACCACGAACGGGATCTCCTTCATCTCGATGGAGTCGCCTATCTCCACGTCATAGGTGATCTGGACGCGAGGGGCCCTTACCCTGTCGAGGGTATGCTGCAAACTCTCCTTTTTGGCCATATGTTACCCTCCTTTCTTATACGCAAGCGCCTTGGTTATATCCAAAGAACATAGCTTTGGAAAAAGTTCATTCTCTGCTTTGGAACGGTCGTCCTCCGATGCAACGGCGGATGTAAGACACTGGTAGTATGCCTCGATAACCTCTGCAATCCACAAAGGTGATTCCCACTTCTCTAAGTTAAGCTCGCTAATGAGCGTATAGAGCTCTTCCACAATGGGCCTGGCTATGTCCGGCCTCTCGGCCATGAGGGCGAGCTTAGCCATCATGAGCCGGTAGCGGTTCTTCTGTCTGATGGAAGACGCACTGCCAGAAGCACCCAGCAACTGGGTCAGCGCAGGATTGATGCCAGAAGACGCCAGGGTATCCTGGGCGTTCTGCCATATGGCATCCTCGTAGGATGCCTGGTCGGTGTACTGCGCAGTCGGGGCTCCGAACTGCCTGACCTGGGCGGGGGCCTGCTGGATGGATTCAGTTGCCATCTTCTCCTCCTGCAGTGCAGCCTTTGCGGCCTTACCTTTCTTGGGCTTTGCCGGCTCGGGTGCGGATGCAGGTTCTGCTGCAGGGACAGGCGCCGGGATGTCGCGCCCCCCCCTGTCCTTCAGGATGGTGTTTACGAGACGCTGGCAATCCTCCGTGGCCTTCATCAGATCGGAGAGCCTCGGTGCATCGCTGCCGAATTTCTCGTCCACCAGGGCATCAAGCCTTTCGTAGGTTGCCATACATGCATCAATGTCATCTGCCAGCTTAATGTAGAACCCCTTTGAAGACTTGGCAGAAGCTGCGTCAAAGGTTTCTGCAGGGATCTTGCCTTCCTCGATCTGATCCTGTCTGGCGCGCACCTTGTTATCGTCCGTGTCTCCCCACTGATTCTTGGTGTCCTTCTCGTACCCTACCTGACGGGATTCCTGCCATCTGTTCCAGGAGTACCCCTCGGATGCCTTTTCGTCCGTCAGGGGGATTTCCCGTATGGAAAGCGCTACCTTGTCATTGAGAAACTCCAGTGGGCCTGAGCGGTAATCCATGTCGCCGTCTTCGGCTAAGGGGTAGACATGGTCCCAGAAATCACGGATAAAGCTCTCGAGGATGGTCAGGCCTGCGTTCAAGCCTGCAAACCCCTGTTTCTTGATGAGCCCCTCGATGAGCCAGACAGCTATCTGGATATCCTTGGTCCTGGCGCTCAGTGCATCAGTAGCAACATCAACCACAGTCCCCCAGTCGGACCGCTTGACCTCACGCTGCCAGTCTCCCTGGTTGAGCATGTCATCGGCGCGTCTCGCCTCCTTGATGCGCTCGTAGACGTCCGTGTATCGAAGGTCCTCGCCTGCCGGGTTATCCCCGGGGATGGGAGCAAAGATGGCATCTAAGTCAAACATAGCCTTTCCCATGGTCACGCACCTGCAAACTCAAAGTTGATTGACCGGATTTCGAGGATGGATACATCCGTATCGCCTATGGCGTACACATGCTGCCCGATGCCTTTCGACAGACCACCTCCCAGCGGAGCCCAGTCCGTGAGCCTTCCGATCTTGAGTTGTTCGTCGGGCGCATCAGTTGTCCCGGGGTAGGTCACGGGCATGGAGCAATTCATGGCCAGCCCCTCCCAGGTGGTGATGCTCGCGGTGGCCCAGATGAGGTCGAACGAGTCTCTGGGCTCGTGTACGATGAACTCCCGTATGGCCTCGATGGGTATCCACACATAGCGCTCGTGCACAAAGACTTCCAGGAATGCGAAAAGCCGTGCATCGGTGTCGCTCATGTCCCCGAAGGGTTTTCCGTTGAATGTGCCTAAAACCACAGGCCGTGCCTGATCAATAAGGGCAAGCTTGGCCCGTGCATCATTGAATTTACCCACCCGGATGGCATCGAGATAATCCAGATAATCAGGCATATACTTAGGCGGCTCCGGCATGACCGAAGGCAGCTGTGAACCCTGCAGAACCTTGACCCTCTCCTGCTCCGCCTTCACGTTGTTCAGATAGGCCTGGACCCCGATAGCGCGCTGCGGGTCCTGGGTGGAGATCATGTCGAGGTGGCGCACTGCCTTGTCCCACTCGCCAAGCAGGGAAAGCACCTGGAACAGGACTGTCCTGGCGCCCATATCAGAGGGCTTCGATTTTACCTCCTCGATCAAGACCCTGCGGGCTTCGGAAAGACGGCCTGCCTTCATGAGTTCTTTTGCCGTCATAACAAGTAACCTCTGAGTTTCTCTATCATAATCATTTTGCAAAAGAAAGGACGGATATACATATGATATCGAAGGGATGCTTTCTTGTGTTGGACCCTCATCACTCATATCCCAATGGTCCACAACCTAAGAAAATCCGCAGCATTGATCTGTCTTGTAAATGCCACAAGGAATGATTGCTCCAGCGGGCCCCCAATGAATATTGCATCAGGGACGGAGCGCGAATGGGCCTTGAGGGCCATAAGCCCTTGCATGATTTCGCTGTGAAGGTCCCCTGCCCCCTTAAGTCCTATTGCGAGCATCCCCTCCTGGCTTTCAGGCAAAGACCTATCGACGTCAGACACGGCCGCGGACGGCCATTGTTTGTTAAATGCCGGTGAAGGCAGGTGGCTGATATCGGCCTTGAGCTCATCCAGGTCAAAGACCCTCTTCGTGCAGAGGAACTCCATACGCTCCCACACACCGTCGCATATCTCGGGGATATACACCCAGTGCTTCTCCCAACCTTCAAGCCTCCCTGTCCCTACAATCAGGAACGGGAAAGGTCTGCCCACACCATCGAAGCTGTCGCGCAGCAGGCCGCAGACAAGTTCTTCCGGCTGGGTCCCCCTGGCAAAAAAGCGCCAGGAGTGTAGCGTCGTGTTCCCTGAAACCCTTGTGTACCCTTCTTCGACCCATCGGGAAAAGGTATCGGCTATTGATGTTTTCTTCCCGATTCTGATGTAATCTTTTACCACGGGGTGCTTGCCTAACGCGGCCCAATCCCATGTTGTTGGCGCGCTCATTGGGCCAGGCACTTGACAATTCTAACAGGGACCGCAGTGGGCTGGCTCATGGACGGCCTGGCCTGGTTGATGACCGAGAGTTGTCCGCTGAACCGGTACTGCACCTTTATGTATCTGATCCCCATTCCCTTAAGCAGTGGTGACTCCTTGGGAAAATCATTCGGAGAGAAGGTATGCTGTCCGTTCGGAAAATCCATGAGGAACTTGGCAAAGGCATCCGGCCCGGAGTAATTCCTTGTGAGGACCAGGTTCCCGACCTCAATGGAAAACAAGACGCTCCCGCAGCGCTGGCTGGACCAGGTAAAGGCCTTGCTCACGGGATAGTTCATATTCACGATGCTCTGCTGCTGGTCCATGCACTGGAGCGTAAGCCTGGTAGTGTGAGGCTGTGCGTGCGCGCTGTCGTTCGCCTCGGTGGGCAAGCCGCTCACCATGACGGTGTTATCCGATGCAGCGGCCATGGCAGCGACCGGCAGTCCCACCTTTGCCCGGGAGAAGAAGCCCAGGAATGCCGTCTCAAAAGGTATTGACCTGCCCAAAACCTCTCTTGCATAATACCCCCGTTTTAAGTCCCTGCTCACAAAAGGTGCGGCAGAACCCTTGATGAACTTGGTTGCCAGTCCGTCAGGGGCAAAGAGGAGCTGGTTCAGCTGCGTCGGGTCGGAGATGCCCTGGATATCCACCAGGACCTCCTTCTCCCAAACACCCTGAAGGTGGCACGCACTCTCCTGGCAGGTGTATGCCCAGAGGAGATCGAGCGGTCCGTATACGAGACGCCAGAAACCATCAGAGGAGAGGCTGCTCGCGGCATTCAGCCGCCGTGAAGCATTCTGCGCGGCCATGAAGGGAGATGCCGACGGGTCATCGCTGAAAGCAACGGATGCCGCCTGGAATGCCGATGCCCTGGATTTCATCGCCGCTGCCGCCGCCTTGTTCAAAGCACCTTGATACTCACTGAGTGCACGGGCGGCATCGAACTGCTGTCCCACGGCATCGGAAACCTGCTCCTTTCCGATCTTCTCCTGGATCTTTTCCTTGAGCTTGGATGCGGTCTCAGAGGCCTTTGCCAGGGTGCCGGTCTGGAGTTGTGTGGCCAGCAGTTGACTCTTTTCAAATTCATAGACGAGCCTCATCCAGTCAGGCCTGGTCTCCGAGTTGAAGGGCTTCAGCTCGTCGGCCATGCGCTTCAGGAGCAGGAAATAGAGCCCGTCTTTGGCTACGGCCTTTGAAGCGGCGCCGCGCCAGTCCTCGGAACCTTTAAGCCTCTCCATACCCCTGGAAAAGTTCAGGCCGAAGGCATGCCACGCCTCGCAGTATGCATCCCTATACCAGTTCAGAAATTCCGTCTTGCGCGATGCCACCGTTGCCGGATTCGCCAAGGCCGATTCCAGGTCCAGCATAAAGCTGTCAATGGCGCCCTTCCCGGATATAGTATATGCCGGTTCGACCCTGATCTCTTCAGCGGCGCTCACACTTCCTCCCCAGAACTCCTTGAGAGTGATCGCCTTTTCAGGAGAGCTGGCATTAATCCAGGCAGGTATCCACTGGAAGTTCGAAGACTTTGCTATGGATTCGGAGAGCAGTGCCTCGAGAAGGGCCTGCTCTTTCTTCAGGGTCTCCTCGCTCTCCTCCCACTGGAGCCTGTGGGAATATAGGGCCATGAATTTCCTGGCACCTTCAGGACTCTGCCCGACTGAGGAGAGCACCACCGCCGGCCGGGCAAGAAGTTCACCCATATCCTCTCCGGCAAAGCGGGCCTTTATGAGGTTGATCCTGTGTACGAGGTACACGATGTATTCCCCGATCCTGAGGTCGGAGGGTGCGATGCCCCTGACGTCAACGGCGAGCTGCTTGTCATAGATGGCCAGGAACCGTGCATCGAAGAGGGTACAGAAGTTCCTTTTGAGCTGGCCCTCCACATTCTTGCTCTCGGAAAGCCCGAGCCTGGGTATCCACCACGACTCGTTCTTCTCTTGGACCTTAAGGATGGCGGTTCTATAGCGGTCCATGGTCGAGAGGTCTGCCGTCATCTCGCCCTGAAGCATCACGGGCCGGGTAAACTGCACGGGCACCCCGCGGATGATCCCGAGGTTCTTTACAAAGGAGAAGCTCAGGATGCCGCAGATGGCAATGCCGATGGCGACCCATGCCATGAGGCCGAGGTTGACGCTCAACCTTTCCCAGGCCAGGGCCTTCCTGGTGGGGGCAAAAAGGCCCCGCTCCCTTGGCAGGATCGTGGCAAAGAAGTCATGGAGGAAGAGCCCCCTGCTCGTGACCGGCAGTACATCGCGGTCTTCAATGAGGTCAAGCGCCTTCAGGAAGTGCGAGTACGGGCTCCCCTCCTGGCGTCCGCTGCTGAAGAAGATTCCCCTGAGCATGGGGGTCTCCTGGTAGGGATTCACCTGGAATGCGCCTCTCATGAAGGCGTCGATCCCGGCTTTCACCCTTGTAAATTCCTCGGGAAATAGGAGCAGGGCCGGATCGAGGACTTTGGCCTCCAGCTTGTGGAAGATGAGGAGTCGCAGCGTAGCGAGCCTCTCGCGAATCGTATGCATGGTCTTCAATATGAACCCGGGGAAGTCCTCCTTCATCTCGTGGTTGACGGCGCCGAAGGCCTGCTGCAGCTGCACTTCATCGAGCTGGTTGCAGAACTGCGTCATGCCCTGGATAAGATCGCACTTGGTAACCAGCACATAGACCGGGAACTTGCTGCCCAGCACACGCATGAGCTCGTCGATGCGCCTCCTGATCTGCTTTCCGTCCTCTTCAAGGGCTTCAGAGGCCCCCTCTAAAAGCCTGTCCGCCGCAACGGTCACCACCAGCCCGTTGAGCGGCTCCTGTTTGCGGTATTTGGCGAGCAGGTTCAGGAACCGCTGCCACTCGTCCTTGTCCCTGCCCTCGTCCACGGGGATGGCGTACCTGCCGGCTGTATCGATGATCACGGCCTGATCGAAGAACCACCAGTCGCAGTTCTTGGTCCCTGAGAAGCCGGATACCTGCGTCATCTCGGCAAAGGGGCTCGACAACCTGGCGCTTTTGATGGCTGTGGTCTTGCCCGAGGCGCTCTCGCCGATGACCATGTACCACGGCAGGACATAGAGCGGGTTGCCGAGCTTCTTCAGGTGGGAGCCCTTGAGTGCGGCGACGGCCTCCCTGAAACGGTCCTGGAGGTCTGTGAATTGTTTCCGCTCGTCTTCTTTCAGTGACTTTATATAGGCCTCGTCCTGCTCGATTATCTGGCTGACAAACCGCTGTTCACGCCTTTTGATCAATATCTGTCTGAGCAGGTAGCCGACAATGCCGAAACCGACGAGAGCAAGGAGGATGAAAAGGCCAACCCACCAGGGCCAGTTAAGGACCAGAACGATCCCGAACACGAAGAGTAGGACGAGCAGAGCCATCAAGCCGATAAGGATGAATTTCAGTATTTGTTTTATCATGGCACGAGATTGAATAATGTGTTGCCCACGTTATGAAGGACAAAGGCATAGATGAGGTACAGTACCCCGAACAACACAATAGGAAGTGCAGCCATAAGGATGTTCGCCACGTTGAGCCTGCCGGGGGTCTTCCTGGGGATCGTCTCCGGCGTCTCCGCGGGATATGCTTCGGGGAACAGCTCCCCCTTCTTCAGGGATGGTATGCCGACCGAGGCACCGGTCAACACCTTGAGGTTCGAGGTCTTGAGCTGATCCAGCAGGAACCTGTCTTCCTCCTTGATGAATCGGCCCATGAACCCCATGGCCAGGCAGAGATAGTAGACCTCCCGTACATCGTTCTGGTGTGCAGCCAGGGCGTTCAGCCTGTCAAAGAAGAGCTCGCCTGCATTCATCGTCTGGTAGAATTTCAGCTGAAGCGGCTCTTTCTGCCAGGAGGCCCGTTCCGCCCACGCCGAGTTCAGAACCGCCTCATCCACCCAGGCGCAGATGGCGAAGCGGGCGGCATCATAATCCTCGGTCGGAAAATCGGATGCCAAGCGCTGACTTTCGGAGAGCAGCTGGAGGATTCTGGCCCTCACCTGGTCGTAGGGCAAAGGCTTCCTAGCGGCCGTCTTGAGAAAGTAGACCACATAGGCCACCGTATCCATGAAGGTTTCACTCAAGTGCATCACCTACCCCCTTCCCACCACCATGAGCTCGACCTTGAGGTCTTCGGGCGCCGCGTCCCAGAACAGGGCCATGTTGCGCCCCTTGGCGATGGCGGAGAATTGGTCGGAGTGGTGGTCAATCTGGAAATAGAGCGCCTCCGCCCTCCGGGGAAGCTCCTGAGGCGGCCGGTCGAGGTGCGTAATGGCGGCACCGGGCAACGCCCGCACGATGAGGATGGGCAGGTTCTCCCTCGAACTCAACTTCGCCCCGGTGGCAAGCGTGTTCAGAACGTCCTTGGCATCGGCAGCGGTCTGGATCATCAGGTAGAACCGGTTCCTGCCCTCGAAGAGGGTGGGCGGCAGATCTGAGGAATAGTAGGTGCCGTCGTAGGTGAGTGCGAAGACATATTCGGGGCCTGCGGTGATCTCGTCGAGCAGAGCAGTGATCACGCTCTGCGCCCGGGAAAAGCACTGCCGGATGTCCAGGTGGGAGTATCTGGGAAGCTCGCCTGTCCCGTTCACCACATCACCCGTGACCGTGTACTGCTCGGAAAAGCTGGAAAGCTCCCCGATGAGCTGCCTCAAAAGACCGTATATGGTCCAGGGATGACTCACCGCCTCGGTCATGTGATAGAGTTGGGGAATGTAGCGGTTCAACGACCGCAGGGCCAGGAGATAGACCATGTCCCTGCTTCCGAACTCGGCGGTATGGATGCCCCGGTCGCGCTTGTACCCCTCGAGCTGGTATCCCTTGGCAGCGATCTGGTCGCGGATCTCTTTGAGGATCTTCTCGAGGGCTGAAGAGGCATTGATCGTGAGGCTCGGCGGGATGAAACCGCCTGAAAGCACGACCTCCTCACCCTGCCTTTCGATCTGGGCAATGGGTATCGTCTCATAATCGCCGAAGAAGTTCTTCTCCGTCTCCCAGAGGATTTTGAGCGCATATTTGAGCCTCCTGACTTCTGCGGAAGGCCCGTTTTCGTGGAGGTCCCTGACCTCTTCCATTGCAGCGGGAGAGACGAATCGCGTCTTTACGCCGCTCACATCTTCACTGTCAGAAAGCGTGGTGACATTCTCACCCATGGTATTGAACCTGCGAATTCCGAGGTAGATGGTTAACGGCTTGCCGCCGTTGACCCACTCATTCTCGAACGTGCGTGTTTCCACAGAGGCATTGTCGGGAACGACCGCATAGGTCATGTCCGGGAAGACAAACTCTCCGGAATCGAGGTGGAAGCTGCCGGTGCCCAGTGCAGCCTGCCTGATTTCCATCCGTGCAACACCCCAGAGATGGGGGATGAGATACTTCTGCAAAGGTGTGAGGAGTGATGCATGGTAGAGGTCGGATAACTGGAAGTGCTGTGGCTGGAGAAACAGCCCCTGATGCCATAAGAGAGGTCTTTCCATCATATTGTCCTTTCTTTGGACGTCTTTGTCGGCTGTGTATCCTGCGCCGGCCTGGAATCCTTGCTTGTTTGAGTATCCTGCACCGGCTTGGGATCCTGGAGCTGCCGAGAACCAAGGATAAGGTTAATCTCCAGCTTGTCGGGCTTTGTCGTCTTGCGCAGCCAGAGGAATCCGGATCTTTCCGTTATCTCGGGTATCTGATAGAGCCTCACAATCTTGTCCTTGTCGATGGCGTAGTATCCTGCCACTAAGGCCACATACTTGGCCCCGTCGGCCCTGTCCAGTTTTGCGTTCACATCCTTACCAGGGTTCACCACGATCTGCTTGCTCACCGCAACGCTGGCCGGGTCAAAGACTCCGCACACAAGTAGATTATAGAGGCCGTCACGGCTGCCGGTGAGCTGGTCGAAAGCATTGGGGCTCATGAGCTGGTATACGCAGAGCACGAGTGCGTGCGCCTTCTTGTCCTTATAATTGAGCTGCTTATCGGCCTTGAGATGAAGCTCAATCGCATCTTTCTCGTACCCGTACTTCACGGGCTCTACGGGCGCAGAGGCGCATGACCAGATGAAGGGAGCAAGAAGAATACCGACCAGAACCACCCTTTTCATTATCCACCTCCAATTCAAGTGAATGATCTCAGACAATTCTTCTCGAACTGTCTGAGAAAGTCCAGCAGGAATCGTTCCGATTCAAACCATTTTCTGACCCGTTCATACTTCTCCTCAAAGAGGTCGAAGGCATCGGCCTTCTTCAGCGCCCCGATCCTGAACGCTGAACCTGTCTGATTCATGCCCTTCGGGTCAAGCTCTGTAAGGATATACCCCGCCACGGTCCGGGCGGCCTCTTTGGATGACTGCTGGGAGGTAAGGAAGGCCTTCTTGATCTGGCTCAGGTATTCTTCAATGGATTGCATTTTTCCTTCACCCGAGAGGCTGGTGCCGATGATCTGCCTGATCGTCTCGTCGCCCGCAGGGCTCCCGCCGAGTGTGGAATTGATCAGGTGGATAAGGTCGTTGAGCGTATTGAAGATGGTATTCAGTGCATGCGCCAGCCGCGAGACGAGTTCAGGGGTCGTGAGGTCAGCCGGGGAAATATCTTTTCCCAGGAGAAGGGGCACGAGACGATCCATAAGATCACCTCCCAGTCCCTCAGGCATAGTCACATGCACGATAGCAAATACATCCTGGAGCTGATCGAGGACCATGAGGCGTTCATCCGGGCCGATCCCCTGCAGTTCTTCTGCAAGATAGGTCTCAAAGGCAAGTTCAGGACTTTTAGGACCATGTACATAGATCTCCCTGAGGGCGCTTGCAAGATTTTCGATGGATGGTTTCATTGTCTGTTATGGGTGGTGAGTGCTAAGTCGAAGGAAATAAAAAGACCCTTTTCCCATACACTCATCGCTGAGCACTTATTTTTTCTTCTCCGGCTTCAGGATCACTGTCTGGGCCAATTCATCCTCGTCCGTCTGGGCGGACTTTTTCTGCGCCGGGGCCGGCGCACCCTGTGCAGGGGCGCCCATGATGAGAGTTTCTTCAAGATCCTTTTCTGCGGGCTTTTCAGAGGCCGCAATCTTTTCTTTCGGGCCTGTCTTGGCGGTCTTGGGGCTCACGACCACGGTCTGGTCCATGGCCTCGGGTCCCTTGGCGGCAGGGCCCGGCTGGTGCTGCATGATGATGGTCTCGGTGCTGAAATCCTCTTCCTCTGCAACCGCAGGGGCCTGTTGCTGCGGCTGTGCGGGCAGAACAGAGGTCTTCGAGTACTCTTCCCCTGACTCATCCCGGGCGGAAGGCCTTTCGGGTGTGATGATCATAGTAGCCTGGGCATCCTCGTGTGCATCGAGTGATGGGAGTGATTCGAGCACGTAAACGGCCTCTTTCGTAACATCCCTCTCCTGTGCCTGTCCTTCCTGAGCCCACTTTGACCTGATCCGTGCGAGGATATGTCCGATCTGGGCATCGTCCGCCTTATCTTCCCCTGCAACTTCAGGCAGTGCCTGGGCTAGCGGCGCCTCGCTGAACAGTTCTTTTCTGATCTCATCCCTGAGTGCGTGGTATGCCGCCCAGAACCCGTCTGGCAATGATCCTGTCTTCCCCGCCTCGACCAGGAGTGCCGTGCCCAGGCCAAGGGCCTTTTCCCACAGCGGCCTCCATCTCTTGGGCGCAGGCCTTGGTGCCCAGAAGATATTATCCGGTTTGAACATAATCCCGTTTATATCCGCCTGCTTTTTCTTCAGCACCCGTACGATTCCCGTGTTGATGGCACGGATATCCAGCTCCCGATTCTTCAACAGGGCATGGAACCAGAGCATGCCCATGCAATGGGCGGCATAGTCCGCCCCTGGAGACGGGAGTACCACCGGGATATCCGGATCCATACCCATCATCATAAGTCTGAAATTCCAAAATGTCGGTAGAAGGTCGCTCTGAAAAGGGATCTGGACCCACAATCTATCAAGGGAGGGTCCGAACTCAGGGTAGGCGAACTTCCTTTCGCCCGATAGTATGTATTGTGCAATCTCCCCAAGGATGGAGAGCTTGAGATAGAGTATCTCCAAGAACTGTCGCTCATCACCGACAAAAAGCACAGGTGTAACTGTGCGCTCTTTAAGGAGACTCACATACCCCTTTCGTGCAAATTGTCTCTTTTGAGCCAGGCCTTGTTCAAGCTCGTCAAACGGTTCCCCCGAGATCAGGGAAAGAAAATCCTGTGCATTGAGCGAAGGTGCTTCGAACATGATCAGGTAGAACGGATAGAAGGCAATAGGTATGATGAGGGATAGTACATGCCTATCCTTGTAACATGATGTGTGTTCAGGGCATCGGGTACAGGGGAGATCACCTTTCATGAGACCGCCGAACCCATTAATGAGGTCAGCAGGGCTTTTGACGCTACCAGGATCTGCAGCATCCGGTGCAAAGGAGTAAAATGTTTTTTCATTGTCCTTGAGAGCACATGAAGGGCAGGCAAGGTAACGCGCCAATGATTTCGAATAGGGCTTAAGGCCTGCTTCCTCAAGGACTTTGTCATCCCTGCATAATTCCAATTCAAAGCCGCACTGCGGGCAGGGAGGGTGGAAGAACTCTCCTGTCTTTGTGCAGGAGAAGAGGGACCGGAATGGAATGAGACTGCCGCTCTCATCTGTCTGTGCCGATAATGTGATGAGGGAACCACGCGCATGGTGATTCAGGAATGTTTTCTGCCAGATCGATTCTATATCGAGGTTGGTTAACGCTGTGAGAACGTTGACGGTCAATGAATAATCGTCTCTGGAAATCAGGAGTGACACCGGCTTTATGAGACTGCCGGTATCGCTTATAATCCGTGCGCCGATGATGCGCGTCAGGGCACTGGCATCACTAATGAGGTCAAAGGGAAACCGGGGGGCAGTCCCTGGGTTCAGATCATCCTGACCCGATGAGAACTGAATCGAAAACATTGTTTTCGAACCTGTGAGATACGGAAGGAATGAAGGATCAGCCATTGAAGACAGCTCCGCTAGAGTTGGTGAAAAGTCTTTTACCGTGGATTTTTCCTTGATGCTGGTTTTGAATTTCATCCTCGCATTTCAACAATTTACATATGATTCATCTTTATATACATCCCCTCATGTTGTCAAGCTAGCGTAGCGTGGTTGAGGGGTTTTTCTCTGATGAAATACCTGGCGGAATCGCATACCATTCTATCCGCAATTAGCATGCACCAAAAGCTGGCGGGTGGTCATCTGACAAACATCTGATAGAGTGTCAGCAATATCTCCAAAATGATGAGGATGACGATATACCACTCAACGCGATGCGAGCGTTCGTTCCTGAGAATGTCCAGGAGGGTTTCCGCATTTTGGGCAGTAAGGCTCAGCTTGCGTTCCAGGGCCAGGTGCCGCTCCTTGAGCTCATACTCGTTCTGGAGCCTTATATAGAGCCTCTCCAAATCGGGCTGGTCCCAGAGGAGATCGGCCTTTTCAGCCACCTCCACACGGCCCACCATACGCTGCTGGATGAGCAGCGTGATGCCGATGTATCGCAGGAGGTCACTGCTCTGGCGGGTTCCGCGACCTTTATTGAGGTCAACCGCAAGGGGCTCGATAAGATCGAAGGCAGCGGCCACCCCTGCCTCGTAGTGCTCGAGCACTACGGATTTCGCGAGTGCGTCGGCAACGACCTGAATATAGTCCACGCTGAAATGCCTCACATGGAGAACACCATTCTCATAGATTTTGTATGTGAGTGAGTTCTTGTAGGAGCGGCTTTAGCCTCGTAACAGAACCGACCGTTCCTGAAGCCACTCCTACGGTTCGCCGGGTTACGCTTCAACTTCACATAATCTACAAGAGGATAGGTACAATACCCGCCCCTCCATTCAATACAAAGACATATACTCATCTGTGGAACAATGGATAAAAGCTATAAGCCCACGACCACCGTCCCTCCGATGGATACGCCCCTGAACTTCAAGTCTTCACCCGGGTGGTAGATGTTCTTCTCATCATCCATATAAAATCCCTTGAGATCGAGCGAGCATTTGACATTCGATCTCAAGGATCTTGTAAACCCGAACCCGAGCGTTGCCTTCTCCCTTTTGCCAATATAAAAGGGCGAGTCGGATGGATAGTCGTTCTTGCCTATCCAGAGCAGCTGTAGCAATGCATTGAGCGATGTCTTCTCGTTCAGAGAGTAGGTGTATGAGAAATCTCCGACTACCTCATTGCCGTGGCTGTTGTAATTCTCGGCAGCAATCCTTTCGGCGCTTTCTTCTTGTTGGACTTCGCTCTTGCCCCTGAAGATGCCCTGGAGGGTGCCGCCCAGGGTCCATGCGGACTGCTTGTATCTGGCTCCCAATCCGGCGAGCTCTACGTTGCCTTCCTGGTACACGTCTTCTCCCTCCACCTTGTCTTTCGTAAATGTCATATACTCCCCGAACACCTTGCCGTAGAGATTGGGAGTAAGATCATGCCCCACCTCCGCATTGATGTTGAAGATGTCACCCGGTTTATAGTCGTGAAGGTCGAAGCTGTAGTCGTATTTCCCCCGTAAGGTGTATCCCAGGCCTATGCCTGCCACCCACTGGGCCCATTCCTTGGAGATGATGAGGGTGGGGTTGGTGTTGAAGCCTTCTCCAAAGGTGGTAATGTCAATGAGCTCGGGCGGGACGATGAAGACGAGCTGGTCTTCCTTGAGGTCGGTGTAGCCGGTGGGCAGGTTGAACCCGAGGCCGAAGAGCATGTCAAAGGGGAGCTTGTTCAGAAGTTCGTAGGAGAGGTTGAGCTTGGTGTCGGTGAACTTGCTGAGAGACTCGG
>Ga0326728_10011762_pt1 | contig 19804 bp, 17 predicted proteins | sample MB3enrmetagenome_FD_207602 | JGI IMG/M metagenome (GOLD analysis project Ga0326728, IMG submission 207602) | Lab enriched peat soil microbial communities from McLean, Ithaca, NY, United States - MB31MN | ecosystem: Environmental > Terrestrial > Soil > Wetlands > Peat | place: USA: New York... | reverse complement strand
AATAATTAACATCGGGAACGGGAAGGGGATCACCATCGGAGAACTTGCGGAAAAAATCCTGCATCTCATGGATTCCGCAAGTACTATTCGTACAGATGAGGGACGAATACGTCCTGAAAAAAGCGAGGTCATGCAGCTGATTTGTGATAATTCAAAAGCAAAAAAAATGCTGGGCTGGTCTCCGCATTATTCTCTGGATGACGGATTGAAAGAAACAATACCATGGATAATCCAGAACAGACATATCTATAAGCCCCAAAAATATAATTTATAGTCGTGATAATTGAATGAAAGCTTTGATATTAGCCGGAGGAAAAGGAACCCGGCTCCTTCCCTATACAGCGGTGCTGCCAAAACCGCTGATGCCTATAGATGAGACACCCATTTTAGAGATAATTATCCGCCAGTTAAAAAAATATGATATAACAGAAATTTTCATATCTGTAGGGTACATGGCAGGACTGATCGAAACTTTTTTTGGGAATGGTGACCGTCTGGGCGTTAATATCAACTATTCTATGGAATCTGAACCTCTGGGGACTGCAGGACCCATTGCACTGTTACCGGACTTTGAAGATCCGATGCTTGTGATGAATGGAGATGTGCTTACCAGCATTGATTTTCGGAATTTAATTACCTATCATAAAGAAAACAACGCAAAAATGACAGTGGGAATGTCATCGCTATCCTACCAGAACCCGCTTGGCTATGTCGAGCATAATGAACATAATGAGATCACAAAATATGTTGAAAAACCGGTCGCCCAATACGATGTAAGTATGGGTATCTATGTTGTCGAACCGGACATAGCACACTATATCGAAAAAGGAAAAAGGCTCGATATTCCCGATCTTGTCAATATTCTTATTAAAAATAATCAAAAAGTTATCGGATATCACAGCCATGATTACTGGCTGGATATGGGAAAACATGAGGATTATAATAAAGTGAACGAGGATTTTAAGAGAAACAGATCATTATTTCTTTAAGGGGGACATGATGGAAATACCACTAGCTTTGCCAAATATTGGCGAGGAAGAAGCACAGGCCGCATATAATGTTGTAAAATCAGGCTGGCTCAATGAGGGAAAGAAGGTTGAATGTTTTGAAAATAATTTTGCTGATTTTATCGGAACAAAACATGCAGTAGCTTTTTTTAATGGTACGGTAGCTCTTCATTCCGTACTGGTAGCCCTGAAACTGAAACCAGGGGATGAAGTAATTGTACCTTCATTTACCTTCATTTCTACTGCAAACAGTGTTGTATTTACCGGTGCTAAACCGGTTTTTGCAGATATTGATGAAGATACATTTACTCTTTCTCCTGAAAGCGTAAATGAGAAAATATCCCGGAGGACACGTGCAATTATTCCCGTTCATTACGGGGGCCAGTCTTCGGATATCAAACCATTATGCGAGATTGCAGAGGACAGGGATATCCTGCTGGTCGAAGATGCGGCAGAAGCACATGGAGCAACATACCATAACAGGAAGGTAGGTACGTTCGGTAATGCCGGAATGTTTAGTTTTACTCCGACAAAAAATATGACAACCGGAGAAGGCGGGATCATCACAACTGATGATAAAGAATTAAGTATGAGGTTGAAATTATTAAAAAACCACGGTGCATCTTCACCCTATCATCACCTGATACTGGGATATAATTACCGGATGACAGAAGTTCAGGCCGCAATTGGTATCGAACAACTCAAAAAACTGCCTGCCATTATTTCCAAAAAGCAGAGAAATCAGGACTATCTGACAAAAAAATTATCTTCTGTCAAAGGTCTGACACCTCCCTTTGTTGCGTCAAAGCGAAACCATGTGTATATGCTTTATACCATCAAAATTGATGAGGAAGTAACCGGGGTAACACGGGATAATTTTATGCAGGAACTCCAGAAAAAGGGGATAATGACCAAAATTTATTTCCCTCCTGTACATCTGCAGCCGTACTACAGGGATATCGGTTATACTGACATGTTACCGAAGACTGAAAAGATTTTTAATTCGGTATGTTCACTGCCCTGTCATTCAAAGATCACCAGAAGAGAGCTGGATTACATGGTTGATGCGATTAAGGAAATTATCACGTAGCCAAAAAAAGCCTGAAATTTTGAAAATAAATCCTTCAATTCTTTTTGAAGAAAAAAAATCATATAACGATTTTGGTGCTACAAACGGTATCTGGCTCTTAAACAAACATATAATTATCTGATAAATCCCAGTACAATAACCGATTCATGCCTCCTGCCGAACAAAACATATCCCCCAAATCTCATTTCTCGCGTGATGTCCTCACCCTTGTTACCGGCGCAGGTATTGCCCAAATTATCCCCATCATCCTCTCGCCGGTTATCACGAGACTTTATGGTCCTGAAGCCTACGGTCTATTTGCACTTTTCACCTCTATTACCAGCATAATGGCGGTTATTGTCTGTTTACGTTATGAATTAGCCATCGTGCTTCCCAGGTCGGATGAAGAAGCAGCAAATGTATTCGGCCTGTGTCTCCTTATACTTTCAGTAATCAGTATCTTGTCATGCCTGGTCATCGTCTTTTTTCAGCAACCTCTCGAAACCATCCTGAAATCCTCAGAGATCGGGAATTACTTCTGGTTGATCCCGCCGTTTATTTTTCTGAGCGGTCTGTTTCTTGCATTGAATTACTGGAATACAAGAACCCGGCAATTCCAACGTCTGGCGAAAGTTCAGGTACTGAAAGCTTGTGCAACATCCGGGCCACAGTTGGGATTTGGATTTGCCGGATATGCTACGGGAGGGGCCCTGATAGGTGCGTATCTGATCGCACAACTGGTAGCTACCGTTGCCCTTGGCATTCAGGTTATGAAGGAACATATATCCTTTTTTAGATATCATATATCGAGACGTGGGATTATCGCGGTCTCCAAACGCTACGATAATTTTCCCAAATACTCTATATTCGCATCATTTTTGAATACTGTTTACTCTACGGTCCCGGTTTTTGTTTTGACAGCCTATTTTAATCCCACTGTTGTTGGTTTTTATTCGTTGGGCCTCACGGTAACAATGTTACCATTGTCAAATATTCAGAACGCCGTAACACAGGTTTTTTTCCCGAAAGCTGTTGAAGCAAAACATGTAAGTTTAGAAAAATTGGAAGAGGTTGTCACCCATACAATAAAGCCATTAATTTTTATTGCATATATACCGATAATTTTGTTTATTCTTATCGGTCCCGAAATATTTGGGATAATTTTCGGCGTTCGGTGGGAAGAGGCCGGAAATTATGTCAGGTTTTTATCCATTTGGCTGGGATTCTCTTTTATCGCATCTCCGATCAGTACCCTGTTCAGTATTTTCGACAAACAATATATCTCTACGATTATATCCGTCCTGGAACTGATTTTTCCGCTTGGCGCAATTATCCTTGGAGCACGAACAGGAAATCCCCTGATTGCAATTATTCTTTTTACGATCGTTGGATCAATAACAGGTCTTGTTGCATATCAATACCTTCTTGGATTGGCCGGAATATCAATTTGGGTACCGGCCAAATTAGCACTAAACTTTTTTATAATAAGTATCCCATTTATTTCCTGTATTATTATATTTAAATATATTTTTTCAGCGAATATTTTATTGATCGTATTATCATCAATAGTGGTTTTTTCATTGTTCCCGCTGGTAGTACTAAAACGAGATCCCGAAATGTCCGCTTTATTTAAAAATATAACTGGATCAATTCCAGTTGTCAATAAAATAATAAAATATCTGCCGATATAAAAATATTTAACGTTTATTTTCCTGAATGTTCCCAGATACTGCAAGAAAATCAAGGAAATCTCCGAAGATTAGAAAATTCAGATTCGTGATTACAGAGGAAAATGTAATATGATCTTCTAAAATATCATAAGATTGAGAATAATTATTTACAGTTTCGATTATGGTTTATAGGATTATTAACAAGGAAGAATGAAAAGATTATTATAGGGATAAAAGACAAAAAAAGACTGAAGAGAGGTTCCAATACGCATGACCGGTTTTATGGGGTTAATATCTAAAGAAAAAAACAAATTGGACTGTAATTTCGATATTGCCATCCCTTCGACTACATCAAGAATTGAAGATAAAAAAATTATTAATAACTGCTGGTTTAAACGCTCAATTATAAATAAATTTATAAATGATAAAATTTTTGTCGATGAACCCGATATTTTTATTTGTACTGATGGAATAATTTTAAATTCAACTTCATTGATGAATACCTTTAATGTAAAGGATATATTTCATCTTCTCCGGGATCTTTATAATCAGGATTCTTCTCTCTTTCCAGTCCGGCTCCGGGGCAATTTTTCTGGAGCTATATATGATAAAAAGCAAGATACCTGGATAATTTTCAATGATCATGTTGGCTCAAAACCAGTATTTTATTATTTTGATGAAATGAATGGAAATTTCATCTTTGGATCTGAATTTAAAATGGTTTTGGCAGGCATGAAAGCCATCGGCTTAAATCCAAAAATGAATGAAATCGGAGCATATTGTTTACTCTCATTTGGCTTTATACTTAAAGATCATACATTAATTGATGGAATAAAGCGTCTCTCCCCAGGATCAATATTGAAATTTCACGAAGGACACATCAGTATTTTTCAGTACTATCAACTTAAAAATACCCCATATATCGATTTACCGGATGAACAAATAATTGAGGAACTTGATAGACGTTTTCAAGCAGCCATAAAATCTGAATATGAGAAAGATTTAGAATATGGCTATAAACATATTGCAACACTTAGTGGCGGACTCGATTCACGGACGAATGTTTTATATGGAAAAAAAATAGGGATTTCCACTATTTTGACAATTTGTTTCTCTCAAAGTAATTATGCTGATGAAAAAATATCTAAACAGATCGCATCCGATGTGGGGTATCCCTATTTATATTCAAGTCTGGATAATGGAAATTATCTTAAGGATATTGAAAAATACGTTCTTGTAAACGATGGATTAGTGTACTATACTGGTGCGGCACATCAATATTCAATGTTAGAATTGATCGATTGGACGAATTTTGGCCTTTTGCATACGGGGGAAATTGGCGATCTCATCATGGGATCCTATTTAATTGAGCCCAAGCATCACAAAACCAACGAATCCATGATTGACAAGGTTGTCATTTCTAAAAAATTAATAAAACGTATACCTAAAGAAGTGATAAATGATTGTATAAATATGCATTCGAATGATGAATTATTTGCCTTTTATGAAAAGTGCGTGAACGGAGTATTCAATGGATTTCGAATGACTGAACAATTTACTGAATTTTCCTCACCCTTTTTATATATCGATTTTCTTGAGTATGCTATAAAAATTCACCCCAAAATGCGATTTTACGAACAGATCTATCTTGACTGGATTCAAAAGAAAACGCCGGAAGCAAAGAAATATATTTGGGAAAAAACAGGATCGCCAATATCTGCAGGAAAATGGAGAATTAAATTTTCAGGTTTGATGAGAGACATAAAAAAGATCATGCAAGGCCCCTCTCCAAATGATTCCATGAATCCATTAGAATATTGGTATATATCCAATCCTGACTTGAAAAATTGTTTTGATAATTATTATAAAATTAATATCCCGCTTCTTAATAATTATCCAATACTAAAAGAAGATGCAAAATTTCTTTATGAAGAAGGGTCACCTGACGAGAAGCGTCTTGTATTAACATTACTTGCCGCAATAAAAATACATGAATTAAATTAATAATACTAACTATCAAATAGTGACTCTGTAGAAATCCTCATTCTGAGTTAAAAGAGAACGATCCAAGAATAAATCTTGAGATGGTAAAAAAAATAATTTTGATAATAATTTCCTTTATCAAAATCTTGTATTTGCGGCTTTGAGTACTGTACCGATCATCCTATTCATGACCAAGAACTCTTTTTCGATCCTATCACGTTTACGAAGAGATCCCCGATCAAAGACCGGGCAGTGCATCTCTGATACTATCCAAAGATCGATTTCCGTTTACGATCTCTTACAGATGGGGAACTGGAATCCAGAGCCTCATGAACCAGCCGGTCAATATTTCAATCTATTCTTTATCCATGAAATTAAGATCAGGAGGCCGGTATTCATAACATCAGAAAAGGAGTTTTTTTTCATGAAACTTTTATCGGAGCTGATAATATTTTGGCAAGCGAATTAAGATCGATCCTCTGCACCCTATCAGTGTTAAAGATTCTCGTTTCTGGTCACTCCCTTGTGAGAATAGCGGGCCCTGGGGACAAACCACACAACTACAGCGTCACGGGGTTCGGTTTAACGTTAACCAAAATTACGGGGCGGTCGTTCTTTCATGATGTCAGAAATACAAATCAAATAATATATTTATAAACCCGTGGATAAAATTAACCATGAAGACATACGCAAAGAAACGGATGGTTCTTTTATTCTTATTATGCATTGTAATGCTTGTTTTGCTGGGTGTCACCGTTTACAAGACCGAGTATAAAACCTACGGTCCGATTCTGAACCAGGCCTCAAGGAATCCCGGTTCCTCCGTTACGGATAATGATCCGTTAATTCTGTATCCCTGGCAACCGACGTCCCCGGAACAAATCCTTCCCATCAATTACCGCGTCCCGGCAGTTCCTGGCAATATTTTATCCATCCGGGGATGTCCGGGACAATTCGAATCAGCGACGTTTGTTATGAGTGCGAAGGATGAGCTCTCCAACATTGGGATTACCGCATCGGATCTTAAGAGTTCCAACGGGGACATACTATCCTCCGACAATCTCGATATACGCCTGGTCAAGGTCTGGTACAAAGCAGGCAAGGATATCTATTTCGAACCTGGTGTCCGTGTTCTTGTACCCGAACTGCTTCTCAAAGACGACAGTCTTGTGAAAGTCGATTATTTGACCCAGACAAACTATCTGCGGGTCACCATCAATGGAACCGAACAATACATCGATATCAGCAGTCCTGGAGCGGGAGTGCCGGTATCTGCCGTGGTGAATGATGCCTCACTCCTCCAGCCCTTTTCAATGAACAAGGGTGAGAATAAACAGGTCTGGATAATCGTCCATATACCGAATACTGCCAAGCCCGGGGATTATCATGGTACGATAACGATCTCTCCCACGGGTGAGCCGGCAGAAACCATGAATTTTACGGTGACGGTTCTGCCATTTTCCCTTGAACCTGCCCCGGTAGAATATGCACTCTACTATCGTGCTATCCTTTCATCTGATCCAACGACGGTTCTGAGTTCTGAGCAAAAAACCCCTGCTCAGTACAGCGCGGAGCTTCAGGATATGAAAGCGCACGGAGTGTCCTATCCTACCCTGTACGCCTATGATCCGGACACTGTGGGCACGGAACTTGAGTTGCGCAGCCAAAGTGGCCTTCCGACAGATCATATTTACCTTGTCGGACTCCAGACCGGGAATTCAACGGATCCCTCTGACCTGACGGAACTGGGAAATGAGGTAAGGCAATGGAAATCTCTCACTGCCCAGTACGGGTTCGGCGATATTTACCTGTACGGAATCGATGAAGGTGACGATAGTGTTCTGGAATCAGAAATACCAGCCTGGAATGTAGTCCATCAGAATGGGGGTAAAGTATTTGTCGCAGTTTCGGATAATGCTGATGCGGTGAGCATTGTTGGAAATATTCTGGACACTGCCATACTGGCGGAGGATCTCAACACAACACAGGCCGCAGAATGGCATAGTTACGGAAACAAGGTGTTCTCTTATGCAAATCCCCAGGTTGGTAACAGTAATCCGGAACTGTACCGGAATAATTACGGGTTTGCATTATGGAGTGCCGGGTATGATGGTGAGATGGATTATGCATACCAGGGACAGTTTGGACATATGTGGAATAATTTTGACGATCCGAATTACCAGAATGATGTGTTTGCGTATTCAACGAATACTGGCGTGGTTGACACGATCCAGTGGGATGAATTCCGTGAAGGTGTGGATGATACACGGTACGTAGCAACGTTGCTGAAATACAACAAGGATCCTGTATCGGTAAAGACTGCGATATCAGATTCTTTATCAAACGGGGAGGATCCGGCCCAAATCCGGGTTGATGTGATCAATCAGATCCTTCGTTATTACCCGGGCTCCTAGAAGATTCTTTTTTTTTTGGTTACCGGCATATCTTCAACAGCGGTGGAGTATTTCGTCATGGAGGAGAAACCTCCGGATCACCTGCTCATACGGGTCAGGTAACTGTCCTGCGATGGTTTTTTTGGACGTGCATTTTTTCAGTAGATACGATTTTTGTGTTTGAAGGGACCGGTGTGTATATTCCCGTTGTTGTGAAGAGGTTCAGAACGTGGTTTTTTCCCAGAGGATGATACGGAGGAACCCCATTAAATATATGCCTCCCTCCAGATTCCTCCCGTGAGTCTGTCAGGATTTTTTTTCCATTTTCGCATATGCCGGATCATATCGGAATACCGGGGAGGTCCGGTCATTATTAGCTCGTTATGGTTTACACTGAATCACCTTCTCCTCTTTTTTTTTAGTTGCACCCGATCGTCGATTCCTTGAGAGGGAGAGTCCGGGAACCATCCATTTGAATCTTCGCGGATCTTGTAAATCCGGTATCTCTTACCGGTGTTTGAATGACCTGTGCAGATCCCGGCCGGCAGAACATGAGTTTGTTCCGTCATACCGGAACAAGAACAGATCAACGGCCTGACCGGACGATGTGGGTATCCGCGATTGCATTACCACACGACCTGCTAGTGGCAATTTCCCGGTTGGTTTGGGAACAGGAATGGGATCTCTGCAGCAATCAGCCTGCTTTTGCCCATGAAACAAGAGTATCTGTTCTCCAAGCTGATTTTTTTGTGAAATGCCTGGGCCACAGGTCTCACGGGTGTTTTTAGGACAGGACGATCTGGCAGTCTACAGTTAAATATCAGAAAAATGAATAATTATACAGAATGGATGAATCTCTGGAACGATACTCGACAACATTCGTTCTTTTACTAATCCTTGCGAGTATGTTCCTGGCTGTTCCCTTTTTCTTTAATTTCGGGAATTTTATCACCGCTGTATTTATCATGGCCGGAATGACGTGCGCATTGTTAGGGGGTTTTGTCTTTATGTTCATGGGAAATGAACCGGTAGACCCGCAACTTGTCGCACTCCTACCGGTGCAGAGTTGTCTGAACGTGGGCAAACTCATGCTGGACATCGGTGTCACCGGGAATGCTTTTTTTCTCCCCCCCGCTCTTACCGGGGAATCCCGGGTGATGCAGGTCAATTCCCTTATGGTGAATTCCGGAAGTACAGTGCCTGAAAAAGTTTCTTTTACCGAACCCTGGTGGAATGCCATTGTTCCCTCTTCGTATCCGTTAATCCAGCTCCTCCGCACGAGAAATGCACTGATCATCCCGGATACTCCTGAAGAGATCAATACCCTGTTTAATGAGACGATGTGCGATATTTTTGAATTTGCCTCCCGTATTTCCATTGAATGGAAATCTGAAAAATTGACGGTAACGCTGCACGATTACCGGTATCTTGAAGGGTGCGCGTTCATGCACAATGAATCGCCGTATAGTTGTTCGCGGTATCCCTGCCCTGCATGCAGTCTCCTTGGGACCCTGATGGCGGAGTGCACCGGAAAAGTCGTGATCCTGGAACAATGTTCGGCCACTTCAGCACAGGATAGTACCGCGGTTTTCTCTTTATTTTCACCCGCAAGCCCCAGTACCCCGGATTGAAGGGGTTGAGCATGATCTTTACCCATGAGGGCTTCTGCCCGGGACTTAAGGATACTTTTTAGGCCGCACAATTCCGGAACGGTCTTTGCGCTGGACATCAGGGTTGGGCCCGGGTCACACAAGCCCTTTGCGGGCAATGTCCGGTCTCTGCACATCCGGTAATGTCGGTACGGTGATTTTTAAAGACAAAAGAGATCTCCTCTGACCATGGATTAATGGGTACATGGGGCACCGTGTTCCTGATTTTGCAGAGAGATTGCCCCGGCACGGGGAGTATCCGGGAGGAAAACGGGCAGATGGATCTTCCTGACGACTGCGCCGTTATTTGCCGGTCCCTAAAAAATAATCGTTTTTTTCCTGTGACCCGCACGAAATATACTGATTTCCTCTGCAGAGTCGTACGGGCCCTTTTAAAAATTACGTTGATTTCATTGAGAGAATAACGGGTTTGCCTAATAATACGGGGTTCATTCCCTCAGACATATAAACATCCACTAAATACGTTACGTTTCCGCCTGCTTCCACATACTGGTTGTTTATCAGGCTGCTGGCCGTATCAGTCCGTGTCATGCCCTGATAATCCAGATACTGGTAAAGGCATGAAACGATCGCAGACATGGTTGTATCGTTTGCAGTGGGATTATACAACATTACCGTCACGGTAACATCGTTTCCACTGACGAGGGTTCCGGCAACTTCGGCCCACGGTGTCTGGTGGAGTGCATCTTTTTGTAAGGAAGCACCGAAATCCACGTAGGTAGTTTTGCCGAATTTTGTGGTAACCTGTGAATTTTCGCACACTGACCCGGAGCATACAGATATATTATGTGTTCCCTCTATCACCTTAACGGTCAGAGGGACTCCCATAGAAACATTCCCGACTTTCACTTTATCTACATTAACCGGCAGATCTGCGTTATACTCGCCAATGGAGACAACCAGATTTGTCTGCAGGAGGTTGGTATTGTTTATCAGCTGGTTCTGGAAATCGGCTGTCGTTATGTTCATTGGCGTGATCTCAACGCCCTGGCTTAAGCATGTTGTATTGGTACAGACCTGGACCCCATGGTGGCCCGAGGCAAGGGTCTGGCTAAACGGTATTCCGGGATATATTTTGCCGGCACTCGAATTATCGATATACACGTTAAGTCCATCAGGATAATCCCCGATGGTAACGTTTAGTGAACCCTGGGATATGTCTTCATTGAGTATATTCTCAAAATCGATAGTGGTTATGATACCAGGCTCGATAAGGACATGCGTTGTGGTGCAGTCCGAGTTTTTACAGATTGTTACGGTATGGATTCCATTGCTTATTTGGTGACTGAAGGGAGTGTTAGCTGATACAACTCCATAATCCGCGTTATCAACGGAGACCGAAAACTCAGCAGGGAATTGGCCGATGGAAACGTTGAGCTGCCCGGGAGAAGAACCCGGATCGGTGATCTCCTGCTCTATTGCGTCCCACGTTGTGTTGGTCAGGGGACCCACCACCGGGGAGGTCATGGATTTTATCGTATAACCCGCAATAAGTAAAATCCCAAAAACAATGACGATAATTAATACGGTATTGATTTTCATTTTTGTTCACTGATTGCAGAGTGCCTCAATAAATCCATTAGTTGACAGAGTTTATGTCCGCTTAATGATAATTTCCTGTTTGTGTTGATATTGATTTCGTTGCGATAATTTAAGTGGGATAGACTGATGAAGGAGCCATTCAGTCTAGGATCTCCTGTTTTTCCAGTTGTTATCCTCGCGATCGAAGTTCTGGGATAAAGGCTGCTGATAAGAATTGTCGATCCAACAAGATCGATGATGGCACCCTTTGCTCCCATCCCAAAGATAAGAATGACGACTATAGATATACGACAACGATTGAAACATTTTAGGTAATGTTTAAAAATGCATAGAGATGCATCCTTCGAAAACCGGTTAATGTTCCGACAACAGCCTTTTGAATTGCGATAAAGGAGAAACAGATAGCGATTAATTTAAGATAACTTTCCAGTTCTTGAGATTTGAAAAATGAGACAGCAATGTTCGGTGCTAATAGACAAAGCACTACTCCTATGAGTACACCTGTAATGATTGAACTGGTCGTTCCGGAGGTGACATATTTTTATAATACCATGATCATCGATAGACTGTTCAATATACTGAGTCTGTGCAGTTCCAATGCTGAATGCTGCAAACTGCATCTCATCAGGTAAATGGTGAACGCGAGGGTTTAAAAAACGAAACCCGAGGGTCCGAGATCCCTCCCGAGAACTATTCTGAGGAGAACGTTTACCGCTGTAGGAATAAATATGATAATAAATATTTTTCAATTAATAATCTTAAAACATACTATCCTCGGTTCCACTCAATCGTTTTTTCAAGCCCGGCCTTTACCGTATATCCCGGTTCATACCCCAATACTTCCCGTGCCCGGGAAATATCCGCAACCGAATCCCGGACATCCCCCTCAGCTGCTGGTCCGAAGGTGACCGGAACGGTGATCCCGCTCGTATCCACGATGATATCGGCCAGTTCGATAAGATTGATCTGTTTTCCGCAGGCAATATTGAACACACCCTGTTCTTTTGATTCCATTGCCCGGATATTTGCCTGGACAACATTTTTTACGTAAACGAAATCCCGGGTCTGGCGCCCATCACCGAAGACTACCAGAGGCTGGTGGCTGAGGGTGTTTGCAATGAATTTTGAGATGACGCCCGAGTATGGCGAGCTTGGGTCCTGCCGCGGCCCAAAGACATTGAAGTATCTCAGAGAGACACACCGGACACCGTACAGCCGCGAGAACACTGAACAATAATACTCTCCGGCCAGCTTTGTTACCGCGTACGGGGAGAGCGTTTCGGGGATCCTATCTTCGCGTTTGGGGAGTTCGGGGCTGTCTCCATAGACAGCGGCCGATGAAGCAAATACCACATTTTTCACCCCACAGTCCCGGGCAGCGATAAGGACATTAAGGGTTCCGGATACATTGACATCGTGTGTTTCAAGAGGATGCGCTACGGAATACGGCACCGATGCAATTGCTGCATCATGGAAGATCCCGTCTGCACCTTCGAACGTTTTTTTGAGCAGCGCAAGGTCCGTGATGCTCCCGTTTACCAAGATGACGTTCTCTTTTTCAAGGAACGGCGCAACATTCTCCATCTTTCCGGAGAAGAGATTGTCAACGATCACTACTTCGTGCTTCTGCTTTGAGAGTTCTTCAACGATATGGGAGCCGATAAAACCGGCTCCACCGGTAACAATGTATTTCATGATGAGCTGCCGTCTCGGGAGGTAATGTACCGATCTGATTCTTACACAAATTAATTTTCCTTTTATAAATAGCCGTTTATCCGGCTTTAAACAATTCCGTAAATCGATTGATCACAATGGGGAGATCCCGAATCGTAAGGGATGTTGTAAAGAATTCTTTGGGTGATTAGTCAATAAAGACCCCATAAATCTGTAGTGTTATGGAAAAATTCAAAAAATCTTGTTCATTTTTTAGATTAAAGACGTTCCTGGGGCCCCTCCACTAGGGCCTCCCCGATATTGCGATGATGCTGTAATACCTGATTTCATGAAATAATTTGAATTTTCTTGATCTGGTTCTAATTTTAGGGGGGATATCAATCATAAGGAAAACTTTGATGGCACAAAATAATCAATCACCATTCTTTATTGTCCGGTCAAGAGCAGATCACATCAAAATCCGCATATGTTGCACTTTCGACAAAATCAGCATCGGCCGTGATAATCGCATCTGCGTGAAAAACAAGAGCAATGCCGGCAATGAGAATATCAAACGTATTTATCCGGTTTCCTGTTACTGCCTTCTGTGCCCTGACACCGCTCGCGATCTCGTCAGGAAAGGAGGGTAGTATGAGAGAGTGTTTAGGAATCTTTATTTCCGGTCTGGTAATAAGTTTATAAGTTAAAACATGTTACTAATATTACATATTTTTTAAGGAATGATATTATGACAAGTAAAACGAAAATATCAGAGGGCTATTCCACCGTACTTCCCGCTGAAATCAGAAAAGCGCTGAATCTTGCGCCGGGAGATGTACTCCAGTGGAGTGTAGACAATGGCCTCATTACCATCCAGCCCCGGAAAAAAATGACTCTCGCAGGAATTTGTGGATTTATCAACAATGGGGGAGACGCGGTAAATGATAAAAAGAAAATTCAGTCCGGGGAATAATGATCTTCGTTGATTCTTCATTTTTTATTGCGCTTGTCGATCGGAAGGATCAGTGGCATCCTGCTGCAAAGGCAGTTCTTACCGTGCTGGCTGATGAGACGATCATTATTTCAGATCTGATCATTGCCGAATCCATAACCATCATTGGCAGGCGGAGCGGAGGTAAAGCGGGTGAGCAGCTGTATCACTATTTTACCGACAATTGTGATCTTGTTGTTACGAACGAAAAAATTCTCAAAGGTAGCATGTCGGTTTTTCTTCGTTATGACGGGACCCTGTCAGTTTCTGATGCAGTCTCCGTTTTTATCATGAAAAGAAGAAATATCGACAGAATCCTTTCCTTTGATTCAGATTTCGATAAAATTGCGGGAATCGTAAGGATACATGAGCCTTGATGGAGAGCCCTCGTATCTGGTCATTTAGGGAAATGATTTTTGTTGCCATCTCATAAGCGCCAGAAAAACAGTACATGTATGGTGAGATCCCCCACCTGAATTATTGAGTGCACGTCTTACCTGAAGTGGTATAATATATGCACACTGTGAGTTTCTGTTGAAAACCGGATAAACGCGAAGGTTGTTTTACCATCGGCTTAATTGTTCGGGCGCGCGATCCTGCCGACGATGGCCTCTCTTTTCGCATTAGGAGATCCGGGGGTGACAGAATCCCCTATGCCTGATCTGAGCTACACTATTCCGGGCCCGATTTGAGCCCGGATTGCCACTTTCCTAATCCTATCGGAGCCCGTAACGGGCTCAGTTTAAAAATAACCCAAATCAGCCATATTTAGGCAATCGGGAGAAATATATGGTTTACGTAAATGCGTTTTTGAGGGGCGATCTCATGCCAAACGGGCATTTGACTGTTCCTGGAAAAGGGGCTGCCGGAATGCGTCTATGGGCCGATAACGGGTATTATATGGGGCTCAATTTGAGTGTATTTTGGTAAATGGAGCAATTCATATCTATATTTTCCATAGAGATCGGAACGGGCCGTTTTTCAGGCTTATTTTCCCGGGCCCGGGGAGAGAGAAAGGGCGATGATCGCGGGAGGTGTTTGCAGGTGCTGTTCTGGTAAGGCCGGACCATTGTACAGGAGTCCGGGGACTATGCCTCTTATAGGCAGGATGTATACCTGCGGTTTCGTGAGAACGGAACCGGCCACGATCGTCATATATTAAAGAAAATAAAAGTAAGTACGACAGACATGTTTTTTTTCCTACCATCTTCTCACCGGCATCATCCTTGGTTTTTTGATCGCCGATTTTCTCAGGGACCGCCGGTGGATCATCCCCTGCATTATCGGGGCTGTCCTCCCGGACCTTATCGATAAACCCCTTGGTTATCTTATATTTCCCTCTATGGACATGAGGGGCAGTTTCCTCTTCCATAACTTTCTGGTTTTTTTACTGATCCTTGCGATCGGCATCTTGGTCTGGAAATATTATACCTCCCCAGTCTTCATTGCCCTTGCAATCGGGATACTCTCCCAACAGATCCTGGATTCCATGTGGAAAGCACCTTTATATTGGCGGTATCCCCTGTACTGACCCTACCCGGTACACGCCGCTATTGCCTCGGATTATATCTATGACCTGCTCGGGTCGGACCTCTTCAATCCCTCAGAATGGGTCTTTATCGTGATCGGCATCTGCGCCCTTTTCCTGTACTGGAAACGAGACTCCCTTGCCGGTGTCGCGGGGCCCGGCACAAAAAAATAAGCGGCAGCCTCCTTAAATGCACAGAGCTCGCCCTCTGGGCCATTTACGGCATCGTGCTTGCGTGTGGTCTTTTGAAAATCCCGTTCAGGTACCTGGCAATTTTCCAGCCGGACCAGTATGCATTCACCCTGGTGATCATTGCATTGGCGGCGATCCTTGTCATACGATGGGAAAATGCCCTGAAAAATATCAATGCTGCACCACACCATGAGCCCGTGAATGACCGGCCCGGGCCCCTGGTCTGGGAATTCGATAGCAACAAAGACATGATCAGGGTGGCGAATCCGGCTTCGCAGGCCAAGGGAAACGAGATGGCGGCCCGTTACGGATTAGCCGACAATCGTATTCTCCACACTATGGCCCCGGGGCACCTTTATATTATTGGAGCGGTGACCGCAGCAGGCTGCATCCTCCTCTTTGTTGCCGGTAATGCATTCCCCCGGGGTGTTATGGTGGTAATCGGAGCCATCACGGCCTGTTTCCTGGCCGTCTATGGTGCATTAACTAAAAACGGCGACTGATACTGCTATGTAAATCCGATTGTCCGACATGCGGTCAACCGGTTAGTGTTCTCCGGCAGCATCCCGTTTGAGGAAAAGGCACAAGTCCCAGCGCAAAAAAGGTCTGCAGCATCACGGGGCCTGCACATATACTATCTTAACAAAAGGCTCTGTCACGTCTTCGGGGATGAGCATTAAGCCCTCGTTGAGAAAAATACGTCGCCACCCGCAGATTTTACCGTGCCCTTTTTCATGATAAACCTCCAACGCAGAAACTATTGGGGGATGGTGCTGCGAGATGGTCGACCCGGAACCAGGCAGTGACGAGCAGGTGCTCACCCGGGCTTATACGGTTCGTATCAAATCTGTATTGTTTGAGGCTGTGCTCACCAGCAAGCGGATTATTTTGATAGACAAGATAAAAGATCATCATCCCCAAAAAAATATTCTGCTTTCCACGATAAAAGAAGTCAAATTGGGTGAAAATGCCACCCGGGAACAGGTTATCACATTCACGCTTCTCACCAATACCGGCGATACCCGGCAGATGGTTCTCACCGTTGACCGGCAGATTGCCGGTGACTCCGGGGGCGAGGCTAATGAATGGGTAAAAGCCCTGAAAAAACATGCACCAAAAGGAGTATCATACCCGGTGGATATGACGATGGGCACGCAGGTCCCCGGGCAATCTCGTCAGGAACAGACCGGTAATCACGGTAAAATAAAAGAGATTGAAATTGCCCGCCCCATAACAGACCAGGATCGACACCAGATATCTGTCTCCAAGACTTTTGAGACCACATCACGAATTCAGAATATCGTTTGGAGAGACGAGATGGCGGATTCCGCCGCAGCCGGGCCGATTGCCCCGACTCCTCTACCACCTAACCGTAAAGGCAGGACCATAGAGCAGAGCATCCACTCAATAGGATCCCTAATCGAGGACCCGGTGGCCCGCACGGAAGCAGCGCCGGCAGTGCCAAAACCATTATCGGGCCACCCGGCAGCTCCGCCGGTTGAAAAGACGCTGGCTGCCGGTGGCACCCGGGCACGCGGGGCAAAACCGGTTCCTGCGGTGCCGTCAATCCCGCACCTGCACTCGGTACCTGCAGCGCCCCGGAAAAAACGTTCACGGATCCTTGCAGCGGCTGTTATTATTATCGTGATCCTTGCGGTCGCAGCCGGGGGATTTACCCTTATGAAAGACCTGCAGAAAACTACCGTTGTCCCGCCGGAGACAACGCCCCAACCCACCGCGGTTACCACCGTGCCGACACCAATGCCGACCCCTGTCGTAACAGCAGTAACTCCAGAACCCGTGCCGCAAACAACACAAGTACTTATTCCGCAAACGGGTGTATGGGTGGAGATCACGTATGACAAGAACTACGCCGGCTGGGTTGGTATGCCGAATGTGGAGCAGGAGATAACTGATACCGGCGACCATATCTATCAGATCTTCACTACTGACGGAACGGTCGCTGCCTCCCTCCAGAAGACGGATGATTCGGCTGACGAACTCAAAGTATCCGTTTATCGTGACGGCACAACATTAAAAACGGTATCGACAACAGCACCCTCAGGTGTAATTGATCTGCAACTTTCGCTTGCAACCCCGGCACCAACTGCAACCCCCCCGCTTACGCCTCTCCCTGCCATGCGCCGTACATCCAATTCAACAACCAAGGTTAACACACTAAACATTAATTTATCAAGCAGGACAGGGTGAACGGGGGCCGTCAAGTTTCCGGGGCTGAGCGTTAAGCCTTCGTCGAGGAAAATATGTCGCGACCTGCAGACTTTACAGAGCCTTGAAAAAAACCTGTTGATAAAGGAAAAATCAGCCCGAAAGTGTGGCGATTCAGCCGCCACTTGCCCGTATATGAGATCCTCTCATGGACTGCAGGGAGAGACCATCTTTGTTTCCATACACTGCCGTTACCCCTTCAGCAGCAGACTTTTTCTGGTCGTCCAGTGGCCGGCATTTCATAGGGTTGCCGAAAACACAGGTATGCGGTGGAACATGGCCGGTTACGATGGTACCTTCGCGAACCTGTGCGCCTTCACCCACGCACACACCCGGGTGAAGGATGACATCTTCACTGATGATGCACCCGTCCTCAAGAAGGATGTCCTGTTTTTTTGCGGCAGATTGTGAATCCGAGAGGAACTGGACGTTCGGGCCGACAATAACCCCGGTGCCGATCGTTGCAGACCGGGGAATGTGGACGTGCGTTTCGATGCGGGTCTTATTGGCAATAGAGACCCCGGCCCCGATACTGCAGTGATCCCTGATAGTGACATAATCGCCTATGACCGTATCTTCGCGGATGAGAACCCCGTTTCCGCATGCAAAATTGTTTCCGATAGATACATTGCTGTAAATAACGCTGTGTCCCCCGATTGACGGATCCGCCCCGATCCTCACGCCGGGAAACCGGCTGGATCTGAGCGCACGGGGAGAGGGAAGGCCGATCACGGTCGATCCTACCCGGTAAAATAACTGTTCGCTTGCGGGCCAATGAGACGGAATCATGGAATACATCACCTCTGGGGCACCTGAGGCCCTGGTTGCACATGCAGGTATTGAGATAGTATTGAGGGGTTCTGGTGTGTTATCGGGAAACTGCGATTGCTGATCACTTGGCAATTATGACAGGGTCATTCACCTTACGTCCCGATAATTTCCCGGAACCCGCGGTATATCGCTCAGGATCTGCAAACTATTATTCCTGAGCTTACTATACTCCATTTCAAATGAATTATTAAAGTGATGCAAGGCAACGATGCAATGCAGAGATGCCCTGGATATGCCCGGAACTGCGGGCAGATGCACCACGATTTAAATGTATCCCCGGTTTGTTCCCCCGATCTTCTCCTGGCTCAGGTATTCGAGGTGCCGGCATGAGGCCTGCATCAAAAAAAACCTCCCACAGACAGTATATAATCTCAAAAAAAGCGTAAGGAACGTTTTCCCACGCATCTCGTTTTTGTCCGTTATAACCGGTTTTTCAGGAAGTTTGGGTATGCCGGATCACCGGGATCGCGATCTGGTTGTAGTAATTCTCCGGGTAATCGTCCGGGAAGGTTACCCAGGTAATATCCGGTGAGAAATCCGGCTGTATATGGGGTGCAAACCGGTACTGGTCAAGGACCCTCTGGGCATTCTGGAGCGATATTTCCAGTGTACTATAGGTCAGCCCGGAAGGATCTTGGCGGATGGTTGTAAATGAATGGATAACCAGCATTGTCTCATCAGGGCTTACCTGGTCAACAGTGACCGATGCCCGGAAATTCTGTGTAATTGCCAATCTCAGCTGTTGGGCAGGATCAACGATTTTTGCAAATACCGAAAGCCTGTTCCAGCCAGTTTTGATACGATTATGGGACTCGATAAAATTCTTATTCCTCATTATATCTTATCACCATGTCATGGGAAATTTTCTCTATAATTATTTTTTTCTTGAAAAAATCCCGTTCACATATCAAAACCTGATCTCATGAAAGCATAACAGAACATGCATCCATCTAAAATTTTTACAAATCTAATACCATATCCTTTAATAACGACACGGCACTATTTCCAATAGATTATTATCTTGCGATATATGGGAGGCGTATAAA
>Ga0326728_10011761_pt1 | contig 19805 bp, 13 predicted proteins | sample MB3enrmetagenome_FD_207602 | JGI IMG/M metagenome (GOLD analysis project Ga0326728, IMG submission 207602) | Lab enriched peat soil microbial communities from McLean, Ithaca, NY, United States - MB31MN | ecosystem: Environmental > Terrestrial > Soil > Wetlands > Peat | place: USA: New York... | reverse complement strand
TCGAGCACGATGCAGACCTTGCGGCGGAGCCTGCCCCCATCGCCGCTGCCCATTCGGCCGAAGAAAAGCTCCGCGCCTACTGGACGATGAAAGGGGCCCCACCGGCCGACCGCCAGGAACGGTTGCTCACCAAGCTGGCGGAAGTCGAAAAGGCAGTTCTCTCAAGTTAAGAAAGCTACAAATCCCATCCTTATATATTGTAGGTTGACAGATTGAATGACATTAGCGTGACTGATTCCAAAGGCTAAATAGACGATCTTTGACACAATTCGTGGCAATTCGTGTCACTGTTCGTGGCAGGATCCTTCTTCTTTGCCAAGAATAGTGGCATAAACCTACTCGCTGGAGACTCGGCCGGGCTGGCAAGCCACGGAAAATACTCGGGATTGCTGCTGGCAAAAGCTTCTATGTCATTAATCGTGGCGAGAATTGTCACGAATTCTGTCAACCTACATATATATACCCACCGTAACGTTGACTACGCCTAGAAGGACAGCCATGCGCCTGCATAATCTTCGACTCCGGGGAATCACCGAGGCATTCCCCAATGAAGTCTGCGTCGACTTCGATACTCTGGGTGAGGGGCTTATCGCCATCGTGGGCGAGAACGGCGCCGGCAAGTCCACGCTGATCGGATCAGTATTCGCTGCTCTGTTCCGCCAACTGCCCGGCCAGAAGCGGTCGCTTTATGACTTCGCCACTCATCCCCAGCCCGAAATCGACCTGACGTTCAGTGTCAATAGTGCCCGCTACCGGTCGCTCCTCAAGATCGATCCCAAGTCCCGCCAGATGGAGAACTATCTCTTCAACGGGGAGGGTAAACCGCTTACCAACGGCAAAAAGGAACCGTTTGAGGAGCTTGTTCGCAAATGTGCCGGTACCCCCGATTTCTTCCTCTCCAGCATTTTTTCCTGCCAAGCGCGTACTGGGAACTTCCTCTCGCTTGAAAGGAGCGAGCGGAAGGAACTGTTCATCCGAGAGCTGCTCGGGCTGGATCGGCTAAGACTGATTGCGGCTGAAGCCAACGCTTGGCCTGGATGGCCAAGCGAAAAGCCTGAAGGAACTGGTTGAGGCCGTAGTTGAAAATCCCGCAGAAGCTCAGGCCCAGCTCGCAGATGTTTCATCCCGTCTTGAGACGCTGGAGGCCGAGAAGCGTGTGGCACAACAACGACTGTTGGAGCTTCAGGCAGCGGAGGCCAGCCGGAAGCCGCTCCTGGCCGAAGTCGAAACCCTCAAACAGCGCCTGCGCAAGACCGATGCCGAGATCACAGAAACCAAACGCCAGATTGGGAGGGATGAGAGCCTTTTGACGGGAAAGAAGGACCTCGCCGATTTGACGGAACGAGGCGCGAAACTTGCGACCCGCATCGAAGACCTCCATCGGCAAATCCGGGAAATTCAGGGGCTCGAAACCTCCAACCATGAAGCCGAGCGCACTGTGCAAACTCTCGATGGCGAGTTGAGGAACAACATGGCCGAGCTCGAGCGGCTGCGGGTGGAGCGTGAAGAACTGGCAATAGTGCCGTGCCGGGGCGAGGGATCCTACGCCTCCTGCCCGAAGATTCGCCGCGCCGTTGAAGCCGGAAAGAAGATCCCAGGATTGGAAGGAGAGGTCGCGACACTCTCACTCGAAGTCGAGGTCCAGCGCAGTTCGCTCCTTCAAATTGTCACCCCATCCTTTGAGCTCACCCGGACACTCGAAGGCTGCGAGCGGGACCGCAGGAAAGTTGATCAGGAGCGGCAGGGTTACGAGGAATTGCGCGCCGTCGAGGCGCGGCGGGACGAACGGCTCAAGGCTTTGGACCGCCTGGCTCAGGCCCGTACGGAAGTTGGCGAGGAGTTGGGGAGGAAGGAATCTGCGCTCTCCGCATTCGCTGATCTCGACGGCAAGATGCAGACTTCACGACGAGAGATTGAAAACGCCGATCGGCTGATCATATCCTGCCGCCGCGAACGCGATAGCCTTATTGCCCGTCAAGCACAAATCAAACAGCGCCTGGAGCAACTGGAGGCCGCACGGATGCGCCTGGGCCAGGTCGAGGCCGAACTCGGGGCGGCAAGGACTGAACAGGAAGACTACGCCTATCTTGCCAAGGTCTTCGGTCCGGATGAGATCCAGCTCTGCGAGATCCAGGCTGCAGGACCACAAGTCTCGATCTTGGTGAATTCTTTACTTGAGGGGTGCTTCGACAACAAGTTCGAAATCCGTTTCAGGACGCAACGCCCCAAGGCGGACGGCAAGGGGATGGTGGACGATTTTGATGTCGAGGTCCGCAACAAGAATCTGGATCGTACGTGTCTCGTGGATGAGCTTTCGGGTGGGCAATTCGTGCTGGTCAACGAAGCCGTGAACCTGGGCATCGCCATCTACAACATGCGACAGGGTGAGGGTATTCGTTACGAAACTCTGTTCCGGGACGAAACCGTGGGAGCTCTGGATGCTGCGAACGGCAAAGAGTACGTGCGCATGCTGCGCCGGGCGATGGATCTGGGAGGGTTCCATCAAGTAGTTTTCATCTGCCACACGCCCCTTGTCTGGGAGCTGGCGGATCGCGTCCTTATAATTAGCGGCGGGAGCGTGTTTGTGGGTGGCAGTGGAGTGGCTAGCACTGAACCGGAACGGGCCCCCCCTCTATTGATTCCGAGTAATTTAAGCTTCCACTGAACCGACGGCTTCGGCAGCCGGCCTCAAAGTAGCAGACAGGCAGTTAATATCCTGCCAAAGTGTAGGCGAGGGTATTCAACGAGCTGAGATCACATCCTACATCTCCTCCCAACCTACGAATTTCTTCTCTGGTATGGTTTGGGGATGCATCCCGCCAGGCATGTAAGCCTCGGGCACCTCAAGTGCGTTGTACGAAAGCCCGTAAGCCACTACGAGAAAGGGAATATCTTCGCCAAGAATTGCCTTCCCATCCGTGCGAAGCAAGTCGTCAGGCTTCCCGAGTCGCCGAATAGAAAGTGGTCTTTCATATCCGTCCGGGTGTGTGGCCAATATTGTGGTTATTTCAGGAATCAAGCTGCCACCGCCAGCCACAAAGATGTCATGGTGACGGAAGCCTTCTCTTTCGGCTAAATTCAACATAAGGCATGCGCGACGCCACGCGCGAATGTACGTTTCCCGAATTTCCTTTACCACGCAATCAAGAGAACCAGCCCCGACCCTGTCAATCGTTTCACGCTCCTCCCCCCTGAGGCGGAGACATTCATCGAGAGCAAGGCCGCCCAACGGCGCAAGGACCGCATCCACGGCATCCATTCCCACTGGTTCAGAACGAACTCCATAGAAGGCCAATCGGTCTTTAAGCCAACGCCCGCCTCGGAATCGCGACCATATCCAAAACACGCTAGCGTGAGTGGTGCCGGCCCCGATATCAATCTCTGCATAGGCCCCCTCGGGCACTCCGGGAGACTTCACTGCCAAGCACAGCCCGGCCTCTGCTTCGGATCGTATCCAATTCCGCAACGCATCCTTGGGAATCTCGGCCTCATCCATATTGTCGTGCGAGGACTCTTCTATAATCTTGCGTGCTTCGTCCAATTGGATTTTCCCGGAAACCATTCTTCCATACTTGATATAGATTGAACGCGCCCTTCGGGCGATAGAGAGGAATGTCCGTCGCAAGAGCCCATCTTCGAAGAAGCTCATGGGAATTCCAAGAGTCACACTAGTTGCGACCTCATCAGGCTCCGCGCGAAGAAAGCGAGAAGCCACGTAATGACCCTCACCAATCAAATACCATACCGTCAAAGTTGCTATGTCTCGAGCGGTCAAACCTCTAGGCAGGTTTGGTAAAGGCCCATAGCAGTACTTCCTATAATTCGAGGTAGCTTCACCGGCGACACGCATTTTCACGCTTTCGTACCATAGGGGCAAATCTAGGAGCTCGCATGCTCCCGGCGAGCACCCAAAAACCAGGTTTTCCGCGGTCAGGGCAACACTCGAAGGAATCCTGAAGTTTCCATCGCGAACCACCACATATGTTTTTTCCCCGCCGGGAGCGAGCGGGTCGCGAAAGACCATTTTGGATGCACTTGTTCCGTAGTCAATGCCCAAGCGCAGTTCTCTTTTCACCATCTAATTCGTCTCCGTTACATAAAGCACACCAACCGCAATTTCTTCTGGTTCAATGCCGCGCCACATTGCAACAGGTGTTTGCTCGATAAACGCATCTCGCTCTCGCCGCGCCTTCTCCACCTTGCCCTTTGCCATGCGGAGGATTGATTCACGCTGGCCAGACTGTTGGAATCGTTCCAAGATCTGTTGAGCACGAGCCAGTCTGAACTCATAACCTGCCGCTTGCGAAGCATGAAGTTGTTCCTGTCTCGCTTGGTCAACTTTTGCTTCTCGGGTTTCCAAGTCGGCTTTAAGTTTGTCGAGACCACTCCTTAATCTCTCTTTAATGGTTTCAAACTGTCCTTCCATTCGCAGGGAGGAGTATATGTCTTGCCCTTTTTCCAAGATTTCGATGAGGATAGGTGTTGTTTCATCGGGATCAATGAAAAGCTGTGACCCGTCTATGTTTGTCACGATAGCAACCATCTTGGTGCTGGGGCGGAAGCTGTGAATATGAAGAAGGGCAACGAGGAGCACGTATTGGCCCAGGGGAAGCCGGCCTGGGCGGATGGAGAGCGCGAATGCATCTCCATGTTGTAGGCCCTTTGCCCGAGCCTTTGCGACAGCAAACCGACATAATGGATGATGAGTATGAATCAGCTCGGTTCTTGGATGACGATACGCCATTTCGCGTGAACACGTGACCGTAACGGGTCCTGAGCTAATTCGCCGGGCGAACAGAAGGGCATCCTCACCTAACTCTGCGGCTGCCGACTCTAGTTCCTGCGCCAAAGTCCCGTGGAAATCCACCGATGACGTTCCCCGGATGGCCTCCTTAGGCATCTGGCAGCCCTCATAGTTTTCCGCGAGGAATCGATTCAAAAAGAGGAACAACTCCCTGTCCGACGGAAGCTGACGCTCACCCACGACGGATTGGATCTCGTGGATGAGGGCTTCATCGGCTGCCAAAAGGGTATCCACCTTGGACAGCATATTCTTGGCGTCTCTTAAACGAACCTCTAAGGCCTCTTCAGTCTGGCGGAGGACCCTTTCAAGTTCCTCTCCAGCCAACCCCCCTTGAAGTACCCTCCTCGTCAAATCCTCAACTTGGTTCCCAATAATGTCGTCAAGTTCCCCGATCGTTTCCTCAAAGATCCGGATTCTGGTCAACAGCCGTTGAAGGATTCTTTCCTCAATAGAATCCCCCACCACGAAGTTGAATATGTAGATTGTGGGCGATTCCTGCCCAATTCTGTCTACCCGGCCTATCCTTTGTTCAACCGTCATCGGATTCCACGGAAGATCGTAGTTGATAACGACACAAGCTTTCTGCAAATCAATGCCTTCTCCCCCGACTTCAGAACTAACCAGGACGCACACTTCTTCACTCTCAAGGAAGTCATCAATCGCTGTTTCCCGGTCCGGCATTTTCACTGAGCCATGGATGAAACGGGTTTTGATATCGATCTCATTCAGAGATTTAGAGAGGTATTGAACTGTCCGAGGATATGCAGAAAAGATAACAACTTTCCGACGCACCCTTGCAGCCCGGTCATCCTCTCCCCACAGTTGAAAAAGGGTACCTGACAGAACATTCAATTTTGAGTCGTCGAAAGAGTCGCTCTCGTAAAGGCGCAGAATTTGCTGGATACGATCGCGGGCTCCTTTTTCTTTCCAGACAGATTCTGAGCCCTCGGGGACCTCTTCTTCTAGCTCTTGCGCTTCGGGCTCGTCTATGAAGCCGGAGATGCCCTCGAGTTTTTCTCGGAAGAAATCCATTGCCGCCGGTATACAACTAGCTGTTCTCCTGTAGGCGTTTATGAGTGTCATGGAATATCCCCACGATGACTCACCCTGCCCCCAGACCATCCGGCACAATTCTTCGACAGCTTCATAAATCTCGCGTTCCTGCCCGGTCAGCTCGATGGGAACCCATCCTGCCTTGCGCAGGGGACGATTGGGCAGTGCTTCGACTTTGCGGGTCCGCGAAATAATGTGGGAGGTCGGACTCAATCTGCCGATGTCTTCCTGAAGCTCAATTATCTCGTGTCTATCCAGGTTGGTGGATTGGACCCGGCCATAGACAGATTGTAGGAACTCGCCACGGCGGGCCGATTGGGCCAGCGCTCCGGTTAGAAATTGTTCGAAGTAAGATCGAGCCTTTTCAATATTCGGACTGTCACCTGCAAGCGTACGCTGGGTCGCGAGCAATAGACGATTAGCAAACATCTGTTGCTCGAACACTGGCCATTCCTGAAACTCTTCGGGAGCAAGCATCCGCAAGAGATGCCAAAGATCCTCAAGGCTAGTTTGAACCGGCGTCGCTGTTAAAAAGAGTGTGGCGTCAGATCCCTCCACGAGCTCTGCGCCCACCTTATGTTGGAGCGTCTCGGAATGACGCATTCGGTGGGCTTCATCGGCTACCAACAAATCGATCGCCAGAGGTGTTTCCTTCAGTGCAGTAATCAGGTCATCTCTGCGTGCGCTCTCATAGGATACGATCCAGCGAAAGGATGCTAACTCTCTGCCCTGCCGGAGCCGGTTGACCTGATCGAGGATGTGGTTGCCGGTGACTATTTCGAAATGATCACCAAATCGGCCCTCCATCTCCCTCTTCCACTTTGAAGTGAGCCTGGCCGGGACGACAACCAAGACCCTTTCGAGCTGACCCTGCCGGAGGTCCAGTTCACGAAGGATATACCCAGCCTCAATTGTTTTCCCGAGACCGACATCATCAGCAATGAGCAGCCTGTTGCCAGGATTGTCGAGAAACTTCAGGACCGGTCTAAACTGGTGAGGGTAGAACTGCGTTCGCGCCGTCGCAAAGGATCGAGCAATGCGAGCAGGAGGATATAGGAGGCGGTAATAGGTTAAAGTGAATAGAAAATGCTGCTGCCCCGAGAGGCTGTTGGCTTCCAATGCATCCCATGGCGTAAGAGTCGGGCTGAACCGTCGAATGGCAGCCTCAGGTACCGCCCTGCGTTCAGTTCCAAACTGAATAATGTAAGTCCATGAACCCGTCTGCGAATCGCGGTGGATATCAAGGATTACGCCTATGGCTTCGGGCTGATTGACCCGTTGGACAGTATCCCCCTTGTTGAAATGTGGCCCCGAATCCTCCGAACATTCTGGATCCATTTAGAATCCTCGCGTGGTGAGCTTGTCTTGGAGTCGCTCCCGGGTTTCGCTTACGTGACCAACTGCGGGGCTTGACACCTTATTCAGCCAGCGCTTTGAAAGCGGCCTGGGCTGGTTCGGAGTAAAAGTCCACTCGAACCTTGTCGAGGATCTCGGGTGGAATCCCGCCAATATCCGCGGCGTTAGTTGTGGGTATCAGAACCTGCTTTGCACCGGCGTCCATTGCAACCCGTAGTCGATCCCCTAGCTGCTCGATTCGCGTTAGAACCCCGTGAATCGTCATCTGTCCAAGCACAACCAGACTGCCGGCTGTCGGCTTACTCACGAGCGCCGAGACCAATGCAACATAGAACGAGACACCCAGATCTTCTGAGTCTTTCCCCCCGGTCGGGCTCATCACTTGGATGTTGAAATCATACGACGCAACGTCCCGATCCAGGCCGACCCGTTTACTGTTGATACGGAGAAAATCGAACGCCATATGGGCTGACTCTCTGATCGACTTTGACGTAATCCCGACGATTTGGAATTTCCCTGATCCAGGCAGTGCCGCCACTTGCACTCGGAATAGAACCACTCGACTGCCAACCGGATCGTATCCCACACTAAAGATGTCACCGGGCTGCAACGGGGTTTCCGGTATTAGTTTGGTGGCGCCAAGTTCCGCGCACTCTGCAACGACCTCATCACCGGTGTCTTTGTCGAGGTAAGAAAGATTCACTCTTGAGAACTCGATCGGGTTCAACCGCTTGAGCTGCTCCTTAACTCGGCGGCGCATTTCCAAGCCGAACGCCACATATTCCGCCAACTCTTCTCGGGTGCACTTGCCGTTAGGGTGGACCAGCTTCAACAATCCTGACACGGTCCGGACGGCCGCCTTCCGGTCGCGCTGACCAACGTGATTGCCAAATGCAAAATGCGTGTCGTAAACATCGGTGAAGTTTAATGGCCTGAGTTCGTTGTGGAAGATCTCGGCCATGTAGTCAGCGACGAAGCCGAGGTGTGATGTGAAGTGCTCAGGCTTAAGTTTCAGCATTTCCCACCCGGGTAGGTACGCAAGCCAGCGATCATGAAACGCTGGGTCGTTCCTTATTGATTCCGGCAATCCGGCGAACAAGTGTGATGCTCGGGCAATAGACTGCACGTCGCCATCGATATTGCCATTGAAGACAATTCCGGCTTCCGCAGAGATGGTGCCCTTGTCATCTCCGCGCGAGAATGATCCTTGCTCCATATAGCCTTTGTACATCTGCTTGTCGGTTTCCGTCTTGAAGTTCGTGCCGGCTACCTCGTCAAAGGCAACGGTGTCATATCGCACAACAAGCCCTGGTTTGTCCTTCCGGTTCTTCCATCCAAACAAGTCGGCCACTGAGCCCTGCCCGCCCGATAGGAGGATGACGTATGGCGATATCTCACGGAAGATGAATGATTTACCTGTCTCGCGGGGGCCAAGCTCAATCAAGTTATAATTCTTCTCAACCATAGGCACGAGGCGAAGCAGGACCAACAACTTGCGGCGCCAGGTAAAATCAGGGTGCGTTGGTTCGTATCCCACCGACCGGAGTAGAACGTCTACCCATTCATCGCGAGTGAAGGTGAGGCGCGCCGCAATCCATTCCTCCAAGCGTGCGCTGGCAACCTGAATTGGCTGCATGCGCATGATGACGAACGGGCGCGTCACGCCACCATGGATGAGTGTCTCATCGTACGTCAACTCGACATTCGCCCACACGCCGCCAGTGAGCACACGCTCGTATTTCTCGACTAGCTTTTCATCGATGTGGACCTTCTCCAGACCTGCAGTAGCAAGCCGCGCCCAATACTTGCCGCCCTGATCTTTTTCGTCGAATGCGACCGTCACGAGATCGATGAGCTTCATCGAGCCTGTCCGCTTTAGCCGTGCCTTAATGAGATCCCCTTGGTCAGCCCGCACGACACGGTCGGCGATAGCCTGCTTGACCAATTGCAGGCCTTGAGCAATCTCTGCCTCATCGGTAGTCGAACAGTATTTGCCCAGCAGGTATTCCAGGACGTATACGGGAATACTGAAGCCGACCTTGAGTTTATGCACGAGGTCCTTCCGGACGACTCGACCGGGGAATGCGTCTACGAACTTCTGATCAAGCCCGTCTATGAGGATCTTGTCACCATTCATCCAATTCCACCTTTATTGTAATTTCCTCTCGGGTCAGAATCTCTTCGTCATCTTCATCAATTACTTGCACCAGCAACGAAGCACCGTAGGGAACCTCCGGTCTCGATTCCACCAGCTTGAGCAGGACGGTCACGGGCTGGCCACCTGGCTCCACGGTTACCGGTTCATCGTGCTTAAAGACTAGCTTCCCGGTTTTCGGATCTTGCACCTTTACCCTTACGCGACGAGACAGCAGTTTTGAATCTGCTCCAAAAAGCGTGTTCTGGTTCGTTGTGCCAGCTTCGATCTGCACTCTCGGCATGGCGCTTGTTATCTGTGCCACCGGCTTCAGCACTACACTCACTTTGGAAGCTCTTGGGGGCCAGTTGACGACCAACACGGGAATCACCAACTCCTGGAGTGTTGCACCCCCGTGGAAGTAGCCCAAGCCGCCGTATGCCTCGAACGCATTAAAGCTCCGCGGAACAGCAACCTCCAAGTCTGACTGCGGCACTTGCAGCAGTAGTGCGTTGGCGTGACTCAGTCCCTTGCCTACAACCGCACGTCGAGACGACCAGAACAGCTCGCCGCGCGGTTTATCGCTCTGAATCTCGTCTGCCTGTGGCTGCCAGTGGAAGAAACCATGGTCAGTGACAACAATAACCTGACTGAATCCCGCTTCACGAAGTCGGCGGATTGCCTTGGCATATCGGTCGAGATGTTCACCCGCTCCAGTGAGCCGAAGTCTACCTGGGTGACCATCGTCGTCCAATTCCGCTCCCTCGACTACAATGAGCTTTGTGGACTTCGAAGCCCGTTTCAGCGTGTCCCCCTCCAGCACGTCAGCAACGGAGTAAAAGTCACGCACACCCCAATTCGCTGTAAGCCACTTTCTTCGCTGCTCCGCAATCCTCAGGTCTCCGGCGAAGCCGTCGGCCTTTACTTGAAAGGCTTTTCGGTCGGGTAGGAGGCTGACCTGGAGTTGCTTATGACTCATGGGCAGTGCGAAAGCCATGCCCAAATTCGTGATGCTTGGTATGGGTGCCAGTGCGGCCGAAACCCTCGCGCGCGGTGCTGGTTCCCCTTCATTCAAAATCTGGGCGAGTCGCTGCCCAAGGTCGAACCGAAAGGCGTCAAGGAATACGAGCGCTGTTGGTCCCTTTGTTTGTTCAATTTGCGAAAGCGCGGAATCACCAGCGCAGGGCAGAGTCTGTATTCCTTCGGGATGGTGTGCCAGCAGCTCAGAGAATGCTGTAGCCATACGATCCGTCGCGCGCGCATAAGCCCGGCGCAGGCGCGTGCGGATGCGATACAGTTGTCCCGGCAGGTCCGCCTCTTCGCCGAACAGCTCTTCGGCCGCGACATCTAATTGCCAGCCCCGGGAGCAGTACCATTCGACCGAGTCACGCACGTCCTTCCAGCCAGACTCAGCGTTTGCGTGCTCGGTCAATATGCTTGCATCATTTCCGAGCTGTACGAGATATCGCCATCCGACCCGATCCGAAGCCTGGAATCCCCAGAATCCTCGCTCACGATCTTTGAACACCTGCAACCGCAACGTGAGTTCCCGGGCCAGGGCATCGACCTCATCGATTCGATCTAACTGCTCTGCCCACTGACGGAAAAGCGTTTCTTCGACTTCGCGCGAGGCATAGGACCTGGGCGGTGACGCTAAGCTCCGTGCCCAATGTGTCAGCCCGAGCGTTGCGTCGGCCTTTTTGGCCAACTGCTCGAACGAGTTGAGGAAATAGACGTTTTCCTCCCAAGCCCTGAGCAGCTTTAGTGCGTTGTCACGGGGGAGTCCCGGTGGAATAATCCGATTTGATTCACGCGGAGGCCGCTGCGGATTACGTGCGGCGGCTTCGGTGCATAACAAGCAAGCCGTAGCGGAGACTCGCCAGCTCTGCTCCTCCTGGTTCGTTGGATCGGGAAGACCAAAGTCCTCCCTTGCGCGGCGGCTGAAGATGGCGAAGCGTTCTTCCTGTTTCAGCCTCTCGAACTCCCCAGGCTCGCCAGCCAGCACCTCCAGCATACGATGATCGTCGACGAGCGCGCCCTTCGCGTTGCCGGGAGTCAATTCCTTCCACGTCTGCTGGGGTTTGTCGAACCACTCACGCGCATGTGCCGGTAGCAGTGACTCCAAATCGCTTTCCTGCTCGCGCGAAATGGAGACACCGTACTCCCGTAACGCCTCCAGAAGCGTCTTCTCCCAAACTGCTTCTGCTTCCAGTTCAAAGACACGGAACCAGGTAATGTCCACACGCGAACATGGCATCCACACAATTCGCGGCGCCCGAGGCAACTTGTAGAAGCGGTCGCGTAACACAAGTTCGTGTTCGTTCGGATCTGCCCACAATTCAAAACCATCCGTACCTGCGGCAGTGCGCAGCAAGTCGAGCCATTGCCGGCTCGAATCACACCATAACAAGAGTGGAGGGACTGTGGCCTTACGTCCTAGGACGCCCTCGATTTCGGTCAAGAGCCACTCGTGGAAGCTAGACTTGTCCCGAGGCATGTTCCTCCTCCGTAGCCCACCACCCGGGCTGGGATAGTTTGCCTTCGCGGCACCAGCGCCGTTCGTCGGACCGCCATTCCGCACGATCAGCAATTGCTTTGTCAGCATCTTCGGTTGTGAGTACGTCAGCCGCCAGCAATCCTGCCCTCTGCAAGGGCGCTATATTCACACGTACGCCATCATTGATTTCGGGCACATACATGGACTCCTGCGAAATGAACTCTTCGATTGTGCGCGGCGGTTGCCGGACACCATCGAGGCTCGCAATAGGATCGAACATCGTTTGTGCGGCCAGCCAGTTTTCCCAGGTCGCCGCTTCGGGGCAGCGCCATTCGAGAATATACTCCCGCAGATTTTCGGCCTTTTCGGTCTTCTCGTTAAGATCGTGCTGCCAGTGCTTTATGTTCTCCCTTAGCTCCTTTGTGCGAGTGTCGATTTGCTTGCGCCGCCTGAAGGGTTCATTCGCCTTGCTGAAGTTTTCGTCTTTAAGATTCTTCAGCTCGATTCTTGCCTCCCTGATTTGAAGGCGCAAAGGAGCGAAGACGGCTTCATCGAGGGAATTCCACCAGGTCGCGCATGCCAACCTCACGGCATCGCTGACCATGGCGTCCGCTTCCTTTGAAATCAGCTCTGCAAGATCAACTGCTGCAGGGTCGAGCTTGAAGGTTGCTTCTCTTGGTGCCTTTGGCCCAACCGCGGAACAATGGTGTGGCAGGTCGACTATTGCATCCGTAACCCACTGAGGCAGAGCGGCGTGCAGGCTCGTTTCTTTAGCCTTCTGTAGCCATTCTTTAGCCGGCCCCCCGGATATTACTCCACCCAATTTGTTTAGCCAACGCGACTTCAGGCAGAGCATCGCATCATCAATGGCATACTGACGCAGTTTTCGTCCGATGGTCGGTGGGCCAAACCCAATTCGCGAAACTGAATCAAGTGCTTCATCGAAGCTTCGCAGTTCGGGAATGAGGTCCATCAACTCAGTTAGACGCTCTTGTTGGCGTTCGCTACGCGCATTCTGGGGCAGAGACTCTATGCCCCGCAACTCATTTTCGTGCCGTTGCCTTAGCGGGCGTACGTACTGCGACTGGATAGTGGTGAGCATCTGTAAGCTCAGCTTGTGGTAGTACAACAGGCTGGAGAACGCAGGCTTGCGCCGGGAGTTGAATGTGCTGCTTTGAAGCTGCCAGGCAACCGGTCGCTTCTTGAATTGGTTCAGGTGGTGCCTAAAGAACTTGTGTGTTAGCCATTGCTCAAGCGACATGCCCATAAAGTCGGCAAATTCCCGCTCAAATATAGCTGAGTCTCCGGACTCCCACTCAACTGCGATTTGCTTACGAACACACTGAAGTAGCGGAGGTCCCGTTCCCTCAGTCAGCGGAAGAATTCCATCGTCGCGGGCCCACTCGGGTGCAGGCTGGCTGGCTCGGATTTGCTCCGGCCAGCGGTGGCCAACAAGCGTCAGCACCAATGAGGAAACGTGTGACCCGACGATGTGTTCCGGTAGCGGGCCGAGTCGGTTACCGAGTACCTCAACGACGCTAAGCGGATTAACGTTGTGATCAGCCGTGAGGTCCAGCAAGCGCGACTCCACAAAACTTAGATCGGTATCGAACAGTGGTTTTACATTCAACTCATCCACGAACTGGCTACCCAGGTCCTTACTTCTGGCACATTTGCCGAACGTCGAGTTCAGCCATAATTCCAGATCTCCCGAGTCCGGAAGGATTGGAAGTATCAAAGGATATGCGATGCGATCAAATACGCGGTTTAGATGATCTCCGGTCACCCCAATTGCTTGCATACTTGCCACGTCTAGCTCAGCAGTTCGCCGCATATATTCGGAAACAAGCGCAACCAAGACTCGTCTGAGTTCAGCCACGAGGTCAGACAGAGTTGCGTGTCTTCCGGCGAGGTATGCAGCACGCTCGAAGCACCTCGAGGTCACGACCACGCTCGCTATCTTTTCTCTTATTTCAATCGCGCCACGCGACTTTTCAAGTTCTCTCTGAATTGAGTCCTGAATGTTGTTGGGCCACCGGAGCATGCGCACATCTCCCGGCTCATTCGAACCACCGGAGGCGAGTTGATCGAGCAAGTACACGTATACCGGCGAATTGAGGAGACTAAGCTGGACGAAGATGCTTTGCCCAGTCGAAGGGAAGCATACGCACCCCTTGTTCGTGAATACACTGTACTCCGGCAGGTAGTAGGCCTGAAATGACTTAGAAATCGACTCTGGGAATGATGCACCTGCCTTAAAATAGTGCTGAGATGACGCCAATCGGTTGCCACTGTTTGCCATGTACAGCCTGGCGCCGCCGTCCCATTTCAGTACCAAGTCGTAGTCTGAGAAGTACCGTGAGTACGACCCGCCTTTGGCCAGTATCGGATATGTGCTGAATAATTCGCCTTGTGGGGCTTCCCAATGCTGGCGGAACACACGATCGTTGTTGCCGGATGATAACCCAGCACGGACAATTCCAGAGACCGGTTCATACACTGGATATGCGCTTAGCAGTCGAACCAAGTCCTGCGGTATCCAAAACACAAGCTTGTTTTCTGGTGCAATTTCGAGGACTGACTTAAGCTGTTCCTTGCTCAAGACAACGACATCACGACCATTACCACAAGCTGCCTGCTTCAGCGCCTCCGCTGTCATACCCCTTTGCGGCTTATAGTACCAGCCTGAAAAGTCCCTGTGCCCACCGTGACGGCCGACGATAAGTGCGACGGACACAACCTCGCCGCTAATGTCCGCGAAAGCTCCCGAACCTAACGCAGCCAAGCAGCAGATATCTGCATTTGCAAGGAGGTCATCTCGAAACTCTTTGTAGGTTGTGTGAGCGAGATAAGAGTCTCGCGTTACAAGTGCGAAATGGCCGACCGCGTTGCACAGTAGACGGCATCTGGTGATGAAGGCAGCGTAGTACTTAGGCGCTTGCCAGAAATGACCCTCCTTCGCTTACCAGATTAGACCCACTCCAAGAAGCAGCCATTCGCCTGACACGTTCGGGCGTTCGGTTCCGACCGCAGGCCTTTCATTTCATCTGATCTAGATTTTGAGTTAAGGTGGAGAGGTTCGAGCTGTCGCGATGCATTGAGGGTGCCCCGAAGGGGAATGCGTATCCCCTCCGAGGCTTGAGCTTCTGGGAGCAGGCACTCCCATGGGCCCTGATAAAGATTCTCCTGTTCGTCCCAAAAATCAAGCTACCGGTAGCAGGCTCGGAAGGTGGGGGTGTTGGCGGCGGGCTCGTCGTTCCCGGCGCCGGGTCTGTCTGCTGAAAGGCTGCGGGCGAGCCTTCCGGCCCCAGCAGCCGATGGCGCGGTATTGCTGTGCGGCGTGCAGCCAGCAAGCGCGCCGGTGGAGGCAGTGGAAGGCGCGGCGCCGCTACCGCCAGTCCGCGCACGGCCAGCAGAAGCGGCAGGCGCAGAGCCGCCGCTACCGGGAGCGCCGAAAGGAACGGCAAGCGCAGGAAAGCGCTGCCGTTGCCGCCGCGAGGGTCATCCCTAGCAAATTTTTTTTCGTGTTCCTGCGATCGCCCAGGCTGCTATGAGGAGTTCGACCGGAGTCGACGATCGCCCCTGCAACGGTTCTGTTGTCCCAGCTGTCGCCACGCACTGGAACGGGTTCTACAGCGGGAGAGGCGCTGGCGCGAACGACGGGAGCAGAAACGAGGCAACCTCACCCGCCCAACCGGGCATCCCCTGCGGCGATAAAAGCCTGCCGATATCGTCCCGACATATTGCCGTCAGTCTTTCCGTCTCGCTAAATTCAGACCGCGCAGCAAGGAGAGGAAGGGGGAGCGAGGCCCGTCGCAGTGGGCGCCGCTTCGTTCTCTCTTCTTCTTTATGAAGGGCGGAGGACGCCGGGGTGGAACTGGAAATTCATCAACTCGCGCTTCGTTACGAGCGGCTGAAGGTGGTGCGACCGGAACCCGAGCGGCGGCTGCTGGCCTCGCTCGCCGAAGTTGGCCAGCAGGTTCCCATTGTGGTCGTGCCGGAGGGGACAGACGGCTCGTTCGTGGTCGTCGATGGCTACAAGCGGGTTCGCGCCCTACGCCGGTTGGGCCGGGACACCGTCGCGGCCGGTTGCTGGCCCGGGGAAGAAGCCGAAGCTTTGATCGCCACCCGCCTGATGCAAACTGCGGAGCCGGAGACGGCGCTCGAACAGAGCTGGTTACTGGCCGAGTTGCACGAGCGTTTTGGACTGTCGTTGGAGGAACTGGCCCGGCGCTTTGGCCACTCGGTAAGTTGGGTGAGCCGGCGGCTGGCGCTGGTCCACGAGCTCCCCGATTCGATTCAGGAGCGAGTCCGCCGGGGCGAGATGGGCGCACACGGGGCAGCGAAATATCTGGTGCCCTTGGCGCGCGCCAACCGGCAGGTCTGTCTGGAACTGGTGGAAGCGATCGGGGCCACCCGCCTGAGCAGTCGCGACCTGGGGATCCTCTACACCGCGTATCAGACCGGCAACTGGGTGACGCGTCAGCGCCTGCTCGAAGCGCCCTTGATTTTTCTGAAGAGTTATAAGGAGGCCCAAGCTCCTCCCGCCGTCGAGCCGGGCCCTTCCGACAGTCTGCTGACCGACCTGGAAATTCTCGGTTCCACGGCCCGCCGGGCTCGTCGTCGGCTGCGCCTCGGCGTCTTGCGGAATCTGCCGGAAAAAGACCGCCAAGACTTGGCCGGCTTGCTCGACCAGTCCCGACGGGAGATCGAACACCTGGCCGAACACTTCCACCAGGAGATGGGTCATGCTGGACCAGAGTACCCGAGCGGCGATCCTGAAGCTGCGCGAGCAGAGCCATAGTATCCGCGGCATCGCCCGAGCTCTGAAGGTGTCGCGGGGCGCGGTACGGGATGTCCTGCGCTCCGCCACCGAGATCGTGCCCACGCTGTTGCGCCCGGAAAAGGCCACGCCCTACCGCGACCAGATTCTGGAGCTGTACGCGCGCTGTCAAGGCAACCTGGTGCGCGTCCACGAGGAACTTGTCGCTTCGGGAGCTCCGTTCTCCTATCCGGCGTTGACGGCCTTCTGCCGGCGTCAGAGTATCGGCCACGAGCCCAAGCAACCCGTCGGAGAATATCACTTCCAGCCTGGCCAAGAGATGCAGCACGACACTTCCCCACACCGCGCGGAGATCGGCGGGCACTTGCGGCCGGTGCAGACCGCCTCGCTGGTCTGCGCCTATTCCCGCATGCTCTTCTTTCAGTTCTTTCCCACCTTCCGGCGCTTCGATTGCAAGGTTTTTCTCACCGAGGCTCTCCAATACTTTCAAGGTGCCTGCGCAACTTGCCTGATCGACAACACGCACGTCGTGGTGTTGAAAGGCACGGGCCGCGATATGGTGCCGGTGCCGGAGATGGCCGCCTTCGCCGACCGCTACGGCTTCCGCTTCCAAGCTCACGCGGTCGGCAATGCCAACCGCTCGGCGCGCGTCGAGCGCAGCTTCCGCTACATCGAGACGAACTTCCTGGCGGGCCGCACCTTCCCGGACTGGGCCGACGCCAACCGGCAGGCACGCCAGTGGTGTGACAAGGTCAATGCCAAGTTTCGCGACGATCTGAAGGCCAGCCCGCGCGAGTTGTTCGCCGCCGAGCAGCCCCATCTGAAACCTCTCCCCCTCTGGGTGCCTCCCGTCTATCTTCTCCACCAACGCCTGGTGGATCTGGAAGGGTTGGTCTGGATCGACACCAATCGCTATTCGGTTCCCGCCGACCTCATCGGACGCCACGTCGAAGTGCGCCAGACCAAAGACCAGATTGAAATCTACCGAGGGCCACGCCTCGTCGCCACGCACCCCCGCGTGATCGAGCCCACTGGCCGCAAGTATCGCTTGCCCGAACATCGCTACCCGCGCCGCCCCGTGTCCCCACGCTCGGACTCGGCCCCGGAAGAAAAACTCCTGCTGGAACGAATCCCGGAAATCGCCGAGTACCTCCAGGCCCTCAAAAAGCGCTCTCCGGGACGCGCCACCCTCGCGCTGCGGCGCTTGCTCCGGTTGGTGAACGACTATCCGCGCACGCCGTTGCTCGAAGCCCTGCGGACTGCCCTCGAATACGGACTGTTTGACCTGGAGCGGGTCGAGCGCATGATCCTCCGCAAACTCGCCAGCGAATACTTCCAGGTCAGCCCCGGCCGGGGCGAGGGAGACGACGATGACTGAGGAGATTCAGCAGCTCTTGAAGAACCTCCGCCTGCGCAAGATGGCCGAGATCGTGGAGGGTGAACTGGCCGCCGCCCGTAAAACCTCGCCTTCCTATAGCGACCTCCTGGCCCGGCTGCTGCGGGCGGAGTGGCTCGATCAACAGGAAAGAAAGTTACAATCACGCATCAAGCACGCTCACCTGCCCGAGCAGTGGACTTTGGAGTCGTTCCCCTTCAAGCAACAACCCGGTGTTTCGCGCCGCCAAATCCGTGAACTCGCCGAACTGGAGTTCATTCCCAAAGCCGTCAATTTAGTCTTCATTGGTCCAACCGGAGTCGGTAAAACGGGAATAGCGTCAGGACTCTTGCTGAAGGCTCTGCAGAATGGCTATCGCGGACTGTTCATCCGCGCCCAGGACTTGTTCGACGAGATGTACGCTTCCATCGCCGATCGCGCCTCGCGCAAGCTCATCCGCCGCCTGGCTCGTCTCGACGTCCTCCTGATCGATGAAGTCGGGTATCTCAATCTGCGTCCCGAGCAGACGAACATTTTTTTCAAACTGATGGAAGAGCGCTACCGCCGCAAGACCACACTCATCACCACGAATCTTGAGTACGACCAATGGGCACGCCTGCTCGGCAACAAAGACCTGACCGAGGCCCTGCTCAGCCGCTTGCGACACCGTGTCCTTTCGGCAAGGCTGCATGACTTGATCTAACCGAAATTGCTAATGTCTGTCTTTTGCCCAGGAGGGCAAGGAGGACAGACGATGGCCAACGAGATTCCTGTTATTCCCCCGGATATGCGGAAGGTATACCTGCGTCTGAAGCGGTGGCGGAGTTCGCATGCCCGCCGCGTGCCGATTCCGGATTCTTTGTGGGCGGCGGCGGGAGGACTGGCCCGCGCGCATGGAATTAATCCCACCGCGAAAGCTCTGCATCTGGAGTATGGCAAGCTCAAGCAGCGGGCGGAAGCTGCGGTACCGGCGGTGAAGAGGCGCGTGGTGAAGGCCACAGCAGAAGCCCCGCGCCATACACGGCGCACCGCACCGCCGACGTTTGTGGAGCTGATGGCCCCGCCCGCCGGTAATTTTCCAGGAGCCGTGGTGGAGTTGGAAGGGCGGCGGGGCCGGATGAGGATCGAACTCAAGGGTGTGGCCACGGCGGAGTTGGTGGCGTTGAGCCGGGCGCTGTGGGACGGCGAGGCATGATCCAAGTTACCCCGCAGATGCGCATCCTGGTGGCGGTGGAAGCGGTGGACGGCCGGAAAGGTATCGACTCGCTGGCGCGGTTGTGCCAGGAACGGCTCGAAACGGATCCTTTCTTATGTGGCGGGCCATGATATGTGGCGCGACCTGCGAATGCCCGCGATTCCTCTTCACTAAATCATCTTCCGTCGACACATATTCTTCGACGATCCTTTCCTTCAAAGACCGGGCGATCAGTCTGGTCATTTAGGAGGGAAGGACATGTTGAACCATTATTTCAAGTATCCCGGTGTACTGCGGCGTATGCGGCTTGGGCCGCTCGGTGCCGAGATCGACAGGGTTGCCAAACATCTCGAGCGAACTGGGTACACTTACTTTTCGGCGAAGCGCTATCTGAGTTTGATTGCGAGCTTCAGCCGCTACGCACTGCAGTCAGGGTGTGTTCAGGTAACGGCGGTTGATCATGCTCTCGTGGAGCAGTTCTTGCGGGGAGCTTCGCTGTCGCGCAGTTTTGCTACCACCGCCCGCTCGGCCCTCGGCCACGTGCTTCGCCACCTCGGCCGACATCCAGGCGCAGTCCGTTTGTCGGCGTCGGAACAACGCGATGCAGT
>Ga0326728_10011760_pt1 | contig 19805 bp, 18 predicted proteins | sample MB3enrmetagenome_FD_207602 | JGI IMG/M metagenome (GOLD analysis project Ga0326728, IMG submission 207602) | Lab enriched peat soil microbial communities from McLean, Ithaca, NY, United States - MB31MN | ecosystem: Environmental > Terrestrial > Soil > Wetlands > Peat | place: USA: New York... | reverse complement strand
GCTTTCGCAGATTCGCCACGCGCTACGAAAAATCCAAAGCCTGCTTCAAAGCCTTGGTCGCTCTCGCTTGCGCTTGGTTGCACCTGAGGCTATATGTCGATACAGCCTAGAGACCTGGGCGTGGCCCGAGGGGCACGCGCGCCACGGCCGCCTGCACCCCGATGTCTGCGAGATCGGCTACACCTGGCTCACGCGCGATGCCATCCGCACCGCCGCCAACACCGAGGCCAAGCTGCTCATGCTCACGCACGCCTTCGAGGTCTGGCAGGTGCTGCGCGTCTGCCTGCACACCGACGCGCGCAACCTGCGCTCGCAAGCGGCCATCGAGCGCATCGGCGGAAAGTTTGAAGGCGTATTGCGGGCGCACCGCATGGCCGCGGATTTCGTGTCCAGGGATTCGTATCGCTACTCGATCGTTGCGGCGGGGTGGCCGGAGGCGAAGCGGAAACTTGTACAACTGCTGAACCGCTCGTGAACAAGGGATCAGGGTTCAGGTTTCAGGCGTCAGGCGCGAGCGCGAACGGTTTTCTTAACCTGAACCCTGACACCTGAACCCTGACACCTGCCTACGGCGCTTCGGCCGGCTTGCCGTTCTCGTCCATCTTGCCAAAGATCATTTTGCCGCTGGCGGTTTGCAATACGCTGGTTACGGAGATCTGCACCGAGCGGCCGATCAGCTTGCGCGCGTGGTCCACGACGACCATGGTGCCGTCGTCCAGGTAGCCGACGCCCTGGTTATACTCCTTGCCTTCCTTCAGGACCAGCACATTCATGCGCTCGCCGGGCAGAACGACAGGCTTGAGCGCGTTGGCGAGGTCGTTGATGTTGAGCACGTCCACGTGATGCAGGTGGGCCACCTTGTTCAGGTTGAAGTCGTTGGTGACGACCTTGGCCTCCCACTTCTTGGCCAGTTCGAGCAGCTTCAGGTCCACTTCGCGGATGGAGGGAAAATCGTCCGGCACAATCTGCACCTGGACCTTGTCGCTGGACTGCATGCGCTGCAGCATATCGAGGCCGCGGCGGCCGCGTTGGCGCTTGGAGCCGTCAGTCGAGTCGGCCACCACCTGCAACTCGCGCAGCACAAACTCCGGAACCACGAGCATGCCGTCGATGAATCCCGCTTCGGCGATGTCGGCGATGCGGCCGTCGATAATCACGCTGGTATCCAGCACCTTGGCGCTGCGGCGCGAGGGTTTGTCGCTGGCAAAGACGGTATTGAGCGCCGACGGGTTCAGCAGGTCGCCCTTATTCGCGCCCACCAGCAAGCCGACGTAGGTCATGAGGAGGAGGACAAAGATTTGCAGGGCCGCGGAGTTGGCTTCAGGAAGCGGCGCGGAACGCAGCACCAGACAAAAGAGCGCCGCGCCGAAGATGCCCAGAATGCTGCCGGCGACGGCGCCGATCAGCCGCCGCAAGGTGAGCGCGCGCACGCGCAGTTCGAAGACAATGACCGCGCCGGCCGCGGCCGCTCCGATCAGCGCGCCTTCCCAACCGGTCTGGATGCCGAACGGGCGGAGGAAATAACAAACCGCGGCAAACAGAATGACAAAAAGAAGACGTAAAACGATCAGGTCCATAAGGGCCTACTTTCAACCGTAGGCGGATCGCCACCGCCAGCCTGGGGACACGAAGGCGAGTATGCGCATTGCACGGCACCATCGTCAAGGGGGGAAATGCAGGGACCAAGGGAACGAGGGAACGAGGGAACGAGGGACCAAGAAGGCCGGAAGTTGAGGATTCCGAAGAACGGGGCCGAACGGTCCGCGGATAGGAAAAGGAATTGGGGACCAGATGCAAGAGCGCTTCGGAGGCTGATCCCCACAAAAGCGAAGCTTCAAGTCCGCGACCGGCTCAGCGAGGCGAACGAGCCCTTAGGTCGCGGAATGCGAGTCCTCTGCTTGATCAACGCTTTCCCATTCTTGTTCCCTTGGTCCCTTGTTCCCTTGGTCCCCGCTTTTACGACGCGGCGGCCAGCTCGTTGATCTGCATGACGCGTTGCGCGCCCTTGCGGGGACCGCGTTTGCGCGCGCTCATCACCTTGATGCGCTCCAGCAACTCCTGGGTGGAGCAGTTCTTCCGGGCAACCATGGCGTCGGCCACGTGAATCTCGGCGCTGGCCGCCTGCCCATCGGCCAGCAGCATCATGGGTACGTAGCTTCTCATGCGTTTCAGGCGCTCCACAAGCTGGCCCCCGCTCATCTGCGGCATCGTGGTGTCGGCCAGCACCAGGTCGATCTGGGGCGCAGTGGCAAAGATGGCGATCGCCTCCTGACCGTTGGTGGCGGCCAGAACCCGATAGCCGTTGGTCTCGAGCATGAACTTGGTGACGGACAGTTCCTGCTCGTTATCGTCTACACAGAGGAGTACTTTCTTCGGACGCATGATGTGGGGGTTGCTCCTTACTGCAAATTTCACAAGTTGGTTCAGGGCAACACATCTCCCGTGCCGCGCGCGACGCGGATGGGTGTCGCCTTTGATTGGGCCCATGGCCGGGAACTTGGCGGACGGTGTGGCGTTGGATCGTATTGCGCGTCTGCCCCGCGCGTGAACCGCAACCCTGGAGGATCGCTCACACGTGCTACGGGCAACCGGCTCGCGTTCCTCTGCGGGTCAGCCTTCTTTCGCGGTCGAATGTTCAGCGTTTTGGCGAGCCTCGGAAACTTCGAAAGCGCGTCGGAGAAATATCTGCAACGAAACGGAAGAGTACGGGGCGCGGAGGCTTGTGGGAAGAGGGAAAGACAGGCGAAGATGCGGGTGAAAATCCGCGTGAAACAAGTGGAAAACCGCTAGAGCTTACACTCACAGCAACTTGCGATGATGAATTTCTGTTGAAAGCATGTGCATCACAGCAGGAAAAGCTGTCCTTTTGCCACGAGAACGGTGCTGCCCGCCACGCGCACATCGGCAATCCTCGCGAAAACTTTAATTGCGGAGAGAAACAAATCGCTCGGGCGGCCGATCTCCACACCCTGGCGCACATGGACGCGCACGCCAGAGGGCGCGGCGCCGCGCGCCACCAGGTAGCTAATGGCGCAGCCAGCCGCCGAACCCGTAGCTGGATCTTCGCCGCCACAAAACTGCATCCTCGAGCACCACTGCGTCGGGCACTGGCTTTGGCACTTCGTGCCGCCCTCGTCTTGGACCAGATCCGGGGCGAGAACGTAGAACCACCTCGCCCCGCGCTCGTGCAGCCATGGCGTGGCCTTCTCCTGGTCGACCTTCAACCGTTGCAATGCCTCCAGCGAGCGCAGCACGACGATCGCAAATGGCACTCCCGTTGAAACCACTTGCGGCGCCAATGCCGGATCGAGGTCTTCGCGGGTGAGACCGAGCAACGGAGCCACTTCCGCGGCGCTGAGTTCCGCGCCAAACTCGGGATCTTTTTGCGTCATTTCGCCGAAGACCGCTCCAGAGTCCGCGGTGCCCGGCGCAAAGCGCACCGGCACCGGCCCTACGTTGAGCGCCAGCGTCACGGTATCGCCCGCCAGCGTCACGGCGTCGCGCTTGCAGGCTTCGGGAGCGATGGTCCTGAGCACGCTGGCCGTGCCCAGCGTGGGATGGCCGGCGAAGGGCAGCTCCTCCCGCGCCGTGAAGATGCGCACGCGCACGCCTTCGGCGCGTTCCACGGCGGCAGGCCGGCGCTCGATGAACGTGGTCTCAGAAAGATTGAACTCGCGCGCGATGGCCTGCATCCGGTCTGTTGCGAGGCCGCAGGTGTTCAGCACCACGGCCAGGGGATTTCCGGCCAGCGGAGTCCCGGTGAAGACATCCACTACAAAGTAGTCAAGATTCGCCATCGCGTACAACAACTCCTGGCTCCAGTTTACGAGGAGTTCGGCGCGATGAAGTTGTGGAAGAATTCCGGCGATCTGCGGGCCGCGGAGAGGTGTGCGGCCCGCATGAATCGCAGCTGCCAACGTCGGCAGGAACGAACTGAACCCTGCCCCCTGAAACCTGATCTCCGTCTTATAGCTCGATGAGCGGCCTGGGCAGGCGCGTCCGGGCGCGGTCGAGGAAGATTCTCATGCGCAGGGCCTCGGAGCGTTGCGCGGCCACCAGGCGCATGTGCCGGCGGATGTGATCGATGTCGTCGAGGTGGTCCATCTGCGCCTCGTCGTTAGCGGCATCCCGCTCTAGGCGCTCGATTCGCTCTTCCACGGATTGACGGAAACGCGGGCTGATCTCGAAGCCATCCTGGGCGGCGCAATGAACGGTCATGACAGGCACCTCGGAGCCGGAATGCCTGAGGCTGCAAGTTTTTTCGTTCACGGCCTCAAGTTTTCCCTAATGTTGCCGATACTAACGAAAGCCGCTTCTCTGCGCCAGATTACGGTTTCCCGCAACTTAGGTAACCAAGTGTCCGAAAACGAGACAGAGATCAGAGATCAGGGGCCAGAGATCAGAAGCCGCGTCGGCGGCGATGGCGTCGATCACGCTGGCTAATTCCCCGGAGACGGCGCGTAGTAGCCTTTGCGCACCTGCACCTTCAGCTCCTGGCTCTGGTCGCCATGGCAGTCGACAGTCACTTTGCGGAAGGTGCCGTCGGCCTTGGTGTTGGCGGGGGTATAGCTGGCCACGTATTGGGTGCGCAGCTCGTCCTGGATCTGCTGGAACGCGGCCTCAAGCTTGTTGCCGTTGTTGCCCACGTCGATGAGCCGTCCGCCGGTTTCGTCGGAGATGCGCTTGGCCGGCAAGTAGCCGTAATACCCCTGGCCCTGGCTCCAGTACATGGCGCGGTCGGCGAGCAGAATCACGTAGACGATGACGTTGTTTCGATTTGCCGCGGCGATGGCGTCGCCGATCTTCATGCGGCTGCCCTCATCTTCGCCGTCGGTCAGGATGATCATGGCCTTGCGGCCGGTCTCCTGATTCATCTTTTCGTTCGCGGCCAGATAAATGGCGTCGTAGAGCAACGTGCCCTTGGGATCGCCGACGGTCGGCACCGTGCCTCCGCCCAAGCCGGGAATGCCTGACCCGTTGCCGCCGGCGGTGTTGATCTCGGCTTTGCTTAAGGCGTGTGTCAGCAGCCGCGGGCTGTTGGTGAAGTCCTGCAGGATATCGACATTCACATCGAAGGAGACCAGGAACGCTTCGTCCTTGGAGCGCAGAACCTGCTGGATGAACTGGCCGGCCGCGCCCTGTTCCATGGGCAACAGACGGTATTGGCTGCCGGAGGTATCGAGCAGGATGCCCAGCGTCAGCGGCTGGTCGGTCTCGGCCACAAAGCTCTTGAGCGTTTGCGGCACCTTGTTCTCCTCGACCTTGCAGTTCTGTTGATTCAGGTGCGGCACCAGGTTCCCATTCTTGTCCTTGACGGTAAAGAACAAGTCCACCAGGTTCACATTCACCTTGAAGCTGGCTACGGGAGTTTCGTCGGGCGGCGGGGCGGGAGCGGTGCTGACCGGGGGCGCGTCGGGCGAAGGCGCAAGCTGAGCCCATCCTGCCACGGCCAATGCCGGGAGGCCAAACGCCAGCGACAAAATGACCTTGCGGAGTCGCATCCTGATCCGTTAGACGAAAACGGAACCCTCAGGAGAGCATACACGGCTTGTGATGCAGCCGGCTGGCAATCGCATGAGAGGCATTGGAGCGTCTTTCGCACCCTTTCGCGCCGCCCCTACGGGGCTCGCGACCTTTTTCCGCTCCCCGCCCCCACTCTTCCACCCCAGAAACGAAGACCGTTTCTTGGCGACCCCGGTGAAGCGCGGGGCTAACCAACGCCACTGCTGTCCAAAACGTCTAGGAAAGCGCGTTTTGGACGGGATAAGCCGTTTGTTTTGAATCCGCCCTTCGCAGCCCTGAAATGAGGTCTCATTGGACTCGAACGATCCTGTCCAAAACATCGGACCGAAAGCAACGGCGCTAAATCAGCATGAATTGAACCCAAGTCCGCATGTGGAAGGCCTCCGAGTGATTTCGACCGCAAAAACGGCTGCAAGTCCGCACGAGTTACCTGTCCAAGACATCGGGCATGAAAACCTATTTTGGACAGGAGTGAATCACCTTTGCGCCTACGGCGCGCCTGGGCGGTCCAGGCCGCGCCGGATCAAGACTTCGTTATGAGGTAGTTTGCAGCTTCTCGATGGCCTTGCGGATGCGGGCCAGGCAGACGTCGCGGCCCAGAACCACCAGAGTTTCAAAGAGCGGCGGCGCGTTTTTGCGTCCGCAGACGGCGACGCGGATGGGTTGGAAGGCCTGCCCGGCCTTTAAGCCAAGTTGAGCAGCGGCGCCGCGAAGCGCCGCGTCCAGCGAATCGTGATCGAAATTCGTTGTGGCGAGAACTTGCTGCGCGGTCTGGAGCACGCGCAGAGCCATAGCTGCGTCGCTCTTTTGCGGAATCAGCTCCGCAGGATCGTACGGGGCCAGCTCCGAGACGAAGAAGAAATCGGCGGCGGAGACAGCATCGCGCAGCAGCTTGATGCGCTCGCGGATGAGCGGCGTCACGGCGTCAACTTTTTCGCGCGTGGGATGGAAGCCGGCCTGATCGAAGAAGGGTTGGAGCTGGCGCGCGAGCTCGTCGACGGGCAGGGCGCGGATGTGCTCGGCGTTGAGCCAGACGGCTTTCGCATCAAAGGGGTCTTCTTCGGTAAAGTTCACGACCGCATTAGCGCGGTTGACGCCTTCCAGCGTAAACAAATCGCGAATCTCGTCCAAGACCAGGAAATCACGGTCGTTTTTGGGCGACCAGCCGAGCAGGCAGAGGAAGTTGACGAAGGCCTGGGGAAGAAAGCCGGCATCGCGATAGGTAGTGACGCTGACCACCGGGCCATGTTTCCGTTTCGAGAGCTTGGCGCCGTCGGGGGCGACCAGCAGCGGCAAATGCGCGAACTGCGGCGCCGGAGCGCCGAGGGCCTCGAAGATCAGCAGGTGCTTGTAGGTGTTGGTCAGGTGATCCTGGCCGCGGATGATGTGGCTTATTGCCAAATCGGCATCGTCGACGCAGGAGGCAAGATGGTAAGTCGGCATTTCGTCTGAACGGAGTAGCGCAAAATCCTCGACATCGCTGGCCGGCCTAGATTGCGCGCCATAGACGGCGTCGACAAAGTGCAGGATGCGGGCAACTCCCGAATCTGGACCGCGGGGCACGCGATAGCGCAGCGCGAAGGGTTCGCCACTGGCGGCGCGCCGGTCACTCTCTTCGCGCGACATTTCTCTCATGCCGGGATTGAAGAGCCATGCGCCTTGCGCGGAGGAGTTGTCGTCGTCTGTCGCGTGGGCGGGGGTGAAGTCGCGATACGCAAGGCCCTTTGCGAAGATGGCTTCGGCCTGACGGCGGTGAAGGGCCAGCCGCTCGGATTGCTTGTACTCCTCATCCCAGTCGAGGGCGAGCCAGCGCAGCCCGTCGAAGATGGATTGCACGCTGGCCTCGGTGTTGCGCTCCACGTCGGTGTCGTCCAGGCGCAGCAACATGGTTCCGTGATTGTGGCGCGCGTAAAGCCAGTTGAAGATGAACGTGCGCGCGCTGCCCACGTGGAGAAAGCCGGTGGGCGAGGGCGCAAAGCGGACGCGCGGAGGCGCGGGAACGGCGGAGGTTGAATCGGGCATCGTGACGATGGCTTTCATTCACGATGCTATCGCACCACAGTCTAAACCCGTCTCAGGACTGCGGTGAATCGGGGGAATGCAGCCCGGCCGCCGGTTTCCATGGGGCAAATGCCAGGAAATAGACGAGCGGCAGCGTGCCCAGGAAAAAGGGGATGAGGTTCAACAGAGAAAGAAGCGGCGAGAATCCGGCTTTCTTACAAATGAACCAGAACGGAATCAGGCCTATGATGACGCTGGGAAAGCCAAAAATCAAACCGATCAAAATCAAGTGGTACGGTTGCAACAAATCTCCCATAGTTCACCTCGAGTTTCCGCGCGGCCGCGCGAAACCATCTTACAGACGTGTCGCGCGCGTGAGCAAGAACGAGGGAGCGCTATGCCGGCGCAGACCCAGGGTCAGGCTGTGGGCGGCACGGGCGGATACGGCGGCGGAACCGGTGGCGGATAGGCCACAAGCTTTGACACCGGAACCACGTTCCACTCGGCAAAGGCCAGAATATAGAGCAGGATCAAGCCGGTGAGTGGAAACAGGCAAAGCAACGACAGCCACGGCGACATGCCGGCCTTCTTGGCAATGAACCAGGTGGGAATGATGAACAACGTCGCCATCAACAGGTAGAAGATGAGATAAAACCCGGCGATCATGGCAAAAATACTGCTGATTTGCTGCGAATCATTCATGGGATGCGCTCCTCAAGTGAATTCCGGTTCGATGCAACAGTAAGGCCAAACCGGCGCGATCCGCAATAGAAATCTGCGCGCTTAGGAGCTTTCGTCGCGGCGCCAGACTTCGCTTCCAGCGGGCTTCGGGAAGGGACTCGGGGAAAGATTCCGCTCGCTGACCGCCCCACAATTCCTGATCCCTGATCCCTGTTTTTACGTGATGTCCTCGGTATCGTAGACCGGCGAGATGGCGCGCTTTTTCGGCACGCCGTGCACCGACGCGAGCAGGTCGTCGACCACGTCTTCGAGCTGGCGCTGGGTCTCGATCACCGCCTCCATGCTCTTCAGTTCTTCGGGCTCCTGCACGCGCTCCACCAGCACCACGGCGTGGCACTGGGCCACGCGATCCAGGTCGAGGCCTTCGGGGGTTTTGGCCTTGATGCTCACCTGATCGATTCCCGCGCCGAGCAGATCGGCGACGCGGGAGCACATTTCGCCGGCGATGGGCGAGATCTTGGGCGCGGCAAGGATCAGGGTGGTGTCGACGTTGACCACGCGAAAACCCGCGTGTTGCAGCTCCTCGAGCGCGAGATTGAGAAAGATGGCGGAGTCGGCGTCTTTCCAGCGCGGATCGCCGGGCGGGAAGAAGCTGCCGATGTCGCCGGCAGCCACGGCGCCCAGCAGCGCGTCGGTGATGGCGTGGAGCAGCACGTCGCCGTCCGAGTGGCCGGCCAGGCCCTCCGGGTGGTCCAGCGTCATTCCGCCGATGCGCAGCGGCACACCGGCCTTGAACTCGTGCGAGTCATAGCCGAAACCGATGCGTATGTCCGTCTTTGCCATCTTCGTTCGCCTGCGTGGGGCCGTGAACCAGCGGGCATCCTAGCCGAGATCCGGCATCGCTTAAGACGTCCCCCAGGGGCTAAAGCCCGGTTTCTTGCGACCACTGCGGCACGACTGAAGTCGTGCCCTTTCAAAGCTCAACATCGGCCACGGACCGCTAGCTCCGCGAACTCCGCTGCTTCAGATAGAACTCCGCCAGCTCCAGGTCGCTGGCCTGCGTAATCTTAAGATTAACCTGAGAACCGGGCACTACGGCTACGGGAATTCCGGCGCGCTCCAGGAGCGAAGCCTCGTCGGTGCCCACAAAGCCGTCGGCGGTGGCCTCGGCAAAGGCGCGCTCCAGCAGGCCGTAACGGAAGCCCTGCGGCGTCTGCGCCTGCACCACGAACTCGCGCGGGATGGTCGCGGTGATCAAGGCTCCATGCGCGGTGCGCTCGACTTGTTTGATCGTATCGACGGCGGGCATCCCGACTATGGCCGCGCCGTATTCGGCCACCGCGTCGATGGTACGCTCGATGGTGGCCGCGTCGATGAGCGGGCGCACGGCGTCGTGGACAAGGACGATATCGTCCGCCTCGGCGGACAAGGCGTGGAGCGCATTGGCCACCGATTCCTGGCGCCTCTCGCCGCCTTCCACCACGCGCACGCGGCCCGCAAAACCGTACTCGGCAACCTGCGCTTCGGCGCGTTCCATCTCCTGCTTGCGCACGGCTACATAGATCGACGTGACGCGCGGCGCCGCGGCAAAGGCGCGCAGCGAATGGATGAGGATGGGCACGCCGTCCAGGGCAAGAAACTGCTTAGGCTGCGGACCGGCCATCCGGGTGCCCAGCCCAGCAGCGGGAAGAATGACAAAGACCTGCATAGAGAATGGAGTATACAACGCCCAGGGGCATGACGCGGGCCGATTTCTTAAGCCGGAGATTGGATTGGGGGCGGCTCCACGCGGTACATTTCGCTGGTTGCGGTGAAGCTCAGGCTTTCATAGAGGGGCCGGGCTTCATCTGAGGCGTGCAGAGCCACCACGCCGATGCGCCGCCGCCGCGCCTCAGCCAGACACTGCTCGACCAGCGCGCGAGCCAGGCCTCGCCGGCGGTATTCCGGCTCGACGAAGACATTCAAGAGATAGCCGCGGTGGACTTCATCCGGGTCCATCACCGTGGGCGGCCAGTCGAGGATCAGCATTCCTGCCGAGGCCACCGGCCGATCGCCATCGCTGGTAATCCAGCCGACGTATTTGTCCGCGGCAATCATGCGCGCCACCCAGGGCTCGTGGTTGCGGCGAATGGTGGCTCTGACCGGCTCCGTGCCGCGGTCCATGGCAAGAAACATCGCCTCGCGATGGGCGGTGATCAGAGCTGCATCGGCAACGGTAGCGATCCGGGTCTCCAGCATATTGGCAAGTATATCGGGGGTCTCCTCCTGAACCTGGGCGCTTGCCGCGTGAGTGACGGAAGAATCCGAAGAGGACGACGGAATCCATTCGTTCGACCGTTGGCTGGGTTGATGTTGTAGAAAAAGTAGCTTCCGGGTTGGCGACGACCCGACCGGAACCTCCGGTGTGGCCCTTAAGGAGGTCTATGTCCACCTGCGGGGCGGAGAGAATTGCGTGGGCCATTTTTAACTTGCCAGAGGCGCGCAGGCCTGAGAGCATGCTGAGTTGTTGACGCCAGACGTGCTGCGCGATCTCCTCGCTCGGTGACCACACGGAGGGACATATGTTTCCAAAGAGCAAGGCTCCCCTGATATCCGCGATGGCAATGTTGGTGTTCCAAGTTGCCGTTACGCAGAATAATGGTGCCGCAGCACAGCCGGCGGCGACCGGGCCGATGCTGCGCTATATGCCTGGCACGACCATTAAGGTTGAGCAGCTTCTTGGCGAACAGGACAAACAACTGCACAAGCCGACGCTCAGCCGAACCTTCACGCGATACGGGATCCAAGGCACTGACTTGGGTAATTCCTTTGAGAACGACGGGCGAGTGTATTTTCTATTCGGCGACACCGTGGGGCGATTGGACCATGCGCTCGACACCATCGCGACCACCGATGCAACCGATCCTGAAAGCGGTGTTCGATTGGACTTCCTCACTTCCGGCGATAACTATCTGACCATTCAGCCGCCGGGCATCAGCATGGGAGCTTTCGAGGTGCCTGTGGCGGGCATCAACCTCGGCGGCAAGGTATATGTGGCCGTTTCCACAAACCACAACGAGGATAGAACGACGGATCGTTCCGTGCTTACGAGATTCACGCTGCCGGCGAGGTTCTACCCGCTGCGGACAATTTCTCAGCTTCCCGAGGGCCATTTTGTCAAGATGTCATTGCACATCGAACCCGGGACGATCGCCGGACTGCCTCCCGGCAGACCGTTCGTCCTGGTTTGGGGCACAGGATCCTACCGTAAGAGCGACGCATATCTGTCGATTGTGCCGGCCGCACAATTTGAAAGCGGAAAGGGGACGAAGTACTTCGCGGGATTGGACGCATCGAGTGCTCCCATTTGGAGCGATAAGGAATCGGACGCCAAGGCAATCGTCGAAAACGGCACGATGGGCGATCTCTCTGTAACCTGGTGCAAAGATCTTGGGTTGTGGCTGATGACTTACGACAGTCGAGCCCCGGCGCCGAGCGGCATCCTGTTTTCGTATTCCAAGACGCCGTGGGGACCATGGAGCGCGCCGCAAATCATCTTCAACCCAGTGCGTGACGGCGCCTTGGGCAAATTCATCCACAATCCCCAGGCAAATCCAGACGATGGGCTTGCAGGACCGGTTATCGGAAAGGGTCAGGCCGATCCGGGCGCCGTTCGTGGCGGCGACTACGCGCCGTATGTCATCGAGCGGTGGACCAAAGTGCAGGGCTCCGAGCTCACCATTTACTACGTGCTTTCGACGTGGAATCCCTACGTTGTCGTACTCATGAAATCGAAGCTGCAAGTCCAATAGTCGAACGCAAACTCCGAGCCGCTGGCGAATGACCGGCGATTCTGAAGTTACTGGTTTGGCGATGGAACTCACAGCGGCTTGAAGCTGGACCGCGCATCGCGGGACTGAAAGCCTGGCGGGTCGACGCCGGCGCGCTATCATCCTCTCGTGCCCCGTCTGCCCAAGCCGAAGCCCGCTCGCAATTCTGTTCAGGGCCTGCCGCTCGACACTTCCCTGCTCAAGCCCGGCATGCGGCTGGCGGTTGCGCTCTCGGGCGGCGCGGACTCCGTAGCCCTTCTGCGCGTACTTGTCGAGCGGCGTCAGGAACTGGGTCTTGTACTCCATGCCGCGCACCTGCACCACGGTCTGCGCGGCGCGGAGGCGGATGCCGACCTCGAATTCTGCCGCGCGTTGGCAGCGAAGCTGGACGTTCCCTTTCACGAGGCGCGTGTGGATGCGGCTGCGGAAGCGCGAGCCGATGCGAAATCGGGCAAGCCGGCAGAGACCATCGAAGAAGCCGCACGGCGGTTGCGGTACTCATGGTTCCGAAAACTCATGTCCAAAAGTCTGCTCGACGCAGTCGTGACGGCGCATACGCTTGACGACCAAGCGGAGACGGTTCTGGCCAAGTTTTTGCGCGGCGCGTGGACCGAGGGTCTATCTGGAATTCATCCAAAACTTGAAACCGCGGGAGCGGGTTGCGTTGTGCGGCCGCTGCTGGCCGTCACCCGCGCGGAGATCGAGGCGTATCTGCGCGGGCTGGGCCAGGACTGGCGCGAAGACTCCTCGAATCGCCATCTGACCTTCACGCGCAACCGCATCCGCCACGAGCTGCTGCCTCTGCTTGAGGGCTGGAACCCGCGTCTGCGCGAGCACCTGGCGCAGATGGCAGCGCTGGCGCGCGACGAAGAGGCGTGGTGGCAGACGGAGCTGGCCCGTCTGGCGCCGCAACTGATTCTCCCCAGCCGCCCGGCGCGTGGCGGCGGCCGCGCGGCTGGCTTGGACGCCGGCTTGGCCATCGAGGTGCCCCGCCTGGCGGCGCTCGCGCCAGCGTTCGAACGGAGGCTGCTGCGCCACGCGGCCCAGCAGCTTGGCGTGGCGCTCGACTTTGCCGCGACGGAAGCGGTGCGGTCTCTGGCCCTCGGCGGACGCGCCGGGCAACGGCTGGCGCTGCCGCAGGGCCTCCATGCCGAACGGACGGCCCGGGAGCTGAGGTTTTCGCTCGTCCCGGACCGTGCAGCCAAAAGCAAAGACGGCGCAGCCAAAGTGGCGATCGCAAATGGGCAGGAGCAGCAGTACAGCGGGCCGATTCCCGGCGTCCTGGACGCGCCAGCATTTGGAGTGCGCCTGCGCATCGAGAGAGTCCCCACCAAAGTAACTGAAGATGACCAAAGTGGTCACAACGTGACCCTGCAAACGGCCACGCTGCGCAACTGGAGACCCGGCGACCGGGTGCGGCTGCGCTACTCCGGCGGGCTGCGCAAGGTGAAGGAAGTGCTGGAACGCAAGCATGTTACGGGAACCGAGCGGGCCATTTGGCCGGTACTCGTGGCCGGCGGGCAGATCGTGTGGATGCGGGGCGTGGAACTGGAGCCGGTACCCGGCCTGACGATTGCCGCCGAGGAAATCGCGGCGGAAAGCCCCCTGGACCCGTCTCAAAACCGCCCAAGAGCAGAGTGATCGAAGGAGTTCTGCCTCTCCGAGGCAACGGAACTGCTCCAACTTTTCCCGGCCGGGGAGTACAATCGTGGTACTGCTTCCTCTGGCGGCTGGTTTTTGGCGCGCCCCGGAGGAATTGTGTATTTTTTGCCACTTTGGCAGTCCTTCAAGCGTCTATAGGAAGAGTGGTTTTTTTTGAGAGTCGGTCGACCGGGGTCGCGGAAGTGTCTTCCCCTCGATCGCAAACAAGGAGCAGTGGGTGAATTCAAGCGTTAAAAACATCATGTTCTGGGTGTTCATCGGCATCTGCCTGCTGATGCTGTGGGTGATCGTGTCGAAGGGCACCGGCATGACCAAAGATGCGGAGTACTCGTACTCCGATCTCTACGAAAAGGTGCAGAACGGCCAGGTGCAGGATGTCGCCATTCAGAGCAACGACCTGAAGGGCCATCTGAAGAACTCCAAAGACGAGTTCCACACCACGCTGCCGCCCAACTACGACGACCTGCTGAAGGCCATGGTGGCGGCCAAGGTGACCTGCAACATCAAGCCCGAGCAGAGCAACTTCCTGATCCCCCTGCTGTACAACGTGGGCCCGATCGTGCTGATCATCCTGGTGTGGCTCTTCATGCTGCGCCAGATGCAGTCGGGCGGCAACAAGGCGCTTTCCTTCGGCAAGAGCCGCGCGCGCCTTCTCTCCATGCAGCAGAAGAAGGTGACGTTCAAAGACGTGGCCGGCGTGGATGAGGCCAAGGAAGAGCTGAAAGAGATCATCGAGTACCTGCGCGAGCCGCAGAAGTTTCAAAAACTAGGTGGCCGCATTCCCAAGGGCGTGCTGCTGGTGGGGCCTCCGGGCACTGGCAAAACGCTGCTGGCGCGCGCCGTGGCCGGCGAGGCCAATGTTCCCTTCTTCTCGATTTCGGGTTCTGATTTTGTGGAGATGTTCGTGGGCGTGGGCGCAAGCCGCGTGCGCGACCTCTTCGAGCAGGGCAAGAAGAATGCGCCTTGCATCATCTTTATTGACGAAATCGACGCGGTCGGCCGCCACAGGGGCGCAGGCCTCGGCGGCGGGCACGACGAGCGCGAGCAGACCCTGAACCAGTTGCTCGTGGAGATGGACGGCTTCGAGTCGAACGACGGCGTGATCCTGGTGGCGGCGACGAACCGTCCCGACGTGCTCGATCCCGCGCTGCTCCGCCCAGGGCGCTTTGATCGCCGCGTGGTGGTGGGCCTGCCCGACATCCGCGGCCGTGAGGAGATCTTGCGCGTGCACGTGAAGAAGGTTCCGGTCTCCGACGATACCAATCTCAATGTGCTGGCGCGCGGAACGCCCGGCTTCAGCGGCGCCGATCTGGCCAACATGGTCAACGAGGCCGCGCTGAGCGCCGCGCGCATGAACCGCAAGCAAGTGACCATGTACGACTTCGAGCTCGCCAAGGACAAGGTGCTGATGGGAGCCGAGCGCAAGTCGATGCTGCTCTCCGACGAGGAGAAGCGCGTCACGGCCTATCACGAGGCCGGCCACGCGCTGGTGTCTATCCTGCGCAAGGACTCCGATCCGGTGCACAAAGTCACCATCATTCCCCGCGGCATGGCGCTGGGAGTTACGATTTATCTGCCCGACGATCGCCACAACTATACGCGCGAATATCTTGAAACGCGGCTGGCGACCCTCTACGGCGGGCGCGTGGCCGAGGAGATTTTCCTCAAGCAGATGTCCACGGGCGCGGGCAACGACATCGAGCGAGCTACCGAATTGGCGCGCTCCATGGTGTGCGAGTTCGGCATGAGCCGCCTGGGTCCGCTCACCTTCGGCAAGAAGGAAGAGCAGATCTTCCTGGGCCGCGAGATCGCGCAGCACCGCGATTTTTCTGAGGAAACAGCCCGCCAGATCGATCTCGAAGTCCGCCGCCTGATCGACGAGGCCTACCAGTCGGCACATACCATTCTCGAGGCAAATCAGGATCCCATGCACCGCATTGCGGCGGCACTGCTGGAGCGGGAAACCATCGACCTCGAGGAGTTGAAGGCGCTCATCGAAGGCAAGGAACTGCCTCCAATGCGCTCGTCGCTGGCCTCGCCCGGCGACTCCGACGGCACACCGCAGCAGGTCCTCAAGCCCGAGAGCCGCGGCGGCGCCGGCAGCTTCCCGGAGGGTTCGCCCTCGCCGGCATAAAGCAGGGTTCAGGTGTCAGGGAAGGGCTGCTCGAAGGAGCAGCCCTTTTTCATTGATTGCTGCATAAACAATGCCCGCTGTCATCCTGAGCGAGGTCCCGCCTCAGCGGGACTGAGACGAAGGATCTGCGGTTGCCTTTTGTGATAGAGCAGGACATTTCTTTTGCGGGAATCAATAAGGCTTTGGCCGCAATGTTGAGGAGCGAAAGGGACAAGGATGAGAAAGACTATTGACGTGCGCGAACTGCCTGAATTCGACCCCGCGCGCTACCTCGACAACGAAGAGAGCATCGCCGTCTATCTCACCGGAATCCTGGAAGCGAATGACGCGGCGCTCTTGGCCTTGGCGCTGGGCGACATCGCCCGCGCGCGCGGCATGACGGAGATCGCCAGGGCCGCCGGCATTACCCGCGAAGCTCTCTACAAAGCTCTTCGCCCCGATAGCGCGCCGCGCTTCGACACCATCAGCCGCGTCTATGCGGCGCTAGGCGTGTGCCTGGTAGCTCAGCCCTTGCAAACCGGCAAAGCAGCTGCTTAGAAATCTTTTCCTGACCGCGCCATCTCCCACGCTGTTCCTACTGAGCACAGCCCCGCGGTGGAATAATGAATGAAAGCCATGACCAACGAAAAGCCCGCAAGTTTTGATGCTCCCAACGCCGAAACCCGCTCTGTGAACAACTTCCTCCACGATCAGATCGCCGAGGACGTGCGCAACAAAACCTACGGCGACGCCGTCATCCAGACCCGCTTTCCGCCCGAGCCCAACGGCTATCTGCACATCGGCCACGCCAAGGCCATCTGTCTTGACTTCGGCCTAGCGGACGAGTTTGGCGGCAAGACCAACCTGCGCTTCGACGACACCAATCCCGAGAAGGAAGAGCAGGAGTACGTCGACGCCATCCAGAAAGACATCCATTGGCTCGGCTTCGAGTGGGAGCGGCTGTGCTATGCCTCCGACTACTTCCCGCAGCTCTACGAGTGGGCTCTCCAACTCGTCAAGGCCGGCAAGGCCTACGTCGATGATCTCTCGGCCGACGAGATTCGCCAGCACCGCGGCACGCTCACTGAGCCCGGCAAAAACTCGCCGTATCGCACACGCTCCATCGAAGAAAACCTCGATCTCTTTGTGCGCATGAAGCAGGGCGAGTTCCCCGACGGCTCGCGTGTCTTGAGGGCAAAGATCGACATGGCCTCGCCCAACCTGAACATGCGCGATCCGGTGATGTACCGCATCCTGCACGCCTCGCATCATCGCACCGGCGACGCGTGGTGCATCTATCCCATGTACGACTACGCGCACGGCCAGTCGGACTCGATCGAAAACATCACCCACTCCATGTGCACGCTCGAGTTCGCCGACCACCAGCCGCTCTACAAGTGGTATATTGCCCAGCTCGGTATCTTTCCCTCCGTGCAATTTGAATTCGATCGTCTCAACCTCACCTACACCATGCTCTCCAAGCGCAAGCTGCTGCAGTTGGTGCAGGAGCATCGCGTCTCCGCATGGGACGATCCGCGCATGCCTACGCTCTCCGGCATTCGCCGCCGCGGCTTCACGCCCGAAGCCATCCGCGCCTTCTGCGCTTCCATCGGCGCATCGCGCACCAATGGCACTACGGACATTGAGATGCTGGAACACTTCCAGCGCGACGATCTGAACCACCGCTCCGCGCGCGCCATGGCCGTACTGCGCCCGCTCAAGGTCGTCATCGATAACTATCCCGAAGGACAGGAGGAATTCGTTGAGGTTGCGAACAATCCCGAAGATCCTTCTGCCGGAACCCGCCAGGTGCCCTTCTCGCGCGAGCTTTACATCGAGCAGGACGACTTCCGCGAAGTGCCTCCGCCCAAGTACTACCGGCTCTCGCCCGGCAAAGAAGTCCGCCTGCGCAACGCCTATTTCATCACCGCAAAGTCCATCCAAAAGGCTGCCGACAGCAGTCTCGAAGTGCACTGCACGTACGATCCCGCCAGCCGCGGCGGCAACTCGCCCGACGGCCGCAAGGTCAAGTCGACGATGCACTGGGTATCGGCGAAGCACGCGATCGATGCCGAAATCCGCCTCTACGACAAGCTCTTCTCCAAGCCCGACCCCTTCGATTTCCCGGAGGGCGGCGACCTCTTCGACAATCTCAACCCCAACTCGCTCGAGATTGTGAGCGACGCCAAATTAGAGCCTTCGCTGGCCAGCGCCAAACCCGGCGACCGCTTCCAGTTCGAGCGCGTAGGCTACTTCTGCGCCGATCTGGACTCGACTCCCGAGAAGCTCGTCTTCAACCGCACCCTCCCGCTCAAAGACACCTGGGCCAGGATCGAGAAGAAGGCGGGAGCGTAACAAGCCCGCAGCACTACGAATCCCGCAGCACTACGAATCCCGCAGCACTACGCAGCCCGTAGCGCCGGCTTCCTAGCCGGCTGTAGCGTGGGCCTTCCGGCCCACGCTCGTCTTCGCGTATTACAATCCCCGCATGGCAGATCGCGGCCAATCTCTCCCGCGTAACCGCGTCGCAGCGCTTCTCGGCGCGGCACAACCTCGCTACGGCGAGGTGCACATTCGCAACCGCGGCCGCTTGCCACATTGGGAAAAGGAATCCGGTCTCTACTTCATCACGTTTCGTCTCGCGGACTCGTTACCCCCGTCCGTGCTCAAAAAGGCGGCCGAACGTCACGGAATTCTCGCCGCCGCCAAGACATCCGGAGCGCGGCTTCTTCCCGAGCAGAAGGCCGAGCTGGCCGACTACAGTCTTCGCCAGATCGAAGCCTATTGCGATCGCGGATCGGGAAGCTGCGCCCTCGCCGATGCGCGCATTGCCGGCGCCACGGCCGCTGCGTTGCGCTTTCGCGACGGGAAGCACTACCGGCTCCTGGCCTGGTGCATCATGCCCAATCACGTGCACGTCGTTGTGCGCCTGCTGCCCGGAGCCGACCTGGCGACGGTCTTGAAGACCTGGAAACAGTTTTCGTCGAAGGCCGCGAATCAGGTTCTCGGACAGAGCGGCCGTTTCTGGCAGCGCGAGTATTATGATCGCCTGATCCGGAACCAGCAGGAATACTCCCGCGCCATCCGGTATGTCGTGGAGAATCCAGTCAAAGCTGGATTGAAGAACTGGCCGTGGGTGTGGAGCGCGGACTCGGAAGTCCGCGCGACAGCCGGCTAGGAAGCCGGCGCTACTCCCATCATGCCGCTCAAAGACACGTGAGCCAAGATCGAGAAGAAGGGCCATTGCATGGAGCAGACGCTCTCTGATCGCTCGCATAAGTGTTGTGCTTTCCGAAGGCCCAAAATCCGAATCTGGGTGCCGGCGTCCCAAAAGCTTGACGGTTAGGCCGATTTGGGGGACACTCTGGACGAGTAAAACAGAATTTGAAGCGTGGAGGGTTCAAAATGAAGTCCGGCCGATTCAAGGACGCAGAAAGTGTACTTATTGCCAAACTCGCGCCGTTTTCTGATTTTGAAATCGAGGAGAGTGGCATGGAAGCAAATTCGCCGAAACGCTGGTTCCGGATTCGTGACCGCGCGTCAGGAAAGCGCTTTACAGTGCTGATCATGCTAGCTACGGATTTCATGTCGGCGCGCTTCGAAGGTCTTCTGCGTCGTTTCGCCCTTGAGTGCGGTCGGTAGACAAATCCAGGGGCAGCTCCCCCGCTCTAAGGTAGAGGGACAATCTTTTGGACCAGTATCTCGATTCCTGTGGTTTTGGCCGGAATGAATGGGTGCGCTTCAGAATCTTCCCGATAGTGAAAATCCACTCCAACGACTTCGTACTTGCCGCCGCCATAGTTTCGGTTACCGTCTGTCTCCCCAGGGAGGTAAACGTGGTTGCCCATTCTCGGAATCGCCCCAAGCTCTTTGAACGGTACTAGGTTGATGGCGCACTTCTGGTTTACATCGTAGAAGCTCACGCAGTCCTCGCTCACTCCTCTCGGTCGCCGCGCCTGTATGGCTTCCTCTCTCGCCTTCTTCACATCCACGTAAAGTTGCTTTGTCGAGTAGGC
>Ga0326728_10011759_pt1 | contig 19805 bp, 35 predicted proteins | sample MB3enrmetagenome_FD_207602 | JGI IMG/M metagenome (GOLD analysis project Ga0326728, IMG submission 207602) | Lab enriched peat soil microbial communities from McLean, Ithaca, NY, United States - MB31MN | ecosystem: Environmental > Terrestrial > Soil > Wetlands > Peat | place: USA: New York... | reverse complement strand
CGCCGTCGAATTTTTCGACGAGTTGGAGTCCCGAATTGACCGACGACCCTAAAGTCTTTGGTGATGGAGTAGTGACCATCACCATGGGGCTGCGCGGAACTCGAATCTATGTTGGGACCCATATGTTGAAGTATGTTGCGCATATGCGAATCCAAGCCAACGGGGAGACTGGCGTCAACAACCTTGAGCTAGTATTCCCTTCTTCCCATGATCCGCAGTTGGCGGCCGACATTGAAATCAACCGCCGATTGGCTCAAAGCATCCCCTGGATCAAAGTCCTCAGTCATCTTCCTGGCTGAACATCATCTTTACGTTTGCGTTTAAGATGAATCCCGATTTGATCCGGGTTTGCAATCATGTATTCATAACATGATTTGAAATATCCCTGGACAGGGAATGCGGCGTCTTTCCGCATGAGAGCTTCAAGAATGAGTTTTCCTTTAGACTCAGACCAAATCCAGTTCTCATCAATAGGGACACCGGGAGTCTTTTGAGACCAGACATTCCCATATGGAAACATCAAGAGAGTATACTCTTGTTTGGCCAAATGGGGCGTCGGGAGGGCAACATAGTCCTCATGACGTTTAATGGAAAGAAATACTCCTGGAGGCAGAATGATACCCTCGGGAGTAGTAGATACCCACCTCTTGATACTCATCCATTTCACTTCTGGAGTTTTGATCTTCATTTTCTTTCGGCATGTCAGAGAACAGTTGTATAGGGCCGAAGGAGACAAACCGCAAAGCCAGGGCTTGAAGCCAGCCGTTATTCCTGAAAAGTTATGAAGGGAGCGGAAATAGAACGCAGGAATTTCCGAGACCCGTCGTTGTAATGTCGCTTTCCACTCTACATCCATAGGAAACTCCCAAAAATGCGTGAGACAGAGGTATTTTGCCTTACTAACGATTCGGGCGAACCCCTGAATCCAGCCCTTCAAGCAACGGTACTGGCTAAATACTCCAGGTCCCCAGAGTCGGCTCGAGATCTACTTGCCAGCCTGACCGTTGAGGAGGCAGATAAATTCCAAGAGAAATGGACGGTCGGATATGGGCACGCCTCTGTAGCAGAATTGGCTGTCCCGGCAGTTTGCGCGGAGCGCATCTCTATCGTGGCTTCCAAATTCTTCGAGTCCTGGCAAAGGCCTGGATACTCGGAGAAGAGCACACGATATCAGGCCTTCTCACGAGAATCATTCGTCACGCCGCCCGGTGCTCCTGCAACCATGGCTCAATTCGCTGGACGATTTTATGATGCTTACGATCGGTTGCGAGAACGGATGACTAAGAGATGTGCGATGCTCATGGGCAAGGATCCTAATGATCCTGCCGTTCTCACCAATTCAGTCGTCAAGGCTCGTGCATTCGACAATCTCAGATATCTTCTACCTGCTGGAACTGGAACCAACGTTGCCATCGTAGGAAATTTTCGCGATCTGCGTGGGATGATTACGCAAGGTCGGGGGCACACCAATTCGGAGTTTCGACTCATCGGAGATGGAATTCACGATGCAGTGCAGAAAATTGCTCCCACTCTAGTGAAGCACACGGAGCCTGATAGTTTCGAACCAGCGGTCAAATCGCTCGGAAACCTTAGCAAAAAGTTCGATTTCACTAAACCTGACTGGTATGTTGATATTTATCAACCTCATCTATTGCCTGATCCTAATTTAGCTCAGAAGTCTTTCGAAACCATCATTGCAGATCGTCACGGAATGAGTTGGTCTGCGTTCTGCAAACTCATGGAAGGGCGTCCAAATCATCGAGCTGTACCTAGGGTCTTCCGTGGAGTTCGTATCTCATTCGAAGTAATGATGGATTATGGGGCGTATCGCGACCTTCAACGTCAGAGACGTCTAGAAATTTACGCGGAACCATTGACTGTCAGTTATGGCTATGTAGTACCAGATGACATTCTTGGATCAGAGCTCGAAGCCGAGTATCGAGCGGCCATGGAATCTGTCCATGCGTACAACGATGAAAACGTCGTACACGATGCTGATCTCATGCAGTATATGATTCCACTAGGATACTTGCACCGTTCTGTGTTCGAAATGGATCTCGAGCAGCTCTACTATGTTGTGGAGCTTCGAACTCCTGATAAGGGTCACATCTCATACCGAAGGGTGGCATATGAAATGTACAGAATCGGCAAGGCTCGATTCCCACAGATGATGGAATGGTGCAGAGCAATTCAGCCTGACGCCATTGGTGTTCACACCTAATTATGTGATTTTGGATACATCATATCCTGCTGAAAAGTTGTTTTCTCACGTTCATGCAGGATTGGATGATGAAAAATTTTAGTTAGTGCTTTGTAGAGGGTTCCTGAATCGGGGTCTACTGTAGGAACTTCTGCCAGAGTCATGCATGGTCCGTCTTTCTCGGTTCTTGCAAGCGACTCTGGTGATAAAATTTCCTTACGGACTACGGTACGTCCATATCCACCGATGATAGTGCATAGGACCTTCCTACCGCTTTTCATGATATAGGGACTTGATCCCTGACGTGGACAAGTTGCTGCAACGCGACATTTCACACATTCAATAGAAAGAGGGTTCATAAGAAAACGTTACCGCGACTTGAACGTTTTATCTAACACATTTTCCAAGATGAGCATTAAGCATCTCACACCACCTCCGTCCCTTCATGAAATGAGGGACGCCGGTAGGTTAATCAGTGACAAGGCTCTCATTGAAATGAACCTTGACACAGGAACTTTGACTTGGGCCAACGATTTTGCCCTAGCAAAATTAGGGTATACAATTGAACAATTTCGGACTATTACTATATTTGAATTAGTCCCAGAGGATTTCCACGAACAAGTTCGGGATAATATTGCCGAACAATCTGCTGGGAATGTCAGTAAATTTTCCCTTTGGCCATCTGTGGCGACCAATGGACGTATTGTTTGGTGGTTTGCCTATCAGAACAAGGTAGAATACCCAATCAGTTGGTCATTCGCTGAATGCGTACAGGAAACTGATTCAGAAGGCGCATTATTCGTATTCATGAGAATGCAAATGCAGACTACCAATAACTATGGTAATCTGAATGCTCGAGTGAACGAGCTCGATAGCTGGGTTCATCAACAGGTCGAAAGACTTGACGAAAAAGATGCAAATTTGGAGCGCACCATTACAGAGCTCCAAGGTAAAATGCAACAAGCGGTAGCTGCGGCAAGCAGAGCTGCAAGTACATCACTTGAAGCTGTGGCAGCCTTCAAAGATTTAAGAGAATCGATAAAACAACAGTTGTCTCAACATGAAGAAGAAATTGTCAAACTCATTGGCACTGACGTATTGCATGATCGTCGCATGGAGGCGTTCGAAAAACACGTTCAGACAACTACAACGACTGCAATCAATTCAATCACAACTCAAGCAGACCGAGCCGGTAAAGGTCTGTCGCGTCGAATCATCGTTCCCGTGTCAGCTATTGCGGTAATTGCACAATTTCTGCAATGGTTCATCGCACACGTTCTCGGAAAGTAATCATCCTTCCATAATTGACTGCACATCCTTCGCGAGCCCATCGTTCCAAACCGGGTCTGCATCGCCCATTCGACGAATCAGGCTAACGGTGCCCGTAGACTTGAATCCTAGTGCACCCAGAGCACGACGGATGAAAGAAACCTTACTCCCGTCAATAGCACTCTCCAACGACCTCAATAAAAACCACCCATCTTCTTGAGACAGATTAACTAGCTTCTCATACTTGGCGAGCCCAAAACCCATTCTAGCGAGGGCAGAAATCTCCAAGAACGTCTTCGCGTCGGTATTATCTCCACGATGTTCTTGATGTGAAAGCATTCTGATGCGAGACTTGAGCCGCTCAATGACCTCTGCACAATCAGAATGATGCAATTCGATGGAGAGAAATCCATCAGGTTGAATCTTGCAGTTCGCTACACCTTGATTCGCCACGGTTCATCCTACACGCGGCTACTCAGAATTTAGGTTATTCGGTCTCTTTCTCGTGCTTAGTTCCAGGTCTTACGGTCTTTTCTTCTCGAGCAGAAGGGATTGTTTTCTCGAATCCTAGATCGGAGTCCGGACTTTCAGTCTTACCTGAAGTCATTTCGAAATCTTGAAGAACTGCTTCAACAGGCTCGCTTTTCACGAATTCTCGAATCTTCGCGATAGGATCATCAGTATCCCCCTCCACCATAGTATTGGGGTAACCTTTTACACTGAGTTGATACTTCCAAGGAATAGCATCTACGTAGATAGTAGCCACATAAATGCCAGACACATCAACGGTGAGCTGAGGAAGCCCGACATCAGATTCGCCCTCCTCAACTTTCCACCCTTTCTTTTTCATTTCATTTTGAAGCTTCTTAATTTCAGCTTCAGAGAAATCCTGTCCTGCGGCCGTCTTACTAACAGCCAGAATCACACGAACGAGGAGAGGGAAATCAGGGATAACCGCAGCCCGACGCAAAATCCTTGAAAGACGCTTCGGTCCAACGACTTCACATTCAACTCCAGCAGCAAGTCGTCGCAGGAGGCTTGAAATCCCATCAGGAGTGGAGGCTCGCTTCTCGAAAAACTCTCCGCCCGGAATATCCGATCCGAGAAACCCTGCGATGAATTTTACGGGATCAGGAGTTACCTTCTCATCCGAGTCAGAAGGGTCATCCGTAGCCTCGATCTTAACCCGATACGAGACGTTTTGCGGTTTGAAGAAAAATTCGAATCGGTCGGAAACAATGGAAATGTTTCCTTCTGCGTCTTCATGAACACGAGCGTGCGTCTTGCCGACGAATTTTTTGATGTCGTCAAAAGTAACAACCGCACTCGTGTGCCTTTTCATCAAGCACACCAAACAACAAGAGGTTTAGGCGGTCGGACGCTTACGGGCAGTCTGAATGGACTCCGAAACTTCTCTACCCGTCTTTCGAATTCGACCGTCATCCGGCTTAATAGCTCCAGGAACCTTGGCGATTTCAAGCAGAGACACCCCAACAGTCTTGACAATATTTTCCAGGCTGATATGAGCTCCTCCTAAATTCATTCGGAATCCGGCAGCCCTTTCGTGTCCACCACCCTTTTGGTGTTCGGCAATAGCCTTAACGCTAATTTCTCCCTTGGAGCGAAGAGAAACGACTACCCTGGGAGCATCATCTTCCGTGAGGAAAAAGTATCCAATTGCAATATCACATCCATGGTTGAGAAGCACATGAGCCGTCTCACTAATCACGGATTCCGTGCAGTTGAAAGCTCCGAGAAGATATGGAACTCCTCCGCACATTTGCGTGTAATAATAGGCACCAGCGGCAAGCTTATGAGACTTGGCAATAATGCTACTCAAGAGCATATTCCCGATGCGACGAATCTCATCGAATCCGAACCCACCATCACGGGCTCTCTCAACGAGCTCCTTTGGATTGTAGAACATGAGCGCATGAGATTGCGCCATTGAGGCTTCCCACTCAGGAGACTTCTCTTGCCATGTGTCACGAATTGTAGCGAGACGAGCAAACTCTGCCCAAGCCCCATGACTGTCGTTCCAGTATCGATGATCGCAGTTGTCTTGCACCGAAAGCGGCTCGAGAACATGCTCGAAGGCTAGAGTTGCGCCTGAATAAGATGCATCACCGTAGACCCCACCAAGTCCCTCCGTGGCGTGCTTAGCGGTTGCATGATGATCAAGGACGATAGGCTCCACTACCCTCCATTCTTCCCAGCGATCCAAAGGAGGAGTGATATCAACGAACATTTGATTCGGTCGAGCTTCCAGTTGGGCCATGAAATTAGTCCCATATTGGAGAAAATGAATTTTCGGCTCGAGCCCGACTGCCTTATACGCCGAAGCACAGATCATCGCCGATGCAAGACCATCCGGGCAGCTTTCATGAACGAAGATGTCCGTAACGGCCAGAAGCTTGTCGATATTCATTAGGTGTCCTTAGTTGGTCCAAGGAATGTGTCCTTGGGCAATGGTTTCCATTCAGGAGATGAAGATACTTGAACGATGTGATTTACTTTTGCGTAGAGCTCATCTAGGGTCCCATCGTTCATAATAATGAAGTCGAAGGCCGAGTCTGGAATCGTGGCCTGTTCGGTTTCAGAACGATGATTATATGGAGGAGTGGTGATCTTTGGATGCTTCACTCGCACCATTACAGGGAGATAGGTGTCTGCAATCCCTCGAGCGAGTTTAATTTCGTGCCGATGACGGAAATCTGAGAAGGTGCTGATGATCGTAGGATTTGGCTCTCGGATGTAAGGACCTGTGTTGTTCTTTTCAGTTTCAACCAATCCGATCATTCGGTCGTACCAGTATTTCATGAGAGAATGAGGCTCACCAGCTACAATCTCTTCACGAAGGACGGTCGTGAGCTGCTTCTGAACTTCGATTCCTTTACGAATCCAGGAATCAAGATAGAGATCGTTCATGAGATTGCAATATAGCTGCAAAGCTTCGCGTGGCGACAGGAAAAAATTCGGATGATCTGTCTCGATGAAATAAAGAGCTCGTCCGAGCTGCAAAGGAACATACGGCACTCTTGGCCATCCGGGTTTAACCCAAACCTCATCCGTGCCTGGCAAGCTCCTGGCTGAAATAAGGGCATACATTTTTCCAGGACGAATTACTCCATATAGGATTTCATCGCCGTACTTAGACATGATTTCGACCCCAGATATATTAAGGGCCGGGTCGTAACCATTATCTCGGAGAACATTTTTCGGGTATCTCGGATCCCCAGCATTTCGAAAATGACTCGGCCCAAAGAGCTGTTCGTAAGTGAACCCATAAAGATCTGCCATATGGCGTTTAGCAGGATCTGCTAAACCAGTATGGATTGCACCATGCGATCTAACGAGGCGTCCCGCACATTCGTCCTTACCGACTCCTGAGAAGCCACAGAAGGCGATCATAATATGACGCATTAGCCGACCATACAGCTCGAATCTACCTAGAACCCTCTTGACGAATTTCGAGTGTCCCGAAAGTAGAAGCTGCATACCAGAAGACCAAATCCACAATCCCAAGCGGCATGCCTTCTGGTCTCACCGCACGACACATTTCTTCACAAGTCCGGAAACCCCAATGCTCCGCCATCCGAATGAGATGAAGATCGGGTTTCACGCATTCAAGGAGTCCAATATTTCGGCCCAGGTGATAACATGTCACCTTTCCAATGTATGGAAGCTTCGCGAGTTTCTCAGGAGTCGAAAGGTGCTCCTGACGAAAATTTGTCCATGAAACTTTCTTATCCAGTTCCCGCTTCATCATGCAAGCCATTGAATGAATGGCTTTAGCTTTTTGAGGATTATTACAAACTGGCTTAACGGCTACGAATGCTTCATCAAATTCTTTTCCGCCGAGATCGCACCAAAATCCGTAAGCTGCCTCCAGCCGAGGCATGAATTTGCCAACTGCCTTAGCCGAAAACCCGGTTGCGTGCACAACCCAAATATATTCGCGAAAGAAAGCAGTGGGTTCTATCTCTTCAAATCGAACAGAAGAGATGGACTCCATCTCATCCTTGTAGAATTCTCGGGCAAAAGCTAAGGCCTTCTCGAAATAAGGCCTAGGCCCATCATTCAGATTCGGACGAAATTTCTCTTTTTCCGAGATCTGTTTATGTGGTTCCACTCAAGGGATTATACATTAGTTCCAAATCGGTTGTAGCTCTCGAGATTTGGACTCTTCGATTAAGAAGGCTACAGCTTCGTCATCAGCCCAATCAAGGCTACTAACAAAACAGCCCTCTTGAGCCCCATTCCAACAAGAGAAACAATAGATCGCGTGAGATTTCTCCGTAGTAAATCTACGAACCTTATTGCAATCCTTACCGCAACAGCTACAGATTCCCGGTTCGGGATGCCAAAGAATGTGGCGTTCCATCTGTTAAGAATAGATCAAAAGAACGCGACCGTCCCGATGATTGGGACGTTTGTTAGATCGTTTAGGTTACGATCTCAGTGTAAGCTCTATACATGGAAGACCGCCTTCAAACGTTCCATGTCGGACCCCGTACGGGCCAGGTACAAAAGCTGACACAGAATGTTCACACTTGGAGTGTGACAGTCGAGTGTGAAGACATTCGTTCTGCATTTCATTTTTCCATCCCAGCAGAATCTCGGATTCGAAATCACGATTACATTCAATTTCGCGGAATCACCCGACTCAATCCAGGTTTCAAGAGAAATGGTAAGCCAATCGAGGCAAACCTGATTTATTATCATCAGCCAGATTGGCTATACTTTGAACTACAAGTCCAAGGATGGGAGCGGGTCGCTTCACCAGAAACTACACGGGCACTAAAATGCGTTGTCTCCGATGCGAACGCACTTTTGAACGGATGGGACAACACACCCACTGAAGATCTAGACCTCATCGTTCAAAGACTAGATGCAGCCGCTCAATTGCTACGTACAAACATCAACACTAGGAGAGCCGCAGAAACTGAAGACAAGGCTCCGATCAGGTACCTTGACCTGAACTTGGACTTGACGGTCCTCTGATCCCATCAAGAATAGAGGTCACCATAATTTGACCTCTCTTTTTGGTCTCATCGTTGATTTGAAGAGTGTTGCGGCGTTTGATTTCATCTGAAATCGCCATCAACATAAGCATCAAATCACGGTCATCGAGTTGCTCGAGGTGCTCTTTGAATTTTTCTTTGAGTTTGTCGTCCATCTCAATGACTATACCAAAAGTCCGCCATCCTAAGATGTAGCCACCGTATGGCAGCAGTCAAGAAAAAGAGTCCTGTAGACTCGGCAACCCTTGTATCTATTCTTCTTGGGGCGAGAGTACATGATGTTAAGACTCGCCTCTCCATCCCGCAGCAAGGGAATCTCAACCCTGAACTAGAACGATATCTCCGAGCAACGGTAACTATCGATTTCAAAGGAACACAAAAAGGACTAAGCACTTCTTTCTCTCGAAAGACTCTCGAGAGACATATCTTGAAAGCCATTCATCCATCTCTCACGAGAGCGATGTTGAAGTCTAAGGCAGCGCAAAATGCAATGGATTTTGTAACGAATCTTATTGAAATTGAAGAGAAGAGAGCTATTGCGCTCTTTGACAAGAGCACATTGAAAACAAGAGCTGAAAGACTCATGCTAACTCGAGGAAAAAGAATCAAATTGAGTGAATTGAGAGAAGCTCGGGCTAAAATTCGCAATGTACTAATCGGTCAGGGTCAAGACCTGACCCTGGATGAAGTCGTAGAAATCTGGAAGAACTGTCACGTTGAAGTCGTAATGGCTTCGTAGGAGACTCATGAAAATTCATTATTTCGATCTACATTCAGGTGAGCTCCTATTTGTCGGGCATGGAGATATTGGAGTAGTGCCACCCGTAGGGTCTACAGTCATGAGCGATTTCATTTTGGATGAAGGCAAACCCCTTCATCTCAAAGTCGTAGGCTCTTCCTATTCGTACAATTCACAGCATATTCTCCACTTAATCTCCGTCATTGTGGAAAAAACTCCGAGGAAAAGGTGAAATACCGAAAGAGATTATTGCTCGATGTAGATGGGGTGCTCGGAGACTTCCATAGAGCCGGTCGAGATCTCATATACAGATTATTCAGGTTAGACCTTCAGATGGAAGACTTTGTGACTTGGGATATCACGGACGTCTTGCCTACTAAAGAAATGAAGGATGCATGCAATCACGGAATTGCGCAGCCCGGATTCGCTACGAACATTCAACCGTTCCCTGAAGCTCGAGAGGCGATTCAAGAAATTCGATTGATGGCTGATGTGGAAATTTTGTACGTCACGACTCCACATCATATCAGTAAAACGTGGATGCAAGAAAGGAACGAATGGTTAATTCATCATTTCGGTGCATCAATTGATGAGATTCATCATTGTTTTCGCAAGTATGCGGTCGCTGGAGATGCACTTGTGGATGATAAACCTGCTCATATTGAACAATGGGGATCGCATCACCCAGGACGTCATGCTCTTCTTTGGAACACTCCATACAATCAGCGAGAAACTCACCTGAAGAGAGTTCATCACTGGAACGAAGTGTTAGCTCTCTTCAGGAATTGAAGGAGGAGGGCGAGGAACTCCTCCAACTGAAAAAACTCTCGGATGTCCACCCGTTGGACAAAATACGATAGCCTCCTGACCAAATCTTAAGGCCATGGCGACAAGCTCGTCAAGGGCTATACCAGGAACTACCCAGCATAGTTCCGGTACGCCTTCCCATTCTCCGCGAGCTTCTACGGGCGAATACCCTGCCGCTTTCAGCTCATCTCGGAGCTTTGCATGAAGAGCCTCATCTTGCGAGTCGGGTCGATCAGCGAAAGCTGATAGGACACCGTAGCTCGCGCCGGCCAAACCGGCGGCGATTCTCACTAGGTTCACTTAACACACTCTTACAAAAGAGTTCGATAGTTCGAGGAGCTGTTTATTAGCAGTATCGGCATGGTGGTACCTAAGATTGGCGGAATTGTCCCTAGTGTCGTCACTTCCGATGACAAACTCTTCTCCGTTCACCTCCTGCCAGCTCTTACCCTGGTCGGTGGAGACGTTGATCTTGAGCCCTATTGCTCTCCTATTTCAAATCAACTTTTTGAAAATTCGTGCGTAGCAAACGCATCCGCAGACGCGGTAGAACTCTGCAATGGAGTGGACGGATTTCCTCAAGTTGAAATTTCTCGTAATCAGATTTATTACAACGGCCGGTCTATCATGACCGTCGATGGGATCCATAATCTCACAAGCCAAGATGCGGGAATGTCAGTCAAAGCTGCGTTCCAAGCTATGGCTACTTTTGGAATTTGTCCTGAAAGCCTTTGGCCTTATGACCCGAATTTGGTCAATGTGAGGCCCGATATTAAGGCTACTTGGTTTGCTCTTCGCAACAAACTAAATTCCTACTATTTCATCAATCAAGTCGGCCCTGAGATGCTGACTCAGATTCGAAATGCGATCTCTGGAAAACATCCTGTTTGTTTCGGGATTCCGGTGACCCAAGCTTTCGAAAATGGTGTCGCAGCCGGACAAGTAATTCCTCCTCCTCAGGCTTCAGATCAAATTCTCGGCCAGCATTGCATTATGGCCATGGGAAGCATCGGAGGAAATATCAAAATCCGTAATTCATGGGGAGCTGGATGGAGCGCGGGCGGATACGCTCTACTTCACCAGGACTGGTTCAACCTCGGGTTCGCAAATGATCCATGGGTACCAACTAACGGACTCGTTTTCAACGAGGGATGATATGAAGCACGTTCTGCTCCTAAGTCTGATTGTTCTATACGGCTGCCCGAGCCCGTACATTCAGCCCATCAAGCCTGCAGACACTTCGTCGTGTGCACCAGGCTGTGCACAACTCAAGAAACTTGGGTGTCCTGAAGCATCTGGTTCAAATTCAAAAGATCCGAATTCATGTGTGAATGACTGCACTTATGTACAAAACAATGGACTCTCGATTCGCCCAAGTTGTTGGGTTACCATGACGGCGTGCAGTCAACTCGAGACGACATGCAAATAATTCAGGATTCCATAATATCCTGAACCGTCTTGAAATTCTCAATTAAACCGGAACCTCGAGCGCCAAATCGTTGTTGAAAGTCCGAGATATATGGTTCTCGGCCGTCGAAAAGCATTCGTTCTTCGAGTCTAGGAATATTCGCCTGACTGCAATTTACAGCAAAAGAGAGCCAGTGCTGCGGGTTGGGTGAATCCACAACAATATCTTCTGCATCGGTTGTTGAAATGAGATTCTCTTGAAGCATTTGATAGAACATCTGGCTCTCGTGGCGGATCGCCCAGCAAGCAGTTGCGAGTCTGTCTAGACTCGGCAATTTGTGGTGCATTTCTCGGATGGCAGCATTTTCTTTATGCTGTTTTAGGAATTCAAGTATGGTAGCATACCTCTCTTCATTGGCATCTCTGACATAAATCCAATTCAGAGCGGATCTAGGATAATTACGGTCCTTCTGGGCCGACAGAAGCTCGAACGCTCTGGCCATGAGATGCGTGATATTTGATTGCTTTAGACGAGCAAAATCCCGAATCACGGCTTCACTATCGGATGTCAAAACGTGAGCTTGAAGCTTCCCAAAATCTAACTCAGGACACCATTGTGCAACATAGGATGCATGAGTCGGATGCATCTTCAAGACCGCAGCGAGCATTCGCTCCGGATTCTTCTTAGAAATGACTCTCATTAAACGGTGATCGCCGAATTCGACGGCCCATCTAACGCCATTCTCATATTTCTCTTCATCTGTCTCTTCAGACGTTTGAAGACCCATCATCTCAATGACGCCAACCATTACGACACCATTACGCTCCAAATTAAAGCTTCGTCGAGAGCGTTGCGAATTTCTGCTTCAGGAATCGAAGTCCATATGGGTCTTTTCATGGCAATATCACGAAGAATCTGCTCTTCAAGAGATTGTTGATTATCGACGCGCATCTTTCAGAATATTACAGAACAAAAATCCTTGTTCTAATGCATCATCGAGAGCCACATGGTTATGGGGGACCTTATCAAACCAATGCTTCGGCATGTTCCGCTTTGTGGAACCCCGGAAATCGGTCCCGAGATGCCTCATCACGAATGACTTGATGTCGAGCGCGGAGAACGAGAAAGGACTCTCGCCTGCGAACTTGATCATATACCAGTACACGAACATGAAGTCGAACGTCGCAGGGTATCCGACGAACACCGGCTTACCATTGATGGACTTCACCCATGCGACATAATCCTTCATCGCGACGGCCGGGTCTACGAGGTCCTTCCTGCAAGCTTCCCAAGCCTGAGGCTTGGTCTTCCACCAAGCCGCGGTGTCAGGATCAGGTGCAGCTCCTGGAAGGAGCTCGAGGTTGCGGGTGAACTTCCCAAGAACGGTCTTGTCCGGAAGCAAAGCAACCGAACCGAAACTAAGCATCGAATTTGGCCCCGGAATCGGGCCGTCCGATTCGATGTCTGTGCTAAAGTAAACTTCATGCATTTGGTTTGTTTCCTTCTTTCTCTCTTTGTAATCGTTCTTTTTCTTCTTGATAGCGGTGTTCCGCCTCAGGAATCATCATTGTGATGGATGCTACGACTAAATCAGGAGGAGAATCAAGGTCTTCTTCGTCCATGACGAATCCGAGCCAGTGATCATCAAAGTGCATAGTCACATGCAAACGCCCATCGCTGAGCAAAGTGAGCGCATGATGACATCCGATTTTATCACCATGAATCGGATGAGCTTTGGTCAGAAGGTCTAAGAAATGCTTGGCCTGTCTCATGAGATCAAATCTTCTTTCCGCCATGCCTCATGGGACGTGACTTGTTGTATTCCATCTTGATACGAATGGCCTCCTTGAGATCTACGCCATTCTGACCACACCAGTCACAAATGCGAATGATGCAATCAGCAAGTTCGATAGGAATGCCCTCAGGCTTGGCATCGACGGTTCCAGCGTCGACCTCGATCGTGGTCTTATTGCGACGACCCGTTTTGATCGTGTGGCTGTACCAGATTTCCGTGAGGCCCGCGTGGTCTCGGAATTCCTCCACAGCTTCGCTGAGTTCTGAGTGAGCCAGGAGAAGCTGGGTGGGAAGATCGTTCTCCCACCCATGATCTTTCGCGATCTGAGCGGAGAGCTTGCAGAGTTCATCAATTCCGAGGTCTTTAGGTTCCATGCGTCCTCCAAGGGAGGATACATTTCAAGACTCCATGATTCCCTTCACCAATTGGAGGTTATACTCTTCGTCACAATCTTCAAAAGGGAGTGGTTCATCTTCTCGTGGGAGCTCGAGAAGGCTAACATCCATGTGACTAATTTGACCAGGCCATGTGATATCATATGGCTTCTGATGAGGCTGTGGAAATCTATCGCCATTATGATCCCGATAAGATTTGCGGCCACAATGAGAGCATTGATACTGATCCCTGTGGTTTTTCTCAGTATCGCATGGCATTATTTGCCAATCGTGGAATCTCATGAGTGCATGATTTGGTAGATGACCGCTTCCTCGTACGAAATCTCTTTGATCCTATCACGACGAAGTTCGACGAATTCATTATAATGTTCTGCGCAGCATTGCGAGAGCATCCCGGTATTGAGAACGAACCAGGCTACAGACGGTTGTCCACACCTACCCGTGTGGTCTTCCGCGATGATATTGCATTTCTCGAGAGGCATCACGGCAAGAGGGGTGTGCATAGATAACTGCATCATGCCACCAATTCATGACATTCCCACGGTATCGTCATTCATGGGAATGCCAGAAGGTCGAAAGTGCACAAAATGTGGACTCAAAGGACCAAAAGTGGTCTTTCAGGTCATTCAACGTTCCGATCGGAAACATCCATCGATCGTACAACCATGTAAAACGTGCCGTAGCAAGAAACGAAAACAGATATACTGGCGGGATCCAAAACAAGCCCGAACCGCTTCCAAGAATTGGCGGAAACGGAATACTGATTACAACAAACAGAGACAAAAAGAATACTGTCAGAAGAAGCGAATGGAAGTCCTTAGTCACTATGGATTCAAATGCAAATGTTGTGATGAAAATCAAGAAGTTTTCCTAACGATTGATCACATCGACAACGACGGATCTTCTCATCGAAATAAACTAAAGAGCTCTGGAGGTGTGCGCTTCTATATATGGATTATTCGCAGCAGATTTCCGACGAATTTGCAAATTTTGTGCTGGAACTGCAATCTAGCAAAGGCACAGAGGGGAATGTGTCCACACGAGATGGCCAGGCGTCAACAATCTCAGGGTCATAACGAGACAGACGATTCCCAATCACCGAAGAATGGAATGGACCCTTCGACCCACTCACATACTTGATCTTATTCTTCTGGCGGAAAGTAGGCTGGAGGTGGGTTGAATCCACTCCTTTGTGAAGGAGATAATCTGCGATCATACTGCGATGACATTTGAAGTATAAGGCTTCGCAGCACATAATCCCAACATCCTCATTGGCTCCGCGCGCGATCAACTTCTCTGCGTCATCGACGAACTCTGGCAAACTCATAAACCATGAATAGTCTCGAAGCCCGACATTCGTCCATTCAGGTTTGACGATCGGAAGCTTCTCCTGCTCGGCCGGCGGCTCCTTATTCTGAGCAATACGCTGCTTCGGGAATTTTCCGCGCATGTACGAAGCGAGGTCTACTCCGTGCGTGAGCATGGAGTCTCGAAGGTTCTCGTGGCGAACGTCCCATCCTCCGAGACCAGGCCACCACTCGTAGCCGATTCCGGCTTCAGGCAGCCATTTCTCCATCTCTTCACGTCGAAATTGAGGCCAACGCGACGTGGGATGGGACCTCACGTCGATGACCGTGGTCAGCTTCCCCTTCACCAAGTCGACGAATGCTTCGGAAGAGATCGTGCTATGTCCGACAGTGAAGATTGCCATGTGAGCGCATACGTGCGAATAGCACAAATCTACGAACTCATAACGAGCCAAACTTGGGTATGAAGGAGTCTCTCCACCTTCATCCCAATTTTGAGTGCCATGCGTTGAGCATCTTCCCAACTGCCATTGTGATGAATGTGTTCCCGCGGGTATCCTGGAGTTCCTTCATTGAAGACTTTGTAGCAAAGAGTCTGGAACACAGACTTGCCAACCGTCTCCATGACCCGATTCGGATCCACCTCCGCGCGAGGGACTGAGATAGACACCCCATCGAATACAGCTTCGAGACGATCATCGAGGAATTCGATGTGAACTGAAGGGAGCTTGTCCGCAGGCCAGATGTCTCGCCTTGCTTTCAATCCTCGCTTGAGGAGATCGTCCAAACTCATGTCTCCATGACCTCCATCACAACTACTAGCTCGGCTAGAAGATCTCCAATTCGGAAGTCAGCGTGTTTCGTATATTTGAATGGGGCCCCGGAAAAGTCTATCTCGAATTCCCAATCAACACTCAAACACATATCTTCTCTGATTTCGTTTTCAGCTTGTCCTTTGATGGAAAGTCGCCATCCACGAATAGAACCTGCGGCTTCCAAGGATCTAAAGATATAATTCACTCGCGCAAGAAAATCATCCGTGCGAGTTCCGATGCCTCGACCCACATCGCATCTCGCAAGATGAAGTTTGAGCCGAAGTTCAGTGAGTTCTTCCATCAGTTGTAGAATACAACATAAATGGCCTTAGGATAGCGATGAATAGAACCCCGTCGCACATTAGCCTCGGTTCAGAAGACTGGGAGGAAGAGTGCCGAAAGTGGGATGAGGAATGTAGAGAATTGAACGAGTCTCTCGGGGTGGAGACATCCCCAAGACAGCATTATGACATTGGCCAGATGAAGCGCCATGTCTTCCGCAGTACCGGGATCCCGCGATTAACTCGAGCTGGCGGTTTCCTCGGAATGGTGAGTTATGTAGAATGGGTGTGTGAGAGATGCGATTGGGCAATCGCAGTCTTCACTGGAGAAACTCTTGAAGAAGCCGAGAAGCGCTCCCATGCGCAACAAATTGAAATAGATCCAGATGGGGATCTGATTCTAGACTGTGATTTCGAGCTTGTGAGATCTATTCTGCGCAGCTAGAAAGCGTTAGCGAACGCTTGATGATTCGCAGTATGAGAACCAGGAATCGCGAAGATCATATGATTGAAGGCTAACGCAAAATCTCCCGCAAGATGATCCTGGAAAACTCCAGCTACCATCTCGGGGTCATTTCCGAAAACACCACAGCCCCAAGCCCCGAGAATAGCAGTTCCTGATTGTGAAGCCATTGCAGTCAGGACTGCATGTGCGCGTCGCTTCAGAATCGTGTGAGTCCTTTTCGCAGTAATTTCACTCTCGCCCACGTTCGGAGCAGGGCAAGTGACCACAGAGACCTTCCACGGATACTGGACGAGTTGCAGGTTCTCATCTCGAAAGAATGAGACTCCGGGACTGATGATTAGTCCGTCCGTGTAGAGAGGACCATTCGCACTAGCTCGATTGATGAGATAATAATCTGGATGTTGCGCCAGAGGGGCGTAGAGGCTCGAAACGCGGGCGAGATCTTCTTCTTGAGCCTTGGCGCCCCGGAGGAATCCGCCTCCCGGATTTTTCGCGCTCGCAAAATTGAGGATGCACGGACTCTCTTTTCTGAGCCTACGCGAAGCTTGCGAGGTAGTTTCGTCGGTGACGGTGATGATGAGCTTACCAGAAGATCTGTCAGGAATGGGCGGGAGTTTGGCACCTTCTGGGTAATAAACAGAAGATGCAATGCACGACTTAATGTCATCAGTCAATACGACCCTTGCGCCAGGGACATCATACCATCCCCGGCGCAAGATCTCAACAGTTTCTTGAGCGACTTGAACAAGATCCATGGAAATACGTTACTTGAGTTCAACCTTCGCGCCCGCGGTTTCCAAGGCCTTCTGCATTTTCTCAGCTTCTTCCTTGGGCACATCTTCCTTAATAGTCGTGGGAGCACGCTCGGCCATATCCTTGGCTTCCTTGAGCCCGAGACCGGTCAAGACGCGAAGCTCCTTGATGGTAGCCATCTTAGCAGCGGGAGGCACAAGTGTGAGGACGACTGTGAATTCAGTCTTTTCGACAGGCGGCAGAGGTGCATCTTCGGGAGCTGGCTGAGAAGACTGAATCGTCGGGGTGGCGCTAACACCCCATTTCTTCTCCAGTTCTTTCGTAAGCTGAACAAGCTGAGGAGCCGTGAGATGGTCGAGGAAGTGCTGAACCTGTGCAGGTGTGAGATTACTCATGGGATGCTCCTGGGAATTCAGTTTACAGTGGCTTGATTGAGAATCCGCGTGACATATTCTGGAGACCAGTCACCCGCTCGGAAAAATCCAACTTCGAGTCTACCGTTTCTGTCTCGAGCGGCAATCATTCCGGCTACTCCATTGCGAGTGAATCGATAGACATCCCAGGTAGAGCCTAACGCGCTAACAGTGAAAGCGTAGTCATTCTCTTTGAGAGCGCTCATGACCTCAGCGATGGCGAGCCTGTCAGCATTCATGCGAAAGTCCTACCGTACAAAAAGTAAGATTTGGCGTACAGTCATATAGGAGAAATCAATGCGTCAGTGGGAAAAGGACCTCGCCCATAGGATCGTGAGCTATGGAGAAGCGGATGGCGCCGAAGATATGGCGAAATTCGCGAGAGTGATGCAGGCCGTATTATTTATCGCCTGGGTGGCTTTCGCATGTCTCTTTACTAATGCGTACGTTTTGCAAAATAGCGCGTTCTATTGGACGATCGTGGCTAGCGCGGGGAGCCTGATCGGATTCTTCCTGGCCGGAGGACTTCACCGGAGGTGCCGTCTTCTCACTAATCGATATTGGGAAGTGAGGGAGGCTGCTGAGCATGAAGTGCGACTGAATGAGACAGTGATCGCAGATCTGAGGAAAGAACTCGACGCTGCGAAGGCGCGGATTCGGATCGAAGAACCTGAAGGCGATGCGGGGTGCGAAACCAGGTGCGCTCAAGTGGACGCGCCTGTGGAAGCGTCCGCAGATGATGCGCCCCTCGGTGAAGCGACTTTCACTCGGGCGAGAGTGGGCTAATGGGTGAGATTAGTGGGATCTCACGATGTCCAAAATGCGGTAAGTGGGTGACGCCGCATCCGGAAAGGCACCAGAACGATCCGATTGCGTTTCGTTGCCTGTTCTGCGAACTAATTGTGTGTGACTGGTGTTATTCGATGCACACAAAAGAAGTGCATGCAGACCCGGAGAAACGCAAAACGCAGAAGTGGGCTACCGAAGATTAACTCGGCACTTTAATTTGAAGAAGAGTTGAGGTGGCTTATGAGTGATTCGGTGGTCACGCAATATCCGAAAGACCAAGCAATGCATGCGGGTGAACTCATCGTGCGCTACGCGAAAGGTAGCTTCACAGTTTCACTTGAAGAAATTTCGCCCGGGAATGTGAGAATGGTGCTCGCGTGCGATTTGAATCTGCCGAAAGGTATAGGGACAGATTTGAAAATCGGATGGGGTCAGGTCTCGGCGCCTGCGGCGCCGAGAAAAAGCGGATCTGAAATATCTCGTGTCAAGTCTGTGTCAGAGACGTTGAGAGATTTGGACGAGCTCGATCCGCCACCAGGAAAGGATTAGCTCGTCATAACGCTGCCAATGATAAAATCCTCGCGAGTGATTTCTTGTCCAGCTTTCCAAGTCCGATGCTCTCCACAGAAAGATGAATATATACGAGTAATGTCTTTATCCGAAGGATTCATTTTTCCATAATTGTGCATATAGAAAAGAGTCGCTTCATTTGGGCAACCAATCCAGTTGCCATCAGGTCCACGAACTAGCCCGTGACTACATTTCACCATTTGAAAAACTATAATTAAGAGGATCTCAAGGGTGATCTCAAGGGTGATCTCAAGGGTGACTCAAGGGGTAGCGACAGCTTTCACCTGAGATTTCGAAAGTTCAGCCAACTCCGGCGACAAATGGTGCCCAGTTTGATCCATCCACTCGAGTGCGTCCTCGGGAGTAGTATCCTGGTTGAGGTCAAGGCAATCGGGATAATCATCAAGTTGCATTACTTTGACCATGGCGGCCGAGCAGAACATGGCGTTGGGTTCGTGAAGTGGATTCTTCCAATGGCGCTTTAGACGGCGACCGAGAAGAACCCAAGTGTCGCCGACGAGACCGCCATAATCATAACGCTCGCCGAGAAGGGGAAGCGCTTTTTGAATGCCAGGGCGAAGAGACTGCTTGGGCTCGTAAAGCGCGATGATGTTATTCTCGAGACGAAATTGCTCCAAGGTCATCGGGTTGAACCCACCCCGGTCGGCCGCGAGAATCATGGGGGTTCCAAGCCACTCGTCATCGTTCATGAAGAGAAAGAAACAATGGGAGACCTTGGAACGAGTGACCGCGCGAATGGTGCGCGAAACCAAG
>Ga0326728_10011758_pt1 | contig 19807 bp, 13 predicted proteins | sample MB3enrmetagenome_FD_207602 | JGI IMG/M metagenome (GOLD analysis project Ga0326728, IMG submission 207602) | Lab enriched peat soil microbial communities from McLean, Ithaca, NY, United States - MB31MN | ecosystem: Environmental > Terrestrial > Soil > Wetlands > Peat | place: USA: New York... | reverse complement strand
GTCTGGATCGCCTAGCGGCGACTATGCGCGAGATTCCTGCGCACGGACAATGTTCCAGGTCTCGCGAAACTCGCATGGCGATTGACAATGAGACACTGGATCACCTCCTTTCAGGTTGTTGACGACGTCGGTCAGAATAAGGTGATTCGTCGATTTTGAAAGCCTAGATTTCGCGCATCGGCGATGCGTTTGCAGGATAGGCGCCGATCCGCTCGGCAAGCGGCGTTCACGCCGCCGCCTTCGCCACCGCGTCGCAGACGTCGTTGACCAGCGTGTCGACGAGGGCCGGATCGTCCGCCTCGGCCATGACGCGAATGACCGGTTCCGTCCCCGACGGGCGGATGACCAGACGCCCCTTGGCGCCCAGCCGCGCCGTCGCCGCGGCGATCGCCTTGACCACCGCTTCGTCTTCGAGCGGGCGTCCGCCCCTGAAGCGCACGTTGCGCAGCACCTGCGGCAGCGGGTCGAAGCGGCGGCAGACCTCGCTGACCGGCTTGTCCTCCTTCACCACCACCGCGAGCGCCTGCATCGCCGCCACCAGCCCGTCGCCGGTGGTCGAATGATCGGTCAGGATGATGTGGCCCGACGGTTCGCCGCCGACGTTGAAGCCCTTCTCGACCATGCGCTCGAGCACGTAGCGGTCGCCGACCGCGGTGCGCTCGAGGCGAATGCCGCGCTCGGCGAGCCGCCGCTCGAGCCCGAGGTTGGCCATGACGGTCGACACGATGCCGGGCTTGGCCAGGCGCCCGTCCGCCTGCCAGCTTTCGGCGACCACCGCGAGAATCTGGTCGCCGTCGACGACGTGGCCCTTCTCGTCGACGATGATCATGCGGTCCGCGTCGCCGTCGAGCGCGATGCCGACGTCGGCGCGCATTTCCCGCACTTTCTGCGCCAGCGCCTCGGGAGCGGTCGAACCGACGTCGAGATTGATGTTGATGCCGTTCGGTTCGACGCCGATCTTGATCACCTCGGCGCCCAGTTCCCACAGCGCCTCCGGCGCGGTTCTGTACGCCGCGCCGTTGGCGCAATCGATGACGACCCTGAGGCCCTCGAACGAAACGTCGCGCGGCAGCGTTCGCTTGGCGTATTCGATGTAGCGCGCCTGGACGTCGTCGATGCGCCGCGCCCGCCCGAGATCGGGCGACCTGGCGAGCTTCGCGGCGAGGTCGCCCTCCATCAGCGCTTCGATGCGCCCCTCGATTTCGTCCGACAGTTTGAAGCCGTCGGGGCCGAACAGCTTGATGCCGTTGTCCTCGTAGAGGTTGTGCGAGGCGGAAATCATCACCCCGAGGTCGCAGCGCATCGAGCGCGTCAGCATCGCCACCGCCGGCGTCGGCGCCGGGCCGAGCAGCAGCACGTCCATGCCGACCGAAGTGAAGCCCGCCACCAGCGCGTATTCGATCATGTAGCCGGACAGGCGGGTGTCCTTGCCGATGACGACGCGGTGACGGTGCTCGCCGTTCTTGAACGCCAGCCCCGCCGCCTGGCCTACCTTCAAGGCGAGTTCGGCGGTGATCTTGCCGTTCGCGCGGCCGCGAATGCCGTCGGTGCCGAAATACTTGCGCGCCATGTCCGCAACCCTTCCGTCGATCCCTCACAGCCTATCGCGATCGGTCCGCCCCGTCATCGCCAGCCGAAGGAGAAGCAACCCCGCCGGCGCGCGGGAGTCGGACGACGACGGCGCGCGTCCGTTCCGATCGGAGAAGGCTCCAACCGTCTCTATTAGCCTAAAATGCCATGGAATAAATTCAAGAATCGTTGCACATCGTAAACGCCGCCAGCGGCGAGGGGAATAGCGCCTCGCGCGCGCCGTGAGCCGTCGTGGCTCAAAGCCGGCGGCGGCGCGAAGCGAATTCGCGCCGCGCTTCGCTCACGCCTTGGCGGATTGCTTGACTTCGACGCCGGCCTCCGTCAGCAGCGCCGCCAGTTCGCCCGACTGGAACATTTCGCGGGCGATGTCGCAACCGCCGACGAACTCGCCCTTGACGTAGAGCTGGGGAATGGTCGGCCAGTTAACGAATTCCTTGATTCCCTGGCGGATTTCCGCGTCCTCGAGCACATTGACGCCGACGATCGGCGCGCCGAGATAATCGAGAATCTGCACGACCTGGCCGGAAAATCCGCATTGCGGAAACTGCGGCGTTCCCTTCATGAAGAGAACGACGGGGTTGTCGGCGATCAGTTTCTTGATCCGCTCTTGCACGTTCGACATGGCGTCTCGACCTTTCCTCAACGGGGTTCAAGGCCCCGCCTGCAATCCCATCCATATAGATGACCGGCGCGGCGCCCGCCAGCCGCCGGCCGAAAGTCGTCGCCTTGTCCTCTAGCCGCCGGTCACGCTCATGTGGCGCGCGGTCGAAGCGTGGGCGCCGGCGCGCTCGATGACGAAGTCGTGGCCCTTGGGTTTGCGCTGGATCGCCGCGCGGATCGTCGCTTCGAGCCCGTCGTCGGCCTCGGAACGACGCAGCGGCTCGCGCAGGTCCGCGGAGTCCTCATGGCTGAGGCACATGTAGAGCCTACCGGCGCAGGTGACGCGCACGCGGTTGCAGCTTTCGCAGAAATTATGCGTCAGCGGCGTGATGAAGCCGAGGCGCCCGCCGGTCTCCTTCACGTCGAAATAGCGCGCCGGCCCGCCGCTGGAATAGGCCGAGGGCGTCAGCGTGAAGCGCTCCTCCAGCGCGGCGCGCAGCTCGCTCAGCGGCAGGAATTGATCGAAACGCTCGCTCGCCACCGCGCCGAGCGGCATGACCTCGATGAAGGTCAGGTCGAAGCCGCGAGAGTGCCCCCAGGCGACGAATTCGGGCGCCTCCTCGTCGTTGAACCCCTTGAGCGCGACGGCGTTGAGCTTGACCTTCAGGCCCGCCGCCCGCGCCGCCTCGATCCCCGCCATCACCTTGTCGAAATCGCCCCAGCGGGTGACGGCGCGGAATTTCTCGGGGTCGAGCGTGTCGAGCGAAACGTTGACGCGCTTGACGCCGCAATCGGCGAGCTCGGCGGCGTAGCGCGCGAGCTGCGAGCCGTTGGTCGTCAGCGTCAGTTCTTCGAGCGCGCCGCTGGCGAGATGGCGCGCAAGCGCGCGGAAGAGGGTCATGACGTCGCGCCGCACCAGCGGCTCCCCGCCGGTGACGCGCAATTTCCGCGTTCCCAGCCGCACGAAGGCCGAACACAGCCGATCGAGTTCCTCGAGCGAGAGCACGTCGCGCTTGGGCAGGAAGTTCATGTCCTCGGACATGCAATAGGCGCAGCGGAAATCGCAACGGTCGGTGACCGAGACGCGCACATAGCTCACCCGCCGGCCGAAGGGATCGACCAGCGGCGGCGAAAGAGGGGAGGCGTGCGCGTTCATCGCCGACAACATAGCGCCGCAGCGGGGCGAAAGAAAGCCGGGCGCCCTCATCCGGCCGGCTTCGCCGGCCGCCTTCTCCCGCAGGCGGGAGAAGGGAAAAGCCCCTCTCCCGCGCTGGAGAGGGGTTGGGGCGAGGGCCTTTAGCGCAGGACGAAGACCCTGGCGCCGACGCTCGCGCGCCCGTAGAGATCGACGACGTCATCGTTGGTCATGCGGATGCAGCCCGAGGAGACCGCCTGGCCGATGGTGTCGGGCTCGTTGGAGCCGTGGATGCGGTAGAGCGTCCCGGCGATGTACAACGCGCGGGCGCCAAGCGGGTTGTCGATGCCGCCGTCCATATGGCGGGGCAGGTCGGGGCGGCGCAGCAGCATCTGCGCCGGCGGAGTCCAGTCCGGCCACTCGCGCTTGTTGGCGATGTAGGAGGCGCCCGCCCACGTGAAGCCGGGACGGCCGACGCCGACGCCGTATTTGAGCGCCTGCCCGCCCGGCAGGACGAAATAGAGCCGGCGCTCGCTGGTGGAGATGACGATCGTCCCCGGCGTGTAAGGCCCGCTATAGGCGACGGTCTGGCGCGGGATCGGCGAAGCGAGCGGACGCTCGGCGTCGCTCGGCTGGGTGAAAACCAACGGACGGCCGGGGGACGCCGACGCGGGCGAAAGGATCAAGCCGGCGATCAGGCCGACGGTGAGAAGAGCGATGCGTCGCATGCGAAAATACCTTGGTTTTCGAACGGCGCGGCCGACCGACCCGTCCGAATCAGGCGGCCGGCCTATCGCGCAACATGCGAATTAATCAGGAAAGGGGCGCGCTCGCGCAACCGTCTCGGGGGCTTCCCGGCGGCGAAAAATGCGGATTAGGTCAGGGCGTGGCGACGGCGCCACAGTGGCGGGGCGCGTTTCGCGTCTGCCGCGGCGTCGAACTCGATCCGCTCTATGTCGACGTGACCATCCGGCGCTACGAGGCGGCGACGGGCGAGGCCGCAATTCTCTTTGCGACCGGCGAGACCTTCCAGGATTTGGCGGCGCGGCGGGCGGCGGAGACGACGCGAACGGAGGCGGAGGCGGAAGAGGCGCGACCTTCGGCCCGAGGCTCCTGGCCGTCGGCGAAAACCCCGCTTCGTCGGCGTTCTCGTCGAACGCCTGGATCAGCAGGACCTGACCGCAGAGCTTGGCGCCGGAGGCCAACGGCGACGCGAGCGCGCCGGAGGCGGCGAGTTCGTCGGCGCGGCCGATCGTGGCGACCAGCGACTGGCGCACGGCGCCGTCGACGCGCTTGTTCTCGACGATCTGCACATATGCGCGCTCGCCGGACTTCTTGAGGCGAAAGAACATGGCGGCCCTTCGGGTCACCGCAGAATCCGAGTCGTCGCTGTAAATCAAGCGACGCGCCGTCACCCACGTGGCGCCGCGCCTTGCGAAAACCGCCAATCACATTCAACAATATCAATGGCTTGCAAGCGGGGCCCGCCGTTTATTGTCCAAGTCGGGCACGAGTAGATTCCGAGTCTATCTTCGCCACCCGGAAGCGTGGTAAAATGCAACGGCTGGCTTTGCGATTGCCTGAGCAATCCGTGACTTCACGTAAATGACCGAGAGACCGGTTCGCGAATTGTACGGCCAGTGAGGCGTCTTTGTCCTGACCGCTTAGAGGCTTGCAATTGGGAGGCAATATGCTCGAAGGCATCGACAGCCCGAAAGACTTGCGGCGCCATAAGCCCGCGGACCTCAGGCAAATCGCAGAAGAACTCAGGGCGGAGACCATAAAGGCTGTTTCCATCACCGGCGGCCACCTGGGCGCGGGTCTTGGCGTCGTCGAACTGACAATCGCGCTGCACTACATCTTCGACACGCCCAAAGATCGGCTGATCTGGGACGTCGGGCACCAAGCCTATCCTCATAAAATACTGACCGGGCGCCGAGATCGGATTCGTACGCTGCGGACCGCGGGAGGCCTTTCGGGCTTCACCAAACGATCCGAAAGCGAATACGACCCGTTCGGCGCCGCCCATGCCTCGACCTCGATTTCGGCCGCGCTGGGCATGGCGGTGGCGCGCGACCTGAGAAATGAGAACCACAATATCATAGCGGTGATCGGCGACGGCTCGATGTCGGCCGGGATGGCCTACGAAGCCATGAACAACGCCGGGGCGATGGATAGCCGGCTGATCGTGATCCTCAACGACAACGACATGTCGATCGCCCCGCCGGTCGGCGCCATGTCCGGATATTTTTCGCGCCTGATTTCGGGCCAAGCTTATCGTTCCCTGCGCGATATCGGCAAGCAACTCGCTCGGCGACTGCCGAAATCCCTAGAAGTCAAGGCCGAGCGCCTGGACCAATTTTCGCGCGGCTTCTGGACCGGCGGATCGCTGTTCGAAGAGCTTGGATTTTACCATGTGGGGCCGATCGACGGGCACAACTTCGACCACCTCCTGCCTGTGCTGCGAAACGTTCGTGAGGCCCGCAACGGCCCGATCCTCGTGCACGTGGTGACGAAGAAGGGCAAAGGCTACCCGCCCGCGGAAGCCTCCAGCGACAAATTCCATGCCGTCGCCAAATTCGACGTGGCGACGGGAGAGCAATCGAAGGCCAAGGCGAAGGCGCCGTCTTTCACCAGGGTTTTCGCCGAAAGCCTCGTCAAGGAGGCGACGAAGGACGATCGCATCGTCGCGGTGACGGCGGCGATGCCGGCGGGCACCGGGCTCGATATTTTCGGCAAGGCCTTCCCGACGCGAACGTTCGACGTCGGCATAGCGGAGCAGCACGCGGTGACGTTCGCCGCTGGCCTCGCCGCGGAAGGCTACAAGCCGTTCTGCGTCATCTATTCGACGTTCTTGCAGCGCGGTTACGATCAAGTCGTGCACGACGTGGCGATTCAATCGTTGCCCGTCCGCTTTGCGATCGACCGGGCAGGGCTTGTCGGCGCCGATGGCCCCACACACGCCGGCTCATTCGACGTGGCCTATCTCGGCTGCCTGCCAGGCTTCGTAATTATGGCCGCGGCGGACGAGGCCGAGCTTACGCATATGATTGCGACCGCCGCTGCGATCGACGATCGCCCCTCGGCGGTTCGTTACCCGCGCGGCGACGGCGTCGGCGCAGCGATCCCGGAAGTCGGCGTCCCGCTCGAAATCGGCAAGGGACGAATTATTCGCCAGGGCGACAAAGTCGCGCTCCTCTCGTTTGGCGCCCGCCTTGCGGAATGTTCGAAGGCCGCGGAGGAACTCGCCAAATTTGGTCTTTCCACCACGGTCGCCGACGCTCGCTTCGCCAAGCCGCTCGATGTCGATCTCGTCTTGAAGCTCGCTCGTGAGCACGAAATCCTCATCACGATCGAAGAAGGATCGATCGGCGGCTTCGGCTCTTACGTGCTGCAAACGTTGGCCGAGCACGGGGAGCTCGACCGCGGCGTCAAGGTCCGCTCAATGGTTCTGCCGGACGTGTTCTTAGCGCATGACAGCCCGGAGGCGATGTACGCCAAGGCGGGGCTCGACGCCAAGGGTATCGTCGCCAAAGCGCTCGACGTTCTCGGCGGCGGCGCCAATCAAATCCACCCGGTCGACCCCATCGCCAATGCGCGCGCGTCTGTCGTAGCGCCGCGACAGCGCGGCCCCTTGCGAGTCATTCTCGTTCAGCCGCGGGGCTTCTGCGCTGGCGTCGTGCGCGCGATTGAAATCGTCGAACGCTCGCTGGAAAAATACGACCAGCCGGTCTATGTGCGCCATGAGATCGTTCACAACAAGCACGTCGTCGAAGACTTAAAGGCCAAAGGCGCCCGCTTCGTCGAGGAGCTGTCCGAAATCCCCGACAACGCCGTCACAATATTCAGCGCGCACGGCGTGCCGAAGCAGGTGGAGCAGGAGGCGGAGGCGCGGCAGCTCATCGTCCACAACGCCACGTGCCCCTTGGTCACCAAGGTTCATAACCAGGCCAAGCGTTACGTGATGCAGGGACGAACGCTTATCCTCATCGGTCACGCGGGCCACGCGGAAGTCGAAGGAACGCTGGGGCAGATTGCCGCTCCGGTGGTGCTCGTTCAGACCGAGAGCGATGTCGCAAGCCTGACGATCCCCGCCGACACGCCGATCGGTTATGTGACGCAGACGACGTTGAGCGTGGACGACACCAAAGGGATCATCGCCGCCTTGCATCGGCGGTTCAGCGATCTCGTCGGTCCCGACACGCGAGACATTTGCTACGCGACGCAAAACCGTCAGATGGCGGTTCGCGACTTGTGCAAGGAAGTGGACGTGATCATAGTCGTCGGCGCAAAAAACAGTTCCAACTCGAATCGGTTGTGCGAAATCGGGACGGAAATGGGAGTGCCGAGTTATCTCATCGCCGACAGCGACGATCTTCGTGAGGAGTGGGTGGAGAACGCCGGCGCCGTCGGCGTCACCGCCGGCGCTTCCGCGCCCGAGCAACTCGTGCAGGGCGTCGTTCAATGGCTCGGCCGCTTTGGCCCTGTCGAAGTTTCGACCCTGGATGGTCCCAATGAATCCATAGAGTTTCGGTTGCCTGTGCAGCTGGCGGGAGCGTAATCGGCTCTCGCCGCCAAACCCCCGCGACGCGACGAGTCACCAGAAGGCAAGCTATGACGATACCCTTTTTCAAGGAAGCGAAAATTGGCCTATATGTGCTCAAACAGAAACTAGCTGGCCGAGAGCGCTATCCTCTCGTGCTGATGCTCGAGCCGTTGTTCCGCTGCAACCTCGCCTGCGCGGGTTGCGGCAAGATCGATTATCCCGATCCGATCCTCAATCAGCGATTGTCGACGCAAGAATGTCTCGACGCGGTCGATGAATGCGGCGCGCCGATGGTGGCGATCCCCGGCGGCGAACCTTTGATCCATCGCGAGATCGGCGACATCGTGAAGGGGATCGTGGCGCGCAAGAAATTCGTTTCGCTGTGCACCAACGCGCTCTTGCTGGAGAAAAAGCTCCACCTGTTCGAGCCGTCGCCTTATCTGTTCTTTTCCGTGCATCTGGACGGCCTGAAGGACCACCACGACAAGTCGGTGTCGCTCAACGGCGTTTTCGACATCGCCGTGGCGGCGATCAAGAAGGCGAAGGCCAAGGGATTCGCCGTCAATGTCAACGCGACGATCTTCGACGGTCATTCGCCGGAAGATATCGCCGCCTTCCTCGACCTGGCGAAGGAATTGGAAGTCGGCGTCTCGATTTCGCCCGGCTACGCCTACGAGCGTGCGCCCGACCAGGAGCATTTCCTCAATCGCCGTAAGACCAAGGAGCTTTTTCGCCGCGTCTTCTCCCTGGGCAAAGGCAAGAAGTGGCGGTTGATGCATTCCGGTCTCTTCCTGGACTTTCTCGCCGGCAATCGCGAGTTCCACTGCACGCCTTGGGGCATGCCCACGCGCAACGTCTTCGGCTGGCAGAAACCCTGCTATCTCCTGGGCGAGGGATACGTCGGTTCGTTCAAAGAGCTGATGGAGACGACCGACTGGGACAGTTATGGAACCGGCCGATATGAAAAGTGCGCCAATTGCATGGCGCATTGCGGTTATGAACCGACGGCCGCGAATGTAGCGATGAGCCGTCCCTGGTCGGCGATCTGGACGGCGATTCGCGGCGTGCGAACGGACGGCCCGATGGCGCGGGAGATCCCCCTCGATCAGCAGAGGCCGGCGGATTTCGTTCATTCCCATCATGTCGAAACGATGCTGGCCAAAGTTCAACGGAAAGACGGCTCGATCAAAACCTCAGAGTCGAAAACTTCGACTCTGGCGCATTGATCGGCAAGGCTTCTTCCTCGCGCGGCGGGCTCCGTGGTCAAGAAATTCCCCGTTTGCCGCGAAGCGGCCGCGCGTTGAGGCGACTGTCGTAATCCATGCTCACGTCCATCATCGTTCGAATCGTCGGATTTTGCATTCGTCACGCCTGGACGGTGGTTGGCGTCGGCTTGCTGATCGCGATTGGATCGAGCGTCTACACGGCAAGCCACTTCCGCCTAAACTCGGACGTCAGCGCTCTGCTCTCGGACCAACTCGACTGGCGTAAACGCGCCCTCGCTTTCGAAAGCGCCTTCGGCCGTTTCGGAATCATCGATGTCGTCGTCGCGGCGCCGACGCCCGAGTTGACCGGAGCGGCCACCGTGGGATTGACGCAGGCGCTCGCCAAGGAGAAGGCGCGGTTTCCCGACGTCTCGAATGCCGGCGCCACGGAGTTTTTCGCCCAGCACGGGCTTCTGTTCGTGCCGAAGCCGGCGCTGGAGAAAAGTCTCGGAGGTCTGATTCAAGGCGAAGGGCTCATTGAGGATCTCGCCTCTGACCGAAGCTTGCGCGGGTTGATCGCCGGGCTCGAGGACGTGCTTCTCGGCCTGCAGGACCATCGCGTGAAGCTCGACGACCTCGGCGGCCCTCTGAACCAGGCGTCCGATACGCTGGACAATGCGCTCGCGGGGCGGCAGGCGAGTTTTTCGTGGCGCGTTTTGATGCAAGGCAAGCCCGCGGCGCCGAACGATCTTCGCGGCTTCATCGAGGTCCATCCGGCGCTCAACTTCAGCGCCCTGCAACCGGGACTTCGAGCGAGCGAGAGCATTCGCCGGATCGCGGCGGATATCTTGCCAAAATATCAGGCGAGCCTGCGTCTCACCGGCGTGGTGACGATGAACGACGAACAGTTCGGGACAATCAAGGAAAACGCGGTTCGCAACGGCCTCGTCACTTTGGCGATCGTCGCATTCATTCTCTGGCTCGCCGTGCGCTCGGGGCGGCTCATGGCCGCGATCGCCGTCAATCTCTTCGTCGGCCTCGCAGTCACCGCGGCTCTGGGCCTGTTCATGGTCGGCGCGTACAATCTCATTTCTGTCTACTTTTCTGTGCTTTTCGTCGGCATCGGCGTCGATTTCGGCATTCAATTCAGCGTTCGCTATCGTTCCGAACGGCACGAGATCGACGACCTCGCCAAGGCGATTCCAAGCGCCGGCTTTCGCGCCGGCGCGCCGCTGACTCTGGCGGCGTTCGCGACCGCCGCGGGGTTCCTGTCGTTTCTGCCCACGGCCTACCGGGGCGTGTCTGAATTGGGCGAGATCGCCGGCTGCGGCATGCTGATCGCTTTCGCCACCACCATCACGCTTCTGCCGGCGCTGATCATGCTGCTGAACCCGCCCAGAGAACCGGAGCCGCTCGGATACTCGTCGCTCGCGCCGGTCGACGACTATATGAATCGGCACCGAATAGGCATCATCGCCGGCACCGCGATCGTCGTGATCGGCGGCTTGCCGCTCCTCCATTGGCTCAGCTTCGACTTCAATCCAATCAATCTGCAGAGCCCCAAAACAGAATCGATCGCGACTTATCTCGAACTCAGTCGCGATCCCAGCACCGACACCAACGCCATCCAGGTGCTAGCGCCCTCGCTCGAACAGGGGAATGCGATCGCCGCGCGAGTTTCGAAGCTGCCGGAAGTGTCGCATGTCGTGACGCTTTCGAGCTTCATTCCGCAGGATCAGGCGGAAAACCTCCCGATCATTCAAAACGCCGCGGATAAGCTTGCCAGCGCCTTCGACCCCAAGAACGTTCAGCCCGCCCCGACCGATGACGAAAATGTCGACGCCTTGAACGAAGGCGCTGAGCGGCTGACGGAGGCGGCGGGCGATCAGACGGGAGCTGGAGCCGACGCGGCGCGGCGACTTTCCTTCGACCTGTCGCGCTTGGCGCATGCGGCTCGACCCGTTCGCGATAAGGCGACGGACAGTTTCGTTTGGTCGCTGGGTCAGGTCCTCGACTCGCTGCAAGCCTCGCTTCAGACGCGGCCGGTCACCCGAGAGTCTCTGCCGCCGGACCTTACGCGGGATTGGGCGACATCGGACGGCCACGCGCGCGTTTCGATTGCGCCCAAGGACGATCCCAGCGACAACGACGCCATGCGTCGCTTCGCGCGCGCGGTGCTGGCCGTCGAGCCCGACGCTACGGAAGGGCCGATCACCATTCTGGAGGCGAGCGACATGGTCGTGCACGCCTTCGTCGAAGCCGGCGTATTGGCGCTGCTGTCGATAGCGATCCTGCTGTGGCTCGTGCTCAAGCGCATCGGCGACGTTCTATTGACGCTCATTCCTCTGGCGCTCGCTGGCGTGGTGACGTTGGAACTGACCGTGTTGGTTGGTCTGCCGCTCAACTTCGCCAATATCATCGCCCTGCCCCTGCTCCTGGGCGTCGGCGTGGCGTTCAAGATCTACTACATCATGGCCTGGCGCGAAGGGCAAACCAACCTTCTGCAGACCCCTCTGACCCGCGCCGTCATGTACAGCGCGCTGACGACGGCCACAGCGTTCGGCAGTCTCATTTTCTCCAGTCATCCGGGCACCTCGAGCATGGGCAAGCTGCTGGCTCTCTCGCTCGTGTGCACGCTGGCGGCGGCGGTGCTGTTTCAACCAATCCTGATGGGCAAGCCGCGAAGCGCGCCATCCGGAAGCTGACCCTGATTCTGCGAAAAGAGGACTCGATGATGATCTCCAGGCTCTTGCTCTCGGCGGCGTTTGTCGCCGTCTCGTCCTTGGCGCTCGCCGAATCGGGCACGCCAAAGGAACAAGACGCGTGCCGTCCCGATGTTCGCCGGTTCTGCCATACGATCAAGGCGCAAGACGGCGATGAAGCCTTTCTTGAATGCCTTGAGCTTCATCGCGACGAGCTGTCCGCGCCCTGCAGAAACGTGTTGCAGGAGCATGGCAAGTGACTGTCGCCGGGCGGTCGATCAACAGAACCCAGGTCGGCGTTCCAGCGACGAGATTTCTCCATCACTCGGCCGCATTGGCGAACGACACAAGACGGCATGCTCCTGCCGCCGTGAAGGGCGCGTTTCCGTCGCCGCCTCTGGAAATGAAAGATGAGAACTAGGCTCAGGTTCGCCGTCGCGATGGCGAGCGCTATGCTGACAGCGGGCTACGCTCGTTCGGCGTCGAGTCAAGACAATATCCCCCTTCCGCCGCCGAACCCGTTCAGAACTGCGGCTCCGGCGGCGAACCCTTCCGAGACCGCGGCTCCGCCGCCGAACTCATTCAAGGCCGCGGCGCCGGCGGCCAATCAAGACGATATCCCCGTTCCGCCGCCGAACCCATTCAAGAACGCAGCCCCAGCGCCGATCGCATCCGAGACTGCGGCCCCGGCGCCGAACCCGTCCAAGACCGCGACTCCGGCGCCTATCCCCTCCGAGACCGCGGCCCCGGCGCCGAACCCGTCCAAGACCGCGACTCCGGCGCCGAACCCGTCCAAGACCGCGACTCCGGCGCCTATCCCGTCCGAGACCGCGGCTCCGGAGCCGGACCAATACAAGACCGCGGCCGGATTTTGGCAGGAGACCGACGATCAGGGCCGTGTCGGAGCTTGGTTTCTGTTCGTCGAAAAGAACGGGCTTTATGAAGGCCGGTTCGTCAAGCTGTTCAAACAGCCGGGAGAACAACAGCAGTTCCAGACATGCGAAAAATGCACGGGGGATCAAAAGGACGCGCCGATGTTGGGCCTCACCCTCGTCAAGGGCATGAAGCGCAACGGCAATAAATACGACGGGGGCACCATCCTCGATCCCCGGGACGGCACGGTCTATCACGCTCAGATGGAGCTAAGCGCGGACGGGCTGGAACTCTCGGTGCGGGGCTATCTGGGCATTCCGCTTCTTGGCCAGACACAAGTCTGGACGCGCCTGCCGGACGACGCGATGGCGCCGGCCGACATTCCCGAGGAATCCTTCGCGCCGGTGCCGACGCAGGAGTGAAGCTGCATCGCTGTCGCCTCGAATGCGCCGCCGGTCACGACATCCCAAGGAGTTCGATCAGCCGCCAGCGTCACATTCCAAATTTGGCGGTCTGGCCGGATATCGAGTTCTTGTATCGGGCAATCGCCCAAAGCGGAAAAAACTTCGAGTAGCCGTGGTAGCGTAAATAGAAGACACGGGGAAATCCGGTTGCGGTGTACCGTTCCTCGTCCCAGAATCCGTGCGTTCGTTGGGCGTCAAGGAGGAACCTTACGCCACGCGCGACGCTCGGATCACAGGTTCGTCCCGCGGCCATAAGACCAAGGAGCGCCCAAGCCGTCTGGGAAGCCGTGCTCGGCGCAGGTTCGTGGCCGCGATAGTCAAGCTTATAACTCGCGCCATCCTCGCCCCAGCCGCCGTCTTCGTTTTGAATGGCTGCGAGCCAATCGGCGGCTCGCGCCATTTCCGGCGCCGTCCGATCCACCCCTGCCATGTTGAGCGCTGAAAGCGCCGACCAGGCGCCGTAGATGTAGTTCATTCCCCAGCGGCCGAACCAGCTTCCGTCCGCCAACTGCGTTTGGCGAAGATAAGTCAAAGCCTCGCGCAGCGCAGAGCTGATTTCCGGTCGTTCGCCGAGCTGCGCGAGCATCGACACGACGCGGCCCGTCACGTCCTCGGTGGGCGGATCGAGCAAGGCGCCGTGATCGGCAAACGGGATGTTGTTGAGGTAAAGGTAGTTGTTGTCGGCGTCGAACGCCCCCCAGCCGCCGTTGCGGCTCTGCAAGCCGCAAATCCACTCTCTCGCGCGCCCGATCGCATCATGAAACAATTGATGGCCGCGCGCTCTTTGCAGCCGGTCCATCGCCATCACGACGACGGCGGTGTCGTCGAGATCCGGATAATGCGGATTGGCGAATTGAAACGCCCAGCCGCCCGGCCGCACATTCGGCCGGCGCGCGCTCCAGTCGCCGACGACATTCAGCTCTTGGCGGGGGTGCAGCCATTTCAGGCCGGCGGCGGCGGCGGCGATCGCCCGCTCATCACCGACCTCCAGCAACGTTTGGCACGCCAGCGCCGTGTCCCACACCGGGGAAACGCAGGGTTGGCAATAGGCTTCTTCGGACTTGACGACGAGAAGCTTGTCGATCGAGCGCCGCGCCGCGAGGTAGTTCGGATGCCGACGATCGTAACCCAGCGCGTCGTACATCATCGCCGAATTGGCCATGGCGGGAAAAATCGCCCCGAGCCCGTCTTCGCCGTTGAGACGCTCGTTGACGAACGCGACGGCCGCGTCGATAGCGCGCTGGCGCAATCGTTTTGGAAAATGCGGTTCGACAACGCGCAAAATTGCGTCGACGCCGGCGAAAAACTTCGACCATATCAGGCTCTGATGCGGCGCCTTGGGCAGCAGGCCGAGCGTTTGCGGCGGCTCGAGAAAGAGTTCGTCGACGCCGACCTTTTTCAGATTGCGCGCCTGCGGCTTCAGGGCGCCCAACACCAGCAGCGGCGCGATGACGGTGCGCGCCCAATAGGACATCTTGTTGAGATGCAGCGGAAACCAGTAGGGCAGCAGTATGATCTCGACCGGCATCACGGGAACCGCCCGCCAGCTCACGACGCCGTAGAGCGCCAGCATCGCCCGGGTGAAGACATTGCTCTTCGCCGCGCCGCCGCGTTCGCGAATCGCCTCGCGCGCTCGGCGCATGTGCGCCGCCTCAGGGTCGTCGCCAATCATCTTCAGCGCGAAATACGCCTTGACGCTGGCGCTCATGTCGAAGTCGCCCTCATAGAACAGCGGCCAGCCGCCGTCTGCGGCCTGGATGCGGCGTAAGTAGTTGCCGATCTTGCCTTCCAGCTCTACATCGACCGGCTCGCCGAGGTAGTGTCTGAGGAGCACATACTCGGCCGGGATGGTGGCGTCCGCCTCGAGTTCGAACAGCCAATGTCCGTCCGGGCGCTGAGCGGCGAGCAAGGCGTCCGTCGCCGCCGAGATCGATCGATTCAGGGATTGCCGGCCGTCCTCAGCCGAGGGCGGAGTCTTGCCGGACGCCATCATGGTCTCGCGCATCGATTCGCCTCTTATTTACTTTACGCACAATCGCCGCTGTTTGACATAGGTCCCGCTCCCAGATCAATCGACGCCGTCGCACGCCGCCCTCTCGACTCCAAGACAACGCAATTCCGCTGAAAATTATTCTCAAAGCGGCGCAATGATTTCTGCTGCTCTTGCGCCCGAGCGGATTGCGCCCTCGATGGTCGCGGGCAGTCCGGTCCGGGTCCAGTCGCCGGCGAGGACGAGATTTTCCCAGGCCGTCTCTGTGACTGGGCGCTTGGCTTCTTCACGCGGCAAGGCGGCGAACGTCGCACGCCGTTCGCGCACAATTTGCCACGCCGGCATGGCGCCCGCGAGGTTGGCGATTACGGCGACTTCACTCCAGATCCGGCGGGCGAGATCCTCCCGCGACAGGTCCAGCAGATCGTCTGCGGCGCTGATGGTGACCGACAGGCGTCCGGGGAACGCGAAAAGCCATTGCGCCGTGCCGTTGATGACGCCGATCATCGGCTGAAGGCCCTCGGGCGGATCGATGCGGAAATGCGCGTTGACGATGGCGCGAAATTCCGTCGGCGCCGCCAACCCCGGCACGAGTGACTCCGCGGCCGTTGGCGGCACAGCGAGAACGACGGCGTCGCTTGACGTCAAGCGAATGGACATATCGCCGAAGTCGAGCGCCGCTGCGCGGTCGGTGCCGAGCGCAAGCTGCCGAAGCCGGCGACCATAGTTCACGCTGCCGCCATGGTCGGCGACGTAGCGAAGCGCCGGCGCGACGAAAGCGTTCGAAAGACCATGGTGAGCGATCAACGGGCGATAGGCGCGCCCGCCGGCGGCGAGCGTTTCCCGGATAACCGCCGCCGCCAATGCCGCCGAACCGTTTCGCGGTTCGGTGTTGAGCGCGGCAATCAGCAAGGGTTCGATCAGTCGCTGATAGAGCGGCCCCGAACACGAAATCGTCTCGCCGATCGTCGCGCCGGCTTTGGCCCGCAATAGCTTGGCGAGCGCGAGATATTCGCGCAGGCGCGCGCCGGGGACGCGACGCGCCGGGTCGAGTATCCACCAAGGAATAATTCCGTCGTTGGCGCGCACCGTCCAGCGCTCCCCTGTCGCGATATCGATGAAGGGGAAGCTCGCGGACGGCGGCGCCGTAAGACCAGCGCGCGCGCCTATGACGTCGAGGTAGGAAAGGGCGGCCCTATTGCCGGACAACACGAGGTGATTGCCGTTGTCGATCTCTATTCCTAGGGTGGAATCGTAATACGAGCGGCAGCGTCCGCCCGCTTGGTTGGTCGCCTCGTGAACCGTGACCGCCAGGCCGCGAGAAGCGAGCCGAACGGCGGCGGATAATCCCGCCAATCCCGCGCCGACGACATGGATTTGACGCGGCGTCAGACGATGCCGTGGCACAGAACGATCCAAATAAGCTGCATGCGAGGCAGTTTGACAGGCGCGCGCGGCGGAAGAAAGCCGCGCTGGACGAGACGCTCGAGGATCGAGCGATAGGCCGCGCTCATAATGCGGGGGGTGCGCACGACCCGGCGCGGGCTCCGAGCAATGATTGCGTCGGACTCGACGAAATGGCGTTGCGCGCGCGCGACGACGGGCGCGCAGGCTTGTGCGATCGCCGGATCGGCAATTACGTCCAAAGGTTCGGTCGACGTTATTCCGGCGGCGCGCAGCGCTTCGTGCGGAAGATAGAGTCTCCCGACGCCGGCGTCCTCGTCGATATCGCGCAGGATGTTGGTCAGTTGGAGGGCGCGGCCGAGGTGATGCGCCAGGGCTACGCCTTGCGCGTCCTCCATTTTGAATACGCGAACGCATAAGCGGCCCACCGCGCCGGCCACGCGGTCGCAATAGAGGTCGAGCGTCGCCCAATCGGGCGCGCGGACCGGTGCGATCACATCCATTTCCATGCCGTCGATGACGGCCGAGAAATCGTCGCGGCTGAGATTGAAAGTCCGGATCGCCTCGGCCAGCGCATGCAATTGCGGTGGCGCCGCGCCGGCGTAAATGGCGTCGACGTCGCGACGCCAGCGCTGCAATTGAGCAAGACGGACGTCGCGGGGACCGTCATTGTCGGCAATGTCGTCGACGGCGCGACAGAACGAATAAATTTCGAACATCGCTTGGCGCTGCTCGCGCGGCATGAGCCGCATCGCCATATAGAACGAACTGCCGGAGGCCCTCACGCGAGCGTCTGGGACGGGCTCGGAACTTATCGCGTTCACGTTTGCGGCCGAGGCGGGCAGGCACCCGAGCGAGCCAAAGCGGCGCGAGGCGCTCTTGAGAACGGCAAGGAGACCAATGCCGCCCGCGCGCCATTTGCCGAGATGAGTTTCCGCGCTGAGAGGATCGCTCACGGTCAGCGCGCGCGCGATGCGCAACGCCAGCGCGTGAACGACGGAAATCTCGAGCGCCAAACGCCAATCTGCGATTGCGGTCTCGAGCCCGTCTCCTTCATGCAGCATTTTCTCGGCGCGATGCGCGAGTTCCGCGATGCAGCGACGCAACGCCGGCGAGGCTTTTTCCTCGCCGAGCGCCTCGACGCCGAGGCCATATTTGGCGAGATCGTCCAGAGGCAAATAGACACGATCGAGATTGCGATAATCCAAGCCGCAATCCTGAAGGTGATTGTTGATTTGCAACGCGGCGCATATTGCGTCGGAAGCGGGCCACATCGAGCGGTTCTCGCCGTGCACGTCCAGCACGAAGCGACCGACCGGCATGGCCGAGAGGGCGCAATATGACATCAAATCCGCCCAGTCCCTATAGCGTCGCTTGGAAGCGTCGAGGCGAAAGGCGCGCAACAAATCCTGCGCGTGCTCCGGTGAAAGTCCGCGCTCCGCGAGCGCGCGCCGCAAGGCCGCCGCCTGCGGATTGGCGTCGGGAGAATCGTCGCCGATGAGGTCCGCCTCCATGCGATCGAGCAGCTCGATCTTCTCCGCCGCCGTCAGCGAGGGATGATCCGCGACATCGTCGGCGACGCGTGCGAATTCGTAGAACGCTAGAATCGGAGGACGGCGTTCTGCTCGGACGAGCAAGGACGCCACCGGGAAGTTTTCGTCTCGACGGGTCTTGCCCGACCGCAAGTCGCTGGCGTTCGTCATGGGGCCTTAGCCGCGCGCGCCTGCACGCGGCCCTTCCAAAGACCGCCCCGCCCCCGCACGGATTGATAAGCGGATTCCAACGTGAAGGCCATGTAAACGAGCGCGATTGCCGGCAGGATCGGACCCCATAGCGGCGATAGTCCGTAGAACCGCAGCGTCGGCTGAAAAGCGACCGCCATGACGACCCAAGCCACAAGCCCGAAAATCTCACCGGCGCCGTGACCGAAAAGCGCCGCAAGCACCGGGACGATGAAAACGATAGTGAGGCCAGCCACGGCGACGGCCAACCACAGCGGCGAATAGCGTAGCTGGGCGTAGGCGGAGCGAACAACCATGCGCCGAATTTCGCTGATTGTCGGATAAGGCCGGATGCTGGTCACGCGCTCGCTGAGGCTGAGGCGTATCGGCCCCTGTTGCTTTAGAAGGCGCGCCATTGCGCAATCGTCGATAAGGGCGCCGCGAATGGCTTTAACGCCGCCGGCCGCCTGAAGCGCGTCGCAGCGCACCAGCATGCAGCCGCCGGCCGCCGCCGCCGTCGTGCGATGTCGGTCGTTCACCCAGGAAAAGGGATAAAGCATCTGAAAGAAGAAGATAAAGGCGGGGATGAGCGCCCGTTCCGCAGGGCTCTCACAGCGCAGCTTGGCCATCAGCGAGAAGAGCGCGAGACCCTCGCTCAGCGACTGCGAAACGAGGCGGCCCAGCGCATCAGGCGCGTAAACGATATCGGCGTCGGTCAAAAGCAGGAATTCGGGCTCCGCCGTCTTCGCACGCTCGACGCCCTGATTCACGGCCCACAATTTTCCTGTCCAACCGCTGGGAAGCGCGGCGCCGGGAATGATGGTCAATCGGTCCAAGCGGCTCGCCGCGGCCGCCGCGAGCCGGGCGACGTCCGCGGTGCCGTCGGCGCTTTCGTCGTCGACCAGGATGATCGACAACGACCCGGGATAGTCTTGACCGAGCAGCGATCCGACCGTGCGGCCGACGCCGCCAGCTTCGTCGCGCGCGGGGACGACGGCAATGACGTCGGGCCAGGCAGGAGGCGAAGGACCGCCGCCGTCGCGTTCTCCTGCGCACCAAAAGCCGCCGCGCCACGCCGCCAAGTAAATCCAGACGCCGAGCGCAACGGCGGCGGCGAGACTTGCAACCATCGATCGGCCCTCGGCAGGCGTCAATATCCGTTGTACCAGGAGCGCCGACGCCGTGGCAAAATCGGCCGCTCGCGATGACCAGCCTATCGCGCCTCGCCGACCTTACGCGCGACCGGCTGTTTGGGGCAACAAGGCGAGAGCCGTCTGCATTGCGGAAACGGGAGCGTCAGCGCATTTTCCTTCGGCCCTAACCTAGGGGCCGAGCCGAGACGATTGACGAGTTATGAAAGCGCGTTATCCGAATTGCAAGGCGGCGCGCTTTTCAGTCGATCGAAGGGGACATGCCGTTGTCGACGGAGGGTGTCGGTGAGCGTTTCCCGTGAAGCCTTCTTGTCGCAGCTGAAAAGTGTGGCGAGCGACGCCGAGGCGATGCTGAGCGAGCTTCTGACGCAGACGCCGGCCGCAGGCGAGCGTGGCCGCCCGGCGCGTCTCATCGAGGCGATGCGC
>Ga0326728_10011757_pt1 | contig 19811 bp, 19 predicted proteins | sample MB3enrmetagenome_FD_207602 | JGI IMG/M metagenome (GOLD analysis project Ga0326728, IMG submission 207602) | Lab enriched peat soil microbial communities from McLean, Ithaca, NY, United States - MB31MN | ecosystem: Environmental > Terrestrial > Soil > Wetlands > Peat | place: USA: New York... | reverse complement strand
AACGGGAATGTCAACGAGCCGCAACCCTTGCCTAGGTACGAGGCCGTAGCTGCTAGTCTGCGTTGCTGGCTTCTCGACAGCGAATACCACCGCAGACAGAAAAAACAGTAGCATCACAACGGGGGCCGACAAGGTTGATCTTGTCCATCTGGCTTCGATTCGGTTCGTTCGTCTCATGGTTGCGTTCCTTTCAGCGTTGCGCGGAACCAAAGCGGCCCGTGATTGCTCTCACCCAAATTCTTACGGCCCCGTCGGTTGCAGTTGAATGTGCGTGGGTTTGTCCCGGTCGCATGTGATCTCACCATCCTTGTATTCAAGCTCGACGACTTGAATCGAACTGCGGCGCTGTTCGTAGCTGTCTTTCGCGGTGGTGCTCAACGTGCCCATCCGGCCGGGATGGGTGAAATAGAAACAAAACGCGCGGTCACCACTGACCACCACACTTGGATGCCCGCCGTTGACCCGGTCGTCCGTGCCTTTCCCCGGCACGTCCAGAATATTTCTCGGCTGGCGCGTCCACGTCAGCACGTCGTCGGACCGGTAAACACCCAGCCCTTTCCAGACATCGACCAGCATCCAATAATGGCCTTTCCACCGGAACACGTAGGGTCCCTCGCCCGGCTCGTCGCCAACTCCGGCAGCCTTGGCGCGATCCTCCCAGGCAAACAGGTCGCGACTGTCGGCGTAGTAGATCGATTTGTGGTCGCGCTCGTTGTTATACCACATGCGCCATGTGCCATCTGGCAACCGGAAGACGCAGGGATCGATCACCCGATCGGACGCGAGTTTCAGGGTGGATTCATACTTCCACTTCAACAGGTCTGAACTGGTCAGGTGGATGATGTCGCGCGGAGCATCCCAATCAGCGAAGATCCCCGGCACGATCGCCAGATACATGTGATACGTTCCGGCGTGCTCAACCACTTCGGGGGCCCAGTGAGTGTAATCCTTTCCGCCATAGGCGATGTCGGCTACTCCCCGGTATGTCCAGGTAACACCGCCATCGGAAGATTCCGCGATGCCGATGCGCGTGCCATGCACCCACGTCACGCCCGGCGCCTCCGCTGCCGGCACGTTCGCGCGGCGGTTGGTGTAGAACATGAACCACTTTTTCTCGGCGCGATTCCAGATCTCCACCGGATCGGCCGCGCCATCATAGACTGGGTCGCGGAACAATGGTTTGGCCGCCACCCTGCCCTGTGGAGTGGGCGCAACCGATTCCGCGCCGAAGGTGATCCCGATGAGCATACCGAGCAGCGACAACAGCAATAGAGAAGTTCTTTTCATGGTTGCCCTGACCTCTTCGTTAAGGGTTGGGGCGCCGTGAAGGCGCGGTCGTAATCCTTCCAGTGCGCGTTCATGATGTCAATCTTGCACTTGATGCGAGCCGCATGATCGTTTCTTCCTCCGGCGTGGAAGTGGTGTCGAGGATCGGATCGCTTATGCTTTCGGTCAACCGTTTCAAGCGAACGACGCTATCGACCTCCTTGCGTGCCCAATCGAACAGGGGGATCATTCCGCTTCTTTGTAGGGCAACAAGGATTGGCTTCCCACGGGGCAAACTTTTTTGTTTGACGGATTAAACGGATTCTTATATGCAATATCGAAGCATCCAGACCCTAAACCAAACCCAGTTAAGGAGGACTTCATGAGCAGATATTTGATGCGCGTTGCAACGGCAGCCAGTCTCATCGCTGTGGCTCTCGCGTTCACGCTTCCCGTGCAGGCACAGGACAAAGCCCCGATGGCAAAGCCCAAGAAACAGCAGCTCACCGGTGTTATCGAATCCATCGACGCCAAGGCGAACACCGTCACGGTGAAAGCCAAAGAAGCAAGCAAGGTGTTCAAAGTTGGCAAGGACACCAAGTACGGCACCGCCGATAAGAAGACAGCGATGCTCAGCGACCTCAAGGTCGGTGACAAGGTGACCGTCGCTTACACCGAGGAAGGCATGGATTTGATGGCCTCCAAGATCGCGCCGCCCATCGATAAGAAGAACGTTGATAAGAAAGACTAGCTGCTTCAACACCCAGCGAAACCAGCGGCGACAACCACTGCGCCGGTCGCAGGGGTTGTCTGGTGCGGGCTTCGTCGCAGCAGTATGCGGATGTTCCGGGTCGCGGTGATCAGCGAATCTTGAATCTGTTGCCGCCACAACTGCCGCCGGTCGCCGCTTGGCGCACCGGCGTCGGGGCGGGCAGAGAGGGGGAGAGTCGAGATGAGAACTTGGGCCGGTGTCCCGCCCGTGGGTTCCCGTGGTTTTTTTCAATGAATCGTAGTGAAGTTTTAGGCCCCTTCTTTTCTTTCGGCTCGACCTCTGGTGGGGTCGAGGCTTAAGAACTGTCCAGGAGTTGAGGGAAGTATTTTTTTGCGCACGGAGCGGTTTTTCGATTGCAATCCACATCGGGGGTTGGCAGAGAGAACGGTAGCATCGCAGCGCGATGCCAAGGAGTTTGCCGATGTCCCTGCGCCCGTACAGTCGTGAAGGACACTTGTGGGGACTCAGTTCCGATCACGTGCTCCCCAAGAATGATTTGGCTCGCGTCGTGGAGGAGTTTGTCGAGTTGTTGAATGTGTGGCGGATCAACCGCCACTATGATCGCACCCCCGGCGAAGCCGTCTACGGCGTGCGGTTGTTGTCCAAGGTGTGGATCTTCGCTTGCGTGCGCAGCATGACCAGCGCCCGTCGCTTGCGCTCCAGCTCCGCCTTCTTCTGTTCGTGCAACCGACGGATGAAACCGCCTTGCGCTCACTTGCTTCCGATGTATGATGAAGGGCGTCTCGATCTTTGGTCATGCACGAAACCCAATTGCCCCAAAACCCTTTGCATGAGGGCCTAATCAGGCAGCGCACGCCCGGGCCGTGTGTGCTGGTGATTTTCGGCGCGACGGGCGACCTCACGCACCGCAAGCTCTTCCCGGCGTTGTACAATCTCGCCCACGAAGGGCAGCTTCCGTCGTCGTTTGCCATCGTCGGTTTTGCGCGGCGGCCAAAGACGAACGAAGAGTTCCGTACGGAACTGCGGCAAGGCGTCGAACAATTCTCGCGGTTCAGCCCGATCAACCCTGCTCAGAGCGGGGTCAATCCGGCCGTCTGGGATGCGCTGGCGCAAGGCATTTACTATCATCGCTCCGAATTTGCCGATGACAAGGGTTACGGTTCGTTGGGCGAGTTGCTGGAGCAAATCGACCGCACTCACGGCACGGCGGGCAGCCGCCTGTTCTATTTGGCGACCGCGCCAACAGATTTTGCGCGCATCATCCAGCAACTCGGCGCTCTTGGTCTTGTGCACCGTGTTCGCAACCAAACCGCGTCTCAACGCATCATCGTCGAGAAACCTTTTGGCCGCAGCCTCGATACGGCGCGCGAACTCAATCGCGTGTTGGCGGGCGTGTTCGACGAGCGGCAAATCTTCCGCATCGACCATTACCTCGGCAAGGAAACCGTTCAGAACATTCTGGCGATGCGGTTCGCCAACGAGATTTTCGAGCCGCTCTGGAGCCAGAAATCCATCGACCACGTTCAGATCACCGTGGCCGAGTCCATCGGCGTCGAGGGACGCGGCGCGTATTACGACAACTCGGGCGCGTTGCGCGACATGGTGCAAAATCACATGATGCAATTGGTTTCGCTGGTGGCGATGGAGCCGCCCATCTCGCTGGAGGCAGAGGATATCCGGGACGAGAAGGTCAAGGTGCTGCGCTCGATTCGTCCGATTGCGCCGGAGCAAGTGCAGCAATTCACCTTGCGCGGCCAGTACGACCGCGGTTCCATCGCGGGGAAACAGGTTGTCTCCTACCACGAAGAACCGAACGTCGCTCTCGATTCGCGGACCGAGACGTTTGTGGCGCTGAAACTGTTCCTCGACAACTGGCGCTGGGCGGGCGTGCCGTTCTATTTGCGCCACGGCAAGCGCCTGCCCAAACAGGCGGCGGAGATAGCGATCCAGTTCAAGGCGCCGCCCGCCGTGCTCTTCGCGGCGGAACAAGCGGCTCCATTGCAGCCCAACGTACTGGTGCTGCGCATCCAACCTGACGAAGGCATCGCCATCCGCATGAACGCCAAAGTCCCCGGAGCGGCCATGAATATCCAGCCGGTGAAAATGGACTTTCGTTACGGCGGTAGCTTCGGCGCTCGCTCGCCCGACGCCTACGAACGGCTGCTGCACGACGCGATCGCCGGCGACTCCACGTTGTTCACACGCCGCGATGAGGTGGAATGCTCTTGGTCGATCATGGACGCGATTCTGGAGGGCTGGAAGGACGAATCACCGCCTGCTGTGTACGAGTCGGGGACTTGGGGACCGGTCGAAGCGGACCAATTTATCGAGAAGGATGGACGCCAATGGCGACGGCCCTGATTGCGCCACGAAGGGCACGAAGAACACGAAGTCTCCATGGACTTCGTGATTCCTGAGCGAATTGCTGCATCATGTCAAACCTTGGACAACTCGAAACCTTCACGGCAGGCGCGGAGATAGCCGTTGACGTGGCGCAAATCGAGCGCCAACTGCACGTTTTGTGGCAACTCGCCTCCGAATCGGCGAAAGACCCGACGCAACGCGCCATCACGCGCGCCAGCTTGCTCAACCTCGTCGCGTACTGCGAAACGGATGCCGCCCGCAATCACGCTACGGAGACGATCAGCACGTTGACCACCCGTCATCCGTGCCGCGCGATCGTTTTGCTCGCGAAACCGTATGAATCTCGCGACGAGCTATCGGCGTCAATCAGTGCGCTTTGTCATCTGGCAGGCGGCGGCCGGAAGCAGGTCTGCTGCGAACAAATCTCGATCTGTGCGTCGGGAGAAGGCACGGGGCGACTCGGATCGGCGGTATTGCCACTGTTGGAATCCGATCTGCCTACCGTGATTTGGTGGCAGGGAAACTTCCTTGCAAGACCCGGATTATTTCTTCGCTTGGCCACCGTGGCCGACAAGCTGGTTTACGACATGTCCGCATGGGAGGCACCTGAAGTGTTTCTGGGCGCGGTCCAGCGGCTCGCGGTCGATCAGCAGCGCTGCAGCCTCGCGGACCTGAGTTGGACGCGACTGGAGTTCTGGCGAAAGCTCACAGCCGAATGTTTTGACAATCCGCGATGTCGCGCGGTGCTGGACCGGATTCGGTCGGTGGAGATCGCTCACGGCAACGGGCCCGGGGCGCGGCTGCGCGCGCTGCTGTACGGTGGTTGGCTGGCCGCCCAACTCCGCTGGACACCACAAGAGGCGCTTGCGAAGATTCGCCTGAACAGCCGGGACGATGCGTACGCGACAGCCGTCGGGTTGCTGTCCGTCGAATTGAAGACCGCCGACGCGACGATCTGCATCCGCAAGAACTACGGCGACCGCACCGCGAGCGTGCAGGTCACGATGCCGCAGGTGTGCGATTTGCCACGCAAACGGGCCTTCTGGCCAACGGATGACGCGGCGCTGCTATCGGAGGAACTCGATCACGCCGCGCCCGACTTGGTGCGCCAATGGGCGCTGGCAATGGCCGCCGCGTTGCTGCCTCTGCTGCGCGAAACGTAAGCAAATCTCGCCCCGTGCGGATCGTGTACTAATGGATTGTTGCCATTGGAAATGCCGCTGAGTTCCACTCAGAGGGTTTGCTGAGGGGTGTGCCGGGGATTGTGTCTGGGAACTGTGATTCCCTGAGAAAGTTTTCACTCAGCCTAATCAGGAAGTCGGCATTGGCTCTTAATCATAGAGGCGATGCGCCTGCGTCTGCGTCTGCGTGGATGGATGCTCGCGAAGGCCGCCTTCACCGGACGGGACGACAACAACCATCGACTCGTGATTCGCGTTACCGGGCAGAAGGAATCGCCGGTCGGCGTCTTCCATAACCTGGGCGCTTTCAGCGTTGCTGTGCTGTCGCCTTTCCCCTACAGTACGGGGCGCGAGCCATGAGAATTTTGGTCATTGGAAGCGGCGGACGCGAGCACGCGCTTGTTTGGAAGCTTGCTCCGAGAAGCGTTTCTGGGTTCGCGCAGGGCGAACCGTCCGCTCAACTTTTCTGCGCGCCGGGCAATCCGGGCATCGCCGACCTTGCCGGGTGCGTGCCGATAGCGGCAACTGAAATCGAAAAACTGGCCGTGTTTGCCACCGAGAAGAAGATTGACCTGACCATCGTCGGTCCGGAAGTGCCGCTGTGCGCCGGGATCGCCGACGTATTTCACGTCAAGGGTCTGCGTATTTTCGGGCCGACGAAGCGGGCGGCTCAACTGGAAGGCAGCAAGGTTTTCTGCAAGCGGCTGCTGTTGAAAAGCGGAGTGCCGACGGCGCGCGCGGAGATCTTTGGCGGCGCCAAAGAGGCGAGTGCCCATGTGCGAAAGTGCGGCGCGCCTCTCGTCGTGAAGGCCGACGGACTCGCTGGCGGAAAAGGAGTCATCGTCGCGCAGTCGGTCGGGGAAGCGGAGCGGGCGATCAGCGACATCATGGAGCGGCGCGTGTTCGGCGACGCGGGCGCGCAGGTGGTCATCGAAGAATGCCTGAGCGGCGAGGAAGCCTCGGTGATGGCGTTGGTGGACGGCAAGACCTTTCGTGTGCTCGCCTCGGCGCAAGACCACAAGCGCGCGCTTGATGGCGACCGTGGCCCGAACACCGGTGGCATGGGCGCCTACTCTCCGGCGCCGGTGGTGCGCGCGGACTTGAGCGGACCCATCGACGAGATTTTCCGTCGCACGCTGAAGGGGTTGCAAGCAGAAGGGATCGAATATCGCGGCGTGTTGTACGCGGGATTGATGCTGACGAAGGACGGTCTCAAGGTGCTGGAGTTCAACTGCCGTTTTGGCGATCCCGAAACGCAGGCGGTGGTGCCCCGGATGGATTTCGATCTGGCGAGCGCGGTGGAAGCCACGGCGGAGGGGCAACTCGACAAGATCGAATTGAAATGGAAACGCCAGTCGGCGGTTTGCGTCGTCATGGCGTCCGCCGGGTATCCGGGTCCGTTCGAGCGCGGCAAGCCGATTGAAGGATTGAAACCGGCGACCGAATTGGCTAACGTAACGGTGTTTCACGCCGGCACGAAACGCGGCGCCAACGGGCGGATCGAGACCGATGGCGGCCGGGTGCTCGGTGTGACGGCGCTGGGCGATAACATCGCGGAGGCGGCGCGGCGCGCGTACGATGCGGTTGGTCGCATTCATTTTGAGGGCGCGCACTACCGGCGCGACATTGCCGCGCGCGCGCTGCGAAGCTCATAGAGTGCGGCGGATCAACCGGAGAATTGGCAGAAGAACATGAAGAATACAGCAAGAGTCGTTTTCATCTGCGGGTTGCTCTTTGGCGTCGGGTTGATTGCCCGATCACGGGCCGCGGGCAACGATGCCGAACTGGGCCAAACCACGGAAATCATCAATCTGCTGAAGTCGCATTACGTGGACCGCGACCAGCTCGACCAAAAGCTTCTCAACGACGCGACCGTTGGCGGCCTCCTACAGGCAATTGGACGGGGCGTTCAGATTTTGACTCCCGAGCAGGCGGAGTCGAATGCGACGGTGGAGGCGGCGGCGAGTTCTGCGGCCGGCGAACCGCTGGCTCGCGCGGAGGTCATCGACCCGGACATCGGCTACATCCGCCTCGCCGACCTCACGGAGGAGACGGTTGCGGCCCTGAACGCTGAACTAAAAAAATTTTCCGAGGTGAAGGCGGGTGGCTACGTGTTGGATCTACGGTTTGCCGACGGAACGAATTACAGCGTCGCGGCGGAAATCGCCAGTCGGTTCGTCGGGCCGAATCGGGAACTGTTCACGCTCAGACGATCCGTAGGGGCTCCCGAAACATTTCGCGCCTCTGAAACGCCGCACGACGTTGCGCCCGATCTGAGTCAAGCGCCGCTGATGGTGTTGATCAACGGCCGGACACGCGGCGGGGCCGAGGCGCTGGCCGGCGCGTTGCGCGCGCAGGAGCGCGGGATTCTCGTCGGCGCCGCAACGACGGGCAGCGCGGTATCATGGCAGGATATCAAGCTGAACGACGGCCGCGTGTTACGGGTGGCAACAGCCAAGATCGAGTTACCGAACGACGGCCAGGTTTTTCCCGGCGGCGTCGCGCCCGACATTCCGGTCAAGATCGATCCGAAGGTGGAGCAGGACGCGGTTTTGAACGTGCCCACAAACGTGACGTTGTCGGTGAGCTTGCGGCTGCGCGAAGAAAACAAGGAGGTGCCCGAAGCGGAATTGGTCAAGGCCTTCCTCGGTGAAGCCGTCAACACGAACAAACCGACCGCAGCCGATGAAGAGCAGGGTGAGATTCAAAGAGTGCGCGACGTGGTACTGCAGCGGGCAGTCGATATTCTGAAAGGGATCAGCGTTCTGCTCTCATCGCGTTGAAGCGAGGGACGGGACGCTCTCGATCACGTAATGAAAACCATTTTATTCGTTTGTACGGGCAACGTTTGCCGCAGTCCAATGGCGGAAGGATTGATGCGCGAGGCGTTGAAGGCGCGCAACGATCTGCAGATCGAGATTGTGTCGGCAGGACTGGGCGCGCTGGACGGGCAGCCGCCGAGCGAACTCGCCGTGCAAGCCATGGCGGAACTCGGTATCGACATCTCGCGCCATCTAAGCCAGTCCCTGCGCGTCACGTCGCTGGAACAGGCGGATCTCATCTTCACGATGACCCGCCAGCAGCAAGACGCCATCCAGGCGATTTATCCCGCCGCCACGGAAAAGACGTTCGTGGTGCGCGAATTCGAAAACGCGGAGGTGATCGGCAGAGACATCTCCGATCCCATCGGCCAACCGCTGGAGGTCTATCGCCGCACGCGCGATCAGATTCGCGCCGCGTTGCCGAGCATTCTGGATTTTGTGAAACAGACGGAAGCCGTTGCCCGACGAACCGCCGCCGAAGTCGCCTCCGCCGAGCTGTCGCAACCGCGCCGCATTGCGCTTGCCGCTGATCACGGCGGGTTCCAAATGAAGGAGGCGCTCAAAGACTGGCTGATCCAGCGTGGCTACCAATTCTTCGATTTTGGGACGCACTCCGCCGAGCCGGTTGATTACCCGGAGTACGGGTTCATCGTCGCCAGGGAAGTGGTGGCGGGCCATTTCGACCGCGGCGTGCTCGTCTGCAAGAGCGGCATCGGCATGAGCATCTCCGCCAACCGCATCCCCGGCGCGCGCGCCGCGCTGGTCGACGGCGAAAAATGGGCGCGCATGAGCCGCGAACACAATGACGCCAACATCCTCGTGCTTTCCGCGTTGGAGATCGACAACGCGAAAGCCGAATCGATTCTGGATGTCTGGCTCAGCACCAAATTCGAAGGAGGCCACCACGAGCGGCGCGTCAAACAAATGGATCATCCGCCCGTCGTCACCACTGTCCCCGTGAAAAAGACTTCCGCTCTGGCCGTGACCGATCCGGAAATCTTCGACGCTATCCAGCGCGAGAAACGCCGCCAGCAGGAGAACGTCGAGTTGATCGCCAGCGAGAATTTCACGTCGCCCGCGATCCTGGAGGCAGCCGGCTCGGTACTGACGAACAAATACGCAGAAGGTTATCCCGGCAAACGCTATTACGGGGGCTGTGAGTACGTGGACATCGCCGAGCAGCTCGCCATCGACCGCGCCAAGCAACTGTTCGGCGCAGAACACGCCAACGTCCAGCCGCACTCAGGCTCGCAGGCCAACATGGCCGTCTATTTCGCCACGATCCAGCACGGCGACACGATCTTGACGATGGAACTCGCGCACGGCGGCCACCTCACGCACGGGTCGCCGCGCAATTTCAGCGGACGCTTCTACAAGGTCGTCCACTACGGCGTGCGGCAGGACACCGAGACGATCGATTACGATCAGCTCGCCAAGCTCGCGTTGGAATGCCGGCCGAAAATGATCACTGCCGGTGCCAGCGCCTACCCGCGCATCATTGATTTCAAGCGGATGCGGGAGATCGCTGACTCGGTCGGCGCGTTGCTCTTTGTCGATATGGCGCACATCGCGGGATTGGTCGCGACGGGCATTCATCCAAGCCCGGTGCCGTACGCCGATTTCGTCACGACGACGACGCACAAGACGCTGCGCGGCCCGCGTTCGGGTTTGATTTTGTGCAAGGCGAAATACGCGAAGGACATTGATAGCTGGGTGTTGCCGGGCATTCAGGGCGGACCGCTCATGCACATCATCGCCGCCAAGGCCGTCTGCTTCCTCGAAGCGATGAAACCGGAGTTCAAGGATTATCAGCGCCAGATCGTGAAGAACGCGCAAGCGCTTGCTGCTGCGCTCACCGGGCACGGTTTCCGCGTCGTCAGCGGCGGCACGGACAACCATCTGATGCTTGTTGACCTGCGCCCGAAGAAACTCACCGGCAAGATCGCGCAGGAGTCGCTCGACAAGGCTGGCATCACGACGAATAAGAACCTCATCCCTTACGACCCAGAGAAGCCGCTCGTGACCAGCGGTATCCGCCTCGGTACCCCTGCCGTCACCACGCGCGGCATGAAGGAAGCGGAGATGGAACAGATCGCCGCCCTCATCACCGAAGTTCTGGAGAGACCCGACGACACGGTGGTCCAAGCGAACGTGAAGGAAAAAGTGCGCGCCCTGACCGCAAGGTTCCCGTTGCCGTATTGAGCGGCGATCTCACGCAGAGGCGCAATGCTAGTAGATGGAGGGCCACGTTCCATCGTGGCCGCTCCTTGAAACGCTGCCATTCTGAGCTTGCCGAAGAATCTCAGTCGTTGCCGTTGGTCGTTCGATTCGCTACACTGCTGCCCATTCAAGAAAGGACGAATCACGAGTCACCGATAACCAATAACCAGCTTTATTTCGCGTAGCTTCGGCTGCTGTCCGCATCGAAACGTGGGAATTTCAGATCAAAGGACGGCGCTTGGAGCGCGCCCCGCAAGGGGCGCGCCGAAAGCGTTCCTTTGAGGGCACCCACGTGCCTGATGCGGGGCGTGATGTAGGTGCGCCCCCTTTCATTGGGCACTGATCCCCTCTGAGGAAGCCATCCCCGACAGGGCTGAATCGCAACGCGAGCGAACCATGCCCATGTCGAAAGACGTAAAGAAGTCACATGGCATCGTTTCTTGGCCGGAAGAAGAGCGGCCACGGGAACGATTGCTTTCGCACGGACCGCAAGCTCTCACGGATGCTGAGTTGATCGCAATTCTGATTCGCGTCGGCTTTCGTGGAACGAGCGCGGTCGAACTTGGCCGACAAATCCTCAAGCGATTTGGATCGCTTCGCGCGATGGTGGAAGCGCCAGTCCTTGCGCTATTCGACGTGAAGGGACTGAAGGGCGCAAAAGCCTCCCAACTCGTCGCGGCGATGGAAATCGCTCGACGCATGGCTGTCCCTACCGAGCGCAACAAGCTCCAAATCAAAAGCACCGGCGCGGCGGCGGAGTATTTGCGCGAACGACTCCGCGGACTTTCGGACGAACACTTCCGCGTTCTCTACTTGAACCGCCGTAGCGCTCTGCTCGATGACGCACTCATGGCGCAGGGGGCGGTGGATTCTGTCCGTCCGCCGCTGCGGAACATCATCGCGCGTGCGTTGCAGGTGAACGCCAGCGCACTCATCGCGGCTCACAACCATCCTTCCGGGGCGGCTGAACCAAGCGAATCCGACCAGTTGGTGACGCGGGACTTGATTGCCGCCTGCCAACCCATCGGCATCCGGGTGTTGGACCATCTGATCGTCACTGAGCAGACCCATTACAGCTTTGCTGATTCTGGATTGCTGGACGAACTCACACTTCAAGTATACGATTTTCCCAAGCTCAGAGAATTGCCCTGGGAGTCGTGGCGGTTCTTCGCGCTGCAACTGTTCCAATGCCGCGATGAGCCGCACAAAATTGGCGGCGTCCAACTCGATGGCTACCTGAAGGGCGAGAGTGTACTGGTGTTTAACCACACGAAAAACCCCGGCGCGCGGTTTACCGAAGAAACACTAGAGGAGATACACGAGGCGGTCGGGTCGCGGGTTGGCAGCAAGTTCTTCATCATCGCGCCGGCTCTGACGTTCGGCTTCCAGCAGGATTACATCGACATGGATGGCGTCCGCTACTACGCGCTGCGGATTCCCATCGCACACGTTCTTCGGGGTCACGCAAGGCCACGGCCAACGCTTCGACTGCGCGCTCTGCGCCGATGTTTCCCAGCGCTCGCGCCGCTTCCCACCGGACTTGCGCCTCGCTGTCAGTTAGGGCGGTCACTAGCGGGTCGACTGCGCGCGGTCCGCTGATGTTTCCCAATGCTCGGGTCGCTTCCCAACGCACCCAACTATCCGGATCGCGCATGACCAAGACGAGCGCTTCGATGGCGCGAGTGCCTCCGATGTTTCCCAATGCGTATGTCACCTCCCAACGCACCCAGACATCCGCGTCGCTCAGGGCGGCGATCAGCGGCTCGACTGCGCGCTGTCCACCGATTCTACCCAGTGCCCGCGCAGCCTTCCAACGCACCGTCCAATTCGGAACGCGCAGCTCTGCGATATGAACATCAACCGCCGATTCGATTGAAGGAGCATCCTTCAATGCGTTGTTGGCTTCCAAGCAGTGGCCAGCCAACTGACCGACAGTTCGGAGATTCCTTCCCAGCGTTGGCGCAATCGATTTCATCACCGAACTGGTGTGAGACGTTGCCGGAGATTTTGCAGATTGGCCACGGCGGATTCGAGTCGGGCGATTTCGGGAGCGACGCTGGCGGTGTCTTCGGTGCGGCGACGCCGGGCGGTTTCGATGGCGGAACGCGTGGTTTGGATGGCGCGTTGGAGACGATTTTCGAGGGCAGTGCGGAAGCTCTGAACGGTTTTCTCCAGATTCTCCACGATGCTCGACCGGAGGTCGCCGACGTTGCGAGTGACCAGATAGTCCACCTGTTCCATGACGCGCCGACGAATGCGGGCGTGGCGCAAACGTTGGGGAAGCAGTCGGTCAATCCACGACGGCGGTATCGAACTGATCGAGGTGAAGACCCATTGCCGGGTGCGCCAATAAGGCTTGTCGCTGGCCAGCGCAATCTCCGCCGCCGGCGGCTCAAAGGGTAGGTTGAACAAATTCGCCACAAGCTGATGGACGGAAGCAATGAGTTCGTCCGCTCGGCGGCGGTGAGGCAACAACGCGTCGTGCAATTCGCGCTCACACAACTGATGTGCCGCGCCAAACTCGCGCTCGAAGAAGCCGGGAATGGCGTCCGCAATAGCCTTGCGAGTTGAGTCTTCGGTCCAGCTTGCGCCCTCGCTGTCCTGGCACGCTTGCACGATCCCGTGCAGGAATTTGAAACTCTTCGGCAACAACTGGTCGGCGTGTTCGCCGATGGATTTCGCCAGACGTTTTTCTTCCTGCGCGAGCCGGCTCAACAGCACGATACGTTGTTCCTCGACGCGAACGAGGCTTTCCTCGAATTGGCGAACACGGGTGTCGAGGTCGGCCAGCGGCAATTGCAGGGAACGGCGAGTCAGCTCCAACCGGCTTTGCACATCAGCTAGAATGTCATCCCCTTGCCGGGAAATCGCGTGGTTCAACACGTCGGTTTTTTCGTTGAGCAGGAACTCCACGATCCGTTGTTCGATCTCTGCCATGCCGCTTCGTTGCCAGCCGGTGACATCCTGATTCTGCCGGGCATTCAAGCCTTGCCGGGAGGATGCGCAGAAGATTGCCGGCGACTCGAACCCGGCTTGCTCGCGCAACATCCGCTGGAGAAACGCCACGGCGGCGCGACGTTCGTCGGCGTCGAGATAGTCCACCTTGTTGAGGATAAAGAACACACGAGCCAGCTTGCCGCGCACATGCTTGAGAAACTCGATCTCGACCTCCGTTACCGGCGGGTCCGCCGACACGACGAACAACGCCGCGTCGCACTGCGGGAGAAAATTCAAGGTCGCCTCGGTATTGTGGCGGAACGTCGAACCGATACCGGGCGTGTCGATCAAGGCCAAGCCTTGCCGGAGCACTGTTGCCGGGTACGTGACGTTGACCTGTTGAACGCCGAGTCGGTTGTGCGGGTTGGCTTCCTCGGTGACGAATTTCTCCAAGAACTCCGCCAACGCGTCGGCGTCCGGCCCGGCGAACCGCTCGTCAGGCTTGCCGGTTTCAAAGATCGCGCAAGCCGTGAGTTGTTCACCGCCATGCAGAAATGTCGGGATCGAAGTGAGCGGCACGACTGCAGCGGGCAACACTGGCTCGCCAAGCAACGCATTGATCAACATACTCTTGCCGCGTTTGAACTGGCCGAGCACGGCCAGGTGACAGCGCTCCTCCTGCAACCGTTGCCGCAACCCGTCCAATCGGGCGCGGTCGGCATCGAACTCCGCGCCGAGCGCGCCGACCTGATCACCGGCTTCTAGCAACAGGCCGGGCAACCGGGCGGCGTCCACGCTGCGCGGGGAGGTTTCATTCGCCCGCCCCACTGTCTCCGGATCGGCAGTCTGCATGACACAAATCCTCTGTCTGAGCGGAACAGGTTTGGCGGGGTGAACCGTCTGTTGACCGCTCCCGAATGAGGCCCTCGGCCTCAACAGGAGTCATCAGCCAACCGGCGCTTGCGGTGGACTCCATCACCTTCTGGAGCAAAACCACGCTCCAGACTGATTGCCCTACTATTACCAACCCGCCGGTGGCTTGTCAACGATAGCCTGCGACCAACTGTGATGCGACGTTCGCATCGGCAGCGCAGCGGATGCCGGTGCAGAGGATGTTGACGAGGGCGGGCGGGTTGGCGCGGCGCATGGCGCAGCGGAATTCCAGCCGGTTGCGACGCAGACATGCCCCACCGCGTGCGATGCGGCCAACCCCGTGCGTCGGCGGATGCAAGTCGCCACTGGCGTAACGCACGTACACGTCGGGTTGATACCAGTCGGCGCACCATTCTTCGACGTTGCCGGCCATTTGGTAGAGGCCGTAGGGCGACCAGCCTTCGGGGAAGGCATCCACCGGCGCAGTCGTTTCGTTGCGAGGCCGGTTGTTCCACCAGCGCAAGAAGTTGGGTTGCCACTCGTTTCCCCACGGAAAGAGCCGACCGTCCATGCCGCGCGCCGCCTTTTCCCATTCGATTTCGGTCGGCAAGCGCAGGCCGGCCCATTGGCAGTAGGCTTGCGCGCCGAACCACGAGACGTTGATCGCCGGATGTCGATCGAAACCCGGTGCGACGCGATACGACATGTTCGCTGAATCGGGCGGCAAGACGCGCTCGTTCCACGGCAGCCAGTAATCGAATTGTTGCGGTGTGGGACGGGTTTCGGAAAGGAAGCGCGCAAACTGTTCGTTGGTCACTGCGTACACGCCGATGTAGTACGCCGGTGTGATGAGGCGAAACTGCGGCGTCTCGTGGCGCAGCGCGAACTGCTCACCGTCTTTGTCCATGTGCGTAGCGGCTTCGATGTCGTCGAGCGTCGAGCCCATGATGAACTCGCCCGCCGGGACCAGCCTCATCACCGATCCGTCGCGCGGATTGACCCAAGTATCGCTTTCCACAAAAAACACCGAGCAAGATTGACTTTCCGGAAGATTTTGGCAAATTGGAAGTGAAAGTTAGGGCGATGGAGTTCGCGTAACGTCGGTTGCCGAACGACTAATGACTCCTACTGAAACGGAAGTTTCGGTAGGAGCTTTTTATTCGAGAGGGTGCCATGAACAAGACGTTGGCGATGATGATCAGACGCCAAGAGTTGACCATTCAAGGCCGCCGTGCAGCAGCCGCTTCAAGCATCGAGAGACGAGTCTTGCGGCTGCGCGGCAAGATTCCTGAGCTTTACCTCACACGGTTCGACCGTTTGCTTCAACGACGCCGTGTCGCCGCAACCGCCATCCCCGAGTCAGGCGCGTGCGGCGCGTGCCACTTGCACCTGCCGGTCGGCGATGTGTGGATGGTGCGCGAGGCCAGCGGGATGTTGGCGTCGTGCCCGCACTGCGGCTGCTTTCTCTACGACGGTCTCAAGAAATCCCGCGAATCGAAGGTGGCAGTATGAAAATTCTCATCATCTCAGACACCCGCCCGGCTTGGCGCATCGGTGAGTTGGAAGCTGAACTCCAGCAGTTGCAGGCAGCGCACAAAGACGAAGTCGACCGTCTGGCCCAGCAGGTGAACGAGTCAGACTCGCGGGCGGCTGCGGAGGATTGGAAGGCGTTGAAGTGGGGCGAGAACTACAAGGCACAGGAACTGGAGTTGGCCGCCCCGCGCACCCAACACGTCGCCGTGCTGTCATTGATAGCTTGTGCAGCGGAGGCCCGTACGGCAAGAGCAGAAATGGCATGAAGAGGAAGCCTTCAACCTACATCCACATGCCGGATCTCTACATTTTCGACAAGCACATTGTCGGAAGGCGCAAGGTGCTGCCGCTGATCAAGCCCGTCGCCTTCCGAATCCATGCGCCCGATGCAAAGGTTGTCTGGCTCGCCGGCAAGTTCAGCGGCGATCAATTTAAGAACCACAATATGAAGAAAAAGGTGGATGGTTATTGGGAGTGCTCCGTCGATCTGAAGCGCGGCCACTACGAATACCACTTCCTCGTGGACGGAGTGCCGACGGTCGATCCAAAGGCAATCACGAACGTCGTTACCGGTGACGGACGCACCTTCAGCGTCGTGGAGGTGGGGTGAACAACCGATGAACCTGATCGGGCGTGATGCCGAGTTGAAACTCGTGCGCGAGCACCTGCGCGCGGGCAAGAACCTCGCGGTGTACGGCCCGTCGGGCGTCGGCAAAACTGCGCTCGTGCAGGCCGCTTTGGCGGGTCGGAAAGCCGCCGTTTACTGCGCCGACACTGCCACGTTGAAGACCGCCTGCGAATTGCTGCTGGCGCAACTCGGTCTCAGGGTCGCGGAGGCTGACAACGTCCAGCGCAAGCGCGCGGTGTTACAGGCGTTGCGGCGACGCCGGTCGGGCGTCGTCTTCGACCAGGTCGGACGGGTCTCGCCGAAGCTGCTGTCGCTGCTGGAGAACCTCCACGAGTCGCACCCGCTGATTGTCGTCACCCGCAGTCTCGCGTGGAAAGACATCGGCCACTTGAAAATGATTCTCTACAACTTCGACACGCTTGAACTGACAAACCTCTCCGAGCCGGATGCGCGGCAACTTGTCCGCGGCCAGATTCATCAACTCGGCCTGACGGTGCCCAACCCCACCGAGTTCGAGCACGATCTCTGGCGACTGTCACACGGCAACCCCGGCCGCATCCTCTCGCTCTGCCAGCAAGCCAAACAAGGCCATTACGCCTTCGGTCGCCGCCTCGACACCCGCCTGCTCGATCTCGACCGCCGCATCAAGAGCTTGAACTTGCCATGAAACTTCCGCCTGTTCCACGTTGGCAAAACGATCGGCGACGGCCTCGTCACGCTCGAAAAGGTCCGCGTGATCTCTTGCGAGGAGCTTTTGGGGCCTGTCGTGGCTTTCACTTCTTCCACGGACGTTGATGAGGCACTCGCGCTGGCGAACGACAGCAAATACGATTTGGTGGCGGGCATGGTTGCGGAGAACGTTGACACGGCGATGCGCTTCGCCAAGGAGTTGGAATCAGGAAACATCCGCCTCAACCGGGGATCGCAGTGGCTGGCGGATTTGATGTCCTGTGGCTGTCTGAAGGAGAGCGGGTTCGGCAGGGAAGGAACGCGTTACGCCGTGGAAGAGATGTCTGGGTTGAAGATGCCATGTTTTCATTTGAAGAATTGAAAGTGTTGACGTGCTTCGGGCAGTCTGCTAGAAAGTGTCCGTAATCGGGTGCCCAGTTGGGAGGTGGGCAAGCTGCTGCAAACATCTTGGGCCATTTATGCGAACAGTCACACAGGCGGCGTTGGGAGACGCGTCCGCTGTGGATGCTCAATTAAAAAACCACAGCATTCGGATTGAGCGCAAGCATTTCACGTTTGAGTTGAAAGAGAATCCGCGCGGGAAGTTCTTGCGAATCACCGAAGAGGTCAATGGTCGCTACGATGCGATCATCATCCCGCAGACGGGGCTCGAACAGTTTCGAGATGCATTGAACGAAGTGATTAAGCTCAGCAAGGTTACCTCCTCAAAGTAGTAACTGGCCGCGTCCGTTCCGGCAACCAATCCAACACACTCTCAGCTGGCTGCTGCCCAATCCTTGTGGGCTGGAAAGCCAGCCGGTTTTCTGACTGCGTTTCGACAATCATTGGTGTTGTGTGAAGGCCGCTACGGGTTTGCGTCAGGCGCAGTCGTGGATTTCAGCGTTTTCCGAAGAGAGATGGCCGCCTGCTGCTGGACAGTGGGATCGGCGTCGTTGATGAGGCGTGAGAGAGCGTTCGTCACCTCAGCGGAGGAATAGTCAGCAAGTGCTTCCGCGGCGCGCCGGCGCTGCTCGGCATCCTTGCTTTTGACGGCATTCGTGAGCGACTCCAGCGCCGCCGGCTCTTTCAGCTTTGCCAGGGCGTAAGCAAGGTTGAGTTGCTGCTGGTCGTTCGCCCGTTGGTACGCCGCGAGCAGAAGGTCGTGATTCTCTGGACTTGCGACCTGACGCAAAGCCACGGCGGCGGAGAAACGGACAAATCCGTCGCCATCGCTGAGCAAACGAACCAGCCACCCGGCAGCGCGCGGGTCGCCGATTTCGCCCAACGCTTTTGCGGCTTCAGCACGGACGAACCAGTTATCGTCTTGGAGCAATCGGAACAATGGCTTCACGGCATCGCAACCACGCTTTTGGCCGAGTGCGCGCGCGCAATCCCGCCGCACCGCGGGCAGCGAATCGTCCAGTGCGCGCACAAGGTCGCCGCAGTCAATCGGAATGGATCGCTCGGCGATGAGCCGGGCCGCGCCGGATCGCACCAGCGGATCGCGGTGATGCAAGGCTTTAGCCAGGACCGGGTCACCTGCTGGAAGACGGCGCAAAGCGGCAGCGGCTGCATCAAACTGTTCCGCCTTGAGCAGAATCAGGACGCGAAGTTGGAGCAACTCGTGACAGTCAGGATGTTGCTTCAGATAAGATTCCACTGTCTCCATGGCTGCCTGAAGCTGATTGTCCCTGACGAAGGAGTTGGCAGTGAGCAGAGCGTTCTGCTCCGGGCTTCTCTCACAGCCCATCAGCAGGATCAAAACGGTGATTATCCAGTGCTTCGTCATTGAGGAATGACAAATCCATTTGCTCAGCAAGACCGTCACGGCTGACGAAATCGCGCTTATCATCGCGCCTGTTTCCAGAAGGTCAAGAGCGAAACTCGGCTTCTAAGTTGACACCCCTTTCCCTGGCACGTACACTGTTTTCATCATGGGCGTGACGATGGTCAGCGGGAGCTCAGTCCCTACAACGTCAGAAGCGTCGGATCTGCTGGAATTACTTGATCCGATTGGCGCTGAGTTGAACCGGGTCGAGGAGACTTTGGCGGAACAGGTGAGCAAATTCGCCCCGCAAATGACCGATTATATCGGCTACGTGCTCGGCGGGACGGGTAAACGCTTGCGCCCTGCTTTGGCGCTGCTGGCTGCAGGCGGGACGGGTCGCATTGATGGAAGTCACATCACTCTGGGCGTGATCGTGGAATTGATTCATGTGGCTACTCTCGTTCACGACGACATTCTGGACGAAGCCCGGTTGCGCCACCGTCTTCCAACTTCCAACTCGCGCTGGGGCAACGAGGTCAGCGTACTGCTTGGCGACTGTCTTTTTGCCCGTTCCCTGCGTCTGGCAGCCGCGTATCCCACAACAACCGTTTGCCGCAGGATCAGCGAAGCCACCAATACAGTCTGTTCGGGCGAGATTCTCCAGACTCAGAGGCGGTTTGACCTCGGTTTGGAGTTGGAACAGTACCTGAACATCATCAACATGAAGACTGGCGCTTTGTTTGCTGTCAGTTGCGAGTTGGGGGCCCTTTTGAACGCAGCACCCGTCAAAGCGGTCGAATCGTTGCGCGAGTTTGGG
>Ga0326728_10011755_pt1 | contig 19811 bp, 16 predicted proteins | sample MB3enrmetagenome_FD_207602 | JGI IMG/M metagenome (GOLD analysis project Ga0326728, IMG submission 207602) | Lab enriched peat soil microbial communities from McLean, Ithaca, NY, United States - MB31MN | ecosystem: Environmental > Terrestrial > Soil > Wetlands > Peat | place: USA: New York... | reverse complement strand
GGAATCAATTTCAACTCTCGACTGTCGACTGTTAACTGTGGACTGTCGACTTAATAAATTTCAAATGTTTTTGGCTAGGCAGTAGGCAGTGGGCAGTCGGCAGTGTTTGCCGGGCAAGGCGCGGGCAGGCTTTGCTCCTTCCTTACCTAGTCAAAAAAGCAGACTCAGAATTTAACAGGCTAACCCCCCGTCACATGAGCCGATTCGGCTGGCTGTACAACAGGGCGCATTTGGCACCAAACCTGTTCCACTCCTGGAGGAGTCGCGGCAACTGAAGCTCACCCAGATCAGTGCCGATAAGACCAGAGGATGGATACCTACGATGAGAGGAGATAGCGATGTCAGTATCCGGCATATCCAGCAGCAGTTTATTTAATTTCAGCAATCAAAGCCTTGAAAACAACCTGAAGCAGGTCCAGCAAGAATTTCAGCAACTCGGCCAGGATCTCGAGTCTGGTAATCTGTCTGCGGCGCAATCAGATTTTGCCACCTTACAGCAACTCTTGCCGCAAAACAGTTCAACCTCGTCGGCGCAAAACAACAGTCCCATCGCACAGGCCTTCAGCCAGCTCTCTCAAGATCTCCAGGCCGGGAATCTTTCGGCCGCGCAGCAGGACTACTCGACGATTCAGCAAGAATTCCAAAATCAAGCCGCGGAAGTGCACGGTCACCATCATCGTCACGGCGGCGGTGGGAGCGAGACGAGTCAAGTCAATCAGCTACTCAGCCAGTTAGGTCAGGCACTGCAATCTGGCAACCTCTCGAGCGCCCAGCAGCTATTTACCAGCCTCCAGCAGCAGTTCGCGCAGCTTAGCCAAAATAGCTCGTCGTATTCCACGCAGAACACCTCACAGGCGGCGACGAACGGCCTCTCGGTGCTCGCCTAGACGGGCCTCCACTCGAGTGGGGCTTTAGGGGCTGCGAAAAAGCCCTTCTCACCCGTCATTCCGAGCGGAGCGAGGAATCTCGCCCCGTCTCGAAACTAGTCAGAGCGAGATTCCTCGCTCCGTTCGGAATGACAAGGTTCCCGGACGTTCTTCCGTAGCCTGAGAAGCCCGCCGCTACGAAAGCCGGCAAAACCTACAGACCTGTTGTGAGAACAACTCGAAACCGCGCTTGGCCGCTCATCATGCGCTCGTAGGCCTCGGCCGCCTGCTCCAGGGGGAAGACTTCGTTCATGGATCGCACACCGGCCAGCGCGCTGAACAGCATTGTATCCTCAGATTCGATCGCCGTCCCTGACGGCCAGCCGACAATCGATCTTCGTCCCCCGAGGAGTTGAAGCGCGGACACCTCGAGGGGGTCGAAGGCAGCGCCAAGGACTACGAGTTTTCCGTCCACGGCCAGCCCCCCGATAGTCGCACTCATAGCTTTGCCACTCGTGACCGTAGCCAGGATCACCTTGGCGCCACCCAGCTTGGCGAGTTCTTCCGCCGGATTCTGCGCTTGGCTATCAATGTAATGCCGCGCGCCCAAGTTGCGCGCCAGCGGCTCTTTGTCCTTTCCGCGGGCGATGGCCACGGTGTTAAATCCCATCTTGGCCGCGTACTGGACGCCCAGGTGTCCGAGTCCCCCCACCCCGAGAATAGCCACCAGATCGCCTCCCCGCGCCCCGCTGTTGCGCAGTGAATTGTAAGTTGTGATCCCGGCGCAAAGCAGCGGCGCTGCCTCCACGGCATCGAGCTCTTCCGGAATCAGCGCCAGTGCCTGGGCGGGAGCAATCATGTAATCCGCGTACCCCCCATCGTACGAGAGGCCGGCCACCAAACCATTGCGGCAGGTGATGAAGTCACCGCGCCGGCAAGACTCGCAGTACCCACAGTGTCCGCCGTACCAACCGACGCCCACCCGCTGGCCGGCTTTCCAGAGGGCCAAGCCAGCGCCAACCGCATCTATGATCCCAGAGACTTCATGTCCCGGCACTCGGGGATATGTAAGACCCGGCCAATGCCCCTCCTTCACCAGTGAGTCGCTGTGGCAGATGCCACAGGCCTGAACCCTTATTCGCACCCGTCCGGCGTCGGGCTCTGGAATTTCTCGCTCGACCAATTCAAACGGCCGGCCCTTCGCCGGAACCTGCACTGCGCGCATCTTCGGCATAGTCCCCTCCAATTTGAGTTGAATAACCCATTATACAAGACTTCCGGCACGACTCATCCCTTCCTCCGCCCCTGGGAGTGTCTAAGTTTTACGTAGAGACGGCTTTACGCCGCCACGTGGCGAGGTAAACTCGCCGCTACAACTCCAGACTGAGATACAAACCTGTGCCTCTGTCACTGATACGCTGCCAGACTCAAAATGCCGAGAATCCGGCTACGTGCCGAAATATCGGCTTAACCGGTTCGGCGCGGATCTGTAGTGACTTTCCACATCTAAATTAAATCCTTTTCCCTCAAATACTTAACTTGTGCCAACGAGAGAACGACTTTGGCCTCCTATCTGCCGTGTTCTTACTCGGCGAGGTGAATTGCAATCATGCTCCGGGTCACTACCAAAGTCGAAGAAGAACAAGGCAGGGTCACTCTGAAGCTCGAAGGCAAGCTCGCAGGTCCATGGGTGGACGAATTCGAGCGTTGTTGGCGCTCAACTCTTGAGAAGTGGCAGAACGTCATTGTGGAGCTAGCGGGTGTCACGTTCATCGATTCCAAAGGGAAGTGTCTATTGGCCAAGATTCACGGCCAGGGGGCAAAACTGATCGGAACAGGACTAATGACCAGATCGATTATCGAAGAAATCTCGGGCTGTGACGAGGGGCAGAAGAGAAACCCTGGTGGAGTACAGGCGACGAAACAGACGGTCGCCAGGATGTTTATCGCGCTGCTCGTTCCCATATTCTTCTCCGTGCGGCCCGCGCGAGCGCAGGACACCAATCCCTTGAGGCTGACGCTGAAAGAGGGGGTTCAGCTTGCCTTGAAGCAGAACCCGCAAGTACAGATCGCCAACTTGAATCTGGCGCAAAGCTTACAAGACCGGAACATGGCGCGGGCCGGCCTGCTTCCGCAGGCTGATTTTCAGACGGTGGACCGAGCCATGCGCTACAACATCTATGCGCTCTTCGGCAGCAAGTTTCCCGGCATCGCAGAGCACGGCGGGCCCTTTCAGTTTTTTCAGGCAGGCCCGAACTTCTCCATGCCGATATTTGACCTGACGCTCTGGCGGCGTTGGCAATCCGCACACCAGGGCATCCGCGCGAGTGAGGCCCAGGAGACGGCTGTGCGGGAGCAGACCGTGCTGCTGGTGGTTTCACAATATCTGGGAGGCATGCGGGCGGGTGCGGCGGTGGTGGCGGCGCAGTCGCGGGTCGATTTGGCGCAGGCCCTTTACGACCAGGCTGCCGACTTGCAGAAGAACGGCGTGGGCACCGGCCTGGACACTCTGCGCGCCAACGTCGAACTACAAAACGAGAAGCAACGCCTCATCGAGGCGCAAACGCAGGAGGAAGTTGCCCTATACGGATTGGTACGACTCCTCAACCTCGACCCGCACCAGAAGGTGCTGCTGGCTGACCAACCCAGTTTTTTCCAGACTCCGGAATTTGGAGCCAGCCAGAGCGTCGAACAGGCCTTCCTGACTCGCCCGGAGATGAAGGCTCTGGACGCGCGCGAAACCATTGCCCGGCTTGAAAAAAAGATGGCCGGCGAATCCCGGCTCCCCAGTATCAACCTCGCGGGCGACTGGGCTTACCAGGGCCTTTCGCTGGAGAGTGCTATTCCGTCTTACACCTTCCAGGTTTCTCTCGACGTGCCGATCTTCACCAGCGGCAGAATCCACGCCCAGATGGCACGTTCCGATCTCGAATTGAGGAAAGTCCTGCGGGAAAGGACGGACCTGCGTGACCAGATCGCTTTGGAAGTGAAGACCGGCGTCGCGCAACTCGAGTCCGCGCGGCACGAAGTCGACGTCGCCAACCTGGGTGTCAAGCTGGCCCAGGAAGAGGTGACTCAGGCCCGTGACCGTTTTCAGGCCGGGGTCGCCAACAACATCGAAGTGATCACTGCCCAAGACGCTTTGGCTCGGGCCAGCGACAATCAGATCGTGGCGCTTTACGGCTATAATCAATCGCGCGCCGATTTGGCTCATGCCATCGGCCAAACCGAAGGCCTTTACGCAAAGTGAGGTGGAAGAACGATGGAATCGAACGTGGCTGAACTCGAAAAAGAACCCATTCAGGCGCCCTCTGTCGCTCCGCAGCAGGAACCGGAGTCGCCGGGCGCAACGAGCCGGTGGGCAAATCCGAAGTTTCGACGGGCCCTGGTAGGGGCGCTGGTGGTGGCCGGCATTCTGACCGTCACGCTGATTCTCTACTACTACAACCGGGTGAGTACCGACGATGCGCAGGTGGACGGGCACATTGTTCCGATCGCCGCCAAAATCTACGGTGAGATCCTCGAGGTGCGGGTGGATGACAATCAAGCGGTCAAGGCCGGCCAAGTTCTGGTTCGAATCGATCCGCGCGACTACCAGGCCCGAGTGGACCAAGCCAAAGCTGCGCTGGCGCTCGCTGAAAGCCAAGCTCAGGCTGCCCAGGTAGGCGTGCCACTGACGCGAGAAACCACACAAAGCTCTACCTCTTCCGCCGACGCGCAGTTGGCCAGCGCCCAGGCTGAGTACGATCGAGCCAAGTCGGCTTACGAAAAGGATTCCACGGCAGAGCTGGCTTTCGCCCGAGCCAACGTGGACGCGCGACAGGCCGATAACGACCGTGCTCAGGCTGACTTGGCGCGCATGAAGCCCTTGGTTCAGAAAGCGGAAATCTCGCAACTGCAGTTCGATGCCTACCAGGCGGCAGCGCGCGTGGCGGAAAGCACGTTGGCAGCGGTTAGGGACCAACTCGCAGCGGCAGAGCGAGCGGCTGAAATCTCCAAGGACGCGATGTTGGCCGCCAAGGCTAAGGTGGACCAGGCGCGCGCCGGGGTGCAACAGGCGCAAGCCAACCACAAACAGGTTCCCATCAAGCAGGCCGATGCTGCGGCCGCAGTCTCCGCCGTGGCGCAGGCCAAAGCCAACCTCGAGGCCGCCGAGCTACAGTTGAGCTACAGCAACGTCGTGGCCCCAGTGGATAGCGTAGTGACCAGGAAATCGGTGGAAGTCGGCCAGATCGTTCAGCCCGGACAAAGCCTGCTGGTCCTGATTCCGCTCCAGGACATCTGGGTAACTGCCAACTTTAAGGAGACGCAGTTGGCCAAAGTCCGGTCGGGACAGAAAGCCGAAATCCACGTGGATATGTATGGTGAAACGTTCTCCGGCCACGTCGATTCGATCGCGGGAGCCACGGGCGCCCGGCTCAGCCTTTTGCCGCCGGAAAACGCCACGGGCAATTTTGTCAAGGTGGTCGAGAGGATTCCGGTGAAGATACTCGTCGACCCCGTTCCGCCGGACAAGGCCGTTTTGCGCCCCGGCATGAATGTGGACGCGACCATCATCACGAAGTGAGTCGACAGTCAACAGTCAACAGTTAACAGTCAAAACCCAAAGAGCACGGTGCTGTCGGACAGTTGACTTCCGACTATCAATTGATGCAGCGGGGTGCTGTCGACTGTTGACTGTTGACTGTCGACTGATGTAAGGGGTGAGCTATGTTCCGCATAGTTACAGTCGCGAGGGAATACGGCAGCGGGGGCGCCAGCATCGCGCAACTGTTGGCCGACCAACTGGATTGGAAGTTGCTGGACCGCTGCCTTGTGGAGAAGATCGCGCAACTCGCTCGAGTCGAACCCAAACTGGCGGAACGATACGACGAACGGCCCGATCCCTGGGTGAATCGCATCGTCCGCGCGCTTTGGCAAGGGGGACTGATGCGGGGCGCCATGGCCGGTCCCATCCCTGAGTTGTTCGATGCCGACGCGATGGTTGCGCTTTCCCAGCGCGTGATTGAGCAAGCGGCGGATATTGGGCACTGCGTGATCGTTGGACGGGCCAGCCAATGCATCCTCCAGGAGCGTAGCGACGCCTTTCACGTCTTCATTTACGCTCCCCGCAGCGACCGCTTGCGTCGCGTACGCAGCCGGCACGCCAGCCGGGCGGAAGCCGAGTCGGCCCTGGAAGCGCGGGACCAGGAGCGCGCCTCGCTTATCCGCCGGTATTTCAACCAGGACTGGGCCAACCGCCATCTGTATGACCTGATGATCTCCTCCAAACTGGGAGAAGAAACCGTGCTGTCGTGCATTCTAAGCGCCATGGGGGAGAAGGGTCGGGGGTGAAGGGGTCGAGGCTGGTAGGGATTGGCCAAGACACATTGTCCGTTTTGGCGCCCCATCGCATCTTATCTATTGGGCTTAGTTAAACAACGAAATACACACCACCTTCGAGGAGAGGAGATTCTTATGTCCGTTTTTCAGCAATACCCGGAACCCAGTGGGCACACTCCGCCCTTCCGGTTGGATGTTCAACTACACGACCTGCTGAAAAAGCCGGCGGAGAGGCCATTGTTGCCGCCTCCGCCTTCCGCAAAACCGCTCAGTCTGCCCCAGCCGATATTCCCGCAGCGCCCGGAACTGCTTACCGACGAAGAACTCGAGGCCGACAAACACGGCTCGCCCACCAATCCCTACCAACGTCATTGGACCGCCCCACTCGTCTATCGCGCCATGCGCGGCTGGTTGTTCCCCTACGTCAAGTCACGTGTGCTGCCCGGCGATTTCCATCCCATCATTGCTTACCTGTTTACGGAATGGAAGTGCAACCTCGATTGTCATTATTGTTGGGCATTTGACAATCGCGTGAAGGGCATGACCGAGGACACCGCGCGCCGCTCGATCGACTGGCTGCATTCGACCACTTGCCGAGTGCTTGCGCTCATGGGCGGCGAGCCGCTTCTGCGGCCCCAATTTGTCCACAAGGTGATCTACTACGCCGCCAAAAAGGGGTTTTGGATTTATCTGCCCACCAATGCCCGCCTAATGCGGACGGAAGTCATTGACCGGGTTGCGGACGCGGGCGTGGCCATCGTCAACTTCGCTGTGGACGCTGTCGATGAGAAGCCCGGCTTGCCGAAGGCGCTTGCCCCCGTTCGGAAGCACTTTGACTACCTCATCGAGAGGCAGTATCGCTACGGCTACTCAGTCTTCTTCAACATCAACATCTGCAAGAATAACCTCGAGGATGTGCAACAGTTGACGGAGATCGCTCACCAAAACGGCATCGCTACCGACTACCATATCAACGAATCGCCCATGCTCGAGCAGGAGCACTTCCAGCACATGCAGAATAACATCACCTTCATTGAGAAGGAGGATTGGCCTCGAGTTGATGCCCTGATCGACTGGCTGATCGAGAAGAACCGCTCCGGCTACAAGATGGTGAACTCCGTGAGACGGCTGAATGATATGAAGGCTTTCATGCGCGGCAAAGTCGAGCCGTGGAACTGCCGCGCGGGACAGAACTCGCTCATTATCCGCGTGGACGGCACGCTCGCCCCCTGCTTCCCCATGTACTCGGCCAGGCACGATTGGGGAGTGGTGGGCGACCATAACTTCCAAGTTCCACAATTGAACGAAATGAAGAAAGAGTGCCAGACGCATTGTTTCTCGACTCTCAACCACAACCTCGGCTACTGCTACGCTGCGGCGCGGGCGCTTAAATGGGTGTTTAAGCAGGCATCTCGGGGCTTCCAAGGAACTACAGGCAGCTTTGAGGATTAGGAACAACAGGATTCAGGATCCAGTGAGAAATCTATTCGCCCGTGCCCGGCAGCACGGGGTAACAAACCCCTGGGTAATTGCCCTGACGGTGATGCTGGCCACCTTCATGGAGGTGCTGGATACCAGTGTCGCCAATGTGGCCCTGCCGCATATCGCCGGGAATCTCTCGGCGGGCGTGGACGAGAGCACTTGGGTCCTGACCTCTTACCTTGTCTCGAACGCCATCGTGCTGCCCCTCACAGGTTGGCTCTCCTCGCTGTTCGGGCGCAAGCGCTTCTACATGACCTGCGTGGCCATCTTCACCATCAGCTCGTTCCTTTGCGGCTTGGCGCCCACGCTGCCCTTGTTGGTCCTCTTCCGCATTATGCAAGGGGCAGGCGGTGGCGCTCTCCAACCCATATCCCAAGCCATCCTGGTGGAGAGTTTTCCCAAACACAAGCAAGGGATGGCGATGGCCATTTATGGCATGGGCGTCGTTGTGGCGCCCATCCTTGGGCCTACTCTGGGGGGCTGGATTACTGACGATTACAGTTGGCGATGGATATTCTTCATCAACATTCCGGTTGGCGTGCTTTCTCTGCTCTTCACCTACTTGTTGATCTTCGATCCTCCCTACCTGCTCAGGAAGAATTGGCGCGAGGCGAAGATTGATTACATCGGCTTGGGTCTGCTCAGCGTGGGCCTCGGGTTTTTGCAGGTGGTTTTGGACAAGGGCGAGCGTGAGGATTGGTTCGGCTCGAATTTCATTATCGGCTGCTCGGCCGTGGCTCTTGTCGGCTTGGTGGGCGCGCTCCTTTGGGAGTTATACAGCCGCGATCCCGTGGTGGATTTGCGCATGCTCAAAGACCGGAACTTCGCCCTCGCCACTTTCACCATGTTCATGCTGGGATTCGTGCTCTACGGAAGCACCGTGCTGCTGCCCTTGCTATTGCAAACGCTGATGGGTTACACAGCATTGCTCAGCGGATTGGTCCTTTCCCCGGGCAGCTTGCTGGTCCTCATCGCACTGCCCATCGTGGGACGATTGACCCAGGTCGTCGAGGCTCGATGGCTGGTGGCCATTGGGCTCGCCATAACCGGTTTCTCTCTTTTGCACATGGCCCATTTCAACCTCCAGATTGATTTTCCCACCGCCGTCGGCGCCTGGGCCTATTCCCGGCTGGGCATGGCGTTTCTGTTTACCCCCATCAACGTCATGGCGTTTTACTTCATTCCCAAGGAGAAAATGAATAACGCCACGGGCCTCATCAACTTGGCGCGCAATATCGGAGGCAGCGTCGGCATTGCTAACGTGACCACTATGCTCGCCCGCCGCGCCCAAGTGCATCAGTCCATCCTGGTCAGCCACCTCACCCCGCTCGATCCCGCTTACTCGGCCTCCTTGACGGGCGCCAGCCACTTTCTCATGTCGCAAGGCTCAAACCCCGTGCAGGCGCTCAACCAGGCAAATGGCCTCGTCTATGGCAACCTCCTGCGTCAAGCCAGCATGCTGGCCTATACCGACACGTTCTGGCTCCTCGGCCTCACCTTCCTCGCCATGATTCCGCTCATGTTTCTGATGAAGAAAATCCAACTCCGCGCTGCCCCCACCGCGCCCGTGCACTAAGAACAGTAGGCAGTAGGCAGTAGGCGGTAGGCAGTAAGCAGTAGGCGGGTAGGCAGCGGGCAATCATCCCTCTGGAAATGTGGCCCTCTCCCCTAGGGAGAGGGTGTCCCGCGACGGCGCTTTCACCAGCCGTCGCGGGACGGGTGAGGGGGCAGTTCCGCCGCCAAGTAAAGATTCCGCGCAGCGGACAGTCGGCGAGCAGGTGTTGCCCTCCTCCCTAGCTGGAAATGCAGCCCTCTCTATTGGGACTGAGCTTGTCTCGCATCATTCGCCGGACGCCGGGGGCGAGTTGAATTGACGGCCGTCTCCCTGGGGGCTGGGCGTGTCCCACATCTTTCGCTGGACGCCGGGGCAATCGGTACGGTGAGAATCCCCGAAGGGGATTCATAAAGTAGCCGGGGGCAACGCCCCCGGAATCGACCACACCCACGACGCAGGACCCTGAAAGGGTCAAATGAGAACGTTGTCTCAGCCATGCGTGGCGCCTCGGCTGGCGCTCACGCGACCCCTTCAGGGTCGGTCGGTTTCCGGGTTAACTTTCCGGGGGCGTTGCCCCCGGCTACTACATGGCGCCCTTTCAGGGCAGGGCAGGCAGGACTTGGTATCCAGAAGATCATTCCTCATCCGGCGCACTCAAGAATGGACGACCAATGCGCCGAGTTCTTGGAGAGCGAAAGACCGATGTTGGAATCAAGATACGCCTGCATGAGCGGCCTCTATCGCTTTCTTTGCTCTCCTCCAGTCGATATTCGGCAACCTCATATCGAGTATGGCGTCGACAAGTGGCTTTCGGTCCGGCGGTGCCTTCACGTAAGATTCCCGCACGGCGCAGCGAATCAATTCCGCCACCGACGTTTTCCTTCGCCGCGCCAGAGCGCGCAATCGCTTGAATTCATCCGGGTTCATCAAAAGCTGGGTGCGCCGAGTCGCCGCCATTTCTCTCTCCTTTATGCTGATGCTCATGAGCATCAATGTAGCAGATGCTCTGCGTCCACCCAAGAGCAGCGGGCAGTCGGCAACGGTGATGCCCTGTGCCCCAAACTATAGAGTAAAGCGAAACGCGGCTATCGAAGCGTGAAGTTCACGTCGACTTCAGTGATCACCTCGACAGCCTGGCCGTTGAGAAGTGTCGGTTTGTAGGTCCACCGCGACACCGCCTCCGTCGCGGCCTTCACCAAAGCCGCATCGCCGCTTTCCACCTTCAAATCTTTTATCGCGCCATCTTTTCCAATCAGCACCATAAGCCTCACAACACCTCCAATGTGCGCTTTCTTCGCTTCGCGCGGGTACTTGGGTCGCGGGGCATGCACCAGTTTGGATCCCATTACCTGCCCCCCAACACGAATGCGTTTCGGTACTGAAGCGCGAGGATCGAGTTGTTCAGCAATCCGCTTCTCTTCTTCTCCGGCTTGTTTGTCGCCCTTCGCGGCAAGCGCTTGACCTAACCCACGATGCGCTCTCGCATCGCCTGGTTCCAGGAGCACTGCCTGGCGGAATTCAGTAATCGCCGCCTCCCATTCGCGCTTGCCGCTAAGCGCCCAGGCAAGGTCAGAGTGAGCCTCAGCCAGGTCCGGTCGTAACCGCAACGCCTCTCTTTTTTCCGAAACCGCCATTTCCCAGCGACCCAGGTCGCTCAGCATGCTTCCTAGAGCGAGATGTGCGAAGGCATTCTCCGGATCCGCTTGGACGGCAGCCTGGCACTCCGCCTCGGCATCTTTGGGATGAAAGCCGTTCCTATTCAACCGGACTGCAATGATCAGATGTGCGAGGGCCGGCGCTTCGGTTGGTTGCCCTGTCGGGCCACTAGATTCGCCCGCGGCAACCGGCTTGGCGCCTTTGAGCGCGTCGAGCAGGAGCTTCTCCGCCCCTGCTTCTGCCAAGGCTTGGAGAAAGTCCGCCCCGGGCTGAAAGTCGATTCCGCGCTCGACAACAATTTTCGCCAACCGCTCGCTGCCCGTGCCGTCGATCCACAGCGCCAGCAGTTCCACGTTGCCCAGCGGCTTTTGAGGTTGCGGGAGCGCTTGGCCAAAGAAGCCGCTCACCAGAAGCATAATTGCGATTACCTGTGTATGTTTCATGTTTGAAGTCTCTCAGTTCTGGTAGGTCTAGGCCATCCGACGCGTTTACAGCATACCTTGAACCATCTCAGCGACCACACCGGCGTTCGAACGCTCGGCGTCGCGGGCGCCGAACACCAAGGTGAGCCGTTCCTTGCGCGCGCGCTCCACCAACTCGGCGAGGAGGGCTTTGCGCGGCGGCTTCCGCAGTTCCTGCCGGTATCTCTTCCTGAACTCTTCCCATTTCTCCGGAATGTGGCCGTACGATTTCCGCAGCGCGGTCGAAGGGGCAATCTCCTTCATCCAAGCGTCGATCTTCAGTTCCGCCTTGGTTATGCCTCTGGGCCAGAGCCCATCCACCAGAACACGGTAACCGTCGTCGGCGTTGGCCGCCTCGTAAGCTCTTTTGATCGCAACCGGCATGGTTAGCACCCACCTTGTTCATCTCGAATTATCCCACGGCGGCCCGAGCAAGCGCCATTCTCTGTCTCTGGAGTGCGGCAGCTTGCTGCCGCTTTCCGTCAGGCCAGCTTGCTGGCCGTGCACTGGCGCGGTACCTGGACGGGGACGGCGCGAGCAAGCTCGCGCGCGAAAAGCGGCAGCAAGCTGCCGCACTCCAGAGCTGTGCATGATACAATTCTGTTTGCAGGGTTGATTCACTCTTACTTCTCGAGGAGAAGCGCGATGAACACTCTCCGGCTCATCTTGAAGAATACTGCCCGCAATCCCCGGCGGACGGCGCTCACCACGCTGAGCATCACCGTTTCCATTTTTCTTGTCAGTACCCTCCAGGCCGTCCTGCACAACCTCGAAACAGTGGGCATGTCCAACAGCTCAAACCTGCGGGTGGTGGTGCATCGCGCGACGAGCATGACGGAGTCCATGCCCGTTTCCTACAAGCAGCGGATCGCTGCTCTGCCGGGTGTGAAATATGTCGAGTCGATGGATTGGTTCGGCGGCTATTATGCCGATCCAAGCAACTTCTTCGCCAACTTCGCCACCGATGTTGACGACTTTGAAAAGATCGCCGATGAGCTCGTGATCCCCCCTGACCAGTTGGCAGCCTGGAAACGAGAGCGCACCGCGGCTCTGGTAGGGAACAAGCTGATGGAAACTTACCATTGGAAACTGGGCGACCGTGTAACCCTGAAAGGAACGATTTACCCGGTGGACTTGGAGTTCATCATTCGCGGCGTCTACACCGACTCCGAAGATGTTGCCATCGAGCGCGCCATGTATTTCCATTGGGATCATTTCGACGAATCCCTGGGCCGGCCGGGGCGCACCGGATCGTTCTATGTGAAGGCCGCCACGCCGGAGGACGTTCCTCGACTGGCCGAAAGGATTGACGGCATGTTCCGGAATACCGACGCGGAGACCAAAACAGAAACCGAGAAAGCTTTCAACCTCAGTTTCGTTTCCATGTTGGGGAATATTAAACTGTTGTTGAATGCCGTCTGCCTCACCGTGATCTTTACCATCCTATTGGTGGCGGGAAACACCATGGCCATGTCAATCCGCGAGCGCACCGGGGAAGTGGCGGTTCTGAAGACACTCGGTTTCCGCCAAAACGCCATCCTTTATCTGCTGGTCGGTGAGTCCGTGGCCATCGCAGTGCTCGGAGGCATGCTTGGCGCCCTCGGCGCCAAGACGACGTATGGATTCATCCATATCACCTCGACAAAGGGTAAAGCCTTCGGCATACTTTACGCGTTAGGCGTCGCGTTGCTGGCGGCCTATGGAACACGGATGCTTTTCGCCGGCCCCTCCGCTTCGCGCACTTGGATGAAGGCGGCGCGCATCGTGGTGACCCTCCTGGGAGGACTCGCTGGGCTGGCCGCGGGTTTTGGGTTTTACACGGCTACCGGATACGTTATGAATCAAGGCGGCTTCCTGTCGGACTTCGGCGTCAACTACGGCACCGTGGCGCTGGGGCTGGGAATTTCAGCCGCCCTGGGCCTCCTCAGCGCTTTGCTCCCGGCGCTCCGAGCCTCGCGAATGAGGATTGCGGAAGCGCTGCGCTACACGGGATAAGGCCAGAATGTCACCCGCATGAATTCTCTTTGAACATTCCCCACGCGTCGCGCGTAGAATGAACCGAGACCCATGACGCGCCCACAGTTGGTCATCAAGAACCTGCTTCGCAATCGCCGCCGGACAATTCTGACGTTTCTGAGTATCGCCACTTCGATCACTCTGCTCGCCGTGTTCTGCGCCATTTATCGTTTTTTTGACAATCCCCCGATGCCAAGCGAGTGGCGGCTGGTGCTGACGGTTTCGGCGCGCACTTCGTTGATGATTCGCCTGCCGTTGAGCTACGGAGAGCGCATCGCACGGCTCCCTGGAGTTGCAGCCATAACGCCCGTTAACATGGTAGACGGCCTGTACGGCGCCCATGACGACTTCCTGTTCGCGCTGGCCAGCGATCCCGCCACTTTCTTCGATGTCTACACGGCCTGGCATTTGCCTGAAGAGCAGCGCGCCGCCTACGCTCGAGAAAAAACAGCGGCTGTAGCTGGACGCCAAACCGCCCTCAAATACGGTTGGAAACTGGGCGACCGGATTCACTTGCGAAGCCCCGGCTATCACGTCGATTTGGACTTGATCCTACGCGGCTTCTACACCTCTGAGGATGAATCCTTGCTGGGGTTCCATTGGGACTACTTGAACGAAGCGGAGGGCCGCCCGGATCGGCCTGGGGCATTCATGTTGCGCGCCCGGACGGAGGAAGATGTCCCTCGCCTGATGCAGGCCATCGACAATCAGTTTCACAATGGCGAGCTGGAAACCCGCACGGAACCGATGGGACAGTGGGTGCTCGACTTTCTGGCGATGGTAGGCAACGTCAAGCTGATCGTTCTGAGCATCTCGGCGGCCATGGTCTTCGCCATCCTACTGGTGGTAGCGAACACCATGGGGATGTCGATCCGCGAACGAACCGCTGAGCTGGCGATCCTGCGAGTTCTGGGATTCCGGCCGAGGCATCTGCTGGCGCTATTGGGCGCCGAGGCTCTGACGGTTTCCGTGGCCGGCGCCCTCCTCGGCTGCCTGCTGGCGGGAATCGCCTTCGCTCTTATCAGGGGGTATCGAATTGGGGGAGCCATGGGCATGAACGTCCAGGTGGATGCCGTCACCGCCGGAGTCGTCCTGAGTGTGGCCATTGCTATCGGCCTCGCCAGCACCCTGGTTCCCGCCTACCGTGCTTCCCGCGTGAGCATTGCGGATGCGCTCAGGTACGCGGGGTAAATATTGACTTTCTATGTGGCGACTAGGACTTAGAAACCTGCTGCGCAACAAGCGACGGACCATTCTCACTGCCTCGAGTGTGGCCATTTCCCTTTTCCTGTTATCGTCTCTGGCGATGGTTTACACCGCGCTGGGAAAACCCTTCGAGGGCGAGGAAAGAAGCCCGCGCATGATGGTGCGCCGGCTGAGTGGCATTACTTTCATGATGCCGGCCAGTTACGGGTCGAGAATCAAAGCAGTGCCCGGAGTGGTAGCCGTTACTCCCATGAACTGGTTTGGAGGATATTGGAAAGAGCCCGTCAACTCCTTCGGCAATTTCGCCATCGACGCGAATTCAGTGTTCGATGTTCTGGATATGGCGCGAATCGCTCCCGATCAACTCGAGGCCTTCAAACGCGAGCGCGTGGCGGCCGTGGCCGGCCGTCAGTTGATCGAGAAGTTCCACTGGAAAATCGGCGACCGGATTACTTTGATGGGAAGTCCTTATGGAATCACTCCTGAACTTGTCTTGCGCGGAACGTTTACGGGCGGCCCTGACGACCAGTTCTATTTTCATTACGACTACTTGAACGAGGCCATGCGAGAGATGAACCAAGTGGGCCTGTATTGGATTCGAGTCGAGCGCCCGGAAATCGCCGCCCGAGTAGGGCAAGCCATTGACCAGACTTTCAGGAATACTGATTCCGAAACCAAGACTGAGGCGGAAGGAACCTTCCTTCTCTCGTTCGTCTCGATGCTGGGAAATGTGCGCGGTATCATCCTCATGATCGGCGCCGCAGTTACCTTCGCTGTGCTGCTCATTGTGGCCAACTCTGTGGCCATGTCGATCCGGGAACGGGTGACGGAGGCGGCCGTCTTGCGCAGCCTGGGATTCACTTCGGGTCGTGTCTTGGCTCTTTTTGTGGGAGAGTCATTGGTACTTACTGTGGGAGGCGCTCTCGTGGGGGTGGGAGGCGCCAAGCTGCTCTACGACGCCATGGCTGTGAAAAAGATTGGCTCAATGGTCTGGGCCGACCTGCGGATGAGGCCGGAGACTCTTATATTCTGCCTGGCGCTTTCCGTGATCTTAGCTCTTCTCTCCGCGGGTTGGCCGGCCTACCGCGCGGCAAAGACCAACATCGCCGAGGCGCTGCGGTCAGTCGGGTAGTCGAATTGCCAACTTCCGATTGCTGATTCACTGGCGAGCCATCCTCAATTGACAGTGGACAATCGGCAGTTGACCATTTGCAATGTCGACCGCACTTTTTTCTTGACAGGAGAAAGAGCTTATGGTAGCCTATCATGCTTGTCAAAAAGTCGCTACCACCAAACGCCGGCGGGGAAGGTCAAAATGCACCCGGCAAGAGAAAAGAAGGCGCGGAAATTGAAAAAAGATACTATTTCGAACGAGCGAAGCCAGTATCTTATAGCAAATAAAGGACCGAACTTTTTGAGTTGCTGAAAACGAACTCATTCTTGTGTGCAAACGAACCCCAATCAAGCCCCAAATTGCGACTGAAAACACACCCTTGGTGCCGTATCGAAGCGGAATTCGCAAGTCGCAAGGCTACATGAAATGAAGTTGCTTCGCATGATCGGGAATAGTCAGCCATGGCCATACCTTTGAAGTATAACTTCCGCAACCTCTTGGTTCGGCGGACGACCACGCTCATGACGGCTTTCAGCATCACCCTCACGGTGGCAGTGTTTGTAGTGCTCATGGCGCTTGCCCAGGGCCTTCAGATTTCCCTCTCGGCCACGGGTCAACCGTTGAACGTCCTTATCATGCGTGAGGGGGCGCAATCGGAAGCCACGAGTTCCGTCACCCGCGACACGCTGCAAGTCATCAAGTACCTCCATGGCATCGCCAAGACAGACAAGGGAGAGCCATGGGTTTCGCCAGAGCTCATTGTTCTCATCAACCTTCCACGCCGGGGCGAGACGCAAGGGTCAAACGTGACCATTCGCGGTTTGGGGCCGGATGGTCCTGCGCTTCGCCCGGAATTCAAGATCGTGGAGGGCCGCTTCTTCAAATCCGGCCTTAGGGAAGTGATCGCCAGCAAGAAGATTGCCGGCCGGTTCGAGAACTGCGGCCTGGGGGACAAAGTCAAGTTTGCTAAGGGCTATTGGACCGTGGTGGGCGTTTTTGAAGTGGGCGACACCGCTTACGACTCAGAAATCTGGGCGGATGTGAATGACTTGGCCACGGACTTCGATCGGGACGCGTATTCCAGCGTGATGGTTCGTGCCGCCGACCCGAACAGCCTCGCCAGCCTGCGCGACCAGATTTCGAACGACCGCCGCCTGCACCTGAAACCACAGACCGAGCGCGAGTATTACGACAGCCAGACCCGCTTTGCAGCCCCCATCAAAGCCCTCGGAATGTTCATTGCAGTTTTGATGGCGGTAGGGGCTTCTTTCGCCGCCATGAATACCATGTACGCGGCCGTGGCGCGGCGCACAAAGGAAATCGGCACGCTTCGCGTGCTGGGGTACTCTCGAGGGAGCATTCTCCTCTCCTTCGTCCTCGAGTCGGTGCTTATTGCGTTGTTGGGCGGGGCGCTGGGCTGCCTGCTGGCCCTGCCGGTCAACGGCCTGACCACGGGAACCACCAATTTTGCCACCTTCAGCGAAGTGGCATTCAATTTTCGCGTCACCCCAGCCTTGCTGTTGAGCGGCATGATCTTCGCGGCCTTTATGGGCTTTCTGGGCGGCTTTTTCCCCGCCTGGCGGGCCGCGCATGAGAATATCGTAACCGCATTGCGGTCTGTGTAGCCGCGCCCCTTGTGGGCGCCTTTATTGGAACTTCCCTCTCCCTTGGGGAGAGGGTGACCCGCAGCCGGCGTTTTCATCAGCCGGGGCGGGCCGGGTGAGGGGTCCGTTGCTCGTCGTTAGATGTGCCCCCGACCACCCGGTAGGAGCAAGGTACCCCATGGCCCCTGTCGAACCGGGATCGAAGGACTTGCGCGCCTTGCAAATCGACCGGTCGCAGAAAGACGCGCTGGATCAGCAGGACAAAGGCAACCGCGGCCCCTTCCTTTACGTCGTGCTGGGAGTGGTGCTGTTAGCAGGCGCCGGGCTAGCCTTGTCTCGAATTCTTAGCAACGCGGCGGAGGTTGAGGTCGGGCGTCCGGCGCTCGAGCGGGGCGCCGCCACAGGTAATGTGGTTTTAACTGCCGGCGGATACATCGTGGCACATCATCCCATCGAGGTCAGCTCGAAGGTGGTGGGAAAAGTGGCCTGGGTGGGCGTCGAGAAAGGAGACCGGGTTCGCGAGGGTGAGGTGATCGTACGCCTCGAAGACGCGGAGTTCGTTGCTCAACTCGACCAGGCGAAGGCCAACGTGGCGGTTTTGAAAGCCCGCCTGCGCGAGTTGGAAACTGGTTCGCGCCCTCAGGAAATCGATGCTGCCAGGGCAGCCATGGACCAGGCCCAAGCCAACTTCCAAAACGCCGACATCACCCTCAAACGCAACAAGGAAATGTTCCGGCAAGAGATCGCATCACAGTCACAGCTCGATGCCGCGCAAATGCAATACGATGTGACCCGCAACCAACTCGAAAGCGCGCGCAAGAACTACGAACTGGTGAAAATCGGGCCTCGCATCGAAGAGATTGAGTACGCTCGCGCCCAGGTCGCTCAGGCTCAAGCCGCCCTCCAATATGCGCAAACCATGCTCGATTCGACGCTGATCCGCGCCCCTGTCACGGGCACGGTCCTGGAGCGTCTGGTCGAGAAGGGCGAAATGGTTTCCACCATGAACTTTGGCGGCACCGGCGGCGTCAAAGCCTCGGTCGCCTCAATTGCCGATCTGAATGACCTTCAGGCCCAACTCGACATCAATCAGAACGACTTTTCCCGTATCTCGCCGGCCCAGCAATGCAGCGTGACCGCGGATGCTTACCCCGACCGGGTTTACCAGGGAGTGGCGGCGGAAATCGCACCTGAGGCCAATAGGCAGAAGGCTACCATCGAAGTCCGGGTGAAAATTCTGCACCCGGACCCTTACTTGCGCCCCGAGATGAACGCCCACGTGTCGTTCCTGGCGCCGGCGGAAAACCAGAAGCAGTCCGCCCGCGAGATCATCACCATCCCCCGCGCTGCCACAACGCAAAAGGGCGGCAAGACGGTCGTGTTCGTTGTCGATGGCTCGCATGCCAGGCTGCGCGAAATCCAGGTGGGGCGGGATCTCGGCGACCGCGTCGAAGTCCTGGATGGACTTTCACCCAACGACCGCATTGTGCTGCGAGGCGTTGATGCCTTGACTGCGGGCCAGCGGGTGAGGATGAAGGCAGTAGGCAGTGGGCAGTAGGCAGTAGGCAGTGGGCAGTAGGCAGTGGGCAGTAGGCAGTGGGCAGTAGGCAGTGGGGCAGTGGGCAGAAAATAGAAGGCAGAAGCCAGCGGATAAATTGTCAATAACTGACGGATGACGCTTGGCTACTGACAACGGACAACGGACGACGGACAACTGACATGTCTAATACTGTAGTGGAAACTAAAGGCCTTTCCAAAATATTCCGGCGGGATTCCTTCCAGGTCGCCGCACTCGAGGATGTGAATTTGACTGTGTCGCAGGGCGAGTTTCTTTGCCTGATGGGCCCTTCAGGGTCCGGAAAAACAACCCTTCTGAACATCATCGCCGGAATCGATCGGCCGACCCAAGGGCAACTGCGTGTTTTGGACGAGGACGTGGCGAACATGAGCGAGGACCGGCTGGCCGCATGGCGAAACGTACACATTGGATTTGTATTCCAAACTTTTAACCTGATTCCGGTTCTTACGGCTTTCGAAAATGTGGAGTTACCCTTGCTACTCACCAAGCTGTCTTCGCAAGCACGAAAAGAGCATGTGCTCGCCGCGTTGAAACTCGTCGGCTTGGAAGAGCGTATCCACCACTTCCCCCGGCAACTCTCCGGCGGTCAGGAACAACGCGTCGCGATTGCGCGCGCCATCGTTACCGACCCCACCTTGCTCATGGCCGACGAACCTACGGGCGATCTGGACGCTCACTCCGCCGAGGAGATCCTGGATATCCTCTCCCGATTGAATCGAGATTTTTCAAAAACCATCATCATGGTGACGCACGACCCGCGAGCCGCCCGCCATGCCACAGTGACGCGCCATCTGGAGAAAGGCCAACTTCTCCCCCTGGGCCGGTGACTGTTGGCTGGGGTAGAAGTCGGAAAGCGAGGGGTGGCTTTTTCGTGCCCTGCAAGGGCACAAGATGGGCAGGCACATTTCGCCTGTGGCCGACTGTGCGATCTGCGGATCTATACGGTCAGC
>Ga0326728_10011754_pt1 | contig 19811 bp, 18 predicted proteins | sample MB3enrmetagenome_FD_207602 | JGI IMG/M metagenome (GOLD analysis project Ga0326728, IMG submission 207602) | Lab enriched peat soil microbial communities from McLean, Ithaca, NY, United States - MB31MN | ecosystem: Environmental > Terrestrial > Soil > Wetlands > Peat | place: USA: New York... | reverse complement strand
ACATTTTGTAGCCTCTAATCCTTGTTGATTTCTCTTGACAACCATAGCGTAGATTGATACCCTAAGAGGGTGTTACTGTGGGGTGCTCTCACGTCCGCGCACAAGTCTCCCTCCATCGCTTCCCCCAACCCGTCTAACTTACGAAGTCTGCGGGGCAGAATTCCGGCGTCAGGCTTCGAAAGACGCCAATACGCTGCTCATGCCAAGAATGGAAGGTTCCAGTTTCTGCCAACTTTGCGCGTTGCAGGCCTACTCATGAAGATCAAACGTCGGGCCCGCGAAAAAACCCGGAGAAGCTCCTCGTAACCCCTAAAAGTTAATGAAAACACAGGTGGTTAGCGGAGAATTGGGGGGATATGCGACGGCCTCAACAAGAAATCAAGTCGTTGAAATTAAATGAGTTAATTGCCTTGCATTTGCGGCGAGCGCTGCGAGAGAAAAAAGGATGGTAAAATGAAGGTATTACCCGAGAATGTGCTGAAAAAAAACGAGTTAGGAAATTGAATTTTCCCAGATTCGCTCCTACCCCGAGAAGTTGAAGAAAAATAAACAACTTATCCTTGAGAACCCGTGATGTTATTGAAAGGAAAGGAGAAAGACGTTGGACGGGAGAGCGAAAGGTCAGGGAAAAGGCAAAATCCGAAGGGGAGGGCCGGGCAGAGCGAGATCCTTCGCGCGGCTCCAGGGTGACAGCGCAGCGGGCAGCGGCGGCACCCGAGGCTCCATCGACTACGGCGGGGATGGCGCACTTACGACCCAACCCCCCGCGTGATACACCTCCCCATATCGGTTATCGACCCTCTCAGGTGAGAAGATGAACCCATTTGCTGAATTCGAAAATCACCAATCGCAAATCACCCGATCCCAAAACCAGTGACGAGTGACAAGTGACCAGTGACACGTAGGAAAGTACCAAAGAGAGGCAGCGATGCCGATCAAGTCCCCTACCTGGAAAGTTACAAAAGAATTTCAAACTGTACCACCACCGATCCGCGAGAACGCGCCGGCTCGAGAGCGTTACCGAAGCGAGTGCAAACTTAGCGGCTCGCACGTGACAACGACTTCAGAAACTAGATCATCGGGTAGAGGCTGCAACCTCCGTCCACCATCAGCGTCGCGCCCGTTATGTAATTGGAGGGGAGCAAAGAAAAATGAACGCGTCTGCCACCGATTCCGGGGGCTGCATGAAACCGAGAGGAATGGCTTTCTCCGCGCGGCGGCGGTAATCGGGTTCCGTGTCCCCTTGCCGTTTGGCCATTCCCACAGCTACAATGCCGGGGGCGATGGAGTTCACGCGGATTCCCTTTGCCGCCAATTCCCTCGCCATCCCCCGCATCAGCATTTTGATGCCGCTCTTGGTGAGGTTATAAGGAGAAATATCGGGCCAGGGTATATCCTGCACCCACGACGAGTGAGAATTGCTCCGCATAACCCCAATGGCCCGGTAGCCAACGTGGTCGCGCTGCACTTCGATCTTGCTACCCCGAGTTTTCTGATTCAGGAGGATATGGTCGGCGACGTTCCCTGGCGCTTCGACGTAGTCCAGACACGGCTGAAGGCCGAAAAGGCTTACTGGCTGCCGCTCCACGAACCTGGATGGGGCGTCGAGATCAATGAAGCCGAAGCGCGGAAGCACCCCTTTGAGCAAGAAACGTTCGAACAGTTGGTTTTTCACCCGGACGGTTCCGTTGCTGAATGGTGAGAACGAGTAATCGGGTGATTGGGAGAACCGATGATCGGGTGAAGAGAAAAGCAACCATGCCGGACCAACCTTTTGTTCGGCCGATCACCAGATCACCACGTTCTGAGAGCGGAAACGGTATAGCCAAAGACGGTAGGAGCCTTCTATGCCATTGTTTGCTTGTCACTCGTCACGGGTCAGTTGTCACTGTTCTGAAAACCTATGAACAATCATTTCTGGTTTGGCATGGCCGTAATTCTTGCCAGCGGCGCAATGAACGCGGCATTCGCGCTGCCGATGAAGTACTCACGGACTTGGAAATGGGAGAACCTCTGGTTGGTGTTTTCCATCGTGGGAATCTTTATCGTGCCCTGGGCGCTGGCCTTGGGACTGGTGCCGGGACTCACGCAGGTTTATGCCGGTGTAACGCCGCGGGCGCTGCTCCTGCCCCTCGTTTTCGGGCTGCTCTGGGGTTTTGCGCAAGTGACCTTCGGGCTCAGCTTGCGGATGGTCGGCGTCGCCTTGACCTTCGCCGTCGTCTCGGGCCTCGCCAGTCTCTCGGGATCGCTCGTCCCGCTGTTGGTCTATCATCCCGAGGACCTTTTCCGTCCGCGCGGACTGCTGCTGCTCCTCAGCATTCCGTTTCTCGTCGTGGGTCTGACCTTCTACGCTTTTGCCGGCCGCAGGCGGGAGAAGGAACAGGCCGACCCGAATGCGGGGTTTTCACCGCCGAAGAGTAGTTTTGCCACGGGGATGGCTTTGTGCATTTTCACGGGAATCTTCGGTTCGAGCTACAACTTGGGATTCGCTTTTGGCGGCGATGTGATTCGTGCGAGCCTGCGGCAGGGCGCTGGCCCGCTGACCTCAACCTATGCGGTGTGGGCTCTTGTCCTAGGAGCCGGATTCATTCCCAACCTGGTTTACTGTATCTACCTGCTGGTGAAGAATCGGACGGCGACTCTGTTCGCCCGGAGCGGCTGGACCCGGGAGGCCGTCCTGGCCATCGCCATGGCTCTCACTTGGGTTACCGCCGTCCTGAGTTACGGGATCGGAGCCACGCTAGTGGGGGCCGCAGGAACATCCTCGGGGTACATGCTGTTCGTCGCCGCGAGCATCCTCTTTGCCAATGCGTTCGGACTGATGGCCGGAGAGTGGAAAGGCGCGAGCGTCCGGACCAGAAGGTTCTTGTTCGCGGCCGTCGCTTTCATTCTGGCCGCGGTCATTGTTCTAAACCTCGGCGGCCTTTTCTGAGATCCCCGCGAGCTGCGGCCGGGGGGCATTGTGGATACCCCACAAATCCCCGCCATTCGGCGCTAATGGCCGGAGGGGAGTTTCATCCCGCGTGGAATTCGGGGGACAATTTGTCCGCCAGCACCCGCCCCAAGCCCCAACTCCCCGCCCCAGCATCTGGCACCTATCTTGAAACATCCGGACAAATAATCTGGACAAATTGTCTAGTTGAATTGTCTAGGCGAATTATCCGGAGGTGGGGCCCCCAGCCGGGCCTCACTTGCCCCTACGAACCGAGGTGCCGCCCGGGGCAGCGTCCCAGGGCGGCTCTTCCTGGATTCCTCAGCTACCCCAGACCTGCAATTTTCGTTCGCGCTACGGTTACTGATGATATGTTTTTGGCAATGGTCACGTCTGCCTTGCGCAGCGGTCCGCCGGGGGCGTTTTTCCAATTGGTCAGCCCCATGTTCGGCTGGCTCGCATTGGCACGCTCGCGGACGATTTCCGCCGCGGTGTGTCCGTGGGCGGCCCTGTGCATCTTATTCTGCACGGTCTTAAAGAACTCCTGCGTTAACTCGGCGTTGGGGTTATAGTCGATGCTGGTGGCGTAGATGTCGGTAATCTTTTGATAGAAGAGCCGCTCGCTGGAGCGAATGTCACGAATCCGCGCCAGCAGTTCGTCGAAATAGTCCTGCCCGAGCGTCTGTCCTGCTTTGATACGCTCATCATCCAGCGTGAAACCCTTTACGAGCAATTCGCTGAGTCGGGCGGTGGCCCATTGCCGGAACTGCGTGCCTCTCTCGGACCGCACGCGATAGCCAACCGCCAGAATCATGTCAAGGTTGTAGTGTTTCAGGACGCGTTGAACCCGCCGCGCACCCTCCCATCGAACTTGTAAGTATTCCTTACAAGTTGCCTCCGGAATCTGTTCTCTCTCCTCGTAAATGCCTCGTATGTGTAGAGTTATGTTCTGGGGCGTAGTTTGAAACAACTCGGCCATCTGGAGCTGCGTCAGCCATACGGTTCGCCCGTCCAGCCGGACTTGAAGACTTAGCCCTGCGTCCTTATAGATCAGGATTTGGCCGAGCGATGACTCGGGAAGGTCATGGGGGTCGCGTTGCTTGTCACTTGCCACAACCAATCTCCTTGCTCTCCACCGCGCACGAGGTGAAAATCACATCCAACGGGTGCGCGCCAATCAACTCCGCCACCTGTTCGCGGGCCGTTTCGATCACCGACTTGAGTTTCGCGCCGAACTTGTACGCGCTCGACGGATTACCTCATTCCGTAGTGAGGTACGGCATCATGGCGTCCAGCACTTCCGGCAGAATCGGTGTCGTCGCGTTGTGGTCGAGGTAGATCATGAGGGCAGTCCACAGTTGACAGTTTAAAGTCTACAGTAAAAAGGGTAGTGGTACAGTTTGAACTTTAGAGGAAAAGTTTGGCATGGGAATTGCCTTCGAAGAGTGTAAAATGGCGGTCTCAACAAGGATGGCATATGCACAAGTGGTGGTCAGCACTCCCGGAGTATGCCAAGGGAATCGCTCTTACTGCCATTATCGGGGCCTTCGGATGGCTAGTTGCGTTAGGAGTCCCGGTCATGAAAAAAGCGCTCTATCAGCACATTCTGTGGAAGCTTGGTAAGATCAAAGAAAGTCTAGAGCTATGGCACGCCATTTATGACGAGCCACAGACTCCGAGGGACCAGCGGGCGTATGTATCATCCGATGAGGTGATCGAAAAGGCTCACTATCCGAGATGGCTGGTTAAGCGGGCTGTGCGATGGCAGGAAAGGCAACTTCTTAAAAACGAAAAGCCTCCGTTTTCACTATAATCCTGAGTTGCTTCTATTAATTACTCTCGAATTTCGTGCAGTACATATCCGCAGTTGCATCCCCATTCCGAAGTACAACCGGCGATAGGTAATTTCGGAACATTTTTGATTGGCCACACTTTATGTGCAGCCTTACAGGCTCGGCATGAATCTCCGTCGCTTGGTCCGACAATTTTAACACTCAGGACAAGGCCAGACCTTCGCCACTCCCTGAGTTGTTTCAATGCGAAACGGTATGCTTCTTTTTGGTCTGATGAAGTCATCTTTGACGCTCCAATTATAGGCCAATCTTACTCAGCATTTCTTCGATTGTCCATACGTGGTCGGTGATTCCGGCTTCCATCGCGGGGGTCACTCTCAGGCTGGAATGAATCCGGCAGAAGTTATAGTGCATATAGTGAATCGCTACTGAGTAGGCATGATTTTCGATTTTCTTTGAGAAGCCATTGGTCAAGCGGGTAAACCGTCTCATGCTCATTCGCATGGTTAGGTTCTGGCGCTCTACAAAGCTGGTAGAGATGTGCTCGGGGTTAGGCTGGCCCATGACCGGCTTGACTTCGGTTGATACGCACTCTGCGGGGCTGTAGCGGGTTTCCTCTTGGCTTGCGGCGTATGTTTTGATGAGCATCGCATAATCAATCTCGCAGCCAAAGGCACCTTCGACGGCCTCAAGATAAACTTTCAATCCATCCGACGTAAGTTGTACGCGGGTGGCCAAACGGCTGGCAAGGTCATCAACGAACATCGTGGCGCTTCTCGCATCGCGGTTTCCGGTCATGAAGCAGGGAACCAATTTTGTATCGGCATCAATTGCCACCCAGGTCCAAACGTCGCCATATCCAAACTTTCCTTTTTTGTCGGCAGGCACGTTCTTCTCTTTGGCGTAAACGAATTGCCAAATCTCATCAACCTGAATCTTCCGGCATTTCAGGTTGCGGAGGGCGCGGTCTTGATAATCGGCAGCGGCAATGCCCGCGTCCTTGATGAGTTTCAAAATTGTGACCTTGGATATTCCAGTCATGCGGGCGACAGAGCTAATGGAGTTTCCCTCTGCCAGCGCTGCGATTACTTGGGCTTGCTTGGTGCGATTCAGGCGATTCATGTTCTCTCCTAACTGACAAGAATATTATACAATAGCGCTTACGTATAAGTCAAGCCGTGGCAATTTTATATTTCCGCTAAATGTATGATGCTACATGGGTTAGAGGTCGTAAAATATATTTTTTAGATGCTCTTGAATTTCGCTTGACTTACTCATGCGCTCACGTATAATTAAGTCATGAACAAGAAGCGAAAGAATCCGTATGCTGTAGCCCTAGGGCGTCGTGGTGGCAAGAAAGGTGGCCGCGCAAGGGCCGCCAACATGACGCCAGAAGAGCGCAGCGAAGCAGCACGAATTGCCGTACAAGCACGCTGGGCACAGTATAGGGAGTCGCATCCGAAAGAGGCTCAGGCTTAGGTTTGGCGGAGAAGGTGGGATTTGAACCCACGGGTCGGTGTTCACCTGTCACAGTGGCCGACCAGACGGTTTACAGCCGTCCGCAATAGGCCTGGCTCTGCCACTTCTCCGCTAAAGGCGGGGTAGAGCCTCGCGGTTCTACCCCGTTACCTTCTGCCTGTAGCAATATTTTTCTCTTGCATGGTGGCCCTCGACAGTGGTATAAAAACACTTCGGGCGTTGTCTTCATACGGCACCTCGAATTTGACAGCCAGCAAGTTAGCCGCTTGCTGGCTGTTGATGTCTATGCTTCAGTTCCCTCCATCTAACAACAAAAAAGCCCTGAGTTGCCTACCCGTTCAGTGACACACGCAGCTAAAGTCGCGTTGTCCTTGACCGGGCGTCAACGCAGGGCTTAGATCGGCCAAACCCAGATTACTGGGAGCCGCCAAGATTCCGAAATTCTGATACCAGCCGCATTCAAATGCGGTCACGAACGATTCTAAGAGCGATAATTGAAAAATTCAAGATAAAAATTCCCTGGCCCTTGGTGGCACCTATGGACTCGCTTATGCGGGCGGTTTCCTGTACCGCTCGGAAAGCGGCCTGATTGAAGTCTTCTTTCTGTTGGCGATTAGGTTTGCTCTTCGTGGCTGGCTTAATCTTCTTTTTCATACTCCCATTATGCCAGCCGTGGGAAGGGTGTCAACCGCGATTCCCAATTGTAAAATTCAAACTGTACCACTACCGTAAAAAGAGGTGGCTTTACGCCGCCATTTTGGCGAGGTAAACTCGCCGCTACGAGGGCCTTTTGGCGAGCGCGGTTTGCTGCCGTGCCAGGGCCTTGAGGGGGCTATCGAGTGCGATTCTCCTGCCCGTACCTGGCGGGCGAAGTAGAGTTTACAGAAGAACGCGAAAAGCACGTCGGGGACCGCCACCCGGAGCTATTGCCCAAGGTCCGCGACCGCATTCGTATGACGTTGGCAGAACCCCACGAGGTCAGGCGGAGCGCCCGCTCCGCAGATGCCCGCTTGTTCTCACGCTGGTTTGATGACATCATGGGTGGTAAGCATGTTGTAGTGGTGGTCGTAAGCGAACGCAGGACTCGCCGCCACTGGGTGATAACCGCATACGTGGTCAGCAAACTGGGGCAAGGAGACGTGGAATGGACGCGAAGTTAACTTTTAAGTACGATCGGGAAGCCGACATCCTGCACATTGACAAGTGCCCGCCATATCCCGCCCAGGAATCGGAGGAATTAGGCGACGACGTGGTGGCGCGCCTGAATCCCACCACGCGTGAGGTGGAGAACCTGGAAGTGATGTTTTTCTCGACGCGCCTGCTGCGGAGCGACCTCTTTGAGTTGCCCGTCACCGCGGACCTACGGTTGACGGCGCCCTAATCTTTCGCACGTCAATTTCCACCTTGCCTGCTGCTTGCACCGCGTCGCAGTGATACAGCACGCCTCGCGACTGGCAAATTTCCGCGATTGACTCGACAGGGAACAACACACCCGTTTCGTTGTTTGCCCACATTAGAGACACCACGGCGGTCTGATCCGTGATGGCAGCTTCCAGGTCGGCCAAATTCAATAAGCCCTCGCGGTCAACCGGCAAGTAGGTGACGCGGTAGCCGCCCGAAGAGCCATTCACCACAGAGGGCACAGAGAACACAGAGGCAGACTGGGGAGCTCTTCTCAGTGACCTCTGTGAGCTCTGTGGTGAATCTTGGCTTTGCTTTTCCAGCGCCATGCAGTAATTCAGCACCGAGGAATGCTCCACCTTCGAAGTGACGATGTGCCGCTTGGCGGGGTTTGCTTTCAGGGCGGCGGCGATGGCGGTATTGTTGCTCTCTGTCGCGCACGAGGTAAAAATCACATCCAACGGGTGCGCCCCAATCAACTCCGCCACCTGTTCGCGGGCCGTTTCGACGACCAACTTGAGTTTCGCGCCGAATTTGTATGCGCTGGACGGATTCCCCCATTCCGTCGTGAGGTACGGCATCATCGCCTCCAATACCTCCGGCAGAATCGGCGTCGTCGCGTTGTGGTCCAGGTAGATCACACGAACAGTTTACAGTTCACAGTTTACAGTTCACAGCAAAAAAGATCAGAATGCCCGGGCTGTTAACTGTCGACCGTCGGCTGTAAACCTGTATCGCCTTGTCCGCGGTTCGTTCCCTAATCACATCCAAAATCCGCCCCGATAAATCTGGGCATACGCTTGCATATGCGTCCAGCCCCGTGGGCGAGTACAATGGTAGGTTTCCCGAGGTCTTCGCTTGAAAAAGAGTCTGTTGCCACAACCGGAAAGGGTGATCCGCATTCTCGCCGCACTGGGGATCATCGGCGGAATCACGTTTTTCTACTACCGCCTCTTCAGTGTCAATAATGTTACGGTCGCCCTTTCGTTTCTGCTGGCGGTGCTGGCCATTGCCACGCGTTGGGGGCTGATAGAAGGGCTGGTGGCTTCGGCGGCCAGCATGCTTTGCTTCAATTTCTTCTTTATCCCTCCCGTCGGATCGTTCACCATTGCGGATCCTCAGAACTGGGTGGCGCTTTTTGCCTTTGTCGTGACGGCGGTGATTGTCAGCCATCTTTCCGCAAAGGCAAGAATGCAAGCGCTGGAATCCACGCACCGCCAGCACGAAATGGAACGGCTATACACTTTGAGCCGGAATTTGCTGCTTCTCGAAGCCCACGGTCCCCTGGCCCAGGAGATTACGAATATCATTGCTCAGGTGTTTGAATTGCCGGGACTGGCGTTTTATGACCGCACCAGCGACCGGATTCACCGGGCGGGTCCACACGACATTCCTGTGGATGCCGGCAAACTGCGGGACACCGCCTTGCAAGGCACGGTTTTTCACGATGCCGCAATGAAAACCACGGTCATCCCGATCAGCCTGGGAGGCCAGCCGATGGGAAGCTTGGGAATTCAGGGCTCGCAGGTGTCGGAGACGGCGTTGCACGCCATCGGCAACCTCACGGCCATCACCTTGGAACGCGCGCACGCTCAGGGTGTCGCCACCCGGGCGGAAGCCGCCCGGCAGAGTGAGGAATTGAAGTCCACCATGCTCGATGCCCTGGCGCACGAGTTCAAAACGCCCCTCACGCCGATCAAGGCGGCGGTGACCTCCATGTTATCCGACGGCGACATGAGTGCGACCCACCAGGAACTGCTGCGCATCGTTGACGAGGAGACCGACCGGCTGAACTCCATGCTCACCGAGGCCATCCAAATGTCACGCATCGAAGCGGGTCAACTCCAGTTGCGTCGCAGCCCACAATCCCTGCGCAAGATTGTCCAAGCGCAATTGGAGAGGCTGGGAGAAAGCCTGGAAGGCCGCACGGTGACCGTGGAAGTTCCCGAAAGATTTCCCCGGGTCAGCGTCGACCCGGATTTCACCGGAATCGTGATCTGGCAGTTGTTAAGCAATGCCTTGAGGTACACACCACCGGGCAGCCCCCTGACCCTCCGCGCCAGCGCGGGAGATGCGGAAGTTATCGTGAGCATTGAGGACTGCGGGCCCGGGATTTCCGAACAGGAACAACGGCAAATCTTCGAAAAGTTTTACCGAGGCAAAGATCAGCGGGAGAGGATACCGGGCACGGGCATGGGCCTCACTATTGCCAGGGAGATTGTGCGCGCCCACCACGGCCGGATCTGGGTGGAGAGCGAGCCCGGAAAAGGGGCGAGATTCTCATTCTCTGTCCCCCGCGCTCCCAGGGAGTCATTACTGTGACCAACGCCAGAATTTTGATCGTCGATGATGAGCCGCAGATTCGCCGGGTGATGCGCACGACACTGGTGGCGCGCGGCTATATGGTCAGCACCGCGCGGAATGGCGAGGAGGCCTTGGATAAAGTACGCGAGGAGCGCTTTGACCTCGTACTTCTCGACATCCATATGCCGGGAATCGGTGGCATGGAAGCCTGCCGCATCATCCGCTCCCAGAGCGACATTCCCATCGTGATTCTTTCCATTCGCAATGCCGAAAAGGAGAAAGTTGAAGCGCTGGACGCCGGTGCGGACGACTACGTAACCAAACCCTTCAGCATGCCGGAGCTCTTAGCCCGCATTCGCGCGGCCCTCCGCCGGGCGCCTCTCTTAAGTTCGGGCGCCCCCGATGTGCTGAACCTGGGCCAAACGATTATCAATTTCGTCGCCCGCCGGGTTACGGTGAACAGTACGGAGGTGCGTTTGACTCCTAAGGAATTTGACCTCCTCCGTTACTTCGCCAGCAACCCGGATGTGGCCATCCCCCATGCCAAGCTTCTTCAGGCAGTGTGGGGACCGGACTATGGCGAAGAGGTTGAATACCTCCGCGTCTTCATCAACCAGCTTCGCAAAAAGATAGAACCTGACCCCTCCCATCCCGCCTATCTTCTGACCGAGCCTTGGGTTGGCTACCGGTTTAGTCTCCCCAAGGCCTAACGAAATTTTGAGTAAGTCTTTATGACTTCTTTATGGGCCGGCGAGCAACCTGAATAAGGAGACTCCCATGGAAGCTTATTCATGGGATGATTACGGTTTCGTCTCCCCGGTTTTCTCTCATGACGCCAAGGGCCACGATCCGGTTGACGGGCATAGCGAGAAGAGGCTGGAGGCTTGCGTGATCTTTACGGACGTACCGGGAACCCTGGTGGCCTTGCAAACGGCGAGGGGCGGGTAGATAATCGGGAGGCACAAATTCGGCTGCTCAAGCCCTATAAAGTGCCTTACACGCTGCCCCTGACAAAGCCTGCGGGGCCGGTGGAATTCCTGGAGCGCCAAATCCGCAACTTGGCCGGTAAGACTCGGATGGAGATTGCAGCCCACACTTATCTGTGCCGCGACAAGAGGCGCACGGTGGAGATCCTTCTGAGGCCGCATTCTCTGATCGTCGTGGGGGGGCAAGAAACGCTGGTGGCCGACTTCGGCGCTAAAACTTGCGCAGGCTCTCGAAAAGGATGGGCGCCACGTGATTTTCGCGGAGTTGAGGTGATAATGCCATGGTAGACCTGGCTTATATTTTGATTGGCGTGCTGTTTTTCCTCGGTTGCTGGATTTTCACACGCGTCTGTGAACGTCTCTAGGGAGGGCTGACCTATGGATTTCATCATTGCCGGCATCGCCGCGTTGTTTCTGTTCGGTTATCTGGTTTACGCCCTCTTGCGTCCCGAGGAGTTCTGAGGAGGCCTGCATGACCATGACTGGCGTTGTGTACATTGTTGTTTTCTTTCTGTGCCTATTGGCGCTGACCAAGCCGCTGGGCCTCTACATGGCGCGGGTTTTCGAGGGTGAGCGCACTTTTCTCCACCCTCTGTTGCGGCCCTTAGAGCGGCTCATTTACAAGCTTTGCGGCATCCGGGAAACCTCCGAACAGCGCTGGACGCAATATTCCGCATCGGTTATTGCTTTTGGCCTGGCCGGCTTCCTGTTTATTTACGCCATTCAGCGCTTGCAGGGACTTCTGCCGCTCAACCCCATGCACTTCAGCACTGCCCAGGCTCCCAGTTACGCCACGCCCATGACACCGGACCTGGCGTTCAACACCGCCGTGAGCTTCTTAACCAACACCAACTGGCAGGCTTACGGGGGCGAGCAGACACTCAGTTATTTCGTCCAAATGACCGCGTTAACGGTCCACAATTTCGCCTCCGCGGCGGCGGGCATTGCCGTGGCGATCGCGCTCGTTCGCGGTTTTGCCCGCAAGCAAACGAACACCATCGGCAATTTCTGGGTTGATGCGACACGGGCCACAGTCTACGTGCTGCTGCCCCTGGCGTTGGTATTCGCCCTTTTTCTCTGCTTTCGAGGGGTGCCGCAAACTTTGAAGCCCTACCAGAAAGCCACCACGGTGGAAGGAGCAACTCAAACCATCGCGGTGGGCCCGGTGGCCGGACAGGAAGCCATCAAGATGCTGGGCACCAATGGCGGGGGCTTTTTCAACGCCAATTCGGCCCATCCCTTTGAAAACCCAACCCCTCTCACCAATTTCGTCCAGATTCTGTCCCTCCTGGCGATTTCGTCGGGTCTTACCTATACGTTCGGGAAGATGGTGGGTGATACGCGTCAAGGTTGGGCGATCTTCGCCGCCATGGCGTTCCTCTTCTTTGTCGGCGTATTTATCTGCTATCCCGCCGAGTACGCGGGTAATCCGAACCTGGCCCGATTAGGGGTGGAGACGGCGGCCACTCCCACCCAATCGGGCGGCAACATGGAGGGCAAGGAAGTCCGCTTTGGCATCCCTGGTTCCACCTTGTTTGTGACCGCGACCACCGACGCCAGTTGCGGGGCCGTGAACACCATGCACGATAGCCTCACGCCCCTCGGCGGCTTCGTCCCCATGTTTAACTTGCAGACCGACGAGGTCATATTCGGCGGAGTCGGGTCAGGTTTGTACGGCATGTTGTTGTACGCCATCGTCGGGGTCTTTATTGCCGGACTCATGGTGGGCAGAACGCCGGAGTATATCGGAAAGAAAATCGAGCAAAAGGAGGTCAAGATGGCCATGGTGGCGGTCATTGCCACGGCCTTCTCCATCCTGGTGTTCACGGCGATTTGCGCGGTCATTCCCTTCGCCAAGAACGGCTACTGGAATGCGCCCGGGGCGGCCATCGCTAATCTCGCGAACTCCGGCCCGCATGGTTTCAGCGAACTCCTTTACGCCTTTTCGAGCGCTTCGGAAAACAATGGCAGCGCCTTTGCGGGCCTAAACCCCAACACTCCCTGGTATAACCTCACCACCGGACTGGCCATGCTGATTGGGCGTTTCGGATTCATTCTTCCGACCCTGGCTGTTGCCGGCAGCCTCGTCACCAAGAAGAAAGTGCCCACGACCGCCGGCACGCTCCCGACTCATGGCCCGCTCTTTATCGGCCTCGTGGTGGGTACGGTGGTGGTGATTGGCGCGTTGACTTTCTTCCCGGCGCTTTCGCTGGGTCCACTGGTGGAGCACTTCTTTATGCGCGAAGGAAAACTCTTGTCCTCGCTGATGTTGACGATCGGGAGCTAATTCATGCCAACGACGACGGTAACGCCTCCTTCAGTTGACGATTTAACCACCCTCGTACCAAAGAAAATGGTGCGGGCACGTCCCTTGTTCGATCCGCAACTCATGGGGCGCTCCCTGCAAGCGTCGTTTGTAAAGCTGAGTCCGGTCACGCTTTTCAGGAACCCGGTGATTTTCGTGGTGGAAGTGGGCGCAGCGCTTACCACGGTTTTTATGATTCGCGACATATTCATCGGGGCGCCCGGCATCGGCTTTACGCTGCAAATTGCTCTCTGGCTCTGGTTCACGGTGCTCTTTGCCAACTTTGCGGAGGCCATGGCGGAAGCGCGCGGCAAGGCGCAGGCCGACACTTTGCGTAAGGCCAAGACCGACTCCATGGCGCGGCGGATTGTTTCGCCCGGCAACACGGAAATCGTTCCTGCCTCCAAGCTGCGCGCCCAGGACGTAGTCATGTGCGAGGTCGGCGACATCATTCCCGGCGACGGCGAGGTGATCGAAGGCATCGCCACCGTGGATGAGTCGGTCATCACCGGGGAAAGCGCGCCCGTCATCCGGGAATCGGGTGGAGACCGCAGCGCCGTGACGGGCGGGACCAAAGTCCTCTCGGATCAGATCAAGGTTCGGATCACCTCCAATCCGGGCGAGACGTTCCTCGATCGCATGATCGCTTTGGTGGAAGGGGCCGAGCGCCAGAAGACGCCCAACGAGATCGCCCTGAACATCCTGATCGCCGGGATGACTCTCATTTTTTTGCTGGCCGTTGCCACCTTGCAGCCGTTTGCCGTGTATTCCGTCAACTCCGCCCAGGCAGGAACGGTTCCGAGCGTAGCCGTGTTGGTTTCCCTCCTTGTCTGCCTGATTCCCACCACCATCGGCGGCTTGCTTTCCGCGATCGGTATCGCCGGGATGGATCGCGTCATGCAGCACAACGTGCTGGCCATGAGCGGAAAGGCCGTTGAGGCTTCAGGGGACGTCAACACGCTCCTCCTCGACAAGACCGGCACCATCACCCTCGGCAACCGGCAGGCGGTGGAATTTCTTCCCGTCGAGGGGGTCAGCGGAGCCGATTTGGCGGACGCGGCGCAACTCGCCAGCCTGGCCGATGAAACTCCCGAAGGCCGCTCGATTGTGGTGCTCGCCAAACAAGCGTACAGCCTCCGGGGGCGGGAGGTGGCTGAGCACGAGGCCCACTTCCTCCCCTTCTCGGCCTATACCCGAATGAGCGGCGTCGACATCGACGGCCGCCGCCTCCGTAAGGGGGCCACCGATGCCATCGTGCAATTCGTCATCGGCCAAGGCGGCAAGATACACGCGAAATTCACCGAAATGTCGGATCGCATTTCCCGCACGGGAGGCACCCCTCTCGCCGTCGCCGATGGAGATTGTCTGCTGGGTATCGTTCACCTGAAAGATATCGTCAAAGGGGGCATGCGCGAGCGCCTGGAACAATTGCGGGTGATGGGAATTCGTTCCGTCATGATCACAGGAGACAATCCCTTGACGGCGGCGGCGATTGCCAACGAGGCCGGGGTGGATGACTTCCTCGCGCAAGCGACGCCCAAAGACAAGATGGATTACATCAAGAAAGAACAAGCGCAAGGCCGGCTGGTCGCCATGACCGGTGACGGCACCAATGATGCGCCCGCCCTGGCCCAGGCCGATGTGGGTGTGGCCATGAATACGGGTACGATGGCCGCCAAGGAAGCCGGGAACATGGTGGATCTGGATAGCAATCCCACCAAGCTGATCGAGATTGTGGCCATCGGCAAGCAATTGCTCATTACACGCGGCTCGCTTACCACCTTTTCAATCTTGAACGATGTGTCCAAGTACTTCGCCATCATCCCGGCGATGTTTGCGGCCACCTATCCGGAGCTCGACAAACTCAACATCATGCGCCTTCACAGCCCGCAGAGCGCCGTCCTGGCCGCGGTGATCTTCAATGCGCTGATCATCATCGCTCTCGTCCCCTTGGCCTTGCGCGGGGTGAGATACAAACCGCAAAGCGCCGCCGCGATGTTGAGCCGCAACCTCTGGATTTACGGACTGGGCGGGTTCGTTGCGCCCTTCCCGTGTATTTGGCTGATCGACCGTCTGCTCGGTCTATTGCACCTGGCTTAAGGAGTTCTGCATGCGCCGCCAATTTTCCCAAGCTTTCCGCTTCACGCTGTTGCTGACCGTACTGACCGGGCTGATTTATCCCGGTGTGGTCACGGGCCTTTGCCAGTTCCTGTTTCCCCGTCCCGCGAACGGAAGCCTGCTGGAAGTCAATGGGAAGATCGTGGGTTCCACTTTGCTTGGCCAGAACTTCAGCAAGCCGGAATACTTCCACCCTCGGCCGTCGGCTGCCGGCAATGATGGATACGATGCCACCGCATCAAGCGGGTCCAACCTTGGCCCTACCAATCAGAAACTGGTCGATCGAATGAAAGCGGACATCGAGAAATTTCGCAAAGAGAACCCCGCCTATCAAGGTCCCATTCCCGCGGACTTGCTCACCACCTCCGCCAGCGGTTTGGATCCGGACATCAGTCCCGCCTCCGCTCTCGCCCAGGCCCCGCGTGTCGCGCAGGCCCGTGGCGCCACATTGGATCAGATCACGCAGCTCATAGCGGACCACAGCGAACGGCGCCAACTGGGTTTCTTGGGTGAGCCGCGGGTCAACGTGCTTCTCTTGAACCTTGCCTTGAACCAGGAATTTCCGATAAGGAAACCGTAGCACGGCTTTTTGGCCAGGGGTTTGGAACGGCGGGGCATCGTCGGCTGCGGAAAAACCCGCTGGGACTGTCATTCTGAGCCCGCACTTTGGGCGAAGAACCCCGGTCGTTCGCTCTGTTCACCCACCCCAGCAAACTGCCGGGATCCTTCGCTGCGCCCAGGATGACAGTGAACGGGCTCAGAATGACAACAGGAAAGGTTTTTCGCAGCCTCTTCAGCCCCGCCTTTCCCTCCCAGGAAAAAAATCCGGACCGACCACTCCCAGCTTCTCAAGCTGTCATTTCATAATTGAATTTGGTAAGTTGGTTTAGCGCACCCAGGTTCTTCCAGCGTGTTCGTCTTGTCGCCAAGCCTTTCCGATAGTACACTGCGAAGAGGGAGACTTCTGACAATATGCCGACCGATCTCGACCGCCGACCTGATCCTGAACTGCTCCTCAAGCAGTTGGAAGTGCAGGACGAACAGCTCCAGCATGAGAGATTAAAGGTCTTTCTGGGTTACGCCTCGGGAGTGGGAAAATCTTTTCGGATGCTGGATGAGGGCCGGCGCCGCCGGGCTCGCGGCCAGGACGTGGTCATTGGGGCCATTCAAGCGAACCTGCCTGCCGAGCTCGGGTATTTGCTTCAGACGATGGAGGTCATTCCCCTCAAGAAAATCGGCAACGGCGAGGCCATGGATGTGGAGGCCATTTTGCGCCGTCGTCCGCAAGTCTGTCTGGTTGATGGCGTCGCTTACGACAATCCTCCCGGCAGCAAGAACCCCAAGCGCTGGCAAGATGTGGAAGAACTCCTGGCGGCCGGAATCATCGTTATAACTTCCCTCAACCTCCAGCACATCGAGGAGCGCCAAGAGGCCGTGGAGAGGATCACTGGCAAGCACGTTACGGAAACCGTCCCTGAGCGATTCCTTTACAACGCCAACGAAATCGTCATCGTGGATGTCCCGCCGGAACTCCTTTTGGAACGGGCCGGGCAGCCCGGGACGACGGCTGCTGCTCCGGCGGACACGCCGCGGCGGCTTTCCGCCTTGCGGGAGATCGCCTTGCTTCTTGCCGCCGAAGTGGTTGACCGGCAGCTTGAGGACTACCTTCTCGCTCATGGTATCGAGCTGCTGTGGGGTACTCACGAACGCATCCTTGTTTGCCTGATACGAGGGTCAAATGCCCACGCCATGATCGCGAGCGGAAGGCGCAACGCCGAGCGCTTTCACGGAGAACTTTTTGCCGTGTATGTCCGCGATGACCGGCTTTCCGAGAAAGATGAAACCACCCTGCAGGAGCATCTGGATGAAGCGCGCCAGGTGGGAGCGCAGACTGCGGCCCTCGATGGGTACGACCCGGTTGAAACTCTGATGGATTTTGCGCGTACGCACCGGATTACCCAGATCTTTGTCGGCCATCCCAGCCGCGAACACTGGTGGGATCGCTTCCTGGGCGGCCCCTTGGATCGGCTCATTCGCGCTGCGGAAGGGATCGACGTGCGGGTGTTTCCGCACTGAAGGCAGGGGTTAGGGATTCGGGATTGGGGATTAGGGGCGAGTTTTCAGGTGTGAGGGGTCAACCCTTTTCGCCTTTCCCTAACCCCTAGTGCCTAACCCCTGATGTCTGGATTCTACGATGGACACACCTCCTCACAAGCGCGGCAGGTTGAAAGTGTATTTGGGATATGCCGCCGGCGTCGGAAAAACCTACCAGATGTTGGCGGACGCTCACGAGCTGGTCAAGCGGGGCGTCGACGTCGTGATCGGTTATCTCGAACCGCATGGGCGCAAGGATACGATCGCGCAGGCCCAGGGGCTGGAGCTGATCCCGCGCTGCAACATGGAGTACCGGGGAGCGGTTTTCGAAGAGATGAATATGAAAGCCATCCTCGCACGCCATCCCGAGGTGTGCATAGTGGACGAACTGCCGCATAGCAACGTCCCGGGCTCAACCCATTTGAAACGCTGGGAAAATGTCTTGGAACTGCTGGACGCTGGAATCGATGTCATGACCACCATGAACATCCAGCACCTCGAGAGTCTAAATGATCAGGTCAAGGACATGACCGGCGTGCGGGTTCGTGAGACGCTTCCGGACTGGGTCATGAAACAGGCCGACGAAGTCGTCATGGTGGATCTTACGCCGCGTGCACTGCTCAACCGGCTGGAGCGCGGCGTGGTGTACCCGCCGGAGAAGGCCCAGCGCGCGTTGCAAAATTTCTTCAAAGAATCCACGCTCGTCGCCTTGCGAGAAATCGCCTTACGGCAGACCGCCTACGAAGTGGAGATTCGGCAGGTGACGTTACCCGAATCCACCACCGAAGTCACGGCCGAGCCGGCAGAAAAATCGCGCATGGGGAACAATGATTTTGGCGGTCTGACCGACCGGATTCTCGTCTATGTCACGGAGCATCCCTCCACGGCCATGCTCATCCGCCGTGGCAAGCGAGTGGCGGATTATCTTCAGGCCGACTGTTTTGCTGTATTCATCCTTGCCGAAATGGATTTCAATGCGTTGCCGGCAACCAAACGGGAAGCCGTGGAGCGCCACCTCAACTTCGCGCGAAACCTTCACATCGAAACCAGGGTCCTGCGAGGTCAGGATATCGCGACCACTTTGCTCGACTTCGCTCGGCTTCATAACATCACCCAGCTTTTCATGGTGCGCCCCCAGTATTCCCCCTGGGAGGGATTTATAGGACGAAACCTTATCCATCGCATTGTCCGCGACGCCCGCGATATGCAGGTGACCATCGTCGCCGAACGCCGACCCACGCGGCGGGAGTAGCAGGCATACCTGGAAGGGCGGGCAGCGCCGCGTGGCGGAGCGGCAAAAGAAAATCAAAAGGCAAAGGGCAAAAGGATAAAGGCGGACGTGCAAGAATCCTAGCTAAGAAAACAAGAAACTCGGCATGGCAAATCAGGGTAATCCCACTGGGCGCGGGATAACTGTGCGCTGTTCGAACTACAGGCAACTTCGTGGCTGGTGGAGACCCTTAAATGCAACCGTCAGCGCCAGCCCGCGAAGGTGTCGAGGAAAGGAACAAACAATCTAAGTTGGAGCAGTGATTCGGTAGACAAAACTGTCTCGGCCACCCCCGTCAAGCCTTGATCCCACACGAACTCCGCCTATTTTTTCAATGGCCCTCTGCGAGCGCAAATTCTGTGCGCCAATAAGAAAGATAACGCTATTCACGAATTTAAAGGCGTGCCGTAGCATGAGCTGTTTCATTTCCCCGTTGTAAACGCCGCCCCAGTGGGACCTGGCCAGAAACGTCCACCCGATTTCGATCTCGCTTTTTTCTTTGTCGTAGCCGTGGAATCGCGACGACCCGATGACTTGGCCATCTTTGGAATCAATGGCGATCAATGCTCCCCCGGATTCCAGGGCCTCGCGGAAAAACCCCTTGAAAACCTCTTCCCGGTAACGGTCTTTGACCGGATGTTGTTCCCAAATGAGCGGATCTGAAGCTACCGCGTAAAGGTCATAAAAATCCTCTGGTCGAAGCGGCCTGAGTTCGAGGAGCTCGCCTTTTATAACGGGCTGGAGATCAAATGACATTCTTGATTCTGGCCTCAAGCTTTGAATGTACAGTCTTGTGATCGCAGACGCTATAAAGGGTCCCCCTTTGGGGCTAGGGGAAAAAACCCAAGACCGGAATTGTGAACGTACGCGGGGCACGGAGTGCCGTGCCCCGCGTGGCGGAGCGGCGAATTAAGCAGCCCGCGCGTTTTTGGCGATGTTTGCGGCATTTCCAGGCACCGGCACTTCCGCCTTGATAGGCACCGGTCCCATGGCGTATTCGGTGGGGCCAAGGCGTTCATTGGAATCCATGATCTCGTCCCACTTCACTTCATTGCCCGTGTAGGCCGCGGTCCTTCCCATGATGGCGGCCAGCGTAGCGTGGGCCACGTGTTCCGCTTCGTTAATGGGC
>Ga0326728_10011752_pt1 | contig 19813 bp, 18 predicted proteins | sample MB3enrmetagenome_FD_207602 | JGI IMG/M metagenome (GOLD analysis project Ga0326728, IMG submission 207602) | Lab enriched peat soil microbial communities from McLean, Ithaca, NY, United States - MB31MN | ecosystem: Environmental > Terrestrial > Soil > Wetlands > Peat | place: USA: New York... | reverse complement strand
ACGAATCTCCTCTTGCAGGGCAGGAATTGCCATGACCGCATCGGGAATGGTCAGCGCTTTCATGCATAGATTATATGATCTCCCGATAAATATGTCCAATTATTAATGACGCTGCGTATAGAATTGGCATAAAGATTTGCACCCCTCAGGTCCGCGCCCTGAAGCTGGGCCATGTACAAGTTAGCGCCCTGAAGCCGGGCATCCCTCAAGTCGGCGCCTATAAGGATGACCTTTACAAGCTGTGCATGCCGCAAATTCCGGCCCTTAAGGGTAATCGGCTCGACCTGCTTCAACCATTCCTGCCATTGGCCCGAACGAATCTGGGCCAGCGTCTCCGGCTTCGGTGGTTTGACCAGCAAGACCTGTTCATTCAGGTTAAGCCGACGTTTATCCTGGAGAAACCCCTCTGAAAACAGAGTGGAGTAAGGGTAGGGGGACGGCCATGGTTGCAGGCGCACCACGAGTCCCTCGAGGCCTTCGCCGTCAACCAGGAGGGCCAGCGGCAGCAGCAGCCCGATAAAGAGTGCAAGTAGTAAAGCAAGGCTGCCGCGGGGCGCCTGGGGGTGCCAGAGAACCGCAAGCGGTATGAGCAGCAGAGGACCGAGAAGAAAAAGAAGCCGTGATACTTCTAATCCTCCAATTAAACCATAATAAACAACGGCTACTGAAAGAAGGGCTGCGGCGACGAGGCAGGCCAGATACAGTTTAAGAGGACGCGGAGTGGCCTGCCAACCGCGCAGCGGAATCACGGACAGGGCCGACACCAGCAGCAGAACAAGGCCGGCAAGGGGAGGTACTTCCCCAACTCCGAACAATAAAAGAACGAAACCGACAAACAGCAGGGCGAAGGCCAGCCAGACGCGGCGCCGTGGGACCAGCGCGGCGAGCAACTCGCCCCAATAGCCGCCCCAGTTATCGTCAGGGTCTAAAATGATGGGCCAGAGGATGGCGAGCACCGCAATATCGAGCCAGACCGACAGGCGCTGACACCACGTGACCGCCTCGCTCTGATAGGGCAGGAACTGAAGCTGTAAGGCGAGGAGGGTGAAGAACGGCAGCAGCACCAGGGTGATGGAGACCATCAGCCCCAAGAGCGGCCGCAGCAGGGGGCTCGGCCGGCCGACCAGGTAATAGGTAAAGGGGAAAATGTGCAGGCGCGGTCGCGCAGCCCGCCGGGGTCTTCCTCCGGCGGCGCCGCGGCCTCGAAGGCAAAGAGCTTCCGGGAGAAGAGCTGGAGCTGCAGGAGCAGATTTAAGTGCACCAGCACTACGCCATAGGGCGCCAAGACGTAAAAAGGGACAATCGGCAGCTCCACATTCAACACCGGGAGCTTGACCACTTCGCCCAGCAGCAGGTTGAGGTGGGAAGTGCTGAAGGCGATGACCATGACCTAGGCGCAGGTCGCCATGAAGGCGAGGTGCACCGTGGCCAGGCGCGCCGAGGCGCTGTTGGCCGCGGTAAGCAGCGCCTCGATATCAGCCTGCCCTGACCCGGCGGCAGTCTCCTGTTGGTCGGCTGCTTCTTCTGTCAAGGCCACGTCCTTTCCGATTCCGCCCGGCCCCTGGGCCAAAGGGGGCCGGCCGCGGCTACCCGGCGCCGCGGCAAGGCCGGCCGGGTCGAATCACCGGGGCCTTATTACCGCAAATTATGCGGCAGCCCTGGCCCTCGCCCCAAAAACCGGTTTTATGGAGTCCTATCCCCGGGTTTAACCCCGGAAAGCCTCCTCTTTGAGCGCGGAATTGTCGGGCGAGCACGATAATAGCATAAATTGAGACGGTTGCAATAATCTAAAACCGGGGAGCAAATATCCGGAGCAAAAGCCCTAGGCGAAATTGCGCCTTAAGTGGCGGGCTTCAGCCAAGACCCCCGGTCAGGGGCGAGTCGGTCCCCCTTCCTGACCAGGACTGGACTTCCGCTCTCGAAACCGGGTCAATCCTTTTCCAGGGTGTAAATCTCCGGCAAGGTGCGCATCTTTTCGCCGCAATCCAGGCCATAGCCCACCAGAAAGCCCTTTTCCACCACAAAACCCACATAATCCAGAGGCACCTCCACCTGGCGGCGCTCCCGTTTGTCCACCAGGGTGCAAATCTTCACCGACCGGGGGTGGTGCATGGTCAAATGCTGTTTTAAAAAGTGAAGGGTGTGGCCGAGATCCACGATATCTTCCACGATCAGGACATCACGGCCCTCCAGGTTCAACTCCACATCCTTGGTGATTTGCACTTCGCTGGCGGGGCTGGTGCTGTCGCCATAGCTGGCCAGGCGGACAAAATCGATTTCCACCGGAAAGCGGAGTTCCCGCACCAGATCGGCCAAAAAGATAAAGGCACCTTTCAGGACCCCCACCAGCACCGGGTCGCAATCCTGATAATCCCGGTTGAGGTCCCCGGCCAATTCCTTCACTCGCCGACTAATGTCCTCCCTGGAGATGAGGCAACGTTTCTGGGTAGCCATCCTGCTTCCCCTTATTTTCAACTAAAAATAGAAAAAGGGGCGGAGCTTGTCAAATCCTAAACATAAGAGGCAATCCTTGACGGCCCATTTGAAGAAATAATTATACTTTTCAGGCTGTTTTCCCAGGAAAGCGCAATCATCATATAATATTAAGGAAATAGAGGCCTTTAGCCTCGATTTCCCTGAAAATTAAGGGGGAATTGGGAGGAGAGTTTTAAGGGAGGGCGGGCCACAGGCCTTCCCCCTCCCTTCAAAGAACTTTCGCAACGTCTCAATTTCGCCCAGGCTGCCGCGACCCGGCCTTAGAATGACGCTTTCGGGCCATTGCTAAAAAGGTCGGCGCTCTCTGCGGCTTGAGCCATGAACTCTGGCGCCGCCTCTTCTTCCACCTCTTCCCGGTAGGTCGGCGCCACCTCTACCCGGTCCCTCCCCGCCGCTTTGGCCTGGTAGAGAGCCTTATCCGCCATCTGAATCAGGATCTTAACCGTGGAACCATGCTCCGGAAAGGCTGCCACTCCCAGGGATATGGTGGACCGGCGCAGGAGCTGCCCCTGGTGCATGATGTTGAGGTTTTTGAACTTTTCCCGCAGCTTCTCGGCCTTTTGGACTGCGCCCAGCCGCGTGGTTTCCGGCAGAATCATTAAAAATTCTTCGCCGCCGTAACGGCAGGCAATGTCAGTTTGGCGAATCGCGGCCTTCAGGAAGGAGCCCATCTCCCGCAGCAGGGTATCGCCGGCATCATGGCCGAATTCATCATTGAACTGCTTGAAATGGTCCACATCCAGCATAATGATCGCCAAGGGACGCTGGTGGCGGACGGCCCGATAAATTTCCCGTTCCAGGGCCTCCTCCAGATAACGGCGGTTATACAACCCGGTAAGGGCATCCCGGATTGACTGATAGCGCAGGCTTTCCCGCAACAGCAAGTTGGCCAGGGCCAGGGTCATATGTTCAGCCACGGTCACCGTCAACTGTCTTTTCGATTCATCGATGCAGCGGGTGACATCCTGGCAATGGATGCGTAGCACCCCCAGGGCGTCGCCCTGGGCCACCATCGGCAGACAAAGAAAGTCAACTCCTTTGGGGGCGTCGGGGTGGCGGCAGAGGCCGAAGTGGCGCGCGTTGGTGCCCAGGACTCGCCCGTTGCGCAAGGCCCAGCACTCCTCCTTGGGAAACACCTCACGTTCAGGATGAAAGCCTCCCCAGGTGAAGACGACTTTTAATAACTTGGTGTCCGGGTCGATGACCAGCAGGCCTCCGGCCTCCTCATGGAAGATGCGCTGCAGGAAGCTGCCGACCACGCCGTAGGCCTCCTCAGCGTTGTAACAGCTCTGGAGCAAATCGCCCATTTCGCTGAGCAGGGTTAATTCTTGATTGCGTTTCTCCAATATCTGCACCGTAGAGGTAAGTTCTTCCTTGGAATTGTGCAAAGCCTCCTCGGCCAGCCGGCAATCGGTTATATCGTAAAATACCCCGCTAATATAATCGACCTTAACGCGCTCATTTAAAAATATCTGGCTGCGCTCCTGAATCCAAATAATCCGGCCTTCTTTGGATTTGACCCGATACTCTCGGACATAAATGCCTTTGCCTTTCAAGGCTTGAATAAATGCCGCCTTGGCGGTCTCCTGGTCTTCGGGGCAGATCAGGTCTGTCCATTTAAGCTGGCGGGAATTGAACAGTTCTTTGTCATACCCCACCATTTCTTCCACTTTGTCATCAAATAAATCCACCGACCCATCCACATACCCCCGGAAGACCACGGCCGGGACTGTATTAGCCAATAGCCGGTATTTCTCTTCACTTAGCATGAGGAGCTTTTCCGAGCGCCGCTTGAGACCGAGAAATAGGGGGCCGATCAATGACAACCCCAAAAGCAGAAAACCCGAGGAAATTAAGGCAATAATTTCAGTGGAGAGGTCTGGAGTCAAGCCTTGGGTGATGCAGTGATAGAGCGTCGAGCCGCGCCGGAACGCCATCAGGGTGATACCCATGGCCACGAACGCCCAGGCCCCGATTTTATTAGTGATCCACACCAGCCGCACGGCCAGAATCGTGGCGGCGATTTGCACCAGGATCGACAGGATCAGGATAGCATAGGAAAGATTTTCCATTTTTATTTTCGGGTTCGTTTTGGGTTATAAGATGCTCTCCCCGGTAAAGGCCGCAATTAGTGTGCCGCCCACGATAACCTCTTGAATTAACTGCTTTTCAGCCTTTCTTCTGCTTTCAGAGGGCAACAGCCCTGGAACCAGTCCCCTATTCTTATCGGAAGAAACCTTCTAAGACCTGATTTTTTCAGGACAAAAAAGGGACTACTCGAATAAATAAGGATTTTTAGAAAATAAGCCGGGGAGCCGCAGACTTGAGCCGCTATTTTCCCGGCCGATAATTTTCTTGTTTTATAAGAATTTTCGCCGCGGGAATTACCGGCTCGATTTTATCTCGCCTTCGCCAAACCTCCTCTGGGCCATCGCTGCCGCCATCTTGATGGCGGCCTTGAGGCTGTCCGGCGCCGCCCGGCCGGTGCCGGCCAGATGGTAAGCCGTTCCGTGGTCTACGGAGGTGCGGATGATGGGTAGCCCCAGGGTGACGTTTACCCCATCCATGAAGTGTAGAAGTTTCAAGGGAATAAGCCCCTGGTCGTGGTACATGCAGACCACCGCGGCGAATTCCCCTTGCTGGTGGCGCCAGAACAAGGTATCCGCCGGGAAGGGACCCTCCAGCGGCAGGCCCGCAGCCTGGGCGGCTTTGATGGCGGGAATGATGATCTCCTCTTCTTCCCGACCGAACATGCCGCCCTCACCGGCGTGGGGGTTGAGGGCCGCCACTGCCAGGGACACTCCGGCCAGACCGAAGTCCTGGGACAAGGCCTGACAGACCAGCTTAAACAGGCGCAAAAGACCCTCGGTGCTCAGCCGCCGGGGCACCTCGGCCAGGGCACAGTGGATGGTGGCCAGAATCACCCGGAATTCGCCGCCGGCCAGCATCATGGCCACCTCCGGGGTGCTGGTCTTGTCCGCCAGCAGTTCAGTGTGGCCGGGATAGTGGTATCCCGACAGGTTCATGGAAAGCTTGCTGATGGGCCCGGTGACCAGCCCGGCTACCTGACGCTCCAGGGCCAGTTCAATGGCCTTAAGGATATACGAGATCGTGGCCCTGCCGTTGGTCCGGGTGGGCCGGCCATACTCCAGGTCCTTGGGCTTCAGCTCCGACAGCGGCATCAGATCTATGGTTCCCGGCTTATAGCGGCCCAGCTCGGGGCGCTCCGCCAGGTGAAGGTTCATGCCCGGGGAAAGCCCCAGCCTGGCCCGCTCCAGGGCCGGATAATCCCCCAGCACCAAAGGCCGGCAGACCTGGTAAATCTGAGCCTCCGCCAGGGCCTTAACGATGATCTCGGGGCCGACCCCCACCGGGTCTCCCATGGTCAGAGCTAATATGGGACGTGGTTTCTCAGAAATGATGGCCTCCAATCTTTTTTTGCGCCATAGGGCTGGGAATGGCGCAAATGCTCCTGAAAGTTGGCTTCATAGCGATCCGCCAGGGCCTTGTCCCGGATAACCAGGAGATTTTCCGCGTTATAATACTCGGCGCTCCGGGTGAAATTGAAAGATCCGGTGATAACTGTTTCCCCATCGATTACCATAATCTTATTATGAGCAATTTGGTGGGCCGCATCAATCCAGGTGGGCACTCCGGCCGCCAGCAAGAACGGCAGAGCCGAAAACTTATCCGTGAGCTGGCTCTGGTCCAGGATGACTTTTACCAGGACACCCCGGCGGTGAGCGGCGCTTATGGCATTGAGAATGGGGGAGGAGGTAAGAGTATAGGCCTGGACGTGAAGGGAAATCCTGGCCCCATCCACTGCCCTGACGATGGCCTCGGTGGCCCCCCCCCTGGGGGGAGAAATAGACCGCCCACTGCTGAGCCCCGGCCGACGCCGGCAGCGACCACGCCGCCAGGCAGCCTAGCAAGGCCAAGGCCAACCTGACGTTTCGGTTCCTTTCTCTGCCGCGCCAAATCAGCACTGCCCAGTTATCCCTTCCTTAAAACCAGGATTGAAACGCTTTATTTACCGGCGGGCTCCACTAACGGGGCCACCTGAATCTGGACCTGGTCGCCCTGCAGGGAAACCTTCAAATAATGATAAAAATCATGCTGGGGATCGGTGCCGACTAACGGCGCCCCGGCCCCGCCGGTGATGGTATAGGGCAGCCCCTTCCAGTCCCCCGCATAGTAACTATGAATATGACCGGCAAAGACATGGGTGACCTTATATTTTTTAAACAGGGCTGATAGTTTCGCGGCCTCCTCGGGTTTCAGGCTGTGGGGCTTGCCGCCATCCCTCGGTTCGTACAAGGGAATGTGGCAAAACACCAGGCGGGTCTTGTAATTCTGGGATTTCTGCAATTCCGCCTCCAGCCAGCAAAGCTGCGCCTGGCTCATGCCCTCCTCTTCCGCCGCGTCATTAATGGCGATGAAATAATTCTGGCCGATTTGAAAGGCATAATAATCCGGGCCAAATATCGGATGAAAAAGGTTCAGGTCCCGGTCACCGATGAGTTCGTGATTGCCGACCACCGCCAGCAGCGGTTTGTGCAGGTTTTGGCGGACCACCGTAAAGAAGGTCTGATACTGTTCCAGCTCGGCTTCTCCCACCATGTCGCCCAGATGGATGACAAAAGCGAGCTCTGAATCTCGGTCCACCTTTTTCAGCAGCCCGCCAAAGACCGGGGGATTACCCCGGCTATCCCCCATAACGGCAAAAGTTACCGGTTCTGCCGCGGCGCTCTGGACCTTCGCCAGGTTCTCCTGGTTCCACCGCGATGCCGGCAATGGGGCGATATCGCCGGCAAAGCCCACCCCCGCCCAGGCTGCCAGGCAGAAAACCGAGAAAATCAGGACTATCTTGGGAATGACTCGACGGTGATACTGGAACATTTACCTGTCCTCCTGAGAGTCCTTGCCACCTCCCGGCTTCCAGAGGGGCTCAGGATAATCATCACTCCCCCAACTTTTTCCATGTAATTATCGGGATAGGTGTGCAAAAATATAAAATAACCAAAATATGCCGCCAAATGAGGTCAATATCAATGACGGAAGCGGGCCCAGGAAAATTGTCCGCGGTAACGCTGGGGTTCATCGGCGCCGGCAATATGGGCCGGGCCATTATCCGCGGGTTGTTGGCCGCCGGTAGGGTGGCCGCAGAAAATGTGGTCTTTTATGACCCGGACCCACGCCGGCAGGCCGAATTGCAAAATTTGGGCGTGAGAGCCGCCCCGGACCACGCCGGGGTCATGCCCTCCCAGGTGGTTATCTTGGCCGTCAAACCCCAAATTATCCCTCCCGTCCTGGACTCCATCCGGGAATACGCCCGGCCCGGACAGCTTATTATCTCCATCGCCGCCGGGGTGACCCTGAAAACCCTGGAGACCGCCCTGCCCCAGTGCCGGGCGATCCGGGTCATGCCCAATACCCCCACCCTGGTGGGCGCCGGCATGGCGGCCCTGGCCCTGGGCAGCCGCGCCACCCAAAAGGACGCTGACCTGGCCCTGGAAATCTTCACAGCCGTGGGCCGGGCCGTGGTGGTGGAAGAGCGCCTGCTGGACGCCGTCACCGGCCTGAGCGGCAGCGGTCCGGCTTACGTCGCCGTCTTCCTCGAGGCCCTCACCGACGGCGGCGTCAAGATGGGCCTGCCCCGCTCTCTGGCCCTGCTGCTCGCCACCCAGACCGTCATCGGCGCCGCCCGCCTCTGCCTGGAAGGGGAAATCCCCCCCGGCCACCTCAAAGACCTGGTCACTTCCCCCGGCGGCACCACCATCGCCGGCCTCCACGTCCTGGAAGAAGGCCGCTTCCGGGGCCTGATCATGAGCGCCATCGAAGCCGCCACCCTCCGGGCCCGGGAGTTGGGGAGGGAGTGAGGAGTTGAGGGGAGGGCCGGGCGAACGAGTTCCCCCGCCCTCCCCTGGCCCCTTCCCCCAAGAACCTATCTCCACGTCTCTATCAATCTTAAATGGATATCCGCCGCCGGGGCGCTATGGGTCAGGGCGCCCATGGAGATGAAGTTGACCCCGGTGGCGGCTACCTTGGCGAGGCGCTCGGCCCGCATGGAGCCGGAGGCCTCCAGCCAGGCCCGGCCGGCGGTGATTTTCACCGCTTCCGCCAGGGCGGCCTCATCCATATTGTCCAGCATAATGACGTCCGCGCCCGCGGCCAGGGCCTCTTCTAGGCCGGCCAGGTCGGGGACTTCCACTTCTATCTTCAGGAGTTGATGGGCCTGGGCCCGGGCCGCATTTACCGCCTGGGTGATGGAACCCGCCGCGGCGATATGGTTGTTCTTGATGAGCACCCCGTCAAAAAGCCCGGCCCGATGGTTGCGGGCCCCGCCCAGGCGCACGGCATATTTCTCCAGGGCCCGCCAGCCGGGGGTGGTCTTGCGGGTGTCCACCAGGACCGCCTGGCTGCCGGCGATCAGCCTTACCATCTGCCGGGTAAAAGTGGCGATGCCGCAGAGGCGCTGGAGGAAGTTAAGGGCGAGGCGCTCGCCGGTGAGGATGGCGGGCACCGGGCCGCGCAGGCGGGCCAGCACCGTGCCGGGCGTTGCCTCGGCGCCTTCCTCCCCCTGGGGCTCAAAAATTAGGCTGGCGTCCACTTTTTGAAAAACCCGCCCCGCCGCCGGCAGGCCGGCCATCACCAGGTCCTGCTTGGCCCGGATATGAGCCTCGCCCATCAGGTCCGGGGGGATCAGGGCCTGGGTGGTGACGTCGCCGCCCCCGATATCCTCGTCCAGGGCCAACTCGATGAGGCGGTCGAGATGGGGCGAATAGGGAAAAACCGCCATCAGTCGAAGTCCTCGGTCCACATGATGGTGCAGGGACCCTCGATAAATCCTGGGTCCCGGGATTCCTGGGAGCGCAGGCAATCGGCGTCGCATTCCTGCCGGGCCGCGTCCCAATAGGGGCAGCGGTCATAGATACAATAGCCGATGTCCGGCAGGGGGCAGAGAATTTTGTCTGTAATGTTCATAAGTTACCCTTTAACAAAAATTAACAAAAAAGTGCCAAGGAAAAATATTATCTAACTATTTTATTTTAATGGAATATTGGCGTTCAGCCTTTCTGCTCGAGCCGACTTTTTGGCTGCCTTTTACCAACTTTTTGGAGGAATCTCGGCCATCCTGTGCCGCTTCGTAAAAAAGAACCGCAAATTGTCTCGGGCCAACCCCGGTAAGGGTCCGCCTATCTGCCGCCTGGCGCCCCTCATGCTCTGCTTCCGTCTGGCTTTGTGCCGCCTTGTGCCGCATAGGGACCGCTTAATTATAAGGGAAATGAACCTAAAGTCATAGCGATAACCAGTACTTAGCCCCTAAGCCTGGATTTGTACCGCAAAATATTTTTTTACGGGCGTTCCTTTGCCGGCCCCGGCGACCCGACCAGAGAATTTTGCCGAAAAGAATTCCTTTAATGTTCCTGAGGATAATTTAACCCCAGGCCCGGACAATTGCCAGCACAGGAAAGACATTTGACCAAAATTCTGGAGTCCGGAGAAAATATTCGGATTATCGAGACCAATGGCGTTGAGATTGGGACTATTGGTGGGTTGGCCCAGCTTATTTTTTGTCCAGGCGAGACGCCGGTATTACCAGATGACTTTAGGGAAGCCGGGGCCGCAGGTCCCGGCTTCCCTATTTATACGGGTTGGGAGGGGGGTGTGGGGGGAGGGCAGGGATGAAATCCCTGGCCCTCCCCCCACGAACCTCACCTCATCAATTCCTCAATCCGCTCCCGGTGGTGTTTGAGTTTGGCGAGTTTTTCGGTCCAGGTCTGGACTTTTTCCTTTTCATTGGCCACCACTGCCGCCGGGGCCTTGCTCAGGAAGTCTTCGTTGGTCAGTTTGCGTTGAGCCGCTTCCAGGTCTTTCCTCAGTTTATCGATTTCCTTGGTAAGGCGGCGCGCTTCTTCGGAAAAGTCAATGATGCCGGCCAGGGGCAGGTAGATTTCCACCCCCGCCACCACCGCCTTGGCGGCGGCGGCGGGCGGGCCGGTGGGGGCGTTGAAGTTAAGGCCCCGAAGCTTGGCCAGCAGGGTGAAGGATTGCTCGTGGCGGCGCAGGGTCTCGAGGGCCTGGGGCTCGCCGCTCTGCAGGAAAACCTCCACCTGGGTGGCCGGGGGCACGTTCATTTCGCCCCGGAGATTCCGGATGGCGGTGATGGTATCCATCACCAGGCGCATCTCGGCCTCGGCCTCCGGATTGATTAAGGCGTCGTCGGCTTCGGGGTATGGCGCCACCATGACCGAACCCTGGACCCCGGGCAGTTTCTGCCAGATCTCTTCGGTGATGAAGGGCATGAAGGGGTGCAGCAGCCGCAGGATGGCGCTCATGGTGCCCAGCAGGACGCCCTGGCAGTGGCGGCGGACCGCGGGGTTTTGTTTATCGTAAAGCTGGGGCTTGATGAGTTCCAGGTACCAGTCGCAGAACTCGTGCCAGATGAACTGGTAGAGGGCGTGGGCCGCCAGGTCGAACTCATAGGCGTTCAGGCGGGCCGCCACCTCCCGGCAGACCTGTTGCAGGCGGCTGGTGATCCAGGCCTCGACCACCGTCAGGGGCCGCGCCTCCGGGGAGTCGGCGGCAAAGTCCTCCAGGTTCATCAGGGTGAAGCGGGCGGCGTTCCAGACCTTGTTGGCGAAATTGCGGTAGCCGGCCAGGCGCTCCTCCGAGAGGCGAACGTCCCGGCCCATGGCGGCGAAGGCCGCCAGGGAAAAGCGGAAGGCGTCGGTGCCGTATTCGGTCATCAGGTCCAGGGGGTCAATGACGTTTCCCTTGGATTTGCTCATCTTCTGGCCTTCCGGATCCCGCACCAGGGCGTGGATATAAACCTCCCGGAAGGGCACCTGGCCCATAAAGTGAATCCCCATCATCATCATGCGGGCCACCCAGAAAAAGAGGATGTCAAAGGCGGTGACCAGGACGCTGGTGGGGTAAAAGATTTGCAGCTCCGGGGTCTGGTCGGGCCAGCCTAAGGTGGAAAAAGGCCACAGGGCCGAAGAGAACCAGGTGTCCAGGACGTCGGTCTCCTGGATTAAGTCGGCGCCGGCGCATTTGGGGCAGCGGGTCGGGTCTTCCCGGCTGACTATGACTTCGCCGCAATCCTGGCAGGTCCAGGCCGGGATGCGGTGGCCCCACCAGATCTGCCGGGAGATGCACCAATCCCGGATATTGGTCATCCAGTCGAAGTAGCTCTTGTCCCAGTTGGCCGGGATGAGTCGGGTGTGGCCCTCCTGCACCGCGGCCAGGGCCGCCTCGGCCAGGGGCCTGACCGCCACGAACCACTGCTGGGAGACCAGGGGCTCGACGATGGCCTTGCAGCGGTAGCAATGGCCCACCGGCACCACATAGGGCTCAATTTTCTCCAGCAAGCCGAGCTTTTTCAGATCCTTGACGATCTTTTCCCGGCAGACGAAGCGGTCCTGGCCCGCGTACTTGGGCCCGGCCTCTTTGCTCATGTGGCCGGCTTCGTCAATGACCTGGACCGCGGGCAGATGATGGCGCCGGGCCACTTCGAAGTCATTGAAGTCGTGGGCCGGGGTGATCTTCAGGGCGCCGGTGCCGAATTCCATGGAGACGTAAGAATCGGTAATCACCGGAATCTCCCGGCCCAGCACCGGCAGGCGCAGGGTAGCGCCGTGAAAGCCCCGGTAACGCTTATCTTCGGGGTTGACCGCCACCGCAGTGTCGCCCAGCAGGGTTTCGGGCCGGGTGGTGGCCACCGTGAGGTGGCCGGCCCCGTCCACCCGAGGATAACGGATATAATAGAGGTGGCCGTCGTGGGGGTCGTGCTCCACTTCCAGGTCGGCCAGGGCGGTGCGGCAGCGGGGGCACCAGTTGATGATGTAATCCCCCTGATAAATCAAGCCATCTTCGTAGAGCCGGACAAAAACCTCCCGCACCGCCCGGGAGAGACCTTCGTCGAGGGTGAAGCGCTCCCGGCTCCAGTCGCAGGAGGCGCCCAGGTGCTTCAACTGCTGGATAATCTGGCCGCCGGATCGGGCCTTCCACTGCCAGACCCGCTGGATGAAGGCTTCCCGGCCCAGGGCGTGGCGGTCGGTGCCCTCTTCAGTCAGGGCGCGCTCCACCACAATCTGGGTGGCGATGCCGGCGTGGTCGGTGCCCGGCATCCACAGGACGTCGAAGCCCTGCATACGCCTGGCGCGGCACAGGATGTCCTGGAGGGTGTTGTTCAGGGCGTGCCCCATGTGCAGGACGCCGGTGACGTTGGGCGGCGGGATGACGATGCAATAGGGGGGGCGGCGGCCGTCGGCCTTAGCCCGGAACAGGCCCAGCTCTTCCCAATATTTGTACCACTTCTCTTCAATTTGCGAGGGATCGTAGACCTTGTCCAGAATTTCAGCCATGGTGGTTCCTGGGGGAAGATATTTAGGGGAGGGGGCCAAGGGCTTGCAAAGGCGAGACGCCTCTGCCCCTGGCCCTTACCCCCTCCCCCAAGCCCCCTCCCGCAATTCCCAGAAGTTGCTAGATTAAAAGGCTGGGGCAATTAAAAATATAACTGCTTAATATCATTAAAAACTATCACGATAAGCCCGGCATGTCAAGACAATAGCAGCACCAGGGGCCGGGAAGGCTCCCAATTATGCTTGAAATTAACCAGCAGATTTGATATGACCAACTGGTCATGTTGGGGCAAGAAGAAGTAGCTCTGGCCACCTTCCGGCAACTACCGCCGGATAAGCAGGACCGCGTCCTGGACGCCGCCCTGACGGAGTTTGCCGACCAGGGCTATCAGGCGGCCTCCCTGAACCGCCTGGTGGCCCAGGCCGGCATCGCCAAGGGCTCGCTCTATCAATATTTTCCCAATAAAGAAGGCATCTTCCGGTACATCTTCCAGTTTGCCCTGCAGCAGGTGCGGCGCACCCTGACCACGGTGAAGGAAGAGACCCTGGAGGAAGGCTTCTTCCTGCGCCTGGAGAAATCCCTGCTGGCCGGGGTGCGCTTCCTGCGGGAGCATCCCCGCATCTTCAACCTTTATTTGAAGATCCAGTTCGATAAAAACGTGCCCTTCCGGGAGGAACTCCTGGCCACGGTGCGCCGCCACGCCGCGGAATATTTCGGCTCCCTGGTGCGCCGGGCCAAACTTAGGGCGGAGCTGCGGCCCGGGGTGTCCCAGCCCGCGGTGCTGTTCCTGCTGGACGCCCTGTTCGACCGGTTTCTCCAGGCGGCGGCGGTGCCGGCCCTGGACGTCACCTTGGGCCTGCATCAGGCGCCGGAGGAGGTGGTCCGGCAGAGCATCCGGGAATTGATGCAGCTCCTGCGGGATGGTCTGGCGGCGTGAGGAGTAGTCAGTAGCCAGTAGTCAGTAGCCAGTAGTTAGGAGTTAATATTCAGAGCTCCGTTCCTTACTCATCACTAAAATGTATTTCACTGACTACTAACCCCTGGCTACTGGCTACTAATTCGATGACCGGCCGGTCATAAAGGAGATGGGATAATGACGCGGCCCCTGTGGCAGGACCCTGGACTGAGCGGCATCTACGACAAGCTGGCCACCGGGGCCCGTCTGAGCCGGGAAGATGGCGTGGCCCTGTTTCAGAGCGCCGATCTGCTGGGAGTCGGGGCCTTGGCCCACCTGGTGCGGCAGTACCGCCATGGAAATAAAGCCTTTTATATCTATAACCAACATATCAACTACTCCAATATCTGCATCAACGGCTGCAAGTTCTGCGCTTTCAGCCGCAAGGCCGGCGAACCCGGGGCCTATGAGATGTCCCTGGAGGAGATCTTCCGCAAGGTGGAGGAGCGGGCCCACGAGCCCATCACCGAGATCCACATTGTTGGCGGCTGCCACCCGGACCTGCCCTTCTCTTTTTATCTCGAGATGCTCCGGGGGATTAAAAAGCGGCGGCCCGAAGTGCACCTCCAGGCCTTCACTGCCGTGGAAATCGCCCACTTGGCCGATCAGGCCGGCCTGAGCGTGGCCGACACCCTGCTGGCCCTGAAGGAGGCCGGCCTGGGGTCGCTGCCCGGCGGCGGCGCCGAGGTCTTCAGCCCCCGCATCCGGCAGCAGCTCTGCCCCGCAAAACTTTCGCCCGAGGGCTGGCTGGGGGTGGCCCAAACCGCCCACCGTCTGGGGATGAACACCAACGCCACCATGCTTTACGGCCACCTCGAGACCGTGGAGGAGCGGGTGGAGCATCTGGTCCGGCTGCGGGACGCCCAGGAGGAGAGCGGCGGATTTCTGGCCTTCATCCCTCTGGCCTTTCATCCCCTGAATACCGGCCTGAGCGACCTTTCCGGCCCCAGCGCCCTCGACGACTTGAAGACCCTGGCGGTCTCTCGGCTAATGCTGGACAATATTCCCCATATCAAGGCCTTCTGGGTGATGCTGGGACCCAAGCTGGCCCAGATTTCCCTGAGGTTCGGGGTGGACGACGTGGACGGCACCGTGATGGAGGAGCGCATCACCCACATGGCCGGGGCCCAGACCCCCCAGGGCCTGACCCGCAAGCAGCTCCGGGGTCTGATCCGGGAGGCCGGCTGCGAGCCGGTGGAGCGGGATACTTTGTATTCAGTAGTCAATTGCCAGGAGCCATGGGCCAGGGTTCAGGGGCCAGGGGCCAGGGAATTAGATTAGTATGGCGATGAATAAATAGAGAAGCGGGGGAAAATTTTGGCCAACCTGAAGGTCGGGTGTTTTAAGTCCCCCTTTCGTGAAGGAGGATTTCTGGCGATTATTGGGCGGTTATATAATCCCGCCTGCCCCGCCGTTAGAAAAGGGGGGTAAGAACAGCCAGATTTACCTGTACCTTAATCATGATGAATCAAACCCTAATTTCTGAAATTGCCCCTTGGTCCCTGGCCCCTGACCCCCTGCTTTCCGGCAAGCGGCTGGAGAGAGATGAAGCTAATAGGCTTTGGGACCTGGACCTGCTTACCCTGGGGGCTGCGGCCGACCGGGTGCGCCGGCGGCTCCATCCCGCCCCCCGGGTCACTTATGTCATTGACCGGAATATCAATTACACCAACATCTGTGTCTCCGGCTGTCGCTTCTGTGCCTTTTACCGGCCGCCGGGGTCGCCGGAGGGCTACGTCCTGGGCTGGGACGAGCTGGCCGCCAAACTCCAGGAACTTAAGGACCACGGCGGCAGCGGGGTGCTCCTCCAGGGGGGCCTCCATCCGGAACTGGGGCCGGATTATTATGAGAGGCTCATCGGTGCCATCCGTGACTCTGGCCTGACGGTGCACGGTTTTTCGCCGCCGGAGGTGGTCCATTGGGCGGCGCAGTGGCGCCTGAGCCTCCGGGAGGTTATCCAGTGGCTGATTGCCGCCGGGCTGAGCTCCATTCCCGGCGGCGGCGCCGAAATCCTGGTGGACCGGGTGCGGAGCCGGATTTCCCCTCATAAATGTAACAGCGCCCAGTGGCTGGAGGTCATGGCCACCGCCCATAAGCTGGGGCTGAAGACCAGCGCCACCATGATGTTCGGGCATCTGGAGAGCCGGGCGGAACGGATCGAGCATTTGCTGAAGCTTAGGGACTTGCAGGAGGAAACCGGCGGCTTTACCGCCTTCATCCCCTGGACCTTCCAGCCCGGCGGCACCCGCCTGGGGGGCGAGAGCCTGGGGGCGGTGGAATATCTGCGCACCCTGGCCATCTCCCGGCTGGTGCTGGACAACGTCCCCCATTTGCAAGTATCATGGGTGACCCAGGGCGGCAAGGTGGCCCAGATCGCCCTGAAGTTCGGGGCCGACGACTTCGGCTCCACTATGCTGGAGGAAAACGTGGTGGCCGCCACCGGCGTGGGTTTCCGCCTGCAGAGGCCCGAGATCGAAAGCCTTATCCGCCAGGCGGGCTACGAACCGCTCCTTAGGGATCATCGGTATGAAGCAGTGGCCTGATCCCTGCCTTTACTAGGTGGGAAGATTCAAAGACCATGAAACCCGAAATCGCCGTCATCGCCCGGGTGGGGGCGCATCAGGCCTTCGCGGCTGCCGGCCTGAAGCCGGAGAAGACCGAAGTCCTGGCTACCCCTTACGGCGACAGCCGGCCGGTGCATTGCTTCCGGCACGAGGGCCTGAAGTTCGCGGTCCTCTCCCGCCACGGCGAGGCGGGCTATGATATTTCGGCGCCTTTTCTCAACCCCCGGGCCAACCTCTACGCCCTGAAAAGCCTGGGGGTGACGAAGATCCTGGCCTGGGTGGCTCCGGGGTCCCTGCGGCCGGAGCTGGCGCCCGGCGACCTGGTGGTGCCCCGGGATGTGCTGGATGAGGGCAAGGGCGGACCCCATACCTTCTTTACCGGGGTGGGCTGGGGCTTTATTCGGCATAATCCCCTGTTCTGCCCCGAACTCCGGCGAGCCCTGCTGAAGGCGCTGGTCGACGTGCCTTTCCTCGTCCACCACCGCGGGGTCTATGTGGCCACCACCGGGCCCCGGTTGGAGACGGCCGCGGAGATTCGCAAGTTTCGCCTCCTGGGGGGCGACCTGGTGGGCCAGACCCTGGTGCCGGAGGTCTTTCTGGCCCGGGAGCTGGAACTCTGCTACGCGGCGCTCACCTATGTGGTGAACTACGCCGAGGGGCTCTTCGACCGGCCCTACCGGCCCGGAGTGTTGTTTGAAGGCTTGGCCGCCCCGGAGGAAGTCGAAAAAGTTAAAGCGGTGGAGGCGGCCTTTCCGGAGTTGATCCTGAGGATCTTGCCGGCCCTGGCGGCCATGCCGCGGCATTGTCCCTGCCCCCGGCTGCTGGAGCGTTACCGGCTCCGGGGCGATATCGGCCCGGATTGGCGCAGTTGGGTGAAATGAAGGAATGTTGGGGCGAATCTTGGATTCGCTTCCCCGTTGGGCGAACCCGAGGTTCGCCCCGGCCTGGTGGACCTGGAGGCCCTTGAATAGATGATCGCGCATGTCAGCAAATGGGTCTTGCCGGTGAGCCAGCCCCCCATCCAGGAGGGGGCCGTGGTGGTGCAGGGTGGCCAAATCCAGGCGGTGGGGCCGGCCCGGGAAGTCTTGTCTGACTTCAAAGGCCTCATCTGCCACCACGGTTCCGGGGCCATTCTGCCGGGACTGGTCAACTGCCACACCCACCTGGAGTTCTCCGCCCTGGCCGGCTGCATCCCGCCGCAGGAGCGCTGGGAGGCCTGGCTGGCGGCGGCCCTGGCCCATCGGGAGGCCCTGGACCCCATGGCAGTGGAAATCGGCATTGTTCAGGGGATCGAAGCCCTGCGCCGCAGCGGCACCGCCCTGGTGGGCGAAGTGAGCAACACCGGGGCCTCCCTGCCGCACCTGGAAAATAGCCCGCTGGCCTACCATCTGTTCTATGAATGTTTGGGCTTCCACCTTAAGGAGCGGCTGGAGCTGGGGGAGTCCTTCGAGTTTTTCGCCGATGCCGCGGTGGCCGGCAACCCCTGCGTTTCCGCGGCGGCCCATGCCCCTTATTCGGTGTCGGCCGCCCTGTTCCAGGCCGTCAGCCGCTGGAACGGCGAGGCCCGCCCCCAAACCGTGCATCTGGGGGAGTCCCGGGCGGAGTTGGACTTCCTGGCGGCCGGCCACGGCTTTTTCCAGGACCTGCTCAAGAGCCGGGGCCGTTGGCGGGAGGATTTTCGCGCCCCCGCCTCCAGCCCCACCTCTTACTTGCACGCCCTGGATTTTCTGGGACCCCGCACCCTGGCAGTCCACGGCGTCTGGCTGGATGAGCCGGATTGCCAGCTTTTGGCCCGAAGCGGGACCTGGCTGGTCCTCTGCCCCCGGGCCAACCGCTACACCGGGGCCGGGGTGCCCCCGGTGGACCGGCTCCTGGAGACCGGAGTCAACCTGGCCCTGGGCACCGACTCCCTGGCGGGCAACTGGGACCTGAACCTGTTTGGGGAGATGCGTTGGCTGCACCGCAATTTCCCCGCCTATCCCGGCGACCTGTGGCTGCGCCTGGGGACCCTGAACGGCGCCCGGGCTTTGGGCCGGGACCGGGACCTGGGCAGTCTGGGACCGGGGAAGAAGGCGGCCCTGGGGTTTGTGCCCTTGCCGGAAGCTCCTGGCGATATTTGGCGGAAACTCTTTGAGGCCGGGACCGCGGGAAAATTTCGCTGGCTTTAAAAACCAGCGGGAAAAGAAAAACGAGAACCCAAAATGACTACTAAGGTTCATATTGGCCGCATCTCATACCTGAATGTCCTGCCCATCTACCATGCTCTGGAATCCCGGTTCGGGGAGGATGGCTTCCACCTGGTGCGGGGCACCCCGGCGGAACTCAATGCCGCCATGCGCCGGGGGAGAGTGGACCTGGGCTCCATTTCCGCCCTGGAATATGGGGGTAATTACCGGGAATACCTGCTGTTGCCCGACCTCTCCATCAGCTCCCGCGGGCCGGTGGGCAGCGTCCTGCTCTTCAGCCGCCTGCCGTTTGGCGAGCTGGGGGGCCGCCGGGTGCGGGTGAGCGCCGCCTCGGCCAGCGGCGCCGCCCTGCTGAAGGTGCTCCTGGCCCGGCTTTTCCAGGTGCAGCCCTGCTATGAAGCCGCTCCTCTGGCCAAAGGACCCATGTCCGGGGCCGAGGCGATTATGGCCATCGGCGACGAGGCCTTGTGCCTGAAGCAGGCCCAGGCCCTGCCCTTCGAATTGGACCTGGGGGAAGCCTGGCAGGAGCTCACCGGCCTGCCCTTTGTCTTCGGGGTCTGGGCGGTGCGGCGGGCCTTTGCCGCGGCCCAGCCCGAGGCCACCGCCTCTTGGCACCGGCTGCTGCTGCGCTCCAAAGCCTGGGGGCTGGCCTCCCTACCGGAATTGAGCCGGCTGGCGGCGGGGCCCTTCGGGATGACCCCGGAGCAGGTGGCGGCTTATTTCCGGCAACTGGATTATGCCCTGGAGCCGGAACACGAACAGGGCTTGCGCACTTTTTTCCGATACCTGTATGAACAGGGAGAATTGGCGGAAGAGCCGAGACTGGAATATTTTCGGGAATAGCTGTCAGCTATCAGCGGTCAGCTTTCAGCTAAATAATGTAGCGCCGGCGCCCTCGCCGCTGCGCAGAAACCGCCGGGGCGGCGGTTCTACAAACTTATTTTAATTCCCCCTCACCCTGACCCTCTCCCCCATTGTGGGAGAAGGGATAAAATAAGGATAATCATAATGCTTCCTTTACAACCGCTGGCAGATGAGGGGATAAAATAAGGATACTTATAATGCTCCCTTTACAAGCGCAGGGAGACGAGGTGATAAAATAAAGATACTTATAATCCTCCCTCTCCCCCCTGTATAGACCGGGGACATGGGTAACAGGTGTTCGGGGACATGGGTAACAGTTGATAAAATGGCAGATCGTTTATAAGGAGAACGATCATGCCGTGGCAACAGGTTACCCCCAT
>Ga0326728_10011751_pt1 | contig 19814 bp, 23 predicted proteins | sample MB3enrmetagenome_FD_207602 | JGI IMG/M metagenome (GOLD analysis project Ga0326728, IMG submission 207602) | Lab enriched peat soil microbial communities from McLean, Ithaca, NY, United States - MB31MN | ecosystem: Environmental > Terrestrial > Soil > Wetlands > Peat | place: USA: New York... | reverse complement strand
GCCAGCGCGTACCCGACGTTTGAATACCGCACGACAGTTCCCGGACGCTCGATCCCGTGTCCTCGCGAGGCAGCTGCCGAGCCAAGCGCGAAGTACGACGTGAGCCACTCCGACAGTGGGACGGAGTGATCGCCGACGCTGTAGGAAGTGTCCGTCCACGACTGTTCGTCGAGGAGCGAGGCGCGGTGTTGAAGCAGCATACGCAGCGTGATGCGCTCCTCGGGATGGGTCGGGTTGCGGACGGCATGTGGCAGAATCGACGAGACGTCTGCGTCGAGGGATAGCATTCGGCGCTCGGCGAGGGACGCAATGACCGAGGCCACGATGGGCTTGGATACCGACGCAACGAGAAACGGCGTCGATACCACCGCTGCGACCGCAGGGTCTCTGCTCGCGAGGCCATAGGCGCGGCACAACGTCGGGCTCCGCACGTCCACGCAGGCGAGGACCAGACCAGGGATATTGGCCTCGCCAAGGGCCCTCGACGCGAGCGCGTCGAGCCTGTCGAGAGAACGCTCCAAGACGCCGACGTACACGAGCACGCCAATCTACGCTACTCGTCCCTTCCACCGCGTGAGGACCCCCGTCTTCGCTTGTGTTGCCGACAACGACTGCTCATGAATTCCACCTCCAACAGCATGCGGAGTCTCCGGTCGTGACCAGCCACCTTTCCATTGAGGCACTGATCGACAAACTGGGCGGGACGGACATCGTCTGGTCGTTCGGCCTCCTCCTGCTGGCGTACGCCGTCGGTTGGCTGGCCGCATGGCTCGTAGCGCGGAGCATCGGCCGCATCGTCCACCGGGCCAAGGCGCCCGTCGACGACCAGACCCTCTCCCGGGTGTCTCGTCCGCTGCGAATCCTGGGTCCGCTGCTGGCGGTCGATCTCGCGGTTCCGCTTCTCCCTCTGCCCGACGGGCTCCTTGCGACCCTGCGTCAGATGGCGCTCGTGGCTGTCGTGGTGGTTTCGGGATGGCTCGCGCTTGTCGTCATTCAGGAGGTCGAGAACGAGCTCAGCCGGCGATACGACCCGCGGGCGGCCACCGACCCGAGTCTCCGCGCGCGGTTCACGCAAATCCAAGCATTCGGGAACATATCCGCGTTCCTCGTCATTGTCGTCACTCTGGCGTTCGCCCTGATGAGCGTCGACGCATTCCGCCAGATCGGGGCCGGGCTGCTCGCCTCCGCAGGCATCGCTGGCGTCGTTCTCGGCATCGCCGCCCAAAAGTCCATCGGAACGATCCTGGCGGGAATCCAGCTCGCCGTCACCCAGCCGATTCGCGTCGATGACGAGGTGGTCATCGAGGGCGAGACGGGACGAATCGAGGAAATCACCCTCACCTACGTGGTGGTCCGGATATGGGATTTGCGGCGCCTCATCGTTCCCATCGCAGAGTTCATCGACAAGCCATTTCAGAACTGGTCGCGTTCCTCGACGGCGCTCCTCGGTACGGTCGAACTCCATGTCGACTACTCGGTCCCCGTCGACGAGATCAGGGCGGAATTCAAGCGCGTTCTCGAGACGTCGACCACGTGGGACCGAGTGACGTCGCGGGTGCAGGTAACCGACTCCACGGACCGGACGATGCTGGTTCGTCTTCTCGTGAGCGCGAAGGACTCCGGTTCGCTCTTCGAATTGCGTTGTGACGTACGGGAGAAGCTCATTGCCTACGTGCAGCGCGCGCACCCGGGTGCACTGCCGCGCACGCGAGCGGACGTGCACGGCATGTAGGAGGTTGGTGCAATTCACAGGGGAGGCAGGGCAACCCCAGGCAGATGCCTAGCGCGATCCATGCGAAGCTCTAGAGCATGCGAACCGGTCTTCGATGCCTCACCCTTTGCTTCCCTGTCGCGATGGCGCTGCACTCCACGGCATGCGACCGCCACGAGACGACGCCGGACAGCGTCCGCGCCCCCGCCGAAGTGCAGCGTTCGACTGCAGGAACGCACCGCATCAAGACTGTCTTCGTCATTCTCATGGAAAACTCCAATTGGGAAGATCAACACGACGGCCAGCAATTCATCCACAGCAATCCTGCCTGTCCGTTCATCAATGGACTGCTTTCCCAAGCGTCCTATTGCACGAACTACTTCGACACCCCCGAGGCGGTCCACCCGAGCGAACCGAACTACATCTGGCTCGAAGCAGGCAGCGCGCTCGGCATCGTGGGCGACGCCGACCCCTCGCCGCTCCGCGTCCTGACGACCCCTGATCATCTCACGGGGTACATGATGAAGACCGGAGTCGCCTGGAAGGCCTACGTCGAGGGAATTGACGGACTGACGTGCCCGCTGACCACGCGCGGAGCCTACGCCCCCAAGCACGTGCCCTTCGTATTCTTCAGCGATGTCGTCGGCAATCCGCCGGACAGCCGCAGCCGCCCGTGCATCGAACACGTTCGCCCGTACGGGGAGCTCGCGTCGGACCTCGAATCCGACCATGTCGGCGCCTATAATTTCATCACCCCCAATCTGTGCCATGACATGCACACGCCTTGCGAAGGGGACCCGGCCGCTCAGGGTGACTCTTGGCTCGCGCACGAGCTCCCGGCCATTCTGCGGTCGAGAGCGTACAGAGACGGCGGCGCCGTCTTCCTCACGTGGGACGAAAGCGTCGGCGGCGAGCACCCGATCGGGATGGTCGTTCTCTCGCCGTTCGCCAAGGGCGGGGGGTACGCGAACAACCGGAAGTACTATCATTCATCTTTGGTTGGCACGGTCGAGGCCGTGTTCGGCTTGTCGCCGCTGATCCGAGACGCGGCCAACCGAGCTGATCTTCGCGATCTCTTCGCGGCGTTTCCCTGACCGTCAGTTTCCCGGGATCCCGCGCTCGGCCACGCTTCAAGGCAAGTACCGTTCGGCGTTTCCTGCGCGCCAATACGCATGAACTGCGCGAGCGTGCCAGCCCCTTCCACGCCTCGTCTGAGGTTCTTCGCGGCCTTCGCGGGATTTCGTGTCCGTCGAGCGTCGACACGACTCTTGCAAGGAGAGGGAGTGGACGGCGATGAAATACCATCGATTGAACACCGGATATCGGATCGTGCAGATTGCGCCAGCAGCCACTCCACGACGCGACAGACAGGCTGAGTACTGTGTGCTCCGCACTCCCTCAACCGTATTCATGCATTCGGTGCTCGCGCGACGCTCGGCGCTCCTCACGGGCGCAACGGCAGAGAAGACGGAGCGGCGCTCGTCTGTGTAGGTCACGAGCAGTTACTGGGGACAGCTCACGGGAGCCTCGTCCATGGCAACCCTGCCCTCCGCCATGAGTAGCGCCTGGGCGAGCAGGGAAGCGAGCCCGTCGACTCGGGCGAACACCGAACGACCGCGCGTCTCTTCGTCGTAGTCAAGTGCGCTCAGACTCACGACACCGACGACTTCCCGGGTTGCCCGGTCGATGGCGGGTGCGCCCGAGTCGCCAGGACACAGGCTCGCGTCCGCTTCGAACGCTCCCGCGGTGACCAGTCCGATGGCGCCCCCTTGCCTCTCGCGCCTCCGAATGCCCTGAGGTGACAAAGGGCAGCGGCCGAAGCCGATCGGCGAGATGTCCTCGCCTGCAAGGGGGGTCTCCCACCGCAGCGAGAGGGGCTCGATGCGTTCGAGCTTCTTGTCGAGGATGAGCACGGCTACGTCTCCCGCGCCGCCGGCGTATCCACACGAGGGGGCCACGATGGCCCGAGGCTCGACGTGTCCCCACGGAAGGTAGTCACTGCCAAGCTGGATCTCGACCGTCGAAGGCTCGACGAGGGTGGGCAAGTACTCGCCGCTGGGGCTCCGCTGGACGACGCAGTGGTGGGCCGTGAGCACCAGATCCTGCGCAACCAGCACACCCGTGCATGCAGTCTGCGGCCCTACGACCCGAACGATTCCGTCGTCGCGAGACGCCAGCCTGCGGCTCGGTGCCCAGAGAGCGCTCAGGTCGTCTTGGACGCCGGGCGCGACCGCCGGATCGAGATGGCCCTCGCTGCCGATGGACGCACACCCCCCCAACCCCATCGCAATCCCGGCGATGATGCATTCGTGCATGCGGGCACGGCGCGGCACAGGAGTAGTGACACGCGATCGGACCGATAGTTCCCGACCGGACACGGTATTGAGCGGACGGTGTCAAGAACCCCTATCTGAGGACGGCGGCAACCCACGAGCGCGAGCTACGGCGGCCAACGCCAGCCCCTCGTACAAGAGGTGGGCCGCTAGGTGCGACGTGATATCTGCGTGGTCGAGCGCCGGGCACACTTCAACAAGATCCATGCCGACGAGGCGCAGCCCAACCAGACAGCGCAGCAGTGCGATGGCCTCGCGGGACGAGAGACCCCCGGGAACCGGCGTGCCGGTCCCGGGCGCAAAGGCGGGGTCGATGCCGTCCACGTCGAACGTGATGTACGCGCTACGTTGCCCCACGGCCGCGGCAATCTCCAGGGCAACAGCGCGAATCCCACGAATGGCGACGTTGTCCGCGCTGGCAAACGTCCCGCCATGGTCCCGCGCGAGGTCCGCCTCCCCGGAGCTCGCCCACGGTGCACGAATACCGATCTGATGCAGCTGCCCCCGTTCGATGAGCCCCTCTTCGATGGCGTGCCGAATGGGCGTTCCGTGGTGATGCGGCTCACCCCACACGGACGCATCGCTCGTATCGAAGTGGGCGTCCACGTGGACGACGGCGAGCGGCCCGTGGCGCCGCGATACGGCGCGCATCGCCGGGAGGGCCACCGAGTGATCTCCCCCGACGACGAACGGTACCGCACCCGCCCTCACAATGCGCGAGATTTCCTTGTCGATCGCCTCCCGTGCGCCATCCGAGGAAAACGGGGGGAATGCGATGTTTCCCCCGTCGACTGCGCGGAGGGCCTCGAATACGTCGATTCGATGGGTTGGATGGAAACCTTGAACAAGGGCGCTCACTCGCCGGATTTCGTACGGCGCGAAGCGCGCACCGGGCTGGTACGTGGTCCCCCGGTCGAAAGGAACTCCGACGATGACAGCGTCGGTCTCTGCGTACGGCTCAGGAGACTCGATCGCCACCGTGGGCAGACGGAAGAACGGAGTCAGCCCCCTTCGGATGTATTCAAACGCCGGCTGCTGACTCACGTTCCTGGCCTAACACGAAGACCCGCCGAGCGCGGCCACGACTTCCCGCGCCCGTTCCTCGGGCTTGTCCCTGAGATCGGAAAAGCAAAGGCGTGGCCCGAATTGAATGGTCGCGATGACCCGAACCATCGTGGAAAGGGCCAGATAGTGGGGAACGAAGGTCTGGCCGCCGAACCAGTGGACTCGCGGATCGTCGTACGACACGTGCGCGGGAACGACGTCAACGCCCGTGATGCGTGCCAGACCGAAGACTCCCCGCCGAAACGCTCCGACGGAACCTCCTCCTGTAGTGGTTCCCTCCGGGAAGTTGAGAATGCTCACTCCATCGAGAAGGACACGCCGGGCTTTCCGCAGCGCCACGGCACCGCTGACGACGTCGCCGCGTCGCACAAAAATTGAGCCGAGAGCGGCCATCGCCTCGCCTACGAGGGGCCAACGTCGGGCCTCGGCCTTGGCCAGCGTCGCACACGGAACTATCGAGCCGACGACGAGAGGGTCGAGGTAGCTCACGTGGTTGGCAACCACCACGACTCGACCTCGAGGTCGGGGTCCGAGTACCCGCACGCCGATGCCATGAAGGGACAGCAACCGGCACGCGGCTGCCTTGGCACGCGAGGCGCGCACGACAGGCCCCGCGGCTCGATCCGACCAGCCCTCGACCGCCAAAGCCGCCGCCGTCGCGACGAAGCCGCACGTTCTTCGTGCGCCGCGTAGCGCTCCGCCGAGGCTCGCGTTCTGTTCCGTGAGCGCGAAAGAATTGGCCACTCCCATCGTCGTCAGGCCAGTGCGATCGGCCGCATCAACCCCAGGCGATTCATGCGGGATCGCAGCTTCTCGAACGCCGGTCGCTCGATCCGCGACAGGATGCGGGGCTCGCCGGGACCGTAGTAGTCGTCGCGCCGACCGAGTTCCCGCGCACCGAGCGTGGCGTGAAGTGCGCGCGCATCGGTGTTGCGCTCGTGAACGGTGAACCAGACGGAATCGACGACCGCATCGATTGCGCGGAGGAAGCTCTCCACGATCCGAAAGACCAGTCGCGTCCGCTGATGGGCAGGAGCGATGGCGAGCGTCGAGCAATAGGCTTCGCGTCCGCGCACGAACGAGAGCAGGTATCCGACCGGTTCGCCGTCGGCTGTCGCAAGAAAACAGGTGTCGCCGAAGAAATCGCAACAGAGTCGCACGTAGAACGGTCCGAGTGTCTTCTCGCCGCTATCCCCGAACAACCCTTGCTCCAGTCTCATCACCGTATCGAAATCCGACGGCGTGAGCGCCCTCACAACATAATCGGCCATCGTCAGTCGCCTCTGTGCAAGATCCCGCGACGATGACGCTCATCTGTGTCGGATTCGCGAAGGCATCGCGAATTATTGGCAGCGATTCGGATCCGGCTGCGTCACGCCTGCACGATGGCGCGTCGGCGCGTGCGGCGCCGGACCTGCGCAGGTTCTGCGTATTTGGCAGGGAACCTCGTCCGTGGCCTTCACAGATCGACCGACACAACCTCGTCATCGGGCTGTCTCCAGCGTAGGCTTTCGGCCGATGCACATCCCCGACGGCCTGCTTTCCGCTCCCGTGTCCATGGCTTGCGCCACGCTGTCGGCGCTTGCCATCGGGACTGCTGCGGCACGGGCCCGTGCACGCCTCGGCTCCCGCGGCGTCGCCATGCTCGGCGTCACCGGCGCCTTCATCTTCGCTGCGCAGATGCTGAACTTTCCCGTCGTGGGTGGAACGTCCGCGCATCTTATCGGAGGTGTCCTCGCGGCGGTACTCCTCGGCCCATCGACAGCCGTTGTGGTCATGACAGCCGTTCTCGTCCTCCAATGCCTCGCATTCGGCGACGGGGGACTGCTGTCTCTCGGTGCAAACGCTCTCAACATGGCCGTCGTGCATCCGCTCGTCGGCTATGCGGCCTATCGCACCATCGCCGGCGTCCCGAGGTGTGGACAACCCCTGCAGCCGGCTAGGCAGATCGCCGGCGCAGCCTTCGGCGCGTGGGTCGCCACAATCGCGGGGGCAGCCGTGTGCGCGGGAGAGATTGTACTCTCGCGCATTGGGGCTCCGGCCGTGGTGCTCGCCGCCATGGTGGGTGTGCATGCGGCGGTCGGGGTGGGAGAGGCCGTCGTGACAGCCCTCGTCCTGGCCACCGTTCTTCGCGTTCGACCTGAACTTGCCAATGCGGTCGCGCGCGCACCGGCCGCTCGCCGAACGGTAACCGCGATCTCGCTCGGTCTGGCCGCCTCCCTCGCCCTGGCCCTCTTCGTCAGCCCATTTGTGTGCGCCTGGCCAGACGGCCTCGAGCGACTTGCGTCGCGCCTGGGGCTCGATCCCTCGCGGGAACACATCCTCTTCGTCGCTCCGATGGACGGCTACGCGGTGCATGGCATTCGAGTTCACGTGCTGAGCACTTCGCTCGCAGCTGCGGCTGGCACATTGCTCGTCTTTGGGTTGTGCTGCGCGCTCGGATGGTGGCTGGCCCCGCGTCGGTGCTCACCGGCCGATCGCGCGATCGCCACAGCGTCCCGAATCTGAATTCCTGGTGATCATGACGGCAAGACACTTCTTGCAGGGCTCCGCAGACATCAATTCTCCCATTCGCCGAATTTCGGCGACGGTCAAGCTCTGTGCAACGGGAATCCTGGTTTTGGCCATCACGCTTCTTCCTGCGCGGCACGCGGTGTGGGCCCTCGTCCCGTTTGCGATGCTCATTGCCCTCGCGCGTTTGGCTCGCCTGCCGATGGCCGTCTTTGCGGTCCATCTCGCCATTGCCCAGCCGTTCGTCCTTGGGGTCGCCGTGCTCGCCCTCTTCCAGCAAAATGGGGTGGTCGCGTTTGCCTCGCTCGCGATCAAGAGCACAGTCTGCGTCGCGGCGATTCAGTTCCTCGTGCTCACGACGCACTTCCAGGAACTGCTCGAAGTTCTGCGACGTGCGCACGTCCCGTCCGCCCTCGTGCTCGCTCTCGGCGTGGTTCACCGATATCTCTTCGTTCTCATCGAGGAACTCAAACGAATGCGCCGAGCGCGGGCAGCCCGGACGCTCCACGCGCGCTACGGCGGATTGTGGGTAGCCCTCGCGTCTGTCATCGCGGTCTCGTTCGTGCGCAGCATGGCACGCTCGGAGCGCATTGCGATGGCGATGCGCGCGAGGGGGTGGTCGTGACGCCAGCCGTAGAACTGCGCCACCTGTCGTTTCACTTCGACGAGGGGTCCGAGGCCATCCACGACGTGTCATTTGCAATCGCAGTCGGCGAGTGCGTGGCGCTCATCGGACCGAACGGCGCGGGCAAGTCCACGACACTGCTTCATCTCGCGGGGTTGCTTCCCGAGGCCGGGACAGGGCACGGAAGCGGCGACGTGGTGCTCTTCGGTGAACGCCTGGACCGAGAGTCGCGCTTTGGCGCGCATCGCCGCGTTGGCCTTTTGTTTCAGGACCCCGACGACCAACTGTTCTGTCCCTCGGTCGGCGAGGACGTCGCGTTCGGACCGCGGCAGCTCGGCCTTCGGGGTGCGGAGCTCGAGGCCCGCGTGGTGGACGCGCTTTCGAAAGTGGGACTCGCTGGGTTCGAAGAACGCATGCCTCATCGCCTGAGCGGGGGCGAGAAGAAGCGCGTTGCCCTGGCAGGGCTTCTCGCCTACGGACCCGAGGTTCTCGTATTCGACGAGCCGACGAGCGGGCTCGATCCCCGCGGGCGACGCCAGCTCATTTCCGTTGTCGCCGGCCTGAAAGCGACGATTCTCGTCGCCACCCACGACCTGGCGCTCGTGGCCGAGCTTTGCGCCCGCACGATCGTGCTCGACGGGGGACACGTGGTGGCGGATGGCAGCACCGCAGACATTCTGAACGACGACGAGTTGATGTTCGCCCACGGCCTCGAAAGGCCACGCCTCGACCTTCCAGCGCGCGCTCTCGATCCCAAAGCAACTCCCACGGATGCAAGCCGGTGAGCGCAGACGCGAGGGCCGCGGCCGCGAGGAGCGAGATGCGATGGCCCGTCGTTGTCGGACTGATCCTGGCGGGGATGTTCCCTTCGCGCACGGCGTTCGGGCACCCCGCAGGGATGTCATCCATCAATCGCTACCTCGGTGTCGAGTGCGGCGACCAGGGTCACCTCGTCATCAAGTACTGGCTCGATTTCGCAGAGCTCCCCGCCTACGCCGAGCTCGAGGACCTCGACGCCAACCGCGACGACGCCGTGAGCCCCGAGGAGCAGCAGCAATACCTTGCGCGCCGTCTGCCACCCCTCGTCGCGGGCTGGACGATCGCGATCGACGACCAGCGAGCTGAGGCCCGCGTCACGGGCAGCCGCCTCGAGATCTACGAGGGCGAGCGCGGGCTCTCCGCCCTGCGAATCGCGGCCGACGTGGAGGTCGAGCGCCCGGCATCGGCCAACCCGTCCGCGCCGGAGCTGCGCGTCTTCGTGCGCGACCCGGCGTTCGCCGATCGACCCGGATGGCGGGAAGTCGCCGCCGACGACTCTGCCAATGCGATCGTCGTGTCGGGGCCAATCGAGCATTCGAAGGACGCACTCGCCTATGGCAATCCTGGCCATGAGGCTGCGCCTCGAGTCGACCGTGCCGAATTCACGTTTCGGCTCGTTCGCGACGATGTCGCTCGACCCACGCCGCCCGGGCCGGGTCCGATCGTCAACATCGACCCTCGACTCGCACGCCTAGCGTCCGCGCTGAAAGACAAGAGCGGAAGCCCCGGCTTCGTCGCCTTCGCCGTAGCCCTCGCGGCCCTGCTCGGTGCGGCCCACGCCCTGTCCCCGGGGCACGGCAAGGTGCTCGCCGCCGCGACTCTCGTCGGCCATCGCGCACGTCCGACGAATGCAATCGTCTTCGGCGTTTCGGTCGCCGCGTCGCATACGATCGTCGTTCTTCTCCTAGGTGCTTTCGCCATTGCGATCGAGCGCACCGTCGGCTCCGACCGCGTAATGCGCGGACTCGAGCTGGCAGCCGCCGTCAGCGTCGCGGGGCTCGGCCTCGTCCAGCTCACGTCGCGGTGGAAGGAGCTGACGACAGACTCGGGCGGCTTCCATTCCCATGCGATCGCCAGCCCGGGCTATCGCGGGTCGCTCGCGGCAATCGGCGCGTTGTCGGGACTCGCTCCATGCCCGACGGCTCTCGCCGTATGGCTCTCGGCGGTCGCTCTTCATCGAGCGGCGCTTGGTCTCCTCTTGGTCGCAGCGTTTTCGCTCGGGGTCGCGACGACGCTGACAACCGTCGGACTTGCCGTGGTCGTCGCGCGGCGCCTCCTCATCGGTCGCGCTGCGCCCCCCGGCATCCTAGTCCGGCTTCTCCCCGTGGTGTCCTCAGCGTGCGTCGCGGGGATCGGGATTCTGCTCTGCGTCTCGGCGTGGTCGGCCGACGTTGGCCGACCGTAGTGCGAGCCGGCCCGTCCTCGGCGACCCGGCGTCTATGGCTTTCCAACGAACGTCGTAACGCTCTGCCCGGAGAGCGACGCCGTGAAGTGCCCGGTCGTCAGTGGGGTCGCCGAACCGGGCACCAGATTGCCCGCGGAGCTCGTCACATACGAACTGACTGAAGCGGGCCACTCCGTGCCCGAGACAAAGAGGGGCACCGAGGTCGTGGCGGTGTTGTTGTTCACGGCGACTATGACCGTCGTGTTGTCCGCAGGGTTCGTGAATCCGAGAACCGTGACTCCAGAGACGGTGGCTCCCGAGACGTCGACGCGGAAGTATCCCGGCCGAACGAACCGGCTGAAGTTGCCCATAACCCAAAGGCGCTTGCTCGCCTGGCCCGAAGCCGTGTCCCAGAGGGCACCGTTGTCCGTACCGGTCGTGTAGACCCACCAGTAGTGCCAGGCGTTCATGTTGACGATCGTCAGCGCGTCCGTGATGAGCTTCGCGACGCGAAGGGCGCTGCCCATGCCCGCATCCGCCGGAGTCGTCTGATCATAGATCTCCGTCTCCCAGAATTCCTTGTCCGAGCTCAGGACCTGCTGAACGGCCGGATTCACCGTCGGCGGAGTGCATCCGTATTCGTGCGTCGCGATGATGGATGTGTACCCGGCCGCTGCGGTGTTGCTGAATATCGCAGGCGCATAGTTCGGGAAATCGCACCAGTTTTGAGTCTCGGGGGCCATGATCTTGACGCCCGAGTTGGCCAGCGCGGGCCCCATGTACGTGCCGATGAAACTCGCGAGCGTTGCGCCCGTATAGGAGCACGACTCGTAGGTCACGTTGGCGTCTGGCTCATTCTGCGCGGAGACCGCGATGAGATTGATGCCGGCGGTCTTCATGGTGGTCACGTAGGCCGCGAGCTTCTGCGCGAAGTCTTGACCGTTCGTCAGCGTCCCCATGATGGTGTTGTCGTTGGACTTGTCCGCCGCCGGAGGCGTCCACGGGGTTGCCCAGATCGAGGCGCCTCGCGTTTGCGCGGCGAGGGCCATGGTGATTTCCCCGGATCCGGTCGTGACGTCAGGCGCGATTCGCACGCGAAAGAGTGACAGCCCGGCTCCCGTGGTCGTCGAGAAGAGGGTGTCCGCATCCGCCGGATTCTGGAATCCCGATCCCCACGCCGAGGACACGCCGAACCCCGAGATGCGTTGGTGCTCCGTAGCCGGGGCTATGACGACATCGCTGGCCCCGGGTGTCCCGGCAGTCTTGCCACCTGACGAGCTTCCGCTGCTCGATGAACTGCTGCTACCCGACGAACTCCCGCTGCTCGAAGTGCTGGTACCGCCAGACGAACTGCTGCTCGAAGAGCTAGTGCCGCCAGACGAACTGCTGCTCGACGAACTGCTCTTGCCGCCCGACGAGCTGCCGCTCGAAGCGCTGCTGCCGCTCGATGTGGAACTTCCACCGGACGAGGTGCTGCTCGAAGAGCTCGTGCCGCCTGACGAACTGCTGCTGCTCGACGAACTGCTCTTGCCGCCCGACGAGCCGCTGCTCGAAGCGCTGCTGCCGCTCGACGTGGAACTCCCGCTGCTCGAGGAGTTGGTGCCGCCGGACGAACTGCTGCTGGTCGACGAACCGCTCTTGCCGCCCGATGAGCTGCCGCTCGAAGCGCTGCTGCCGCTCGACGTGGAGCTCCCGCCCGACGACGTGCTTCCGCTCGTTGATCCGCCCGAACCTCCGGTGCTGCTTCCGCTCGACGACGGAGTGACGCCGGACGAGCTTCCACCGCTCGACGAGGTACTGCTCCCGCCGGACGAGGCGTCGGGGCTTGTCGAATCGTCCGTGCTCGGCGAGCTGCACGCCGCGCTGAGGGCCAGTACGAGGAAAATTCCAGATGTGGAGAGACTGCGCATAGGGGTTTCTCTCTAGAGAGTGGCCGAGAATCGTGAATCTTGCACGAAATCCGTGTCGGAGGCGGGGCGGAGGCACTACTTCGACGCGACGAGCACATCGCCCGCGGGGTCGGGGCGCACAATGGAGCCAAGTCCGGCTTGCGCCATCCACGCCCTGTATTGGCTCTCGGAATACGTATTCCCGTGCTCGGTCCCCACAAGCATGTTCAGGGCAAAGAGGGCCGCTCGAGGAGGACCGGCGCGGCCTTCGTCGAGGATGAATTCGCGAATCACCAGATGGCCTCCCCGGTCGAGCGCACGGGCGCTGCGCTCGATGAGGGCCCGGTTCTCGTCCTCGCCGAACATGTGGCAGACCGCGGAGAGCAGCACGAGGTCGTAGCCCTCCCCGAACTCGGCCGTTCGCATGTCCCCGAGCCGAACGCGCACGCGCCCCTCGAGGCCCGCATCTCGGATGTACTCCTCGGCAAGAGGCACCACAGCCCCCAGGTCCAGGATTTCCGCGCGCAGTTCCGGGCACGCGAGGGCGAAGGCGATCGAGAAAGCGCCGGACCCGCCGCCCACGTCGAGCATTCGCTTGGCATCATGGATGGCGGATAGGCGCACGGTGTCTTGCGCGGTTTCGTGAGCTCTCGCGTGCATGGCAGCGATGAACGCGCGTGTGCGAGTGTCGGAGAAACCCTCGGGACCACGCGACCGGACGGCCCCTCCCGATCGTACGCATTCGGTGAGCGTGGACCACGTATCCCAGAGATGCACCGTGTGCATGAGGCCCATGCGCGCGGGCCCCAACGCCTTGGAGTCCTCCGTGCAGCAAAAGACAGCCTCGCGCTTGTGAAGCGCGCCGATGGCCACGAGGGCGTTGAGCAGCATCTCGGTCGCGCGCGGATCCGTGCTCATCCGCCGTGAGGCTTCGCTGGCCGTGGCTCCCTCCCCTAGCGCCGTGAACACGTCGAGCTCCAGGGCAGTGAGAAGCACGCGACTCTCCTGAAACGCCCGTGCCGACTGGGTGAGATTGGCGAGGTTGCGCGTCCTGTCCATCGTGTGCCTCCGCGGGTCGAGCGACCGTTCGACCACCCTACCGCGGTCTACGGCAGACGTCGTCGAGGTCGACTCCCGTACGTCGAGGTTGGGTTCATCCATCCGCAGAGGCACGCAAGGCGCTGCGGCCCTCCTGGACTTGGGGTTCGCGCGGCATGCCTGCGGCACTCGCCGCCGACAACCATTCCGAACGGAGCGACGCTTCCAGTTGCCAGAGGTTTCTGTCCTCTTGGCAGAAGACCTCTGCCTCTTGGGAGACGACCGTTTGCGGTCGGCAGAGGACCTCGTGCTCTGCGGAGACGACCGTTTCTTGTTGGAAGAGGGCGTTTTCCTCTTGGAAGTCGGCCTTTTCTTGTTGGCGGAGGACCGCTTTCTCTTGGAAGACGACCGTTTCCGGTCAGCAGAGGACCTTTTGCTCTTGAAAGACGACCGTTTCTTGTTGGCAAAGGGCCTTTCGATGTTGGCAGAGGGTCTTTCGATGTTGGCAGAGGACCTTTTGCTCTTGAAAGATGACGGGGGCTTGCTGGCAAAAGACCTTTTGCTCTTGAAAGACGACGGGGGCTTGCTGGCAAAGGGCCTTTTGCTCTTGAAAGATGACGGGGGCCTGCTGGCAAAGAGCCGCTTCCAGTTGCCAGAGGGCCTTGCTTGATTGACAAAGGCCCGTTTCCAGTTGGCAGAGGGCCTTTTCTCTTTGCCGAAGGACCCTTTCGTGTCACAAGCGGACCTCTTCTCGTTGAAGGTGTCCCTCTACCTCTCGGAAGAGCGCCTTTCGATTCCCGAGCGATGCGGCGCTGAGCGGGGTCCCTTCATCTCCTTAATCGCAAAGGACGCATATTTCTCTGACGGGAGAAGACGATTCTTTCGACCGGCGGTTCACTTGCATCTTCGACGGCGGCATCGACGGGCAAGCAAGCGATACGAATGCGCTAGCCCCACGACTCACCGAGCCCACAGCGTCGCCAACTCGAGTTCGAAGCTCTCGAACGGTTCGGCGCGCACCTTCGCATCGCCGCTCCAGGCGCCAATCCGCACCCACTGTTCGCTCTGGAGGCGGTATGCCTCCAGAGTCTGCGCGCTTGGGTCGACGAGCCACATATACGCGACGCGTTCGCGAGCGTAGATCGGCAACTTTCGCACTCGGTCGGTCGCCGCTGTCGATGGCGAGAGGACCTCGCATGCCCAGTCGGGCGCGAGTTCGAACGCGGCAGCGTCGGGCATCTCGGGCATGCGCTCACGGCGCCAGCCGGCTAAGTCGGAGACGAGGACGTCGCCGTGAAGGTGCAGCTCGGGCTCGTCCAGAATGATCCAGCCGCCGGGACCGCCTTTGCCGCGATCGAAGGGGCCGTCCAGGTCCGCCCCGAGCCGTGACGACGCGCGTGCGTGCAGCGAGGCAGGCCGCGGCTGCGTCACGAGTTCGCCGTCGATGATCTCGGCGATCATGTGCTCAGGAGCCGCGAGAACGTCGTCGTACGTGGCGCGGCGCTTGGCGAGGTTGGCCATGGAAGTCCTCGGAGAAGGTTAGCATCCGGGACCACGTCGCGGAGTTCCCGACAGTGGGAACCGCTGGTAGCACGACGTTCGACAAGGCCGCGCGTGGCTCGAATAACCTGGTTGGGGTCAGCGGAGCCGGCTTCCGACGGGGGTCTCCGCGAAGTGACAGGCGCGGACGGCGGGGACATCGGCTGGCGAGCGGTTCGCTCCGAACGTAGACTCCTGTCACGATGGCAAGGGCAATTCCTGGAGTATTGCGCGGTGTAACGCTCACGCTCGATGCGCCCGTGTCACCGCTCGACGGGAAGCGCGCTCAAGTCGTCATCGAGCCGGCGGAGACCGAGTCGGATGAGGCTCGGGGCCTCTCGTCGATGGAGAACGCTGCATTGCTTCGAGACTGGGCTAGGCATGGCCCGAAGGGACCAATTGACCAGGACGACGACTTTCCGGATGCGCCGTGATCGGGCGGGGTGACATTGTGAACGACCCGCACGACCCGAGGCAGTACCGTCTCGACTCAGGGGTGCGTCCTCTCCGCCTGCTATGGTTGGGGTTGGCGGGCATGGCGTTGATGGTCGTCGCGGGCTGCGGGGCGCTGCGCGGGGCGCCGCTCGGTTACGTCACGTCCAGCGGCGGGCTGCTCGGCACATGGAGCGCGAGCGCATATCGCTGTGGGTCTGGCATCGAAAGCAGGCTTTCGGCCCGGAGCAGCTTCGTGTACTTTAAGAGGGCTGGCTCTTTTGAACTCTCCACGGGGATCCTTTCGGGCGAGACCTACGTCTGGGTGCAGAGGTATGATCCATTCCGCGAGATCGACATCGCCCGGGAATCGTGCAGGCGTTTTGAGGTGCGGCATGTTCCGCAGCCGGACGGCCGGCTCGGCGCAGACGTCGAACTGGACTGTGACACCGGCGACCGTGGGCGCATCACGGCCTCGTTCCACGTGCGGAGCTGCAGCTAAGCCTGAGCGGCGTCGCGGGAGTTGAGGGGCAGGGGTATCGCCTGCACGGACCCCGTTATCGACGTAACTCGCCGGTCGGTGCAGATTCCGGTGCGTGAACGGACAATCAACCCGCAGGCGACTTCTCTTGCGTGGCCAGTGGCGCCGGAACGGTGATGTGCCCGATCGGCTAACCTGGTTACGGTCATCCGAAGCACGATGGACCCAATGGCGAGGCAGCCAGCGGAGGGGCATCCCCCGTGGCGTCACCACGCCCACAGGGTAGCCAACTCAAGCTCGAAGCTCTCGAACGGTTCAGCGCGCACCTTCGCGTCAGCGCCCCAGCCGCCGAGACGGAGCCATCGCTCTCCCTCGAGACGGAATACCTCCAACGTCTGAGCGATAGGATCGATCAGCCACACATGACCGACCCGCTCGCGCGCGTAGATCGGCAGCTTGCGGATGCGGTCCGTGGCCGCCGTCGACGGCGAGAGCACCTCGCAAGTCCAGTCTGGAGCCAGCTCGAATGCGGCGCCGACCGGTGGCTCAGGCATGCGCACGCGGCGCCAGCCGGCGAGGTCGGGGACGAGCACGTCGCCGTGAAGGTGAAGTTCTGGCTCGAAGAGAAGGATCCACCCGCCGGGGCCTCCGGAACCACGGCGAAACGGTCCGTGGAGCTCGCCTTCGAGTACGGATGTCGCGCTCGCGTGTGGAGAGGCCGGCCGCGGCTGCGTCACGAGTTCGCCGTCGATAATCTCGGCGATCATGTGTTCCGGAGCAGCGAGCACGTCGTCGTAGGTGGCTCGGCGCTTGGCGAGGTTGGCCATGGGAAGTCCTCGGAGAACGATAGCACCGGACACCTCCCGGGGTTCCCGACCGTGGGAACCGCTGGCACCGAGACGTTCCGCGAGCCCGCGCGCGCATCGAGTAACCGGGAGGTTGGGATGTCCCCGTCCCCACGGTCATCCATCGAAGCGCAACCGTTCCACGTCGATGGCCGAAGAGAGGGGACCCCGCGCGATGCCCTCCAGCCCGCACGTCGCCCTTCTCGAGCTATTCCGCACTCGGCCGATCCTCGCGGCCGAGCTGCTGCGCGATGCATTGAACGCCCCGATTCCCGAGTTCGAGTCCGTACGCGTCAGCGAAGCTGACTTGACGACGCTCGCCCCGACCGAATACCACGCCGACCTCGTCCTGCTTCTCGAGCCGACAGGCGGCGGGTCCCCGTGCGGCGCCGTGATCGTCGAAGCTCAGCTCCATCGCAGCTCCCGCAAGCGCTGGTCATGGCCAGCCTACGTGACTGGCTTGCGCGCGCGCCTGCGTTGCCAGGTCGCTTTGCTGGTCGTCACCAACGACCCCGTCGTCGCACGCTGGGCGGCTCGTCCCATCTCCATCGGCCACCCGGGGCTGGTGTTCACGCCTCTCGTACTCGGACCGGGCAACGTCCCCCTCCTACGCGACGAGGCCGAGGCACTGCGCGCGCCCGACCTCGCCGTGCTTTCCGTTGTTCTCAACGCGAAGCGGCCCAATGCTGCCGAACTTGCCGCGGTCGCGCTGTCAGCCGCCCGCCAGCTCGACGCCGAGCGGGCCTCGCTCTACTTTGATCTTGTGTTCGCGTCGGTCCAAGGGACCGCTCGCTTGGCCCTCGAGGCGCTCATGGCCGCAAAGAACTACGAATACCAAAGTGACTTCGCCAAACGCTACTTCGGCCAAGGTAAGGCCGAGGGTAAGGCCCAATCTGTTCTCGCCGTCCTTTCTGCGCGCGGCATCGACGTGCCCGACAATGCACGCGCGCGCATCCTCGAGTGCACCGACATCGCACAACTCGATGCTTGGCTTGCCCGAGCCGTGACGGCGTCGGCGGCGTCGGATGTGGTTCGCGCCTTCCCCGCGACGCGGAGGCGGGCGCGTGCGAGCGCCGTTCACGAAACCAATGCGACCGCGACGCCAGCGCTGGGGCCTGATCGAGCTCGAAAGTCGCGAGCAGTTCGATAGGCGTGGCGCGGCACTGGACGAGGAGTGGGTCCGCCCCGCGACCTGGCCCCTGACGTCCGCCATCTGCCCCGTGACGATGCCCGCGTCGATCGGACCGCGCGAATTGCGCTTCTCTGTGCCGGCACGCCATCTGCTCGCACTCTTCCGCATGAGCGCCCCTCGGCGGGTAGTGCCTGGCACGACCTACCTCGTGACTCGACGCTGCTATCAGCGCACATTCCGGCTTCGCCCTTCGCCCGAGACGACCCATATCCTCGCCTATTGCCTTGGGCTGGCCGTCGAGAAGACCGGCATTCTCCTTCACGCGGTCTGCTTCATGTCCAATCACCATCACATGGTGGTGACCGATCCGCTCGGCACGCTCCCCGACTTCCTTCGCGAGGTCCATCGACTCACGGCCAAGGCCTTGAACGCCGCACAAGGCCAATCGGAAAACCTCTGGTCGGCCGAGCCTTGCAGCGCCGTGCAGCTCGCCGACGACGAGGACATCATCGACAAGATCTCCTACGTCGCGGCCAATCCCGTCGCGGCTGGGCCCCGACGGCAATGGGTTGGCGAGAGTGCGACTGAGAAGCCGACAGGCGCTCTTCTGCTCAACCGGCGGCACTTGGCGACCGCTGGCGCGCGATCCGATTCGGGCACGCCGCCAATCGCGGGCTTTCTCAAACGGATATGCGAGATCCGTCGATTCGGAGTCGAGTCACGACTTCTGACTGCGGCGGTTTGCGTTCCCGGACGAGCGTGAGTAACCCGGTCAGGGTCCTCCCCAAAAACCATCACCGCGCCCAGAGCACCGCAAGCTCCAGCTCGAAACTCTCGAACGGTTCGGCCCGCACCTTGGCAGCGCCGCGCCACGCACCGAGCTGAAGCCATCGCCCGCCCTCCAGACGATACGCCTCCAGCGTCTGCGCGATGGGATCGACCAACCAGGCGTGGCCGACGTGTTCGCGCGCATAAATGGGCATCTTAGCGGCGCGGTCCACCGCCGCCGTCGACGAAGAGAGCACCTCGCAGAGCCAGTCGGGCGGCAGCTCGAACGCTGCGGCATCGGGCAGCACCGGCATCCGCTCGCGGCGCCATCCCGCGAGGTCAGGAACGAGGACGTCGCCGTGAAGGTGCAGCTCGGGCTCGAAGAGGAAGATCCAGCCCCCGGGACCGCTCTGTCCGTCGTCGAAGATACCGTAGAGCTTCGCTCCTAGCGCTGTGGATGCTCGCGCGTGCGGCGAGGCCGGCCGCGGCTGCGTCACCAGCTCGCCATCAATGATCTCGGCGATCACGTGGTCCGGAGCGGCGAGCACGTCGTCGTAGGTAGCTTGGCGCTTGGCGAGGTTGGCCATAGATGTCCTCGGAGAAGGCTAGCACCCGGGACCACGTCGCGGAGTTCCCGACAGTGGGAACCGCTGGTACCAAGACGTTCGACAAGCTCGCGCGTGGCTCGAGTAAGCTGGCTCGAGTAACCTGGTTGGGGTCGGGTCAGAGCCGGGCTCGAGTAACCTGGTTGGGGTCAGCAGCCGAGCCTTGGGGCCAGCGGAGCCGGTGGCGGGGGCGTCGCCGCGGAACCGGCGGAGCCGGCTTCCGACGGGGGTCTCAGGTGAGCATCTTGGCGGCGCGCCGACCGTGGTACCCGTTCCCGGCGAAACTGAGCAACGTGGTTGCGGTCACCTCGCAGGATTCCCGGCGACCACGAGTAACCTGGTTAGGGTCATCCCGGTCATCCGGCGACCACGAGTAACCTGGTTAGGGTCATCCCACGCCGCTGACCTGGCCCCGGGCAACCGGCATCCGCCCATGACGGGGTTCTCGTCGACGGATCCTAGCGAATTGCGCTTCTCTGACCCGGCACGCCAGCTGCTCCAAGGCTTCTCCATGAGCGCCCCTCGGCGGGTAGTGCCTGGCACGACCTACCTCGTGACTCGACGCTGCTATCAGCGCACATTCCGGCTTCGCCCTTCGCCCGAGACGACCCATATCCTCGCCTATTGCCTTGGGCTG
>Ga0326728_10011750_pt1 | contig 19815 bp, 16 predicted proteins | sample MB3enrmetagenome_FD_207602 | JGI IMG/M metagenome (GOLD analysis project Ga0326728, IMG submission 207602) | Lab enriched peat soil microbial communities from McLean, Ithaca, NY, United States - MB31MN | ecosystem: Environmental > Terrestrial > Soil > Wetlands > Peat | place: USA: New York... | reverse complement strand
ATGGTATTGGGACAACACGGCGTTGGCGGCGCAGACCAACACCACCCTTGGGTTGTCCAATCTGACGGCCAGCGCGGCGGGAGATTATTTCGCTGTCGTCAGCGCCGCGGGCGGTTCCACCACCAGCAGCGTCGCCACCCTGACCGTGTTGCTGCCGCCCGCCCTCACCGTTCCGCCTTCGGCCCAGACCATCCAATGCGGCAGCAACGCCGCCTTCACCGTCACGGCCTCCGGCACGCCGCCGCTCAGTTATCAATGGACTCTGGACGGATCGCCCCTGGCCGGCGCGACCAACCCCAGCCTCTGGCTGACCAATGTCCACCTGCCGACGCACACCGTCGCGGTCGGGGTCACCAATCTCTACGGTAGCGCCACCAGCGCGGTGGCGCTGACCGTGCAAGACACCCTGCCGCCGGTCATCACGCTCAACGGCAGCAACCCCTATGCTCTCGAATTGGGCAGCCCATTCCTGGATCCTGGCGCCACCGCCTACGACCTCTGCATGGGAGTTGTGCCGGTGACCATCACCGGCACCGTCAACACTAATGCCGTCAGCACCAACACCCTCACCTACACCGCCACCGACGGCAACGGCAACACCAACACCGCCACGCGCATCGTTGTCGTGCGCGACACCACGCCGCCCACCATTTTGTGGAGCTTCACCAACCTGGTGCTCGCCGCGGGCAGCAATTGCACCGCCACCATGCCCGACGTGACCGGCACCAACTACCTGGTCGCCACCGACTTGTCCGGTAACCTGACCCTGGCCCAGGTTCCGACCAACAACGCGGTCCTGCCCCTGGGCACCAACATCGTGGTCATCACCGTTACCGACGCTTCGGGTAATGCCTCGGATTCGACTAACCAAATCGTGGTGCAGGAGCAAACACCGCCGGCCATTGTGCTCCAGCCGCAGAGCCTGACAACCACTGTCGGCGGCAGTGCCAGCTTTAGCGTCGTGGCGGCGGCCTGCACACCCCTCACCTTCCAATGGTATTGGGACAACACGGCGTTGGCGGCGCAGACCAACACCACCCTTGGGTTGTCCAATCTGACGGCCAGCGCGGCGGGAGATTATTTCGCTGTCGTCAGCGCCGCGGGCGGTTCCACCACCAGCGCCGTAGCCTCCCTCACGGTGAATTTACTGGCTCCATCCGTCACGTTGCTTTCCACGGAGAACCCGTCCGGCTTCAAGGACAGCTTGCTTTTCACCGCCGCGGTGACGCCAGCCAATGCGGTGGGCACGGTTCAATTTCTCACCAACAGCATAGCGTTTGACACGCAAACACTCGTCGCCGGGCAGGCCATTAGCACCAGCCTTGCCTCGCTGCCGCGCGACACGAACATGGTCACAGTCATTTATTCCGGCGACGCAAACGATTTGCCGGCCACCAACACGCTCGCGCAGATCGTCACCAATCACCCGCCGACAGCCACGGACGCCTCTTACACTCGCGCCGCTGGCAGCGCGTTGCATATCGCCATTACCAATCTGGCCGCCTGCTGGAGCGACGTTGACGGTGACACGGTGTCGCTCGCCGCCGTTGGTGTCAGCACCAATGGCGTGACGGTGACCAACACCTCCGGTACACTTGTCTACATCAATTCCAACAACGTCGCCGACCAGTTTGTTTGCACTATCACCGACGGCTGGGGCGGCACCAACTTCCAGACCGTCAACGTTTCAGTCGTGTGGCTGGCCATCACGGGCGTGGTTGCCAATCCCAGCGGCAGCGTGACGTTGGATCTCACCGCTACGCCCGGTTTCACCTATGTTCTCGAGAGGACAGTGGCTCTTGTTCCTCCCCTGTGGCTGCCAGTGGCCACAAACACGCTCGGCACGAACGGCGCTGGGCGGTTCACCGACACCCAGGCCAACGAGTTTCCGCAAGGGTTCTACCGCCTCAAGCTGGCAGAGTGATCAGCACGGACTCAACGATTCTGCGGCGTGCAAGACAGTTGGCCTTGATCCCGTGGCTATCCTACCATGGGAGCAAGACTTGAGTAACACCGGACCGCAATCGTGGTTGCAAGGTAGTTGCAGGCATGTTGTAAGCCTGTTGCAAGCTTCTTTGAAGCTCTCCTCTTCCCTTTGCCGCCGGCTCCCCGGGCGGGACGAGGGTGCAATCCACCCGCCGAGGGGCGACACGTCCCAATGCGCCCGCGTTTAAGATATAGACGGCGGAAGGGTCGGCGAGGTTACAAGGATTCCACACCTTTTAATCCGGGCCGGTAGCTTTCCCGTGTTGGGGCCACTTTGGAAAATGGGTAAGCGGCGGCTGGCACTCAGCGGTGGGTGCGGCTGCCCACCCTGTACGAGCGGTTTCCGCCAGCTTGGTGCACCTTTGTCACAGTGGAGTTTCTCGGCCCAACCGCCATGTGGGCTCCGAGCCCATTCCACGCCTGCGCCCCCAGTGCGTGCGCCGGCTCATCCAAAAAGGAGTGCTCTACGGCGCTCGTCGGTTCCCATTGACTCCCTCCAATTGCCCCGCGCATGATTGCCGCGTGAACTTCTGCGGCTCAGATTCGACGGCCATCACGGCGAGGTTACACTGCCACCGGCATCGCCGATTTCGGATTCCCTTAGCCGCACTGGGACTCGGTAAGTACTGGCCCGCCTTGCCTGCATGCAGTTTGCCGCGTTCGTCTATAATCATTTTTTCATTGCTGACGGGGGCCACTGCGTCGGCGCAGATGACCACCGGCAGTGCGATGGAGGACTTTGGCAAAACGTTCAATCTCTCGGCCAAAGGCTGGTCCGTGCAGCAGATTGGGTGCAGCCGGGGAGCCAATGTTCTCTGGCCGGGAGACGATGTGACCTTCACGTTCTTCGTCAAGCCGGGTCAGCCCTACAAGGGGCCGCTTAGGGCCGACGTCATCCGCTACGGCACGAGGGGCAAACCTGGGGATTGGTGGAAGCCCATCGTCTTCAAAATCGCCGAGACCGGTTCCTCGGTGCAGGAGGTGGATTTGCCGGCTGAGGGCGGAAGCTTCGAGGTCAGTCCGAAGATCGAGGAGGCCTTTGGGGGTTACGCGATCATACTCGACTTGGGAGAGCGCGGCCGGGCGTTTGGCTGCACCTGCGTGCGCGTCCCGGCGGCAGAGCCGGGCCGTGAGCGGCTCCCGACCTACGCGATGGACCTGGGCTGGCCGCACGAGATGTCGCCGCAGGTCTTCAACGTGTTCAAGCGGCTTGGGGTAAAAGGGGCTCGTGCCGAGGGCGGCTATAACACCATCGCCGATGCGCACATTGACTGGGCAATGGAGAATGACCTTACCCTAATGCTCACGGTCGGTTGCGGCAACACTCCGCGCGAGCAGCAGCCTCTCGGGCGCGGGCGCCCCTGGCTGAAGGCGGACAATAGCTGCATCGAGGGCGTCAAAGAGGATCTCGCCTGGCTGCCCGCGTTCGATCCGGAGGTCAAACGCCGCGTGGACTCCGGCCAAACGATTAAGTTCAGCTTTCGGGTCAACAACGGCGGCAGCGCATTCGAACTGGCAGCCGGAAGAAGTGTGTCAAAGGACAACTGCTTCGCCTTCCATAACGATTGGTCCACGCACTGGGCCAATGAGCTTGAGTTCGGTTTCGAGAAATAGCATGAAGCCACCCCTCCGCGTTCACTCATGGGAGAAGCTTTCTCAGCAGGGGAACTCCTCTGCCGCATGTCGCCCTCAAACTCCAATGGGCATGACGAGATTTACCCTTGCCGGGGTGCTGACTGGCTTCCTGCTGGCGCCCGGCGCCTTCGGTGCTGTCCCCTGGCACCACCCCCTCTACCTGGATAACGGCGGCTATTGGCCGGAGCGGGTGGCACTGACGATCACCAATGGCTCGGCCGAACCGGTTGCCGGTGAGCGGGTGCTGGCCCTTTCGTTTCCCGTCCTGGCCGGCGCGCGTGTGGAGTCGCTGCGGGTCTGCCGCACCGATGGCGTTGAGCTCCTGTTTGATCTGCGCGATGCGAATGGAAGCGCCAAACGAACGGGTCCCTTGACCGCGGAGGACGAGCTCATCGTGCCGGTCGAGTGCCCGGCCCACGCGGCGGCGACCCTTTTTGTGTACGCGGGCAACGCCGAGGCCTGGGCCGTGCCCGATTTCCTGCCCGCCAAGTACACCGACCGCGCTGCCGATCCGGGCGACGCCGGCTTGGGCGTTTCCTTGGGTGGGATCGAGCGGCTGCAACTCAAGCCTGCGCGGCCCATGACACCCCGAACGGGCCCGGATTGGCAGAACTGGGCTGAAGTGCGTGTCCGCCGTTTCAGCGACGAGGCGGGCTCGGCCCTGGTCCGGGTGAACTTGCGCAAGGCGCTGGCCCGCTTGCCCAAGGTTCTCCGCGACTCAGCGGCCTGTGTTGCATCCAGCGATGGCACGGTACTGACCTCTTATGGCCTGGGCCGTGGCGTGGATCTGCTGTTCAGCACCCGCCTGCTTCCCCTGACCGAGGCGCTCTTCCAGGTCGGCTTCCGCCCGGGCTCGCCACCCGAGGCGGCCTCTGCGCTCGAGGATTACGGGCGGCTTCTGGCCGGCAGCGCGAACATGGCCGCCAACGGGAGCTTTGAGAATGGCAGTGAAGGTCCGGACCAGTGGGTCAAGCCCGACAACGGCGGCCCGCACCGGGTCAGCGCAGGGTTCAGCAGCGATGCGCGGTTCGGAAAGCGGTCGCTCGAATTGGCGGTGCTTGAGAATGCCCGGGAGGATTGGGTGGGCTGGGACTCGCGGGAGATTCCCGTGAAGCCGGGTGCAACATATCTCCTGAGTGGCTGGCTCAAGGGGATCAAGCTGCAAGGCTGGGCCACGATCCACGCCCATTTCCATGATGCCCACGGCGCCCTGGCCAAGAGCGGCGCCATGGTGAGCACGCAACCCACGGTGAGCGGCGACTCGGATTGGGTGAACTCGAAAGGCTTCTTCCAGGCTCCGCCCGACGCGGCTACCATCCAGTTGCACCTCACCATGAACACGCGGGGCACGGTGCGCCACGATGGCATCGTCTTGTGCGAGGTGGTGGACGGGGAAGTGGCTGGAGTCCACTCACCTGCCGTCAAGGCGGCTGGTTCCGGTCTGCAGGTCTGGGAAGTCAACCCGCTCGTAAAGGTGTTTCCCGATACTCCGCCACTGGCGCAGGCAGGGGCGGTTTCCGTTGAACTGGGCCGCAATGAGTATCAAGCAGTTCAACTCGCCCTGCGCATCGGCGCCGGTGATACGACCCGTGTAAGCATCGCGGTCTCTCCGCTCAAAGGCCCGGGCGGCGTTCAGTTGCCGCCGGTGAAGGTCGAGCGCGTAGGATATGTTCCGGTGGACTACCCTAGCGCCTACTACTCGACCGAGGTCGCGGATTGGTGCAGGAAGGTGCCCCGCGGTGCCGGCGCGACCGACGGTTGGGCCGGCTGGTGGCCGGACCCTCTGGCGCCGGGCTCCAGCGTGGAGCTCAGCACGGGCCAGACCCAGCCGATCTGGCTAACCGTCCATGCCCCCAAGTTGGCTGCCCCGGGGAATTACCGGACCGAAGTCCTGTTGAGCGCCGGCTCCAAAGACAGCGTGAGGATTCCGCTGAGGGTCCAGGTGCTTCCGTTCACGCTGCCGGCCCAGGGCCGGCTGCGCGCCATCTTTGATTTCCGGTTCGGTCCGGGGGGCGGCTTCGGCAGCGGCGCCAATTCGACAGAGGATTACCGCCAATGGCTTCGCTTCATCGCCGAGCATCGGCTGGGCATCAATGAGATCCAGCCTGCGCCGAATTTCAGTTACCACGAGGGCAAGGTCACGATGGACGCGGCCGGGTTCGATGAGACGGCCCGGCTTTGCTTCGATGAGCTGGGCATGAACGTGGCCTACACGCCGCAGTTCTTCTATATGTTCGGCTGGGCTTATCCACCGAAAAAGCTCTTCGGGCTGGAGCCGTTTACGCCGGAATGGACTGCCGCACTCCAGCAGGCCTACCGGCTCTTCACCGACCACGTGCGCCAGAAAGGATGGTACGACAGATTCGTCTATTACGTCTCGGATGAGCCGCATTACCAGCATGACTTCGTGGTCGAGCAGATGAAGAAGCTCTGTGCTCTTGTCCATGAGGTGGATTCGGCCATCCCCATCTACTCAAGCACCTGGCGGCACTGCCCAGCGTGGGACGATTCGCTGGATCTCTGGGGCATCGGCCAATACGGTTGTTTCCCGGTGGAGGAGATGCAGCGCTTGCAACGCGCCGGCAAGCAGATGTGGTTCACTTGTGACGGCCAGATGGCGACGGATACCCCCTTCCTCGCCACCGAGCGGCTCCTGCCTTATTATTGCTTCAAATATGGAGTGCGCGGCTTTGAATTCTGGGGCCTGGCCTGGTGGACTTACAATCCCTGGCAGGTGGGCTGGCACCAGTTCATCCGCCAGAGCGATGAAGGCAAGAAGTATTACTGGGTCCGCTATCCCGACGGCGACGGTTACCTGGCCTATCCCGGCAAACCGGTGGGGCTGGATGGCCCCGCCAGCACCATCCGCCTCGAGCAGATCCGTCAAGGGCTCCAGGATTATGACGCCCTCGCCATGTTGGCCGAACTGGCCGCAAAGGCCAAGGAGGCCGGCCGGCCTTCAGCCGCCGCCGAGCGCGCTCTGGCCCTGGCCCGCGACATGGTCGTCATTCCCAATGCCGGCGGGTTGCTCTCGACTGAAATCCTGCCGAATCCCGATCGCATTCCTGACGTCCGCAAGGCTGTCAATGCGGCGCTGATCCGCTTGCTTTCACAAGAGCTCTGAGCGCAGCCCCTGTCGCAATGAACAGGTCTTGCCGGCCAGGCCGTAAACTCGTAAACCGTCGCCTCATGATCCGCATCCCGGCCATGGCCGTGTTGTTAACCGGCCTGGCTTCAGTGGCCGCCGGGACTGAGCCGTCTTCTCCCGACAAGGTCCGGAGCACTCGGGATTTCGGGAACATTCGCAGGGAGGTGGAAACCCTTCGCGGGAAGACGTTTCTGCACGCAGTGCCGGTCTATCAGATTTCGGAAAAGGAGCTGCGGGCCATCTCGGACCGTGAGCTGGACGAGGATTTCCCCGGCCCCAAGCTCCGTAGTTATGAAGAACTCCTAGCCTGGCTGGACATGGTCCCGCCCCACACGGACCTTAAGGCCGTCTATGCGGACTTCCTCGTGGACCAGGTCGCCGGCCTTTATGACAGCGATACCAAGGAAATGTGCATCCCGTCCTTTTCGAGTGGGACCACCAACCTTGGCAAAAAGGCGGCCGAGAAGAAGCTGGAGGCGATCTCCGCCGAGATGGACGACATCGTGTTGGCCCATGAGTTCACCCATGCGCTGGAAGACCAGTATTGGCCGATAGACGACCCCAAGGACCACGACCTGAAGGCGTCCACGGACCGCGGCACAGCCCATGATTTCCTGACTGAGGGATCCGCCACGCGCGAGATGATCGAAGTCATCCCCGCCCAGTGGTCGCGCGGGTCGCCGAACAGTTATTTTCTTCTCTGGAACCTGATCCACTCGGGGCTGGGTGAGTTGGTCCTGAATCGTGAGCTCAGTGGCGCCTGGAAAGGCCAGGACGCTTTGTCGGCAGGCGTGCCGGACGCGCTGGCGCGGACCGAAGCGATGCCATACTCCTTCGGCTACACCTTTTGCACGAGAGTTATGCGGCAGTGGGGCCTGGACGGATTGGATTACATTTACGAGCATCCGCCCGTCAGCAGCGCGCAGGTGATGCACCCGAAGAAATGCTGGGAGTGGCGCGACTTCCCGGTGCAGATCAACCTGCCCGAGACCTTGCCGGGAGGGTGGAAGCAAGTCAGCCTCGACAGCGTGGGCGAAGCCGGCATGGCGGTCCTGTTCGGCTGCCAGTTTCAGAGCCTGAACCGCGGCCTGGAGGTGGCGCGGGGCTGGGATGGCGACCACGTGGCGTTGTTTGAGGGCGTCGGCGGACACCGGCTCCTGCTCTGGGCTTCCTCCTGGGGTTCCACCAATGCCGCCGGACGCTTCGTTGGGGCCTGGGTGAGGGAACGCCAGGTCGCCCACCAGGCCGCCATCACCTGGAACGGTGACAATCGCATCGAATGGGACGGCGCCAATGGGCGCTCCGGATACATGCGCCGCGACGGAAAGCGGGTGATCCTGCTCGAAACCGACAACCGCGCGACCCTGCAGGACGCGCAGGTGTGTGCGCGCGAGGTGAGCTTTATCGAGCCGCCTGAGGATGCCATCCGGGCGGCGGCCAACAGCCCTCTGCGCCGCTTCAATCCGTTCTGGTCGTGGCAAAAGGATGGAGACTACGCGGTTGTGCGATCGCTCGGCGGCGTGCTCTCCCGGCATGACCGAAATAGCGTGGGCGCCGCTGACCGTTTTCTGCTCGGCCTGCTCGCGGAATCGCGCCGCACCACTTCCTTCCACAAATGGGAGCTGGGGGGCGGGTTGGTGGCCAAGCACGAATCCGAGGATCGCCGTGGCTTCACCAAGACGACCTGGCTGCCGTGGGGCGTGCTGGCCAGCCACTGCTCAGCCCGGCTGCCGCAATCGCCCGGCAAGACGATTGCGCGTACGAGTGTTCTCTGGGGGTTGGGCGCGAGTGTCACGATGAATGGCTCGGGCGGTCATTCAGTTCATGTCCTTCCTTTTGGTCTGCTGCTGCACCGCACAACAGCTCCCGGGCAGTCTTGCATTCACATTCTAGGCACCGGCCTCTCGCGCCGGGAGGCCGCCGACCACTCCGCTTCGACCACGCGGTTCCGCCTCCTTGGCATTCCGCTGTGGACCACCCACGAGTCCGCACCCAAACACGGATAGCGGCTGAGACACACGAGACGACCGGGGGGCTATTCGAGCAAGCTGACACCCTGCCGTGAACGAAACCTCCACTTCTCTGGGCCGATCCGGGGCGAAATGTCGCCGGCGGTTATTGTTGTCTGACCAAGGGCAGGAGTTCGGAGACATTCACTTGGCGCGACTTTTGCGCGATGTCCCCGGAATAGCGGCCCTGCATGCCGCGTGCTTCCTCCAGCATCGAGGCAAACACTGTTTTCAATTGCTCGGTGGTGAGAGTGCGCCCGCTGGCGTAATACTGTTTGGCGACCTGCCCCAGCGCATAGGTGGTAGCGAAAGCAACGGCCGAACCTGTGGCTTGTCCCGCCAGCCCGCCGAGCAAGCCCCCGGCCAGTTCGCGCGCCAAGCCGCCGACGAGCCTGGTCGCGAACCCTTCGAATACCTGTGAACTCAAGCCAATCCCAACGGTGGCGAGGAAATCCTTGATATGCCCACGGTCCAGCTCATAGCCGTAGCGCTTGCCGACCTGGTAAACCATCCGCATCTGCAGCGGAATGATGGCCATAGTGGCCAGCGTGTGCGGCATGATCTCCAGGGCGCCGTTGAGAATCGCCGCGTTCAGGATCAAATGGTCGAGTTCGGCCTCGCGGCTCGCATCAAGAACCGGTGGGGCCGAGCCGGCCAATGGCTGCGCTACCATCGCTTGAACCGTCTGCTGGTGTTCCTCCACCGACGAGCTGTCGAGTTCCAGCGCCTGCCGCAAGTCTGCCAGAAAGCGCTTTTCCGGCTCTTGCAGTAGGCCGTCGGCGTGGCAAACGCAAACGGCCATTTCATAGGCCAAGGCCTTGGCCGAGGGCACCCGCAATTGACCCACTACCTGGGCCAGAGACAGCTTCCCGCCGAGTATATCCTGGTAGGCCGAGGCCAAATCCAGATGTTCCTCAGGGAAAGCGTTTACGATCCGCTCGATCTGGGCGCGCTCCACTTCGTCCTGTGCCCCGTCGGCGAAGGCCGCCAGGATGCAAACGCAAATGATCGCCCTGTGTTCCTGCTCGCTTAAAGGCTGGGGGTGTATTGCCATAGCCCATTATCACCTGGGCAACGCTCAGGTCCAATTGTAATCAGCCGGCAAATTTGTAAAGCCTACCCGCTCCGCCCCGCAGCCCTTCCCCCTCAGGCAGCCCATTGGCGCTCCTCTGCCCCTGGCCCCGCCGGAGTGTCGCCGGGGAGGCGATAGAGGTAGCCCTGAGCGGTTGGCCTCCCCGCCAACAACGAACTTCCGCCGTTGCGTTCGCCATTGCTCCGTCTGCCATGGTCCAGTATTTTAGCGCGCGATCCAGACGCCATGAATACAGCCATCGAAACCACCAACCTGACACGGGACTTCGGGAAGCTTCGCGCCGTCAACCAACTCAGTCTGCGCGTCGAGGCGGGACGGTTCTACGGGTTTCTCGGCCCCAACGGCGCGGGCAAGTCCACCACCATCAAGATGTTTACCGGGCTGCTGGCCCCCAGCGCGGGCACCATGCGCCTGTTGGGCGAGGACATGAGTGACCCGCGGCGCGCGCTGGAGGTCAAGCGCCGCGTCGGTGTCGTGCCCGAAAACCTCGCGCTGTTCGACAATCTGACCGCCCGCGAATACCTCACCTTCATCGGCCGCATGTATCTGCTGCCCCCGGCGACCGTCCGCACGCGTTGCGACGAGTTGCTGGACATGATGGATCTGGCGCACGAGGAGAAGAAACTCACGCTCGAGTTCTCCCACGGCATGAAGAAGAAGCTCGCCCTGGCCGCGGCCTTGATCCCTAATCCTGACCTCTTGTTCCTCGACGAACCCTTCGAGGGGGTTGATGCCGTGGCTTCGCGCGTGTTGCGCGACACCCTCAAGCAGTGCGTTGGCCGCGGCGCGACGGTCTTTCTCACCTCCCACATCCTGGAGATTGTGGAGAAACTCTGCACCGATGTTGGCATCATCGCTCGCGGCCAACTGGTGCATCACGGCACTATGGAGGATTTGCGCCGCACCGGTTCGCTGGAGGACAAGTTTCTCGCCGTCGTCGGCCACGACGGCCACGAGGCGCAGAAGCTCAGTTGGCTGGAGACTTAAAGTGAACTGGTCCCAGCTCAAAACCATTCTCTGGCTGCGCTGGCGGCTGACGCGCAACCAGTGGACGCGCAGCCAAGGCCTGGCCGCCGTCCTCGCCGCCATCATCGCCGCCGGGGCCTTGGTCCTGGGCGGCGCCTGCCTTGTCGGCGGGCTGCTCGCGGGCATCTTCGGCCTCGCCCAGGCGAAGCCGGTCGCCGTGTGGGGAGTCTGGCTGGGCGTGACCCTGGCGTTCCTGCTCTTCTGGCTGATCGGCCTGCTCCAGGAACTGCAGCGCTCAGAAAGCATTGACCTCCAGCGCTTGATGCATCTGCCGGTCGGCCTGGGCCAGATGTTCGTCATCAACTACCTCGCGTCGCATCTCGCCTTCAGTATCCTTGTGGCCGTGCCCGCCATGATGGGTCTTGCCTGCGGCCTGGCGATTTCACGCGGCCCCGCGATGCTGCTGTTGGCACCGCTCGCCCTGGGCATGGTTTCAATGATCACTGCCTGGACCTATTGCCTGCGGGGCTGGCTTGCCGGGCTGATGAGCAACCCGCGCCGCCGCCGTAGTGTCATCATGGGCATCGTCCTGGTCTTCATTTTACTCGGCCAGGTCCCCAACCTCTATTTTAACGTATTTCGCCCTCCCAGCCCTCCTGCCACCGCCGCCACATCCAACCCCGCGCAACCCCGGCGCGACACGCCGAGACCCAGCGGTCAGGCAAAGCTCGACCAACTCCGCTCCCTCCAGAAGTTTGTTCCGCCGCTCTGGCTTCCCCTGGGCGCGCAGGGGCTGGCCGAAGGCCACGCCCTGCCGGCCTTGCTGGGCGCGCTCGGTTGCTTTGCCATCGGCGCGCTGGGCCTGCGACGCGCCTATCGCGGCACTTTGCGGCTTTATCGCGGGGAATCCGGCGGAGGAACAAAGGCGCCCGCGCCATCTGCTCCCTCAACCACGCCAGCCCCGGCTCTGTTGAAGGCCCGGACCCAGTTTCTCGAACTCCGCCTCCCGGGTGTGCCGGAACAGGCTGCCGCGCTCGCTCTGAGCACCTTCCGTTCCTGGCTGCGCGCGCCCGAAGTGAAACTGGCGTGGGTGGCTTCGATCTTCGTGCCCCTGATCGTTGGCGGTTCGATCTTGTTCCGCGCCAACCTGAAGCTCCCCGAAGCCACCAAGCCATTCTTCGCCACGGGCGCGGTGGTGTTCTCGGTCTTCATGCTAGTTCAATTCTACGCCAATCAGTTCGGTTTTGATCGTGACGGCTTTCGCGCCTTGATTTTATCGCCGGCGGACCGAAGACATATTCTGCTGGGCAAAAACCTCGCCTGCCTGCCCGTGGGCGGGGGTTTCGGCCTGCTGCTGCTGCTTTTGGTTTCGCTGCGGCTGCACCTCTCCCCGCTGGTGTTCGCCGCCGCCCTGTTCCAACTGGCTGCCGTGCTCCTGCTGGCCGGGCTGGGCGGCAACCTGCTTTCCATCCTTGTGCCCTATCGCATCCAACAAGGCACGATGAAGCCGACCAAAATGCCCGGCTTGGCGATGTTGGTGATGATGCTATGCCACATGCTGTTTCCCCTCGCCATTGTGCCGGTCTTCGTGCCCCCACTGGTGGGTCTTCTCTGGCAAGCGGCCGGCTGGTCAAACGCGGTGCCCGTGAACCTAATCCTCTCCGTCAGCCTGGCCGCCCTGGCTGCCCTGGCCTATTGGCAAGCGCTGGGCTCGTTGGGACGTCTCCTCCAACGACGCGAAACCCGTATCCTCGCCGTCGTGACGGTGGAGGTGGAATAGCTGTCTCAAGGAATGCCCTTGCACGTTGAAGGAGGGGCAAAAGCTGGTGGTCGAGTTCGATCTGATTGAGCCGAACGGATTTGACGCCAAAAACGGCGTGTTGATCCGGGCGGTGTCGGTGCTGCCCTTGGAGTAGTCGTAACGTGGTCACGCATGGCGATCCCGTGGATTGGGCTTGGCGGCGGATGCGCCGCAGGCGCGCCGCCGCCAACCCATCCTTGTCCGAGGAGTGTGTACAGAAGCCGTTGCGAACTGGGCTAAAATGAATAGTGCGCGAAACATCGAACCGGAGTTGCGCCTCAAGGCGGCGCAATTGCATATTGAGATGGGCGATTGGGTTCACTCGTCGGCGCCGTGGCAGGTCATTTCGCATCTGACGTTTGCCTGGGAGGCGTCCGTCTGGCCGGGGGCGCGGTGTTATGAGAAGTTCATGCGCACCGAACTGCGGGGGGTGCGCGAAGGGGGCGCTGTGGGCTGGTCGCGGTGGAAGAGAGCCAGTGAAAGCAGCAGAGGGTGGGTCGGGGCGTTAGCAGGGTGGCTTGAACAAGAGCCTATTGCGTTGACAGGGTAAAATAGCCGTCAAAAATGACGCTATTCGTGGTAACGCTGATCGCCTGCACGTTAGTCTTTGAAGTATCCCACTCGTATCTGAACTCACATTTCATGTCGTTGTCTGCCCAATCGTTGAAATACCCCCATACCGCGTTCAGATAATTGGTTCTTACCAGAAGCAGCTTGGTTAAAGAATTGCATGAATACTTTAGGTACATGGCATCGACGCTGGCAGGTACTGGCGGATACTCCAATTTGAACAGGACCAACTTAGTCTCACCGTAGTCCTTTAAGATCATCACACGGTTCGTAAAGCTAGGGGGAATGATGTCGTAAACAACGCTTTTGGGCACGCTCGCTGGCATGTTGAATAAATGGTTGGTTCTCGAATATTTCAGCCAGCGTCCTTCGATGTCTGCGTATTCGAAAGCAGGATTGTACCTCGCCCCAAGCTCCGCCGATGCCAATGTCGCAGCTGCGTCCGCAGCTTGGAGGCTGTTTCGGCTGTCGTGCAAATAGGCGTTCCGTAGGAACGATAAGCGCTGTTCTTTCGTTATGTTTGTGTGACCCCAGACAAAGTCATCTGTGATGCTCCACAGTGACCCGCTTTCGGTGTTTCTTTTTTGTAACCGGAATGTCACCTGACTGCCGTTGTTAACTGACCCGCCCTCGCGTAGGCTGCCGTAGCGATTCTGGCCTGTGAGAATCTTACTGCAAAGTTTTGAGACTGGTTTCTACCTCGATCCGAGCGGGGATTGGACGAACCGCTCGGACCTGGCACGGAGCTTTCCGAATACCAGGCAGGCAGCGGAGTTCAACATCCAGCGTCGCCTCGCCAAGGCTTTCGTGGTTGTGCTACTCGAACCCGCTCCACAAGTAAAGGTGACCGGCAGACACGACGAAACAATTATGCACGCCCGGGAACCGGCAAAGCCAGTTGGCCGCCAGGCGAAAATGACGAATCAAGGTCGCTCGGCCCAGAGAACGTCAGCGATTGCAAAAGGACTGAGAGCTTCGAACCGTCCTCCATGCCACATCAGCGTATGAAACTCCCGATGCCGTGTGACCCGCTAACCCTTATTGAAGCCAAGGTCGATGTGGGGCTCGGAAACGCATTATACATCCGTGGCCACGGTGACGGTTTGAGTTGGGACAAAGGGCAGCCACTTAGCCCCGGCTTTGGAGGAAGGTGGATTTGGAAAACCAGCAAGGCCAAAGGCAAGGTGCTGTTCAAGCTCTTATTGAACGACAAGATCTGGGCAAAGGGGGAAGACGTGGGGGTGGAGGCTGGCAAGATGATCGAAGTTGTCCCGGTCTTCTAGTCGCAAACCAGAGCCAACCGTCTCTCAAATAACTGGCCAACCTCCGTTCATGGACTCAGTGATCTCCAAACTTCGGGTGTGGCCGATTTGGAAGGAATTAAAGCACTTCGCGGTGTCAGCGGCCTGTGAAGATTCCTCCAGCAACGCTCGCACGGATGAGTTCTGCCGAGGTCTCACCAGAGATCTTGGCTGCAACTGTAGGGTCGTAAAGGAGACTTGGTTTTTTAGCCAGCTTTGCGTGCCTGAGTTGCGACCCATTGCAGCCACCGAAGCGGCCTTGGCCCATCTGATTATCATCTCGGTTCATCATTTTGGAACCCTGCCCGACGGCGTGAAGGACTGGATTGGCCTGTGGCTTGAGCAAAGAAACCACCATCGCACTGTTCTTTTGGCTCTCTTTGATCCAGTTTATCGCGGCTTTTCCAGTTCCACGGAGGATTATCTGCAGGAAGTGGCCATGAGAGGGGGTATGGAATTTCTGGTTACGTCAGAAGACACACGCGAATGGCGCTGACATGATGGTACCGATACGTTTCACGCGATGGACCTGCCGGATCAAAAAGGAACCTACATTCTGATTGCCGTCCTTTTGGAGATGAAGCGCCTGAAGATTGGGCGCTTGGAAACCTACGACGTGATTCCCGGCTTTCCCGGACAGAAACCACCTTCAATCACCCGGAGAGAAACCAAGATGATCCCTTTGAAGAGGCCTTTGATGATGCCCTGATGGATGCCTTCTAAGGTACTTTTCAAGATTCCTGTGAAGAAGGCTTTGATGATGCCTTTGAAGATCCGTTTGAAGAAGCTTTTGAAGAACCCTTTGAGGATGTCCGTGATAATGCCTGTGATGATGACCGTGGTGATGCCTTTGATGATGCCTTTGGTGTTGATGACCTGATGATGATGGTGCCGATTCTCAATAATGCGAAAATGAGGTCGAAGTTCGTCTCATAAGAGCAAATGAGACTTTTGAGACCTTGAGACCAATCGAAAGAAGGTCACCAGGGCAGAATTGAGGTTGGCGGGTTGATTTCGCTTCCTGGTCGCCTGGTTGATTGGTTTGTGGCTTTGGCGGGTGTTTATGCTCCAGATCCTCGCCAAACCCAAAGGACTCGCCCTTTCATTCATCCATCGTCCTGACCTTCACATTCTTTCGTGGTGACCTTCGAACCAGCCTGACCTTGGATGTTGGAGAAGATGATACGTTGGAACCTTGGGATTAACCTCGGGATCAATGTGAACATGAAACCAGGAAGTGAACCTGGCGAGTGAACATGAGGAGTGAACTTGAACAATGCAGATGAACCATGAACATCAACAATGAACATGGACAAGGAACATGGAACCTTGAAACCCCGAGACCTGTGAGACTTTTGAGACTTTGAGACCAGTTCAATCAAGTTCACCATGCGGAAGTTGTTGAATTCCAGCATGTTCCCTCGTTTTGGCTCATATTTGTGGATTCTTTGCCCTGGTTGCCCGGTCGATTGGCAGGCGTGGTGGTGGAGAGCGTTGCGGAGCGTTAACGATAAAGGCGATTCGTGGCGGTATGGCATTTCGATCACAAACAGGCCCAGGACGTGTTTTCTGGGCAAGGAGTTAATCAGTGCCGGAAAAGGAGATCGATCGGTTGTGGGGCATTCCTGGGGGTTTTCTGGATCTGGTGGCGGTTATTATCGAAATCACGGGCATCAAGGCTGGTTGCTGGGGAGTTGTTGTATGATTGGCTGGGCAATGAGGGATGAATCAAGATCGTGGCCGGCAAACTCCAAAGCCCAGCCAAACGTGATCTTGGCCCTGTTTCTGTAATAACCAGCGAATCCACGACCCTGACCACCCCGTATCCTTAAGAAGTTGATCATCCAGGGGTTGAGGGAATTGGGGCTGGATTCCGGGCGGCAGCGAGGAATGGGAGCCAGCCAAGTTTAAGAATCGAGCTTGGCAGTTGTGTTAGTGGAAGCCGAACCACTACTCCGGGCCACAAAACAAACCACATCAGCCAGCAACAGAAGTGCCTGTAAAGCCAAGGGTTTGCGGGATTGAGGGCTTGTGGATCAGGAGGTGATGTTGTCCAACTCAGCGAGGGAATTGTAATTGGCAGCGTGTTAGCTCTTGCGGATTTCTGGACGCGGGTGTTTAATCGGCTCACCCTGATTGGCAGATTATGTGGATTTTCACGACCATCGGATTCTTCAGCGTCGTCCAGAAACCACGCACCGACTTCCTGACTGTGCGCGCCCGGGTGGCCTCAGACCTCGATAACCTCCGCAGCAAGTTTATGTCCCAATTGTCCCCCACGATAAAGGGCGGTGGGACAGACTATCCCTTCCGGGCGACGATCAGCCATAAAGACTTCGGCGCGGGGCTTGCCAAAATAGGCGAGGCGATCACTTACCACAACTTCAAGAGCGCGGTTGGAGACCAAATGGGCTCGCAACGGGAGCAGGCTTACCACAAGGTCTGGCATGACCTTTTTGATTTGAGCGCGAACGAAAGGGAGCAGCGGTCATCACGCCCCGCCCCATGAAGATCGCAACACGCAAGGATTGGAGAATCAAGCGGATGCCCAGGCAACGTGCGCAGCTTCTCCTTGACCGCTCCTTCTCGACCGAGGAAATGGACCGCATCAGGCGCGGGTTCATTCCAGAGGCCATGGAGCAAAAGTGGTTCATTTTCTTCGAGCGGAATCGCCTTTACGTTCATCGGAGCTGGACGGGCTATTGCATCTACATCGCTCACTTCAAGAAGAACCCCGGCGGCTACGTCCTCTCGGGGGCGGAAGTGAACCGCGATCCCAAGCAGTACGATGAGACAGACGATGCCTATGATGGACGGCTTCTCTCGTGGTTGATTGATGGAGCTTTGTTGGGGCGAGCGCGCCCATTCCCGCAGAAAGCCTATGAATCCCCGGATGAAGAGGAGGAGGCGGATGCAGCCGACGACTCCCCGGCAGTAAATGAACCAACCAGCAAGACCGGGCCCCCTCTAAACGCCGACCTGCTGACAGCGGAGGAAAGAGCAATGGAGCCCGGCATTGGAATGCTCCTGGCAGCGAAACGACTCGGTTTGATCTACCTAGCCAACACTTCCACCATGGAGAAACTCTTGCGCGACCATGCGAAAGAAGTTGTTGATCTGTTCCAAATCTCTCAGGAACGTGGTCTGTCGTATTCTGAACTTTGTAATCAAGTTGACGAGGTCACCCAGCGCCTGGCCAAAATCCTGCGCGGAGAGGACCCTCGTTATATGGCTATTCCGTGGTTCACCGACTCTAACCAGTTGCGCCAGGTGATTTACAACGAGCACTCTGCGTTTATTCCGCATGATCCGGAGTGTTCCGACTGGAAGGCCGACCCCATATAAGGCTGCAGGCTTCATGTTTCCTTGAAGGGGTTGTCAACATCGTCGAAGCCGCAACGGAAACGACGCCAAAGGAAGAGATTCTTCAACAGTTCAACGATCATGTCCGCCGCAACGTCGCCCTTCTCCTGGGCATCCCGGAATCGCTCTACCATTACCATTCGCAAACACCCGACCTCAAGCCGCAGAGTAGTGGGTAGCCAACGACGGCTGGTACGTGAACGGAGAGAACACCGGTCCAACATTACGAACATCACACTCGAACAGTGCTCCTGAAAATACGGATGAAGTGTCGACCAGTATGCCACGGGCTCCAACTCGTAGAATCCCAAGCGAGCTCGAAGGCCATTAACCACGTCTGCGCCCAACCCGATAGTGGGCGGACCTCTATCTCCCTGTCAGGATTCTGAAAATACGCCGAGCGACTTGCCTACTTGATCACGCAAATCGCTTAGCTTCCCCTTACCCTTTCCGGCTGCATCCTTCACCAACCAGTAGTCCCACCCGTTCATAGCTTTGGTACCAGCAGCAACCACGGCTGCCCCACTTGGCGTGTCAAACTTCTTGCCGTCGAACACGATCAGAACCGTACCGTCAGATTCCTGTTTCAGACTCGCCTCACGGTGTTTCTTATTGTGGTCTGAGTACAGGACATCGGTCAACGTCAGAAGGCCCATTCTAACAAGGTCATCTAGGGTAACGGCAAGGAACTGCTTCTTGCCTCCAGAGGCAGCGATTGCGATGGTTTCTTGCTTCAGGCAGCCAAAGATCTCATTCAGAACTCTTTCATGTGCTCTGAAGATGCGTTCGCAGGTCTTATTGCGCGTATTAGCCATAGGTTTCTTGGTCTTTCGGGGAGCTCCCAGGTTCAACACGTACTGCTCCAAGAGGTATTTGCTCTCAGACGGCAACTCCGGGTGTTCTAAGCAAGGAGTGAGAACGAAATCGAACAGTTGCTGATAGGTAATCTTGGTAAACTGCCCGCTCTTGGGTTTTTGATTTTCATCAGGCGTCAGGAATACGAGAAATTGAAAATCGAACTCTCCGTTGCTCTCAGCATAGGCAGCATAAGCCTGGGTTTGATCGTTCGTCTCTTTGCCCTCTATCTTGTTTTCGACAATGACCCTGAGCTTTATGGTGTTCAAGGCGGCGGCGTAACTGGTGACGTGCTCCGACTCCCCGATGAGATCAATTCTCCGGGTCTCCGTCGAACCATCGCCAACAGGAACTGAGATGCGCCTCTCCGTGTCAAACACGACTGAAGTCAAATCCGCGACCTCGATCTCACCCATGCTGATCGATGGTGTGCTTTCGGCATTTCCGACTACGTCTGGCCTCAAGGCGAGAGCGAAAAAGCATTTCAACGGGAAGTCTCGCAGTCCAAGATGTGACTGAGGGTCCAGCACCCATCTCAGGAATGCGCTGTGCCATAGTTCCAGGTGGGACGCAGCAATCGTGCCGAACAGGTTCGGGCGACTCAGAGACTTCTCGAGTCGCAGGAATTCTGGGTCTGTCAGGAGGTCGTGAATATCAGCGCAAAAGGCTGAATCGGGATACTCACGCTCTTTCTCGGTTTTCATTGGTCCATCAAAGCTACGAGCACAATACCGGGCGGCCCGGTGCCGTGTCAACAGTGATGCGCGGCCAGGAAATCCGGTATGCCCTCCACCAGAACGATCATTGGACACCCTGCCGCCTCCTGAATTCCCACTGGCCACTTCTTTTGGCTGCCCTTGATGGCGTGGCTCTTCCTTTCCTGCAACCCACCAAACGGCGTCGTTGCTCAGAAAGATATTGGTCTTGACGCTCTCGGCATGCCCGTCGGCGAAAAGCATGTTGAATACTAGCCAAAGATATTTGAAATTTTGCGGTCGCCGACCCGAGCGTGCTTAGAGGTTCGAATGCGTTGTTCCCGGTCGGCGACCGCAAAATTTCAATTATTGTACCCTGGGCTTTGTCGGACG
>Ga0326728_10011749_pt1 | contig 19816 bp, 16 predicted proteins | sample MB3enrmetagenome_FD_207602 | JGI IMG/M metagenome (GOLD analysis project Ga0326728, IMG submission 207602) | Lab enriched peat soil microbial communities from McLean, Ithaca, NY, United States - MB31MN | ecosystem: Environmental > Terrestrial > Soil > Wetlands > Peat | place: USA: New York... | reverse complement strand
CATTTGATGATCATGGGAGAGCCGCATTTTTCGCACTTCAGATCCGTCGGTTCTTCTTCGCGTTTTATATCTTTCATCTCTTTCTTGGCTTTTTTCAGTTCCCCTTCGAAAATCGCGTAAAACTCCCTGAGCGTATCCACCCGTTTGCGCTCGCCGCTTTCAATGGCGTCAAGTTTGTTTTCCATATCCGCGGTAAAAGCGAGATCAAGAATGGTGGGAAAACTTTTTACCAGAAGCTGGGTAACAATCATTCCCAGTTCCGAAGGATAAAATTTAGCCTTCTCCAGACGGACGTATTCGCGCTCCTGAATGGTGGAGATAATAGCGGCATAAGTGCTGGGACGGCCGATGCCTTTTTCTTCGAGTTCCCGCACAAGCGACGCTTCGGAATAACGCGGAGGCGGCTGTGTGAATTTCTGATCCGTATTCAGCTTGAGGAGTTTCAGTTTTTCTTTGGGCTTAATATCCGGCAGAAGCTTGTCATCGCCGTTTTCTTCCTCTTTATCGTCTTTGCCTTCGGTATAGACAATGGTGAAGCCGGGGAATTTCATGACCTGTCCCTGAGCGCGGAAAAGACAATCCGCGCCTGCTATGTCAATGGTGGTCTGATCGAGAATCGCCGGATTCATCTGGCTGGCGACAAAGCGATTCCAGATGAGCTGGTAAAGTTTGAATTCATCGGCGGACAGATAGTGTTTGATATCCTGCGGTTTGTAGGTCATTTTCGACGGACGAACCGCTTCATGGGCATCCTGCGTTTTCTGCGCGTTTTTGTAAGTATGAGGTTTATGTGGCAGATAATCAGAGGAATAATTTTCTTTAATATAATTCCGCACATCGTGCAGGGCTTCTTCGGCGATCCGGTAGGAATCCGTTCTCATATAGGTGATAAGACCAATGGATCCTTCTTGACCCAATTCGATGCCTTCATAGAGTTTCTGGGCAACGCTCATGGTTTTTTTTGCCGAAAATCTAAGCCAGCGGGAGGCTTCCTGCTGCAATTTGCTTGTCGTAAAGGGCGGCGGCGCCGTGCGTTTAACTTCTTTCTTATCCAGTTTCTCGACTATAAAATCGGCTTCGCGGATTTTAGCGGCAAGCGTCTGCGCCTGCTGGCCGTTTGTCACTTTGGCTTTTTTGCCGTCTACCTTTATAAGTTTCGCTTCGAAAGGGGGCGGATGGCTGCCTTCAAACTGCGCTACAAGATTCCAGTATTCTTCCGGCACGAATTTGTTTATTTCTTCTTCCCTGTCACAGATCATTCGCACGGCTACTGACTGCACGCGTCCGGCGCTGAGGCCTCTTTTGACCTTGTCCCACAAAACGGGGCTGATCTGATAACCGACCAGACGATCAAGAATACGCCGCGTCTGCTGCGCTTCATATTTGTTGAAATCCAGTTGCAGGGGATGTTCGATGGCTTCGATGACGGTATTCTTAGTTAAATCGTTAAACAGAACACGATAAACATTTTTATTTTTGGTGTCGATAACTTCTGAAATATGCCAGGCAATTGCTTCGCCTTCGCGATCAGGATCGGGAGCAAGGTAAATATTTTTCGCGTTTTTCGCCGCTTTTTTCAGATCGTCAATAGTCTTTTTTTTTGTTTCGATTACCGTATAGGTCGGCTCGAAATCTTTTTCCAGATCAATACCCAATGTGCTCTTCGGCAAATCTTTAATATGTCCTACCGAAGCCACGGCATTAAAATCAGCTCCGAGAAATTTTTTAATAGTTTTAACTTTTGTTGGAGATTCAACAATAATCAATGAATTCGCCATAAGCACTCCCTATGCCTTTGAAGATAAAATTGCCCCTATAAAGGGAAGAATTGAATTTGTAAAGACATTTATTAATGACACTGTAAAAAATCGCCATATGATTCGCGGAGATTTACCAAACATTTCATGATGTTAATCATTTCTTCAGGGAGAAAAATTTCCCCGGATGCTGCTGAATAATTCCTTTTAATTCCATTGTCGTTAATGCGCCAAGAATTTCGGCGGATGATAAGCCGGTGGAAGAAATTAAATCATCAATATGAATGCGGCTTTTGGTAATGAAATCAAATATTATTTGATCAACCTCGTTCAATGTTTCGACGTTCTTATTGGCCATGTCTTCGAAGTCGGCACTAAAGAGCGGTTTTAATGGTGTTGTTTGCTCGATCTGCGGTAAAATTTCTTCAAGGATGTCGTCGATATTCTCTATTAATTTCGCGCCCTGCTTAATCAACTTGTTTGTGCCGCGCGAACCCGTGGCATCAATACTTCCGGGCACGGCGAATACTTCCCGTCCCTGCTCGAGGGCTAGCCTTGCTGTAATCAGCGAGCCGCTTTTTTCTCCCGCTTCAACGATTACAACCCCATAGGACATGCCGCTGATAATGCGGTTGCGCGCCGGAAAATTGGTTGAGCGCGGCGGAGTGCCTAATGGGAATTCAGAAATAACAGCGCCGTTTTGAGTAATATCTTCATATAATTTTTTATTTTCGGGAGGATAAATAACGTCCAGTCCACTACCCAGAATGGCGATCGTTTTGCCATGTGCGGCTATGGCTCCGCGATGCGCCGCGGAATCAATTCCCCTCGCCATGCCGCTAACCACCGTCACGCCCTTATAAGCAAGCTCGCGGCTGATTCTTTCGGTTGTATACCTGCCGTAAGTGCTGGCTTGTCTGGAACCGACTATGGCAATATTTATGTCATCCTTATTGAGATTGCCTCGCACATATATATAAGGAGGACGGCCATAAATATTAAGAAGCTGTTGGGGGTAGAGCTCATCTTGATAAGTAATTATATTAAATTTGTTTTTATCGATAAGATCGAGTTCTTCTTTAACTTTATCCCAATCTTTAAAGCTTGTAATTGCTATGGCGATTTCTTTGGAAATTCCCTGTGTTTCTTTTAAAAGTGAAACGGTCGCTGCAAAAATCGCGGGCATAGAGCCGAACTTATCCACTAAGGCCGGAAAATTAACATTTCCAATGCCAGGGATAGATTTTAGCGCGATCCAGTATTTTAAAGCATCGTAATTCATAATTAAATGATGATTAGCAAAATCAGCAATTTGCCCTGTTAGAAGAGTTTCGCCCTTCTGGCGGGGCGGGGCACGAAAAATTAGCCAGAAAGCTATATCTTGTTTATGGGACGTGTCAAGTTTTTTAAACGCGATAACCAGTTGTCGCACCGAAAAAAGAGATATAATAGTTGCTTAATTCTAAGCTTTGCGTTAGGAAGCCATCAATATTTCTTAAGAGGTGTTTTATCAAAATGTCAAAGATAAAGAATTATTTTATCTTTACTATTATCGCGCTGATTGTTTACCCTTTGATAACTTTCGCTCAAGATAGTACAAATATTCAACAAAATCAAACTGTTCCTACAAAAATCTCAAAAAAAGCCGCAAGCAAGGCCGCGGTACAATCAAAGCTTTCGCAGTCGATAAGTCCACTTGAACTTGATTTGGGAATGATCAATATCGACAACCCCTCCAGTGAAGGAAGTTTTGCCTTTAAAAATAACGGTCCGGGCGTCATTAACTGGTCGACAGACGGACCGGAAGGCTGGGAAAACCCGGATAAACAGAAACTTTCAGGTGTTTTAAAAAATAGTCTCGATTACCTGCATGTGGAAATCCGTTTACTGCCCAAAGATGCATCGCCCGGAGAAAATAAACAAAAAAATGTGTCCGGTTATAATTATGTGGAAATGAAACTTGATATCGGATCAGAAAAGATTTTCTGCCGAAAGGAACTTCCATCCGGCACTCATAAAGAAGCCGTTAAAATCAACACCCCGGACGGACAAAAAACAGTATTTGTCACATTTATAATAGGTTATACTCAAAAAACTCCTTTGATTAATTTATATCCGGTAAGGCTGGATATGGGCGGTATATTGCCGGGTAAAAGTGTTTCTAAAAAAATAATGGTCACCAACAGCGGCAGGGAAATGCTGGAATGGTCGGTTACGGCGCAAAAACATGTTGTTGGAGATAAACCATTCAATTTAGGCAGATATATATCATTTGCCAATGATGACGCGAGAGGATGCGGAGTATATACCGTGCCGGGACGTTTAAAAGAAACATTTGAATTTATGGGCAAATGGATGGAAGGCGACGGTTATCCAACCGGCGCGGAAGCCGATAACTTTATCAAGATTCATTTCAACGGGACGGGAATAATTCTGTATTTATTGAATGCCCATGAAGATCCCAATATTTCAGTATCGCTTGATAAACGCCTCATCGATAATAATGATCTTTTTAAAGAGAAAGAAAAAAGAGGGGAATTGCTCATTGCCAAAGATCTCGTTTTTGGCCCCCATGTGCTTACCATAATCAGCAAAAATAACCATCTGGGATTTGAAGGCGTGAAAATCCTGGGAGAAAACATGTCTTATTTCCCGGAAGGAAGCATAAAAATCATGCCTAATTCCGGCGCGATTACCAGACAAACCAATTATCTCAACGTTTGTTTAAACACGGCGCAAATGCCGCCGGGATATTACCTTGATGATATCGTATTTAATACCAGCGGCGGTGAAGCAGTTGTTGAAGTTTTTGCGGAAGTGCTGCCTGATAATATAATAAAAGTAATTGATATCTATAGATATTATAATGGAAAGGATTATCTGTATACAGCTAATCCCCAGGCGGAAGCAAAAAGATTAATGCAAAACAATTACGTAAAAGAAGGCATTGCTTTTCGGCTATTTAATCCGGATACTCCGGGGACAACCGGTTTCAATCGCTGGTATAATCCGCAAAGCAGGAGTCATTTCTACCATTATGATCCCATGGGAGGGAAAAAAGACCTGAGGGGATACATATCTGAAGGGTCAATCGGCAACATTGCAACATCAAAACTGACCAATACCAGAGAACTTTACCGCTGGTATAATTCTAAAACAGGCGGTTATTTTTATTCAACGGATATGCAGGGAGGTAAGATTAATAAAAAAACATACCGGTTCGATGGCATTGCCGGTTATGTTAAGTAGCAGATAAATTTTTGGTGTAGAAAACTACGCAAAAAACATATTGGACAGCTTTTAACCTTGACAAAAACCGGAAGAGGGGATATTAGCCTATCTCTTTTTGGTACAGGTTTGACGGGTTGGGAAATAGCCTTAAAAATCATTTGAAATAAAGCGGTTTTAACCAGGCCGTGAAAGTTAAAAAATATGCGCCTGTAGCTCAGCTGGATAGAGCAACGGACTTCTAATCCGTGGGCCGAGAGTTCGAATCCCTCCAGGCGCACCAAGGCGAAAATGGTGGGTGTAGCTCAGCTGGTTAGAGTGCCGGGTTGTGGCCCCGGAGGCCGAGGGTTCAAATCCCTTCACTCACCCCATTTAAAATCAGGCGCCCGTAGCTCAGCTGGATAGAGTCGCAGACTTCGAATCTGTTGGTCGTAGGTTCGAATCCTACCGGGCGCACCACTAATATATAATAAAATCAAATACTTGATTTTTTGTTTTCACCTTCTAACGAACTTCTAAGCTCAATAATTTTACCCCTGTTTTCTAGAGCATCAAAAATCATTCCACGTTGTCTTTTTGCATAACGTCTTGTTGTCCTGATTGATGTATGTTTATAAACATCTTGAATGAAGTCTATAGAGTAACCCTCCTCTGCTAATTGACAGCCCAAAGAGTGCCGGACAGCCTCATATAAACCAATCTTTACTCCTAACGGCTCGCACGCATTTCTCCAAATCTTATTAAGAATCTTATTGTTGTAATGGGAACCTTTTTGATTATAACTAAACACCCATCCCTTAAAGGAAGGCCATTGCAAAGCATTATCCAGGGCTTTCCTTGCTCTAGTTGTAATATCCTCAATCCTGATACCTTTACATCCAGTCTTTGTCGTTTCCCTTAGTTCGTATTCGCTATGCGATCTTCGAAAAATGATTTTATCTTTAATGATGCAATCACGCATTAGAGCCGTTGCTTCTTGCGGTCTGCAACCATATTCCATCATAATGATAAATATAGAACGATGCCTTTCGGGTATTACTGCCAGGATGTTTTGTTGTTCTTCGAATGTCAGATATTCAGTTGTTTCCGGTTCAGGTTTTGTTAGGGCAGGGAATTCAGGCATAATAAAAGTAGGCACATCTTTCTTATGAAAACGAAGCATTGTTTTCAAAGCTGTTAAGACGTTATATTTTGCTGCTTCGGATAGATTTAATGATTGTTTAAATAATAGAAGTTTTGAGTGTGTAAATTCCCGAATATCCTGATCTTCGCCGAAGTAGTCCATGACTTTACTTATAGCGTTTCGGTAAAGCTTCTTTGTGTTATTCCCGGCACCGGTGGAATCGAGCCAGATTTTGGAAAACTCTTTTACGGATAGAGGAGAATTTGGGCGATATGTTCTAGGGTCAAATGTGCCTTTATCTATTTCTGCTTGCATGATGGATAAAAACTTACGCCCTGTTCTCTTATCCCATATAGGTTCGCCCTTGTATTCCCAAAATTTCTCTTGAACACCCCTAAAAGGAATTGAAACATAACACCGTTTAGCTGGAGCGTGATAATAAACATGCCCTCCCATATAATTACCCCCTTTGTGATTACAGGGCAAATTATCACATCCGGCAAAAAAGCTCAATTCTTATACTCCGAAACAAAAAAGATAACTAACCTCAAAATGGAACCACTTGGATAATCACAGACGCTTCATAATTTTGTATCCAAGGAAAAATACGAAACACAGTTTCAATAAAAATAAAAAAATTACGATATCTTTATATCTGCGCCGAATCAGAGCCTATTTAAAATAATTGCTTTTTCCCATTTTTTGTTTTAAACTATACTAAATATTGCAATCACTATTGCACAATTATTTGTGCATGTCAAATCTTTATTTTGGTACTTTTTATGAATGAAACAAAAGGCATTGGTCAACGAATAAAAATCGTACGAGGCGACAAAAGCCAAATTGTATTTGCTGAAGAGCTTGGCATCCACCGTAATACTTTGCTTCGGTACGAAGACGAATTATCTCATCCTGACTCAGATATCATATCTCAAATTTGTAAAACCTATGACATCAATTCATCTTGGCTATTGTTTGGAAGTGGACTGTCTTTTCAGGGAAAGATTCCCATCGAAGGAACCAAAATTGCTATCGAAGGTACGGGCTCCATTTTCAGCCCTCCCAAAACTCGCCCCCTGAAAATCGACCTCGGATTTTCAAATCGTTTAAAAAATGAAATTAAAAATTCAAAAGTATCTCTCCCATTAAAAAAAGAACGACTTAATGAAATTCTAAATGGCTGTATACCAACCGCTAAAGAAATATCTGATCTTGCTAAAGCTCTTGGTGTATCTGCTATTTGGCTTGCTGAAGGTGATATATTACCCAGAAAGAAATAATTTCGTCCGCATTTTGCATTCAATAAATGCTAAGTTAAAGAACTCGGTACCCTCAAGTATAGTAGGGAAGTGAACAGGCTTAAATAAAAATAGCCACAAGTGTATTACCGGCTATAAAACCGAAGGTTGTCTGAATCACGAAGGTTAAATATTCCGTGTCGGCCTCGCCGGCAGAGGTGTATTGGAATACTTAATGAGCAGTTTAACGCCATGCTAAGGGCATTAAAGTATAAAGAGCATACCTCCGGCAGTTAAGAAATATGCGGGGGTGTACAAATGACCATACAAACATACACACCACGCATTTTCCGTACACTTTATATATTGAAATCATTGATGTTTTTTTATCGAAATTTGGGGGTTTGAGATATGAAATCCAGACCGATGGAAATTCCAAATAAATAAAAGGTCAGAAATTAAATCCATGATGAATAATCATGCTGAACGTAAGTAGAAAATTTAAGCACAACTATTTAAACCCGGCCATCTCTCATGGATACAAAAGATTTCAAGACGACTCTTACCTTGAAAAAGAAGAGTGCCATAAAACGAGTGCAAAAAACACTTGAAATGCACGATAACATGTATTATGTTAGTGTTCATAAAAAAGGTTGGTGATGATCCATGAAGAAACTCATTCATCAGTTGGAACAGTACCTTCGGGAAACTATCGGCATCACGGTTACGCCCCACCTTTGGGATAAAAGCAATAGGCTACCCCAATACCTCCGCGAGCGCTACCGTTTCTTTACGATGGATATTCTTGGAATCGAATGTTTATTGATGGCTGATACTGGAGAGGCGGAGCAGCCACCCGCGGTCATTCGCAAACACATGGACCAGGTTAAAGTACGGTACGATGCCAAGATCGTGTATGTGCGTCGTACGGTCACCTCATACAACCGCAAGCGCCTGATCGAGCAGAAAGTCTCTTTCATCGTTCCGGGCAATCAGATGTACATGCCCATGTTGGGCATTGATCTACGTGAGCACTTGAAACGATTACAGGAAAAGAGACCTGTTTTCAGTCCCTCCACCCAGACATTGATCTTGCATGTCCTATGGCAAAAAGAGATCGACACGCTGACGCCTGCCAAAATCGCCCACAGCCTGGGATATTCCCCCATGACCATGACTCGGGCCTTTAATGAACTGGAAACATCCGGTATTGGGGAGCATTCCATGCTGGGGAAAGAACGGCATCTTAGCTTTGCGGAAACGGGAAAGTCTCTTTGGGAAAAGGTGTTGCCCTATCTGAATACCCCGGTACGGAAACGTCTATATGTTGCTTCATCCATGCAAACGGGAAAGGGAAGCCTGGCCGGGGAGAGCGCTCTGGCAAAGTACACCTTGCTGGCGGAACCGAAGATTCCGATTTTTGCGTTTTCGACTGACGAGTGGAATTTGCGGATGCAACATGACAAGATTTCCAAACTGACATTGCCCGAGCCGGGGAGCTTCGAAATAGAACTATGGAAATACGACCCACACCTTTTTGCTCATGAGGAAAAAGTGGACCGCCTTTCACTCTATCTTTCTTTGAAGAATAGCACTGATGAACGGGTTCAATCCGCTCTCGACGCGCTTCTGGGAGGCATGGAATGGTAAGAGGTCTTGCCAAGTTCCGGGAACAATTCAGCGCTTATGCCACCCAGTATGTACTGATTGGGGGTGCCGCCTGCGACATTCTGATGGAAGAAGCGGGGCTGGAGTTTCGCGCCACGAAGGATCTGGATATCGTCTTGAGCGTGGAAGTGCTTGATGCCGCATTCGTACGTGCTTTCTGGGCTTTCGTCCGGGCCGGTAAGTATCAAATTCAACAGAGTGCAACCGGAAAGAGGCGATACTATCGCTTTCTGAATCCTGAAAACAACGAATTTCCTTTCATGCTGGAGTTGTTTTCAAGAAAGCCGGACATGCTTGACTTGGCTGAAGGTGCTCACCTGACACCCATCCCGGTCGATGAAGACATCTCAAGTCTGTCTGCAATACTCTTGAATGATGCTTACTATGCCTTTCTGCATTCCGGAAAAAGAACAATTGAAGACATACCCATCGTCGGTCCGGAACACCTTATTCCGCTTAAGGCGCGGGCATGGCTTGATCTCACCGGGCGAAAAAAAGCAGGAGAGGCAGTCGACGCAAAATCCATCGCCAAGCATAAGAACGATGTATTCCGACTTTACCGTGTGATCGATCCATCTTTTAAAACCGATATCCCGAAAGAGATCCACGATGACATGGGATCTTTTCTGGATGCGCTGGTATCTGAAGAGGTGGACCTCAAAAACTTGGGAATCAAAGGCCAGGGTCTGGACTCGATTCTTGGTGACCTTCGTAAAATTTATGTCTACGATTAATTAGTCCAAACTTTAGATAGAAAGGTCTGCTTACCAGGCACTGTGCCGCGCAGGCTAAGAAAGAAGAACCACATGGGAATTAGAGTTATCTATACACAAGATTACAAATAGTAATCGTTAAAAAACCCAGCCGATCTCTACGCTCCGGCTGATTTCTATGATAAGCAAAAACATGACAGATAAAAATAAAATTTGGATTGAAGCAAAAAAGAAGTATCATCTATCTGATACCCATATTCAAATGGCTAGGGAATTAGGAATGAATCCAAAGAAATTTGGTGGTCTAGCAAATCATAAACAAGAGCAATGGAAAGCGCCTCTCCCTGATTTTATTGAAGATCTATATTATAAACGTTTTAAGAAAGAGAAACCTGAAATTGTAAAAATTCTTAAATAAGACTTATAACCACAAAATTCACAAGGAACAAAGATGAAGTATCTATCAGCGTTATTGGCAGTGATTGCTATAATCCTTCTTACTGGCTGCAACGAAGGCAAAAAGAGAAAAAATCTTTGTTTATGATCTCTCGACAAGAAAAATGATTGGTTGGGTAAAGATAAATTAATGATAACGGGTTGAAACATGCAGGTTTTTAAATGATATTTTCCGGCAGAAGCGTTTATTTCTTCCTTCCTGAAAGTCTCAATTTTCTTTTCTGTAATTTTATGCTACATTCAACCCGTAATCGTTAAAAAATTATAACACAATATCTGATAAACGCTCAGGCGACTGAGTTCGATAAAACTAATCTAAAAAGGGGATATGACCATGAAAAGTCGTTGTTGCTTGGCACTATTTATTTTAGCGTCATTATTAATTATGGTCGGTACTGCAAATGCATGGCTGCCGAAATCAGATGTAAAAATTAAAAAAATCGAAAAACTGACAGAAGGAGCAGTTACAAGGCTTGCCGAAAGAGATCACTATTTTGATTCATCCTTCATTAATTCATATGTCAAAAGATTGATGAATTCTATAGATCAAAACAATGGACAGGGCGCGATCATTGCTAATGATGCGCAAAGGTGGAGCAGATTTACTTTCACCCTGGACAGTGATGAAAATATAAAAGGAATAGAAATTAAAAAATATCAATATGATTTTGGAGAAATATTCAGAAAATATAATATTGCTCCGGGTAAATGGCCTGACCTTATTAGGCAATTTAATACTACAGGTTATGCGATCACAACAACGACAAGCGGCAGAATAAAATTCTATCGTAATTTTGAAGAAGATGGCTTTTCTGTATATGTTATCCCTTAAGATGAAGTATCAAAGTCATCGCAATCAGTTATTGGTAACGACAATGCGCAACTTTATACCGTTACCCTATAAACAATTCCTTCTGCTCAATCATTGAATGAAATGCCGATAAATATTTGTTGATTAACGATTATAAGCTGCAACGGCGGAGTTGATATATTTCGGACTCTGAAATCTGAGGAGAACTTCCTGAAAGATTGTTTTTCTTATTCACCTAATTCATACAACATTTCAATCGGAAATTCTCATACTCAACATTGAATTTTTCAATATCTTTTGTCCATACGAATTTAAATTATGGACGATTAAAAAACTGAAAGAGGTTATTTTTTTATATTTTTTATCTTTCAGTTAGATTCTAGGTTTTGTAGTCCACAAGATTGTGGAAATGGCTGTTGATAACCACGTTGATAATCTTCGTAAGTACGTAATTATTACGATTTTACAGCAAACTGCACAAAGCTTATGCAAATAAAATAATTTAATATAATCAATAACTTTTAATTATTTCTTTTATGATATGCACTCGTATAATTAAAAGTGCCTCCGAAATACCCCCCCCCTTTGGGGGATATTAACATTAGATGATATCGTTTGAAAAAACTATAGAATCTTTACGATTTTCTTCAAGAACTTACTGCAAATTTAACAGTTTCGGGAAAAGTTCGTTGCGACTGTGAATACCGATTATACGAAAGATTTCTTTCTGATGGTCTTTTACGGTATTCGGAGAAATGAAAAGCTTATTGGCAATTTCACTACCGGAATTGCCAATTGCTGATAAGAGAGCAATTTCTTGCTGTCTGGGAGTCAATTGGTATTGTTTGAGTTTTTCCTTAACAAACTTATCATCTTTGAGTGTTATTTTATATAATTTATCATCACTAAGCGCCCCTATGGTCGATTTGTGATTGGCAACTTCGGTTGCACAAATCATGAAGAAGGTTTCCTTTCCCATCTTAATCGGAAATGCTCTAAACAACAGGTATATACCCGCTTGATTCTTTATAATGAATTTAACTGGAATATTTTTAGCAAATCCTTGTTTTTTTATTTCATCAATTACCAATTTTCTTAGCTCTGCTGAAATAAATCCGAGTTCTATTGATGTATGTCCGATTACCTTTTTACGCGGCAATCCTATTACTTTGAGGGCAGCTTTATTGACCTCAACAAATGTACCATCTTTAGCCCTATGGATAGTCATGGGAAGTGGATCTTCCATGAAGCCTTTAATGATTAAGTCTTTTGCGGGAGTTTTTACTTTTCGTTCACAACTTTTAATAACCAAAATAAATTCCCCTTTGAAATTAGTATATTATAAATTTCCAGAAACACAACCCCCCATTTGGGGGATATTAAAGAGAAATGATATTAACTTTAATGAAAAAAATATTTTCTAAAGTAAATATTAAATTATTTATAAAATACCCCCTTTCGAGGGATTGATAAGTCTTTTATTCCTGTTATCATTATTCATTACTGTTAGGTTGCAAGAAGCTTTTTGGGGAGGAGGGGCCGTACACTCCATCGTTTCACTTCTTATATGACTTAGCGGGAATATTTTTAAATAAATTGATTTAATCTTGCTTCGGTTCTTAATGGCTAAAAATTAGCAACGAATTCAATTTTTATCGGAAAGAGCGAAGTTCATATATTAATTGTTGGTCATAAAGGAGACCTCTAAAGAAGGGATTGTGGTGTTATGCCGGTTAAAGTTCCTGATGATGTACTCAAAGTGACAACAAAATGTCCTCGCAAGTTCTCCTGTCTTACCTCAGATCAATGCGACGACCACAAGATGTGTGAAGTTGAACATATCATGGGCACAAACGTTATGTTCCTGAAAGATAAGCAACAAGCATATTGTCCGTATAGATTAAGCTATGGCTTTAGTCAAATATGCACTTGCCCTACGCATTACGTCATTAGGAGCAAAACGGATAAGAAAGGTTTGCTTTAGCTTGTTTTAAAGCGTAGCCTCGTATATTAAATTGATCATAGATTAAAAAAGGAGTGTGTATGTTAAATATTAAGGCCTATGTTTTTAAATATTTCGAGCAGATTGTGGTGCTGTTTATTCTGGTGGCTGTTGTTGTTTTGAATTATTTTATTGCTGAAAAGCTCGCTTTGCTGAATCTATTCTATTTACCTGCGATTGTCGCCGGATTCGTACTTGGGGAAAGAAAAGCCCTGCTAACCAGTATTTTCAGCGTCATGGCAGTCACATTTTATGTTTTTCTGAACTATGACAATTTCAAATCAGTCACAGGTGTCGTTTCATTATATGCAAATATTATTTCATGGGGCAGCTTCCTTATCCTGTGTGCAATTGTTGTCGGCCATCTGCATGAAAAAAACGAAAAACAAATAATTCAGCTAAAAAGCGCCTATATGGGCATCCTGGAAATACTGTCAAAATACATCGAATCTGCCGATAAATACACGCAGGGACATTCCGTGCGGGTTTCACATTATGCCACCGAAATAGCTGAGGCCATGAAACTGGAGCCTCAGGAGATTGAAAATATCAGAGTTGCGGCGCTGCTGCATGATATCGGCAAAGTCGATATCAGCACGGAACTTATCGGCAAAGCAGCTTCTCTCAGCAGCGAAGAAATGAATATTATGGCCAGCCATTCCGAGCGCGGAGCACGGATACTTTCTTCGGTGGGCAGTGTGTTGAGCGAAGCTATCCCGCTTGTCCTGGCCCATCACCAGTATTTCGACCATGACGATCACAAAGGTTCCCTCACAGGGGAAGTCCAGTTGGGTGCGCACATTTTAGCGGTTGCCGACTCCTATGATGCCATGACTACCGACAGGCCCTATCGTTCGGGCATGCCGCCGTGGAAAGCTATTGAGGAACTGGAACGGTGCACTGGCAAGCAGTTTAACCCGGAGGTTGTAGGATGCTTCAAAAAAACGCTTTTTCATCGTGACGGTACCCATCAGATACTGTCGGGAGATTAGAAAGCGCATGCATTTGAGTAGCTAAACCTGAGCATTCTAAAAGGGATGAAGCGCCGGATGGAAGAAAAGAGAAGAGCGACAAGAATAAAGAACGGGGAGGAGGAAGTTACCATAACAGTCCTCTCAGGAGGAGAAAATCTTCCAGAAGAAGAAATCAACGGTAACCACATTAAGGATATATCCGTGTGCGGTGCCAAAATTCAGACCAATATTTTTTTGCCCGTAAATACCCTCCTTGAATTAGATTTCAAATCAAAGGGTGTGCGCCAACCGATAAAAATCCTGGGGAAAGTACAATGGAATAAAGTCATCCATGAGAGTGAGTCTTATGAGTTTGGAGTGGAATTCTATCCAAGCATGGAAATGGAGAAACTTCATTATTACATCTCACGGCAACTAAAATCTAATAAACCTGAGTTTATAAAAAAATAAAGTTTCACAATTGATTCCGGTAATAAAAATAATTTATTTAATCCACATAGGCATTTAGGTGAGGTTTCGATATGAACGTAAAAGGCATCATTTTTCTTGTAGGAAAGACTGCTGTCATTAAAATATTCGGTGAGGAACGCTGGAACTCTTTTATATCCAAACTTACGGCAAAGGACAACTTTTTCAGCAATACAATTTGGGCCATTACTCCTGTTCCGATGGATAAATTCATTCTTTTTCTTGACGAGATGATTAAGGAATTTTTCGACAACGATATGATGCAGTACGTGACTTTCGGGAAGGTAGCTGCTCAATTTGCCCTGTCGTCGGAAGGCCCATACGCAGCTTATCTGCTCAAAAAGGATATGAAACTCTTCGTTGAATCGGTCCTGACTAAACTCTGGTCGACCTATTTTGACAAAGGTATAGTAATCACAAAATTCGAGAACAACGTCGTTCATCTCAAAATCACCAGGCTTCAAATCAAACATTTTTACTTCGAGAAACTTCTCATGGGTTACTTTCAGAAGGCCCTTAAAATTTTCGGGAAGAAAACGGTTGTGAAACAGGTTAGGAGTATTTCATCGGGCAATGATGATATTTATTTTACATATGAATTAAAAGACTCTTGATTATAATGTAATTAATATAGTAATTTAAGATTAAATGTCGTGCCAAGTTTTAGAATCACAGAACAATAATTAACAATAATAATTATTATTTGAAGGTTTTTTTATGATCGGGACCGATATTCAGAAGCGCGATACGAGAGACCTGTGGGTAGCAATTGCAATTGCCCTTTCCCTGGGTGTATATCACCTGCTCTTCAATATTATTTCATTCTTACAGTATATCTCATATCAATACTATCAATGGGTGAGCAATTTACTCTTCTTATGGATACTTGCCCTGTTATGGGTTGCTTACCGGCGCTGGCGCAATGCGGTCTATAGGCAGAGGAAATTACGCAATATTCTGGCAAGCATCAACACGGAAGTTATCATGGTGGTTGATTCTCACCGCCGGATTCAGATGGTCAATGAAAGTATAAATATTTTTGGTTTTTCTCCGGAGGAGGTAATTAATAAGACGACGGATTTACTCTATCTCGACCGTCGGGTGGATAAAAACTATCCTGACGAGATACGCGATTTTCTTAATAAGATTGGCTTTCATATCGGACAGGCAACTGGCAGGAAACGCACTGGTGAAACTTTCCCCTTGGAGATTGTGACCGCGTTACTCAAGGGGAGCGAGGGTGTTGTTATCTTGATCAGGGATATCACCGAGAGAAAGCAGACAGAGGAAAAGATCCGGCAGATGGCCTACCATGATTCCCTGACGGGCCTTCCCAACCGGAAACTCTTCTCCGATCGCTTTAATATCGCTATATCCCAGGCCCAGAGAAATCAAAAAAAAGTAGGAATCGCAATGCTCGACCTCGACAATTTTAAGGAAGTAAATGATACTCTGGGGCATGATATAGGGGATCTTACTCTCAAGGCAACGGCAGAAAGGCTGCATGCAACACTAAGGGAGGGTGATACCATTGCCCGCTTCGGTGGCGACGAGTTTCTATTGATACTCCCGGATCTGGAGACACTAGAAGATGCGATCCAGGTTGCACAAAAGATCGTTAACAGTTTTTGTAAGCCCTTTTTCGTGGATACTCATCAACTCGTTGTGACAACGAGTATTGGCATCGCTGTCTATCCCATCGATGGAACAGATGATGATATACTCCTGAGAAATGCCGATATTGCCATGTATCAAGCTAAGCAAGCGGGGCGGGCCCGATACCAGCTCTATAAAAAGGCCTGAGATGCGACACAAACCGCATTTTGCTATTCAAGGATTTTTAACTTGAAAATACTTGATTGCAGGTAGTAATCCTTAAATTTTATATAACAGAAATTTATTGATAAGTAGGTGGATACCAGCATAATCCATGTAACATTTTTCTTAACAAATATTTGTTGATTAACGATTATAAGGTGCAACGGCGGAGTTAATAGTTGTGAAGAACTTCCTGTAGTCCACAAAAAGTCAACCATGACAGAGATGCAACATTTCGAATGATAATCATTAACTATTTTTTTTATTATTAAGGTTATGATATGGTCAACCTGATAGTAGTTGGACAAATTTCCCATATTTTACCTACCGGGCATTTCGTGGTAATAAAGACCAAATACCTTGTAGCGATATTTCATCTCGTTTAATTTTTAAGCACTTTTTCTCTTTTCATTTATTTTGAATTAATATAAAATTGCACAAAATATCGGAGAATACTTACAAAGTATATTAACTGTTATGGAAAAAAAATGATTAAAGCATTCATAATATTTTGTTTCTTGATTGTTCAGTTCTTTGGATTTCTTATATTTGCAAATGCGGAAACAAATATTTTACGTTATGCACTATGTAAAAGTAATGTTGCCCAAACGCGCGTTGTCGGCCACGATAATAATTTTTCTGTAATAATTAATTTATCCCAATCATCTGTAGAAGAGTTCAAGAATATAACAGCGAAAAATGTTGGTAAAAGATTAACAATTGTTATTGATGATGCCATCATTACAAGTGCTATTATTGAGTCCGAAATAGATTCCGGTGTCATCGCATCTCCACAAATGACTGAAACTGATGCAAAGAATTTACAACAAAGAATTCTAAACGCGTCAGAAAAACCATGTGGATTAGTTATACAACAATCAGGCCCATAACCTTTCGCTAGAGCCGATTGCAACCCATCGGGCTGCTCCGGTTCAGCTTTTTGTTGCACCTTATAACCAGTAATCCTCAATTTTAACAGCCACACAATACTGCACCTTAGTAGGTGAAGTCAATAACCAGCACATTTTAAATTTTCTTTGATCACTTCTGTGCATTACTGGGTGAAAGGTGCTATATAAACGAACCTGTCATGCTTGTTGCTTTCAATAAAAACAAATAATCTCTCGGTACAATCAAGGGCGTAAAAAAGTGTTTTCTTCAAACACTTTATTTTACATTATAAGTTGTTCTTTCCGGCAGATCGTTATTCTCCCCATGAATAATTATGGCTACGGAAATTATAATTCCATCTCCATTTCCCGAAAGCGCGGTTTCTCCTGCGCCAAAGATTGCTCTTGCTGAACGGATGATTTTATCTCGTTATGGGATTCTTTATCGTCGATTTGTATTTCACTTTCTAATTTTTGCTCTCTTTTGTTATCTTGAATGTAGTCCAGAGTTGATGATTTCTGCTGTTCTGTTTTTACGTTTTCAAAGAACCTTTCCTTGTCATCAACAAAAATTTCAAAGTCATGCCTGGAGCGACTGGCAGCAACATAAAACTGCTTCTGGTCAACATTGTCTGTTTTTGCACAATATATATCGTTGTTGTAAGATGCTCCCTGGGATTTATGTGTCGTTATGGCATAAGCATGATCAATATAGTTATAATTCTTGATATTGAGTGTTATATCCTTGCCGTTGATGTCCAGGGATAGATTGCCGTTTTCATCAATGTTTTTTATTGTTCCGGTTAATCCGTTTTGAACCTGTAAATATTTATCGTTTTTGAGAAAGACGATATGATCGCCTGCGGCAAATTCTCTTGATGCTTCATTGAAGATTCTGATTTTGTCGCCATTTTGGGCAACATCAATGAATAAATCCTTGCCATCAACTGTCTTACAGTTTAAAAAATTGTTCGTTTGATCAATACCGATAATTCTAGACTCCATGCCAGGATTCATGCCATTGAACGATTTCTGAGCATATAAAATTTGATTCTCTTCATAATTGTAGGCATATCTCTTTTTGATTTCTTTCATGCTGACTATTTCCCGAATGGTGAAAGTTTGTTCTGAAGTAAGTTTTCCCTCTTCCTTGATCTCGGTCCTGATCATTTCATTTAAAGCCTTTCTGTCGGCATTGGTGGACGTAATTATATGAGTGCCATTATCCACACCCCCTTTTTCCAGATACGCTTCTTTAACGGCATTTAAACGTTCATCACGATCAGCTATTTCCGTTATTCTGTTGTTCGATTCCAGAATCTGTTGTGCACTGTCAATATCTTTATCTTTGATGGCCTCAACCAGTTGTCTGGTATATTCCGTCTTTTGCCGGATACTTTCCTCAAGCCTAACGACATGCAGTTGACCTAGCTCCTGGGCATCCTGAAAAGCCCTACCGGCATCAATCGCCGGTAATTGTTTAATATCGCCCAGCAAAACCATACGGCAGTTATCCCTTTGGGCTGATTCGATCATTTCCAGTGTTTGTTTGCTTCCCAGCATTGACGCTTCGTCAATTACCCAAATGGCATTTACAATTCCATCTTGATCATGGAGGAAAGAGTCGACTGTTTGTCCATTGGCACCGGTCTTTTCGATGAATTCCTGAACTGCTTTGCCTGTTTTGGAATAACCTTCCAAAATTATTCCTGCACTTTTAGCGGCTTCGGCTATGGCTTGGAATACAGTTGTTTTGCCGGAACCGGCATCCCCCTGACAGATAATAAATTGATCTTGGGAAGTCATTACCGCCTGAAAAAGTTCTTTCTGCCCGTCGGTTAGATCGATGTTGTTTTTTGTTTGATAATGATCGATGAAACTATTCGATTCAGATATGGTCATGAGCGAACTCATTTTCCCTTGCCCCTGCTTCAGATCATCGAGAATCTTTTGTTCGATTTCTATCATTCTCGGTGTGGAAAATATACCAGGCGCTATCTCTCGGATAGTGTCATTTATTTTAGCCTTTTCCATTTCAGGGATAAAATCTGATTTATCATATTTTCCCATGGATAAAGTCAGAACATTCCGCAGAAGCTCGGCTTGAGAAAAGGTGGATTCATTGCTAATGAGATCCCGGACGATGTTGTTTATATAATCTTGGGGCATAAGGTTATTTGCCTTTAATTCCTGAGCTGCATTTATGACGTTGCCGGATATTATTCCCGGGGAATAGCCCCAATCCTGTATTTGTTTATTCCAATCGGATTTTAGAGCTTCAACAGATAAATAACGCTTATTAGGGCGGCTTTCCAGAGTAGCCGCTCTATTAATCTGGGCGTCATTGGCAAAGGTTAAAACATCTTTTAATTGTTCTTCAGTCTTTTCAATATTTTCATGCCGTTTGGAAAATTGATTGATTAAATCTTTCTCCATGCCGCTGATTTCATAAAGGCCATTTCCTCTATTCTCAATGGCATAGCCTAATTCCGCAAGAGATTTAGACATGGCTGCATTATAAACTGCCGTAATTTCTTTTTGGTACTTGAAGATTTCTTTATTCCACAATCCGCGGAATTCACCATCGGGACGTTCCACCATATTGCTGATGATGACATGCGTATGCGATTGAGGATCATTTTCCCGGCTGGTCGAATGGGCAAATGTGGC
>Ga0326728_10011748_pt1 | contig 19817 bp, 21 predicted proteins | sample MB3enrmetagenome_FD_207602 | JGI IMG/M metagenome (GOLD analysis project Ga0326728, IMG submission 207602) | Lab enriched peat soil microbial communities from McLean, Ithaca, NY, United States - MB31MN | ecosystem: Environmental > Terrestrial > Soil > Wetlands > Peat | place: USA: New York... | reverse complement strand
TGGCACCGGCTGCCCGACTCTCTTTCTTGGCTCGACAATGCCGGGCTGACGCTTCAGTTCAAGTGAGAAGCAGGGGCAAGGATTCTTATGTTGATATGACGGTTAAAGCGGCGCGAAAATCGGTGCTAATTAGTTATCGATGGAAAAACGAATCGGCTTAAGGGATTCCAAGCGGACATTGTTGTTTTGTTGAATAACCTGCACTCCTTTGTCATGACGGGTACTCCGGGATATTCCCCTCGTTGACGAAATAATAACTCCCCTTTTGTCCCTCCCTGATTTAAGAAACGCAGTATTTCTGAAGGACACCCCGTTGATTGAGGTAAATGCCTCCGTGACGTTATCCGGGTTAGCGAATTTCCTTGATCATCCCATCGCAAAGATCCTTCAGCATAACCATCCCGCGTCATATTCCCAGCTTGGAGCAGACCCTGCGCGCGAAGTCGCGCACGTTTTCGTTCGTGTCTTCGAGCCCGAGCTTTATCGCCGCTTCATATTTCTCGCAATAGCCGTTCATCATCACGGTGAGCGCATTCAGTTTCCATTTCCATAAATTTTCCGGCCTTATGTACCAGTATTTTGGACCCAACGTGCGCCCGATCTCATCGTAGCTCATCTCCATGATGTTTTCCGGACGCATTGACGGCGCCAGCGCGTCGAGCCCCGGAAACTCCTCATCGCCCGCCCACTTGCCCTTGTTGAAGGGGCATGCGTCCTGGCACGCGTCGCAGCCGTACAGCCTTCCGCCTATCTGTTCCGTCATCTCGGGAGAGGGCACCCCCATTCCCATGTTCGCCGATATGTTAGTCTGAAAGCTGACGCACCCGATCATCGACATGGTATACGGTGCGCACAGGGTGCGGGTCGGGCAGGCTTCGATGCATTTGCCGCAGTTTTCAGGACAATCTTTGAGCCTAGCGTCGCGAACGAGTTCGAGCTCCCGGTCTATTGCGACCATTTCTATGCGATTATGCGAGCCTTTTTCGGTGTAGAAGAAGTTGTTCTTGCGGATGGTTCCGAGCCCCGCCTGATACGCTGCCCAGCGTGCCGGCGCTGCTATTCCATGACCTATGCCCAGTGTACACTTGAGGCCGAGGCTTTCCAGAAACGCGCCGAATTCCTTGCGTATCTTGAAAAACGGAGCGTTTTCGTCCGTCCTGCTGTCGAACATATAGGCTTTGCCGTACATACCGTCGAATTCGCCGGGCACCTTGTACCTGTAGCTAGGGACGATGGCGACTATGACGGATCTCATTGAGGGATCGGCCGCAGAGGGGTCAGCATAGCTCCTGAAGGTTCCATAAATCTTCTCTCCCATGGGAATCCGTGCGATCCGCTCTTCCAGCTTTTCGCGGTAACCGGCCAACGCGCCGACTTTTATGATGCCGCAGTCCTCGTATCCAAGTTGCAGGGCCTTTTCCCGTATTTTGTTTTCCATGATCACAACTCCTCCTTCGGATGGGCTGAATTCACAATCATGAATTCGAGTCGTTAAGACGCCCGCTTTTGCGGACTGTCCGGCCTTGCCACGCGGGTTGCTCGAACCATATTGCTTGCAATTTGAAAGTAGTATAGAACAACAACTTGTCTTTTGCAAGTAATTTCTGTATGCTTTGATTATGAAGAAGACCGCCAGGAGATCGATGTGCCCTATCAGTAGCGCTCTCGATATTCTAGGCGACAAGTGGACACTGCTGATCATAAGGGACTTGATGTTCGCAGGGAAAAGAACATATGGCGAATTTTTGCAGTCCGAAGAAAAGATCGCCACCAACATCCTTGCCGATCGTCTTCTCATCCTGGAAGAAGCCGGCATCGTCGAAAAAAAGGCTTTTCCCGGAAATAGAGTAAAGAACCTTTACCAATTGACTCCCAAGGGGATCGATTTAATGCCTACCTTGTTCGAGATTATCGTGTGGGGCGACAAATATTTCGAAATTCCGGAACGTGTTCATCGGCTTGCGGGAGAAATCCGGAAGAACAAGGGGCGCATCATAAAGGAAATCTCGAAACGACTCGCAGCAGGGGATGGGGAGTCCGTGATGGGGTAGAGAATCCAAGGGTTGCTATTTTGTTGAATAACCTGTACTTCTTTGTCATGACGGGTACTCCAGAATATTTCCCTCGCTGACAAAATAGCAATGTCCCCTTTGTCCCTCTCGGCCCGAGGCCGCATCTTCGATTGACACCGAAGTCCAAACAAGTAATAATCGCGAATAGGGCCCCGGTAACCTGCTCGGCGCGAGACACACGGGCACGCTCCTTTCAACTCTCGCCGAGGTGCTTCAGACAAATCACAAGGCTGAGCCCCTGTCTCTTTCCCTGAATCTTTGCGCCGCCGCGGTTCCCGTCCATCCTGGCACAGCATGACTGACCCTCTCCGCTCACACGGACGATTCCTGTTGAAAGCCTCCTCTCATCCTGCCACACTAGAGGCGCATGAGGAATCCCGGACAGATAGCTAAGGAGGTCAATCATGGGGGTCGGTCAGGGCACTTTCAATCCCAGTCCCAAAACCAAAGAGGAGGCCGTCGGGCAGCTCGTATGGGCAAACAGGATCCTCGCAAACGAGGCTATCTTCGATGCCTTCGGTCACGTAAGTGTCCGGAATCCAGAGACCAACAGCACTTTTTTCATTGCTCGCGCTCTTGCGCCTGAGATGGTGACAAAGGGGGATATCCTCGAACTCGATCTGGAAGGAAACGTCCTCACGAGCACGCAGGCCAAGCCGTATCAGGAGCGGATAATCCACGCAGCCATCTACAAGACCAGGCCGGATGTCCACTCGGTCGTCCACGCCCACCCCCTCCCGGTCGTGACTCTGTCGGTATCGGAGGTGCCGTTTCGGATCGTCTCACACCCGGCGGCCATCTTCTACGAAGGAGTTCCCGTCTTTGACGAGTACGACTTCGTCTCGGAAAACCCGAGCGGGATGCTCATACAGACCAAAGAGGACGGGGATCGGGTGGCAACAAAGCTGGGGAGATCGATGGCCATGCTCATGTGGGCGCATGGTTGTAATGTCGTGGGAACAAGCATCCCGGGGGCCATCCGCGCCGTCATCGCCCTTCGGGACAACGCGGTCATTCAGTTGGCCGCCCAACAATACGGCCAGGTAAAGAGCCTGACCTACGATCAGGCAATGGCCGCAACAGGCACCATGAGGGGCGAACCAGACAGGGCATGGAACGCCTGGGTGGCGCGGGTCAAGCGGAGTATGCCTGTGGAGTAGGGGGGTAACGGCGTCAACCCTCGACAGCGATGAAACAAACGATCCAACTTGTCTAAATTAAGCGATTTTCAGGTCAGTCTGCTCATCCATCCTGTCCTCGGTCAAGGGGCTCATCCCCTGGCTCTTTCCCGGCAGAGACGGTTCTCTTCGGTCTTAATCCCCTTCCGCACCGTCCGATAACAACGCAAGGGTCCGTTGTATTGGCTCTCGAATTCCTGTCCCCAGGAGGCGCAAGATGCAACACTGTGTCAGAATCCTAGACGATAACGAGCCGAATTAACGCAACGTTCAGTCTAAACAGCATCCCCTCTTAACAGAGAATCACCATCATAAGGGGTCGAAATAGGGCGCATAATGGGGTGAATGCCCGAGAAAGCGGGAGACTCCCCCGAAAGGACGAAATGCGAACCGAAGCGATACGAGTTGATATGGACCAACGCCCCCGTAAAGAGCTCCAATGGTGTTTAGCGTGGAGACCGCTCAGGTGCGCTACCGCAGCTTTGCTCCTGTCGGTTCTCCTGGCTTCCGCCGGTCATGCCCAGGAGAGAGAGGTGCTCTTTCGCGAGGATTTCGCGAGCCTTCAAAACTGGCGCCACGTCTATTTGCCCCTTGTGCAGAGGCACACGAACTACACTGCCGAGTCAAAGGACGGGGACCGCTACCTGAAAGCAGAGAGCAATGCTTCGGCATCGGCCCTCCTCTACAGAGGCGAGTTCGACCCTTACGAGTATCCGAGAGCCCGGTGGTGCTGGAGGGTGGAGAATGTCTACCAGAAGGGCGAGCCGGGAAAGAAGTCCGGCGACGACTATCCCATCCGTATCCAGATCGTCTTCAAGTACGATCCTGAGAAGGCGAGCAGGGTCAGAAGAATCGAATTCGCCCTCGCGAAGAAGGCGTATGGCGAGTATCCGCCGGCAAGCACCTTGAGCTACGTCTGGGCAAGCCGCCAGGACCAAAAGACCATGATGGTGAGCCCCTATTCGGACACGATCAGGCTTGTGGCCCTCGAAAAAGGCCCCAGGCTTTGCAATACCTGGCGAGAGGAAGAGGTCGATATCCTGAGAGACTACAGAGAGGCCTTTGGCACTGACCCTCCCCATACGGCGGGCATAGTCATCATGAACGACTCCGACGACACAGGGGAAAAATCCGTCTCCTACGTGAGATTCATCGAGATCTCCAAGGGCATCCCCTGATGCTCAGGATCTGACGACACAAGGTCCGTCGGATAGAGTCATCGATGGGTTTGGGCAGGGCTCACCCCTCTCTTTTTCCCGGCCGGGGGGTCATTCCGCAACCCACATCATGATGTGCTCCCACGTTTTTGATAGCGTTGCGTACTGCGCTAAGGGATTCTCCCAGTGTCCCGGCAGTCCCAGCTGTCGAGCTGCAGCTTCGAAATGGAGCAAGGCGATTCCCATATCTATTTTCTGAATGTCAAACTCGTACATCCTTCGATAGGCTCGGTTGCCGTCGAGAAAGAAGAGAAAAGAACTATCTCTCCTGAGGACTCTCCAGGGTTGTTTGTTGGACGCCGAAGGCGCGAGCCGCACCATTTCGAGAGGGACGGCAAAAGAACCGGCAGTCGTCTTGCCCAACGGCGTCCCGAAATCGCCATCGAAGAAGAGCCTCTGCCATGGAAGCCGCTTCCTGGCCAGGGAGGGTTTGAAGAGCATATCCACAGGACCTCTTATTCTGCTCGGATACCCGACGGGGGTTATGATTGGCAGCATCTCGTCCTGCCTGAGATGCATCGCCGCCGCAAAGGCGCTCCGGCGAAAGGTCCCGGCGAGCCAGCAGGTCCCGAGTCCCTGGGACGTGAGGTACAACACAGCCTGCTCGAAAACGTATCCAAGTTGCTCCATCGCTTGGCTGCCGGTCCCGGCGGCGCCTGCGATAAAAAGAGAGGCTCCCAGTATCACGCCGTAGGTGCCGAGTTTCACCCCGTCCTTTGCGGCTGCGTCTTTCTTCTCGATAAGCTCGCACCGGACTCTGCCCTCAAAAGGCCCGCTCAGCTCCCCGAGGATCCGCCTTATTCCCTCTTTTGTCTCAACGGCTATCGGCCGGCCGGAGTACGTCCTTACGGCCCGTCTGAGCTCTATCGTCTCAATGAAGCGGTTATTCATCAGTTGAAGAAAAGTGCTCTCCATGGAGTGCCTCCCAGGCTTTGATCAACGCGATTCATCTGCCAACTGATCCTATGTGGCTCGGCACACTGTTCTGCAATCGACCGCAGGTCAAGTTCGTCGAGCTCGAACAGGAAAAGCATACCATCGATTGCCGCAGAAAAGGGAGTGGTGCATGAAGGGCAGGGTAACGGCTGGCCCCTGTCTTTCTGTCAAACATGCAGGGGAAAAACAGGCCTGCTGATTTTCGGCAGCTTGTGTTGTAGTATGACTATCGTCGTTGAACAGAAGGAAGGCAAAGAAGGCCACAGGGGAGACGAGCAAAGAATGAAGGCTCAGAGGCCGAGCAAGACGGCGCAGTACATGGCGCTTTTTAGAGCGGTTGAGACAGTCAGGCCTGAGGGTCGGGCGCTTTTTCGTGATCCGTATGCGCGCCGGTTCCTCAGCCCGACTATGAAACTTGCAGTGATTCTTGCCTCTCTGCCGATAGGAAGAGAGCTCATTCCGCGGCTTATCCGGCGGAGCGCCCCCGGCGCCCTCTCCTCGGGGGTTGCACGGACGCGGTACATTGACGATCTCGTAGACAGAACCGTCGCTGGGGGGGCGACGCAGCTTATCATACTCGGTGCCGGCTACGACACGCGAGCCCTTCGTCTTGATTCATTGAAGAGCGCCGCGGTCATCGAGATCGATCACCCCGACACGTCCCGATTCAAGCTCCGAAAGCTCACGTCAATGATGAGAAGGCTCCCGGAGAACGTCTCTTACTGCGAGACGGACTTCAACACGCAGTCGCTCGAGGAGATAGGGTCAGCGAGTACCATCAAGTTTGACGCGCCCACGACGCTTGTCTGGGAAGGTGTCACAAGCCACCTGACCTCTGATGCTGTCGATGCAACGCTTCGATGGACGGAGAAGTTTCCCAAGGTAAGTCTGATTTTTACCTATCTTGACAAAAAGGTTCTCGATCACCCCGAAGAGTTCGCCGGCGCCCGGAGACTGGTCACGCACCTTCACGAGAGTGAGGAACAATGGACCTTCGGTTTCGCACCGCACGCCGTGCCGGGTTATCTCAGCAGGTACAACCTGACCCTCATCGAAGATGTCAGTGCCGCCGACTATCGGGCAAAGTACATGGCCGACCGGCCACGTGAGATAGGATACGAGTTCCACCGGACAGCTTTTGCGAGGCGCGAAAACATCAAAGCCACAGAAATCGCCTCGAGACCCGAAGAGGGTAACCGCGTCAGCCATTGAATCTTGAAACACCCGCATCTATCTTCCCGGCGTTGTGTGCACGGGACCGATCGATTACCCTTGCAGTAATTTACGAATCCGGGGAGATATTGCTGCGTGTCTTCTGCGATTCTGCTTTTTGTGCCTTTCGCCGAGCCGCATTTCTCAAGCGGAGCGCGAGGTCAAAAAGGAGAGCGACAACGATTCCGATCACAAACGCGAGAAAGACTATGACAGCCAGAGACGCGCCGAATTTCCACGTAAGAAACGCGACAGACACCGGCGCTGCGTTTTGAACGGAGAAAATGACAACGGCTGCTATGACTATGACTGCCACAACGAGGATATACATGGGGGACCTCCTTATTGATCCCTGTCACGGCCTTCTCCCGAATACGAACCGGCCTGCTTTGCGGATCACAAGAATACAGAAAAGCACAATGCACGCAAGGCAGAGAATGGGGACAAAGATGGCAAGGAGAGCCGTGATGATTGATCCGGCCAATTCGGAAGTTGCAATTAAGGGATTTCCGATCCCTGCCGTCGCGAGTAACGAAGTGGCACGGAGCGCGACGGTGGTTCCCTGAACCAGTCCTGCTATTCCGCCGCCCGCAATGAGCGCGAGCGTCCATTTCAGAAACGGGGAGATATCGGTGGCCATCGAAGCCGAGGCGACGGTCCCTGCAATGATTGCAGCGGGCGTCGCGACAATATCGAGAACATGATCGAGCCAGGGGATGTAATATCCGAGGACTTCAACGATGGTTGCCGTGCCGAAGGCGACCGTTGCATAGGAACTCCCCATCCACGCAAAACCCGGCGACAGATGAAGCTGCCCGCTCAATGAGGCGAGATTCCTAATCTCTCCGCCCATCGATTCATTGTCCTTCAATTTAGTTCGGAGTGCAAGCCCTTATTTGCCAGGAAATCATTGAATGCACGTCGGCCCTGTCTCTATCACGAACCCTGAAAGCGCACCTCGCAACGCCGCAGGAGGAAATCTTGTGCTGACAAAGCATGCAAAACTAAAATAGAATGACTACAAGAAAGAAGAGGAAGGCCTTGTTGTCATGAATAGGCATAGTGCGGAGCACCGAGAGGGGAGAGCGATGAAAAGCAAAAGAGCTATATACGCCCGTTTGTTGCTGTGGTCACTGGCATTGCTGCTGGCCGCACCGCCCGGAGGGATCATGGCCCAGGGCCAGGACTCGGGCGGACCGCCGACTTTCATGCAGGAGGAGTTGGACCAGATGCTTGCGCCCATCGCACTCTATCCGGATGATCTTCTGGCGCAGGTCCTGATGGCGGCCACCTATCCCCTTGAGGTCGTTGAGGCGGCCCGCTGGGTGCAGGCGAACCCGGGCCTCTCGGGGGACCAGCTCGCGGCCGCGCTGGAGCAACAGGACTGGGACCCGAGCGTGAAATCGCTGGTAAGTTTCCCCTCTGTCCTGCAGATGCTGAGTGACAGGCTCGATTGGACGCAAAAACTTGGAGACGCGTTCCTCGCGCAAGAGGGCCAGGTGATGGATACCGTCCAGAAGCTCAGACAAAGGGCCCAGAGCCAGGGCTACCTTCAAACGACGAACCAGGAGAAGGTCGTGGTAGATCCGCAGAGCCAGGCAATCGCCATCGAGCCTGCCGATCCCCAGATAATCTACGTGCCCGCATACGATCCGGCGGTCGTCTACGGCCCGTGGTGGTGGCCGGCATACCCGCCTTACTACTATTATCCCCCGGGGTTGGTGATTGCGGGCGGATTCATTAGTTTCAGAGTGGCTCTGGGCCTCCCCTGGGGCTATGCGTGGGGCGGCTTTGACTGGCATCGCCACGACGTGTCGATCAACGTCACGAGGAACGAGCGCTTCAACAATCGTATAGACAGGAACCGGTACGCGAGTCACGTGACCGCTGGAGGCGGCGGCCAGGGGGCGTGGAGGCATGACCCGGCTCACCGGCGTGGGGTCGCCTACCGCACCCCGTCCGTAGCGCAGCAGTTTGGCCGGGGACCTCGCCCGGGAGCGAGTGCGCGTCAGGACTTCAGAGGATTTGAGAGCAGCGCCCCGGGAAGGGGTGCCGTCCAGGGACCCAACCGGCAGCCACCCGCACAGCAGCGGGTTGCAGCGGCACCTGCACAACAGCCACGGGGTGCAGCACCATCTGCACAGACACGGGTTGCAGCGCCACCTGCACAGACACGGGTTGCGGCGGCACCTGTTCAGGCCAGGCCTGAGGCACCCAGGCAGGTCTCCAGTCCCGGACGTCAGGAAGTCCAAGGGATGCGAAGCCCGACGGCGTTTGGCAGCGGCAGCCCCGGCAATCAAGTACGGCAGGAGAGCAGTCGAGGCCATGAAAGTCTATCGAGTGCCCGTGCCTCTGCCCCTACCATCAGCAGACCCTCCCCCGCCCCCCGAGGTCCCAGCGGAGGTGCTTCGCGCGGAGGTCGTAACCGGTGAGCGCTCAATTGCAGGAGACCAATTCGCTATGGAGGATATGGTGATGTCGCGATTCAGAGATGCCAAAGAAAAGGCGCCCTTCGTCATAGCAGCCGTTCTCGCCATTGTTTTCGTCTGCGGGACGGCTCATGCGAAAGCTCCCCACCAGAAGAGTTTTTCTTCACCCCGTGAGGCGGTCAAGGCAATGGTCGAGGCGGTCAAAACTGATGATACCAAGGCGCTCCTCAGAATATTCGGCCCGGGAAGCAAGGCTATCGTCCTGTCGGGTGATCCGGTGGAAGAAAAAGAAGGGCATCAACGGTTCGTCAAGCGCTATGAAGAGAAGAACAGGCTGGAGGCGATCTCCGGCAAGGTCGTGCTCTACACGGGTAATGACGAGTGGCCTTTTCCTATCCCCCTAGTGAAAACCGGCAATCGCTGGAGGTTCGATGCACGGGCAGGCAGGGAGGAGATACTGGCGCGGAGGGTTGGCAGGAATGAGCTGAATGCGATCAAGGTTTGCCTCGCCTATGTCGACGCCCAGGAGGAGTACGCCATGATGAAGGGCCGTCAGGGGAACGGCCTTCTTGAGTACGCACAAAAGTTTGTCAGCGCGCCCGGCGCCCATGATGGCCTCTATTGGGAGTCGAAGGAAGGCGAAGAGCAGAGCCCCATGGGACCGTTGTTTGCCACTGCAAGAGAGGCGGGCTACGGCGATGAGCCATTGGGAGGCGAATCCGCCCCTTATCACGGCTACTTCTACAAGATTCTCAAGGCCCAAGGCAAGGATGCACCCGGAGGCGCCCGGGACTACGTGGTTGGGGACAAGATGATCGGAGGGTTCGCCATCGTCGCGTACCCGGCGAAATACGGCGATTCGGGCGTCATGACGTTCATCGTGAACCATGACGGGGTCGTCTTTCAGAAGGACCTGGGCAAGGATACGAAGCAGGCTGCTCCCGCGATGAATGCATTCGATCCCGACCGGACATGGGTCAAGGTGCCTTAAGTAAGGCACGTCGAGACCTATCGGAGCGAGATTACCCCGCTTTCCCATTTCTGACTGACCCCGGGGGAATCTATTCCCAGACCACACGGGTCACTGAAAACGGGGTTATCAAGGCGCTCCCCGCAGGGTCCTGATGCTCGATCCCGGCAGGGAGTTTGTCAGTCCTGTCGAGGTCGGGCATGGAGATGAATTCTACACTCGTTGGCCGCCTGCCCGGCATGAGGGTCATCGGGTTCAGAGAGAACACATCAGCCGAGACGTTCTCCAGGATCAATGTCACGCGGTCCTTCGATCTGAAAAGGCCGCCTTCGACGGCAAGGTAGGATTGAGGCACCACTCCTTCGCCGGCAATAGGCCGGGCGCCCTTCTGGACCACACGCTGGAATGAACCGCCGTCATTGGCCGCATCATTCAGCCATCGCAATGCCGCAGCCGTGGGCACGGGCAGATAGCCTCCGTTGCCGTCAGGGACGAACAGGGAGAACGGATTCCGTGGTCTGAAATCGAACATGAAGAACAGCGAAGCGGTGACGGAAGGATGGCGCAGGTGAACGAGGGCCGTGCGCACGGTGAGGAGCATCTCCATCGCAGGGGAAGCCGGCTCGACCTCTGCGCCGCGCTGGGTCACCGCATTGGCCCCGCGCGAGTTCCACTCGGTGATCCATATCTCCTTGCCCGGCAGGTGTTGTTCCGTGCGCTGCAGTACGCGCTCCGTCCCCTCATCCACCTGGGCCATCATGGCCTTTAGGCGCGGCACCGCGTTCTCCCTCGTCGGCGGCGTGATCCCGGCCAGGGGATCGGCCATCACCTCGCTCAACCGGGGATAGAGGTGGAGCGTGACCGCACCGAACCACGGCTCCGGGCGGAGGTCGTCATCCCATCTCTCGATCCGCTGCCAGAACAATGCCCTGGGATTGTGATGGACGTTGAAGCCGCTCGCCGCTGCCTGCACGGCAATCTTGGCGTTCGGCGGCATGAAGGGCTTGAGGGCGTCAACGTACTGCTTCATCGTGCGCATGGTGGAGGGCGCATCGGGCCAGCGTGCGAGGCTCCTCGAATCGTTGCCCATGGCGACCCAGAATTCGTTCCCCAGTTCGATCTTTTGCGGAACCAGGCCCTTGCCGGAAAGGTGCTTGAACCATTCCACCTGGCCGGCGACGCCCGATGACTCCAGGTTCGGCACGAGGATCACCTCGGCCCCGATCTGGCCGGAGAAGTGCGCATACTGCTCCATCGTGACGCCGTCAGGCATGCCCCTCGCGATGTTGGCTGCCGCTTTGGCCCAGAAGCGCACGTAGGGAGAGCTGTCCGGGTACGCCTTAATCTCGATCAGTCCCGTGCGCCAGTTGTAGAAATTGGCGTCGGACCCTCCCGGAAAGCGGTCGAGGCCGATGGCCATCTTGCTGAGAGCGGCTATCTTTGCCGGATTATCGAGGAGGTGCTCGAAGAATGCGGACGTGGACCCACCCAGGATGGGCCCTTGCAACAAGCGTGGCTCCCTAACGGCTGAGAGCGTCATGACCGCTGGATCGGTCGCGCCGTGCGCGCCGGCCAGCACCGCGAGGGAGAAGACAATTGCCAGACAAAATGTGAGGGAAAACCTGTTCATATGTGGGTGCTAGGGACGTTGTCTCGATCTGTACGTTCTCATTCGCGCACCCCAGGCTTCCGGCCTTTCCACTGCCATCTCCTGCCCCTCCATTATCGAATCCCTGTCTCTGTCCACATTCAATAGAGATAAGGATCCTTTGGTCTCTCGGTAACCTCTACTTCGGCATCCCGAAGCACCACTTCCTCACCGTGTTCTCCCTTCACAATATGCGGCGTTGCCTTGACCCGGACCCAGGAGTTAGCCTTTAGCTCAGAGGCGCGATCATACTCGACGAGAATGGGAATGGGCATGGCGTCGGAGGTGCAGCACCAGATGAGAAAACGGAAGACCCAGAACTCGTTGGGCCGCTCCCCCTCGAGAAAAGCTACCATTCCCTCGGTCGAGACTCTCTTCCCCTCGAGAAGGTCCGCATGCTCGGCCAGGTCGGTCAGTTTTACCTGCGTGACTTCATTCTTCTCCTTCAGGGCCTTCGGCACTTTTTTTGGCGGTGTTATGCCAAGACTGCGAAGAACGGCGTCAGGCACTTTTGGCGGATTTGCCTTATAGTCCTGGATCAATTCATCGTCGCTTTTCACTCCCTGCGCTTTCTCGGTAGCAGTCAGGTCAACGCCGGGTCTCGTCACCAGCCGTTTCTCGAATGCGTATTCGTCAAGGACTTTGTTCTGTGCAGTCATCATATATGCCAGCGGTATAAGAAGCAGTCCCGTGCGAAGCAGCGCGGTGAGGACGCGCACGTTCTGTTCTTGATCCACTTGGAAGACACCCCATAACAAGAGGAGCAGTCCGGCAAGACCCATTGCGAGGAGTACGCCGAATCCCGGGCGCAGAAACGATGTATAGCGTTGCCCGTTGAGCAAGAAAACGAGGTATGCCGACCAGGAGGCAAGAACAATCGCCGCCATGACTCTCATCCGGACCTTTTTCTGAACACTCCCCCTTGCCCGGCTCATCATCAGCCTATTGCCCTTAGGAATAGCCCGGCCAGGGCCACGAACCCCAGAATGAGGGCGCAGAGCGTCAGCAGGGGCCGGGTCCGCATGAGGCCGAGGTACATGCTGAACAGCTTGAGGTCGAGCATGGGGCCGAGGAGCATGAAGACCATCTGAAGATGCAAGGGCGCAACGCTGCGAAAAGAGGCCGCAATAAACGCATCGGTTTCGGAGCAAAGGTTGAGCAGAACCGCGCATCCCATCATCGCCGGGATAGACCAGAGAGGGGAAGCGGTGAGCACGAGTAGCTCGCGCCGTGCCACTAGCACCTGCATGAGGCCGGCGAAAAATGCGCCGATGATCAGAAAGTGAGCGACGGACAGAAAATCGGATGAAGCGTGACCGAAGGCATGCCGAAGCCGCTGTTGAAATGGGGCTGCTTCCTCTTCTTCCTCGTCATGGTCACAACACGGCACGGAATCATCGATAGAAGCTGCCCAGGGAAGCTTTCGGTCGTAGAGACTTCCAAAAATCAGCCCGATCGAGACGGCCACCAGATAGCCCAATGACATTCTCCACCACATGACCCTGAAATTGAAGCCGTATGCTGCCAATGTAGAGGCGGCCACCACCGGGTTGACGATCGGGCCTCCCAGGAGATAGGCAATAACTGCCGAGAGAGGCACTCCCTTTCTGAGAAGCCGTCGCGCCACTGGAATGACCGCGCACTCACAAACGGGAAATATGATGCCCAGCGCCGCCCCGACCAAGGCCCCGGTAAGCTTCTTTTTCGTGAGAGACGATACGAAACGGGGAGACAGGAATTCTTCGATGAGGCCTCCGATAATGGATCCGATGACCATAAACGGCAGGGCCTCAAGAACAATGCCCGAAAAGACAAGCCCTAGGGTACTCATCTGTGGCTTCCCCCTCCAGAAGATGAGCAGGAATGCCATGAACGCAAGGATCAGCGCCTGGGTCACATGAAGGAGAGTCTCCTTTCCCGTCACTTTTCTCCATGTGAGAACCTGAATACCCGGTCTGTCCAACTTTCTCTTACGCTCCTTATTCTGTGAGATGCCTGGCCCGTGGGAGATGCGAAGGCAAACCGCCGTGCCGTCTCGTGAAAATGAAAACAACGCGGAACAGGCTTGCAGTCATCACGATCCAAGTACCTGTCGGGGGGCCAACCCGAGCAGGCCTATGAAACCGGTCGAAAAGGCGGTGACGAAGGCAAAGAGCGCCATACTCCATGCCTAAAGAAGGCCCGGAACGCAGGACGAGGCCGCCGGCAGCATCATTGGGATATCCCTCGACATTCTTCACATTGAGCAAAACAGACTCATTTTCTGCTTTTAACGGTGAACGCACACGTGAAAACTGCGAGCATGATGAGGACTATCGTGCCTCCTGTCGAAAGATCGAGGTAGAAAGAAACAAGTATACCTGAGACGACCGAAAAAAGCGAAACGACTTCCGCATAAGCAATGGTGCGTATAAAACTCTTTTTTAGCTGGAGTGCGGTGACGACCGGAATGACGATCAGGGCGGCAATCAACAGAACACCGACAATGGGGATAGCCAGGGCAACGGTAAAAGCGGCCAGAACGATAAGAATGGTATTTACCAGACGGGTGGGGATGCCACCCACTCTGGCCGCCTCTTCATCGAACGTGACGCAGACCAGTTGATGGTAAAAAATCCCCAGGACCAAGATTACAACGACTGCCAGAATTAAAACTATGTACACATCTTTGCTTGTTACGGTCACAATGCTTCCGAACAGGTAATTGAATAGACTCGCGTTGAATCCGTGAGCCAGGCTCAGGATAACCACGGCAAGAGCCAAGCTTCCAGAAAGGAAAAGGGCGAGCGCCGACTCGCCATAAACCCGTTTTGAGGTTCTGAGGCGCTCGATGCCCAAAGAAGCGACCACAGCCGTACCCAAGGCCGCAAACACAGGATTTATTCTCAGCAGCAATCCGATCGCGATGCCTGCCAGGGATACATGGGCAAGGGTATCGGCAATAAGAGAATACCTTCTGAGCACAAGAAAAATTCCGATGAGGGGAGCGATTACGGCGACTATGACACCGGCTTCGAGTCCCCTCACAATGAAGCTGTAATGAAAAATATTTCCCAGCATTTAATTGTGATGGTGATGGGTTATGATTTTGACATCTTTTCCGCCGATATTTGAAGACTCGCTTTCTGCAAGATATTCCTCGGGCGAGACATGGCACGTAAGTGTCCTGTCAATGCAGGCGATAACCATGACCTCCTGCGTTATCCGTTCAATGTCATGCGACACGAGCACAAGAGTCAGGCCCCATTCCTTATTGAGCCTTTGCAGCAGCGCATAGAAACCATCCTGTGTCTTTTTGTCCACGCCGGTTGTCGGCTCATCCAAGAAAATGACCTCAGGTTGATTGACAAGTGCCCGGGCGATAAACACCCGCTGTTGCTGCCCGCCCGACAGGTCGCCTATGAGCCTTTCCTTATGCTCCCACATGTCGACTTTTAGAAGCGCATCCTTGACTGACTCCTTATCTGCGCGGGAAGTTTTTTGAAACAAGGGTTTGTTCGCATATCGCCCCATAAACACGACCTCATAAACACTGGCTGGAAAATTAGCATCAAAATGAGCAGCCTTTTGCGGCACATAGCCAATTTTGTGCCAATCCTTGAAATCTTGAATATCTTGTCCGAATAGTTTTACGGTTCCTCTCTTCGGCACGAGGAGACGAAGCATTACCCTGAGCAATGTGGTCTTTCCCGCTCCATTCGGACCGACAAAGCCAACATAATCGCCTTGATGAATGGCAAGAGTGATGCCTTTCAGAACATCCTCGATTCCATCATAGGAAAAGGAAATGTCCCTGACCTCAACGATGATTCGGTTTTCGTCTATTTGGTGCATTGCAATGCCGTCCGCAGGTTTGTCAAATTGTCCTGCATAATGGAAAAGTACGTTTTCCCTTGAGACATTTCTTCCTCGCTCAGCCCTTCAATCGGGTTAAGCACGAGCGTTCGCGCGCCGACCTCGGTTGCGATTGTCTGAGAAAGCTTGGGACTCGCCAGGCTTTCAAAGAAGATATACTTCACATGGTTATCCCTGGCGAATTTTGCAATATCGGCAAGCTGCCGAGGCGAGGGTTCGGCGTCGGGAGAAAGACCCGCGATCGGCACCTGATTAAGTCCGTAAGCCGTGGCCAAGTAGCCGAATGCGGCATGGGAGGTGATGATATTCCTGCTCTTGCAGGTGCTGAGTCCCCGCCTGTATTCCGCGTCTAAATCGCTGAGCTTGGTTTTTAGCCTAGTGGCGTTCGACTGGTAATAATCCTTGTTCGCAGGGTCAGCCTGCTCGAAGGCTTGTGCGCTTCTCTCAACCATCTTTTGCGCAAGCCGTGGGGCAAGCCAGACATGTGGGTCCGTTTGAGTTTGCCCGCCTTCTGTCACTTGTTGGGTGGTCAAACCTTCCCCTGCCACGACGATTGCGGTCTTCTTGGCATCAATGTTCTTCTTGACACTATCGCTCCATGCCTCGAGGCCCCCGCCATTGAGAATAATAAGCTTGCAGCTTTCCATTTTTGCCATGTCTTGAGCCGTCGGCTCGTAATCATGCGGCTCGGCTCCGGATGGTACGATATTCGTCACGTCCGCCTTATCGCCGCCGATTTCCCTGGAAAAGAAGTAGAGCGGATAAAAACTGGCCACTACCAGGAGTTTTCCCGATGGGATCGTTTTCGGGGGGCTTCCGGCGGTTCTCATCAAGACAAAAGCCAGTCCTATGACGGCAATGGCGAGTACCAAAGAGATGATGACGTTCTTCCTCGTGCGCGACCTCCAACGAAGGCTTTACAAGCAATTAGCGCATAATCCGTAGAATTCCAGGGAATGGGAACTGACTTTGAAATTTTCCCTTTTGTAGATCTCCTTTTCTTGTTCTTCCAGATGTTCGCCCAAGACAATCTCGATCACTTTGTTGCATCTAGTGCAGACAAGGTGGTGGTGGTGGTCGACGCAGATCTCGTAATGCATCTTATGATCGGCAAATTGTACTGTTTTTATGATAGTGCGCTCTAACAAGAAAAGCAGCTCCCGATAGACCGTCGTGCGGTCTGCTTCGATGCCCGATGAAGATAATTGCGCCTGAATATCCGAAGAAGTAAGGGGTCTGTTTTCATCGAATAGAATCTTTACCATTGCCGTGCGAATCCTGGTCAGACGAAAGCCATCATCTCTAATTCTTCGAAGAATCGCATCCATATCGGAGTACAGAGTTTTTTGCAACATTGTTGCATTATGAATATCATATCCCATTCCCTGCGTCAAGGTGGATCGCGGTACGTGGATCGCGGTACGGGTAAGTTGCGTAACCATACATCCACCATATCTCCACAGGGCATGTAAGAAAAGTTAGTGAGGGCAAGCGTCCCTATTCACAACGGATATCCGTGTACGCATAGCCGTGCGTCCGATGATAATCCATGCATGTCATGGATGTGAGATCATCAGTCTTCTTTTCGATGAGTCTGCAAAAGATGGTTCCGTCAAACCAACCGGCTTAAAGCGGACTACGCACCGTTTGACGATGAGGGTGAGGCCTGATAGTGCTGGCAGCGGATGCCCGTCCGCATTATATAGTGTGTAGGAAACAATCTCCATTTACGACGAGGTCGTCGCGACCAGCAATGCCTCTAACGAAACCAAAAGGAGGTCCGACATGCCTAGTTGCGAACAGATGAAAAAAGGACAGATCTATGAATGCAAAGACTGCGGGCTTCAACTGCAGGTCGTGGCTGAGTGCACGACGTGCAGCGCCTCCTCAAGCTGCGGCTGCCCGTGCACCTTCGTCTGTTGCGAGAAGGAGATGACCCTGAAAAAGTGAGAATGGGGCCGGCCTGGCCAACCAGTACCCACCGGCCGAATGGGGCTGGGCGAGGCCCGCTCAGCAGGGGCTCACGCGGCTCGAGGCAGATGCGGTCCATTGCCCATGGGGTGCCGTAACCGCCTTAGTTCGGCGATCATCCGGTCCAGAACGTACCTCGTGAGACGCTTAAGGTATGATCCCTTTCAATCAGTAGGCCTATACAGGCTTCGTAGGTGCCAGAAGTGCGTCTATCTTCCTGAACTCCTCATCTCCGGAGCTATTCCGTTCGTCCACTCATTCAACTGACAATATTCGCTGTCTCCCCGACTGTCGTTGGCTTATGCACGATCGAGAGCCCCGGGTGACCCACTCCTTTTACGTTTATTTGACTTCCAACTTGACTACGATCTCCTCTGTCGAGGCCACGGGTTTACCGTTCTTTATTGCCGGAATGAACCGCCACTTCGCGAGACTATCGAGCAATATCCTGTTAAGGCGTGGATTCGGAGTCGCTTTGGCAAGCTCCACCTCTACGGTGCCGTCAGCGGCGATATGGAAGCGCGCAAGGGCAGTGAAATTGAACGCTTCATCCCGCAGGTCATCCGGAATTTGCGGCATGGGCTGGACAATGGCCCGGGCTCCGCTGCTCGCGTATATGCTGCCCCTGGATGAACCTTTTCCGTCATATGGCTCGGCTTGGGCTCCGCTGCTTGCCGGTGCGCTCCCCCCCGCTGCGGCCACTCCCTCACCAGGCGTGCCGGCCCCCGGCGCAGCGGTAAGTACGGACACCCCGGTGTTTGTTGTCGTTTCCGTCCTCTGATCCGCCGGATTCTGCTCGGCGGGGGGACTCACCTGGGCCGCAACAGGCGGCTGCTCTGGCCTGGCCCGGGGAATGACGCGGGGCTCTCGCGGCCTCGCCTGGGGCAGCGGCTTGGGCTTATACACGGGGGCAGGTCGCTCCGGCGGGATGCTTTGTGCCGGAGCCGGCAGCTCAACTAACTGGGCGTCGAGGGAAGGCGGTTCCGCCTGCCGATTGCCGGGCTTTTCCATAAAATAGGCGAGTCCCCACATCGCCGCGGCGAGAACCAGCAGGGCAGTCGGCAGGGTCCACGGCAGGCGATGCCAGGGGCTGTCTGTATCCAGGAGCGTCTTAATCGAGATAGTCTCACTTAACATGTTTGACGGCTATCAAGAAATGCTGTGCCCCCGCATTGCGGGCCTGCATCATCGCCTGGACGGTCACGCCATAGGCTGCCGCACTGTCGGATGCCACGATAACACTCGAGTCCTGCCCCTTAAGCATGGGCCTCAAGGTCGCCTCAAGGGTCTCCAGGGTTACCACGGTATCGTCCAGGAAGATGCGGCTGTCCCGGGTAACGGTAAGCGTCACCGGGGTCTTGGGCTGCATGACGGCGGCGTGCCCCTGGGGAAGATTGACCGCCAAAGAATGCAGGTTCTGCATGGAGAGTGAAGCGAGTATGAACGTGACGAGAAGAAAAAACATCACGTCGATCATCGGGATGATCTCGATTCGGCCGCGCCGGCGCTGGCGGGATTTACGCAGTTTCATAGATGCGCTCCTCGTTACCGTCAGCCATGCGGATGTGATCCACCAGCCGCGTCCCCAGTCGCTCCATTTCGTCGAGCACCTGCGACTGCCGGTGCGCAAAGAAATTGAACGCGAACAGGGCGACCAGGGCGATGATGAGCCCCAGGGTCGTGGCGATAAGGGCCTGTGCCACACCGCCGGTGATGCCGGTGGGATTGACGAGGCCGCTACCACCGATGAGCTTGAAGGAATGCATCATGCCGACGATGGTTCCTACCAGCCCGAGCAGAGGGGCGGCTGTGACGATGGTTTCGAGCACCCACAACCCCCGGCTCAATGCCTTCTCGATCAACTGGGCTTCATCGCTCGCGCGCGATTCCACCCACCAGACCGGCTTTTTACGGTTGTTCATGGCTACCCGGAAAAACCGCTGGAAATAGTTTCGCTCGTCGAGCTCCGTCATTTGCCTCTCCAAGTCTGACCAGGAAAAATCATAGGTTTCAACGAGCTCAAGCAGCGGTTGCGGGAGACGCACGTACCGCCAATAGACGAACGCCTTGTCGAGTATGATGACGATTGCCAAAATCGCGAGAAGCAGGAGCGGATAGATCATCGCGCCGCCGAATCTCAGCGCTTCCAAAGCCGTGTGTATCTGTTGCATTATGAACCTCTCTGTCGAATAGACTTTTAGGGAAGGGGACTTCGTCCCCGTTAAAACAGTTTGCTGATGCCTCCAAAAAACCCTATCCGCTGCCCGTACTGGGGCGCGAATATGCCGATGCCGGTCCCGCTCCTGATAGGCTCGATCTTGTCGAGGAC
>Ga0326728_10011747_pt1 | contig 19818 bp, 23 predicted proteins | sample MB3enrmetagenome_FD_207602 | JGI IMG/M metagenome (GOLD analysis project Ga0326728, IMG submission 207602) | Lab enriched peat soil microbial communities from McLean, Ithaca, NY, United States - MB31MN | ecosystem: Environmental > Terrestrial > Soil > Wetlands > Peat | place: USA: New York... | reverse complement strand
GAGGCACGGGGGCGCGTGGGCCAGGTAGCGTCGCCGCCGCTTCTCGTAGCGTTCGAACTTCGGAACGTAATGGAGCAGCGTCCGCTCGACGACCGCGGTCCGCTGCATGCCGGTCGAGACGACGGTCCCCTCGATGACCTGGCCGCGGAGCGACAGGCGCCCGTGGAACGGGCAGTGCCGGTCCTCGCAGGGCGTCTTCGGGGCGCGAACGTCGAGACCCACGTCCCGGGCCCGGCGAGCACGGGTCGTACGGGACGGCGTCATCGGAACCTCCGGGGACCACCGGCGAGCAGACGCTTGGTGCGGTCCTCGGGACGCACGCGAAGGGCGTCGCCTCTTAACGGTAACTCTCCCGAGGCGAGGACGATCGTCCCCTCGAGACCGGCCTTCGGCACACGCACCGGGCGCGCCCGGCCCGGGACGCGGACGACGAAGGTGGAGAGGGACTCGTCGATGAGGGTGCCGTGGACGGGCGCCGCGAGCGCCCGCGAGGCCGGAAGGGCGACCGATGCGCCCAGGATCTCCCCGGCGAGGGCCTCGCGCTCGACGCGCGAGAGCGGTCCGGAGGCACCAGTTCCTGTCGGCATCGGCTCACCTCGTCGCCCCCTACGGACGGCGGTCCCCCCGGGCGGCGATCGACCGTTCGCTCAGTACCGTGAGGGCTCGCGCCACGTTCGTGCGCAGCGCCCGCATGCGTCCGGGGCTCGGCGGAGCGCCGCCCATGGCGGCGACCCCGCGCTCGCGCAGGAGGTCGTTCTCGACCTCGGCGATCCGGCGGCGGAGCTCGTCGTCGGAGAGGGCCCGCAGGTCCTTCATCCGCAGGAGGCTCATGGGACCTCCGGGCTCGGCGGTTCGACGTCCGGCACGACCGGCTCGTCGATCGGCGGCACCTCGACGACCGCGGGTTTGGGGCGCTCTTCGACGCCCTTCACGACGATCTCGTCCGGGAGCTTCGCCGACGGGCGCATGATCCAGACGTTGACGCCGATGACGCCGGGCTTCAGGCGGGCCTGATAGAACCCCTTGTCGATCCACAGATGGACCGCTTCGCCGCAGTACTTGATCGTCCCGGCCTTGAACCGCTCGGTGCGGTGGCGCTCGCCGGTGAGCTTCCCCGAAAGGATCACCTGGCAGCCGCGCGCCCCCGCCTCCATGATCCGACGTACGGTCGAGTGACCCGCCCGCCGGAAGTGCCATCCCCGCTCGAGGGTCGAGGCGAGCTTCTCGCTCATCAGCTGGGCGTTGAGGCTCGGCTGGCGCTCCTCCTGGACCTCGATCTGGGGGTTGTCGAGCTGGAACCGCTGGTGGATGTCCTCGGTGAGGCGCTTGATGAGCTCCCCGCGGTGGCCGATCAGGATGCCGGGCCGCTCGCAGATCAGCGTCACGCGGGTGCCCATCGGCGTGCGGGTGATCTCAAGTCCGCCGAAGCCGGCGCGGGCGCTCTCCTGGACCAGGTAGTCCTTGAGAAGGACCCGGCGCATCTGCTCCTGGATCACCTTGCGCTCGGCGGTCACGAGGCCTCCTTGCGTTCCGCGAGCACGATCTCGATGTTCGTGGTCTGCTCGTTCCACTCGGTCGCCCGTCCGTGGGCACGGGGCATCGAGGCCTTGCGGATCCGGCCCCGGGCGCTGGCGGCGACCTTCACGTAGAGCCGGTCGGCGTCGAGCCCGTCGTACTCCGCGTTCTCCTCGGCGTTCTCGAGCACCTTGAGCACGTTCTTCACAACCTTGGTCGCGAACCGGCCGGGGCCGGTCCCGCGGTGGTGCGCGGTCTCCTGGTTGTACCGGCGGAACGGGATCGCGTGCTTCAGGGCCGCGGCCTCCTCGAGGATCGTGCGGGCCTTCTCGACCGGGAGCCCCCGGATGGCGTTCAGGACCTCGTAGGTCTTCTTGGGCGAGATCGGAAGCTCGACGCCGCGGGCGCGGGCGACGTTCGCCCCCCGCTCTTCCTGATACGTGTACCCCCGCACGGTCGACCTCCCTTCCTCACTTCAGCGGCATGAACTTCGACGACCGCGTCGCCCCGACGCCCGGGCCGGAGTGCTTCTCGAATCGTCGCGTCAGCGCGAACTCCCCGTAGTAGTGGCCGATCATCTCGGGACGGACCTCGACCTCGTTGAACGCCTTCCCGTTGTGGATCGCGACCCGTCGCCCGACGTGCTCCGGGAGGATGAGCGCGTCCCGACAGTGGGTGCGCACGACCTTCTCCTTCGGCGTCGTCTTGAGCCGCTCGAAGAACTGGGACGTCTCGGTGTTGAACCCGCGGCGGATCGACCGCCGGGCGCGCGCCGTGAGGACCGACGCGAGCTCCTCGAGGCTCATCGCCTGGAGCTCCGGCAGGGTGCGGCCCCGGTACGTGAACTCCCGCTTGCGTCGCGCTTCGACCTTCTTCGTGCGTCGGGCCTTCGGCATCGCTTACGAACCTCCTCGTTGCCGGAGGCGCCGCTTCTTGCGGGTCGACCGGGAGAATCGTCCGACCTTGGCGCCGGGCCAGGTCCCGCTCGAGACCGTGCTCGGACGTCCGACGTGCTGGTGAGCGCCGCCCCCGAACGGATGGTTGACCGGGTTCATGGCGACCCCCCGGACCTTGAAGTAGGCCCGGGCGAGGGTGCGAGTGCTCCAGTACTTCTTTCCCGCCTTGATGATCGGCCGCTCGAGCCGACCCGAGCCGCCGACCGCGCCGACCTGGGCGCGGCAGGTGGCCAGGAACACCTTGAAGTCTCCCGACGGGAGCTGGACCGTGACCTTGCTGCCGTCGTGGGCGGTGACGAGCGCGCCCGTACCGGCGGAGCGGACGAGACGGCCGCCGTCGAACGGCTTGACCTCGAGGTTGGAGACGAGCGTCCCATCCGGGATGCTGCCGAGCGGGAGGACGGAACCGCGGTCGACCTTCCCCTGCTGGAACGAGATCGCGTCCCCGGTCGCGAGCCCGGCCGACGCGAGGACCCGGACGACGGATCCGCCGGGAGCCGCCACTTCGGCGACGGGGGCCGAGCGGCCGGGGGCGGGGAGGATCCGCAGGACCCGCCCCTCCCCGATGATGTCGGGCGCGGGATGGTAGATAGGACCGTGATGCCGGTGGCTGGGCGAGCGATACCGGGCCGTGCCGCTGCCGCGTCGGCGGGAGATGATGCGTTTTCCCATCAGAACACCCCCGCCCGGCTTCCGATGTCCTCCGCCGAGAACTCCTTCGCGAGGCGCACCGTGGCGATCTTACCGGCACGCACGATCTTCGTCGTGATCTTGGAGACCTTGCACTGGTAGAGGCTTTCGACCGCCGCCTTGACCTCCGCACGGGTGGCCCGGTGGTCGACGACGAACTCGAGCTTGTTCTGCCGCTCCATCTCGTCCATCGACTTCTCGGTGACGTAGGCGTGCAGGATGATCCGGTGCCGCAGGTCGGTCATGGGGCCGCCTCCCCGAGCCGCGTGCGCAGCGACTCGACGGCGCTCTGCGAGAAGAGCGTGAGACGGCCGGCGGTGCCGCCGGGGGCGAGGTCCTCCGTGTTGAGCCGTTGCGCCGACACGACCTCGACGCCGGCCAGGTTGCGGAACCCGAGGGCCTTCCCGGGGGCGCTCGTGACGACGAGCAGGCTTCGAGGGGTCCTTCGGACGCGGCCGCGGCGACGGGCGCGGCCCGAAGAGGTGAGGTGCGTGCCCGCGCGGGCCCGCTCGACGTCCTCCCAGAGCTTCAGGCGCTGGAGCAGCTCCCGAGCGTCCGCGGAAGTGCGGATCTCCTCGACAGGGTCCGCGAGGACGAGGGGGAGGTGCATCCCGTGCGGGACCTCGTGCCCTCGGGCGCTCGCGAGCTTCGACTCCCGGGTCGCGGCGAGCGCCGAGGCGAACGCGAGGCGTCGTTCCTTCTGGTTGATCTTCTTGGCCCAGATGCGCTCGACCTTCGGAGGGTGGGCCGGACGGCCCCCGACCGTGTTCGGCGCCTGGGCGCCTCGCATCGAGTCCATGAGGCGAGGCGTACGGGCTACGCCCTTCCCCTTGCCCGACCACTCGACCGAGTGACGGGCACCGGCGGTGAGCTTCGTGCCGTGCGGTTGGATCCGATGCGACTGGGCCGCCACGACGGCACGGGCGATGAGGTCCGGCCGCACGGGGTGCGAGAACGCGAGGGGCAGCGCCAGCTGCTCTCCCGGCTTCCCTTCGAGGTCCAAGAGGTGCACGCGGTGGTGCGGAAGGTGCGCGGGGGAGGGGAGCGCCGGGCTCCCCGGGTCGGCCGAGGGCGTCATGCTCCCTGCTTCGATCGGGTACTGAAGTAACGAAGGTCGACCTTCTCGACCGAGGCGACGTGGCTGCGCATGGGCGCCCGGAAGCGCAGGAGGCGCTTCGCCGGGCCCGGAAGCGAGCCGTGAAGGACGATGCAGGCGCTCCGGACGTCCCCGTAGTGCGGGAACCCTCCGGCGGGCGTGATCGGGTCGATGCGAGGATCGCGAACGACCTTGAGGACCCGCATGTTGAACTGGGTCCGTCGGTGGTACCCCTGCTGCCCCGCCTGAGGGATCCGGTAGGAAACGAAGCTCGGGTTGTGCGGGCCAAGGGTTCCGATCATCCGGCGGTGCTTCGAGTTCTTGCGCGGCTGAAGCTTCACGCCCCAGCGCTGGGTGTGGCCCTGGAAGCCGAACCCCTTCGTGACGCCGAGGACGTCCAGGAACTCGCCTTCCTTCGTGAGCTGGTCGGCGGGGATCTCGTGGCCGAGCTGCTCCAGGGCGAAGGCGCGACGCTCGTCGAACTTGTCGCCCGAGACCCGGAGCTCGAAGATCCGGGGGGTCTTCGAACTGGTCCCCGTGATGAGATGAGGCTGCGTGTGGGCGATCAGCCGCACTTCGTCGGCCTCGGTCTTCCCGAACGCCTCGATCGCGGAGGCGGCGCTCGTCGGGTGGGTCGGGATCCGACGGCCGAGCTCCTCGGCGAGGGGGGAGCCCCAGACCTCCGCGACGACCCGCATCCCGTAGGGGTTGCGCGAGTAGAGGCGGGCGCCGATGATCCGGAGCGGGGGAACTTCGACGACGGTAACCGGGATGGCGATCTCCTGGCCGGCGGTGGTCGACCGCTTGCGGTAATCGACGATGAACGCGTGCGTCATCCCGACCTTGAACCCGGCAAACCCTTCGATCGTGGGCTGCTTGGGACCGTCCGGCCAGGAACGGATGCGCGGAACGGGCCGGACCGCCCGTGACCTTGGGGAAAAGGCGAGGGAGCCTCGCCGGGGACGATGCCGTCGCGCCATGGGTCGATGGGGGGTCCTGCCTCCAGTGGGGACGGGGGAGAAGGGTGCTCTATATAAGCGCTCGCGCGCGGCGAGGCGAGAGCCCCGGTTCCGGGCGTTTCTCCTCGAAGAATCGAGGCCGTCGCGCGCCGGTTTCGGACGCGCGCGTAGAGTGGACCCGGGTCCGGAACCGTTACGAAAGCCTTCGTTCGCCCTAACCGTTAAGCGGGAACTTCCCTCTTGGGAGGTCGGGAAGACCATGCAGGCCTACGTCAAAGTACATCGGGGTCCCGGCGGCGAGATACGAACGGTGCCGCAGCCGAAGCCGACCGACGACGAGGTGCTGATCAAGGTCCGGGCCTCCTCGGTGTGCGGGACCGATGTACACATCTGGGTCTGGAACGAGTGGGCCCAGAACCGCGTGAAGCGCGTGCCGATGATCTTCGGTCACGAGGTGAGCGGCGAGGTGATCGAGGTCGGCCGGCGCGTGAAGAGCCTGACGGTCGGGGACCACGTCTCGGCCGAGACCCACATCGCCGACGGGACCTGCTACCAGTGCCGTACGGGAAAGATGCACATCTGCGCGAACGTCCAGGTCCTCGGGGTCGACCGCGACGGCATCTACGCGGAGTACGCCGTCCTTCCCGAGGTCAACGCGTGGAAGAACGACCCGGCCCTCGACCCGGCGCTGGCCTCGATCCAGGAGCCGCTCGGGAACGCGGTCCACTCCCTCCTGCCCGAGGACAACCTCGAGGACATCGCGGGACGGGACGTCCTCGTGACGGGATGCGGGCCGATCGGGCTGCTCGCGATCGCGGTGGCCCGCCGGCTGGGCGCCCGCAAGGTCTTCGCCACGGAAGTGAACAAGGTCCGCTTCGACCTCGCGAAGCAGATGGGAGCCGACCGGGTCTACAATCCGGTGGAAGCGGGACCCGACCTCGCGAAGACGATCCTCGCGGAGACCGACGGCCGGGGGGTCGACGTCGCGGTGGAGATGTCCGGCCATCCGTCCGGCCTTCGCCTCGCGTTCGATGCGCTCACCTCCGGCGGCCGGGTGTCGTTGCTCGGTCTCTTGGACAACGAGGCGTCCCTCAACTTCGACGACGCGATCATCATGAAGGGCGCGAAGGTCTACGGCATCTTCGGCCGCCGGATGTTCCAAACGTGGTACCAGGTGAAGGGGCTCCTGGCCCAGCCCGAGTTCCGGGAGAAGATGGCCCGGATCATCACCCACCGGGTGCCGATCTCCGAGCTTCCCCGGGCGATGGACCTGATCCAGTCGATGCAGGCGGCCAAGGTGTCGCTCGAGGCGAAGTGGTAAGATGCGCGACCCGACAGCGTTCCTGCGCGAGGAGTACGAGCAGCTCGTCACGAGCGCGACCGACTGGAAGCTCCGGGTGCTCGGGGGGCCGAGCACGCCCTGGTGCCAGATCGACGGCAAGAAGGTCCTGATGTTCTGCTCGAACAACTACCTCGGCCTCTCGAACCATCCGAAGCTCAAGGAGGCCGCGATCGAGGCGGTCCGGACCCACGGCGTCGGGTCGGGCTCGGTGCGGTCGATCGCCGGCAACATGGACCTCCACGTGGAGCTCGAGCACCGGCTCGCCCGTTTCAAGCGGGCGGAGGCGTCCCTGGTCTACCAGAGCGGCTTCGCGACGAACGCGGGGCTGATCCCCCAGCTCGTCGGCGAGGGGGACCTGGTCATCAGCGACGAGCTCAACCACGGGAGCATCATCGACGGGGTCCGCCTTTCGAGGGCCGAGCGCGCCGTCTACAAGCATGCCGACCCGGCCGACCTCGAGCGGGTCCTCGAGACCGCCGAGGAGCACCGGCCGTCGTACCGGCGCCTGCTGATCATCACCGACGGCGTCTTCTCGATGGACGGCGACATCGCGCCGCTCGACCGGATCGCGGCGCTGGGCGCCCGCCACGGAGCGATGGTCTACGTCGACGACGCGCACGGGGAAGGGGTCCTCGGCGAGGGAGGTCGGGGGATCGTCTCGCATTTCGGTCTCTCCCGCAAGGAGGTGCACGTCGAAATGGGGACATTCTCTAAGGCGTTCGGCGTCGTCGGGGGCCACATCTCGGGGTCACAGGACCTCGTCGACTTCGCGTACAATAGGTCGAGGACCTGGCTCCTGAGCGGATCCCACCCGCCCCCGGTCGCCGCCGCGTGCCTCGCGGCGATCGACGTCCTGGAGAACGAGGGCGAGCACGTCCGCCGCCTCTGGGAGCTCACCCGCCGGTTCAAGAAGGCGATGCAGGAGGTCGGATTCGACATCGGCCGGAGCGAGACCCCGATCACCCCCATCATGGTGGGCGACAGCCATCGGGCGAAGGAGCTCAGCGAGCGGCTCTTCCAGCTCGGCGTGTTCGCCCTGCCGATCGTCTACCCGATGGTCGCGAAGGACCGGGCGCGCCTGCGCACCATCATGAACGCGGCCCTCACGGACGACGACCTTCAGTTCGCGATCGCCTCGTTCGAGAAGGCCGGGCGGGAGCTGCACCTCCTCTGAGGGCGACCGGGACGGCCTCGGCGTCCCTCTCCGGTCCGGGAGGCAGGTTACCCCACGCCCATCGCGGGCGTAAATAGGGTGCCGATATCCTTTTGGACGGAGGGAGGAACCGGGCCGTGCCGACCGCGAACGCCGAACGCACCGCGCCGCCGCGACTCTGGACCGCCGACGAGGCGAACCGCCGCATCGCCGACCTCGGCGAGCTCCTGCCCCGCCTCCGCGGCTGGGTCGTGCGCCTCGCGGAGGTGCACTCGGAGCTGAAGCGCCTCTCCGACTTCTGGGGAGCGGACGTCGACGCCGAGGACCATGTCGACCACGAGCTCAAGTCCCGGCTCGACGCGGAATGGGGCCACCTGACCCGCCGGCTCGAGGAGGCGGTGAACGGCCTCCGCGAGGAGGGGATCGAGGTGAAGGAGCTCGAGCACGGGACCGTCGACTTCTACGGGACCGTCGACGGCGAGGTCGTCTTCCTGTGCTGGCAGCGGGGCGAGTCCGAGGTCGGGTTCTATCATCCGGTCTCGGGGAGCTTCCGCGACCGGCAGGCGCTCCCCGAGCCGACGCGGTCTCCTCCGCCGACGCGACCGCACGGGTCGACCTAGCCGGGGTCGGGTGCGGGACCGCTCTGGGCCATCTCGATCGCCCGAAGGGCGAGGGCGAACGCTCCGAACGCCGCCAGCGCCGCGGTCGCCGCGGCCACGATCGGGAAGACGGGGCCGAGCGCGAGGAGGTAGAGTCCGAGCGGTGCCAACAGGCCGGCGCCCCCGCCGACGACCCCCAGCGCGGGGCGGTCGTATCGGAGGGTCCCGACCGCGGCCACGCCCGCTACCGCCGCGACGATCCCGAGCAGCGCGACCGCACTGCCGATGGAGGCCAGGAACGACTCCAGGTCGGGGAACGCCGAGAGCGCGACCGTGGTCCCATTCCCGAGACCCCCCGGCGCGAGCGTCACGACGATCCCCTCGGTACCGGCATTGTAGACCGGGCTGACGAACGAGACGACCTCGACCGGTGCGTAGCCGGCCAGACTGAAGTTGAGCGTGAGCCCTCCGGTGGGCACTGCGCTGAAGACGAACTGCCCGTCCGGTCCGGCGTACCCGATCTGCTGCCGACCTCCTTCCTCCGTGAGGAGGACCTCCGCTCCGGCCGCGGGGGAGGCGCGTCCGTCGCCGACCTCCCGGTCGACCGTTCCCGACACCGTGTAGCTTCCCGGCGTGGGGGCGAGCACGCCGTAGTACGCGAGGATGCCGGCGAAGGTGAGGGCCAGCACGAGCACCGCAAGGAGCGCGCCGGCGGCGGCCCGTCGGGCGCGCCAGCGGGGCCGGCGCGGCCGGGGGAGCGCGGGGTAAAGTCCCGGGAGGACCTCCCAGGTGTACAGGGGAGGGGGGTCCCGCGGGACCACCACCGGCACCGGGGTGCGGCAGTGCGGGCACGGAAACCACTGGGTCGGCGGGCTCGGCGCCAGGACGACCACGATGTCCTGGCCGCACGACGGACATCGGATCGACACCGTGGGCCCGGCCATCGGACCCGACCCACCACGGTCGAGGTCTTAGCGTTACGGCGGGCCCTGGCCAAGGCCCACCCCCGGGTCGCCGCCGTGGACGACGGTGCTTTCGCCCGGACCGATACGCACGCCCCGATCGCCGCCGTCGTCCTCTCCGCCCCGGACTACGTCGAGGCCGTCCGGACCGGTCGGGTCCGGGTGGACGGCCGCGACGCGACCGCGCGCGTGGTCGCCCTCGTCCGCGCGACCGGACCGGTCGAAGGGGTACGCGCCTTGCTGCTGGACGGGGCCGTGCTCGGAGGGTTCAACGTGCTCGACCTCGACGCCCTGCACCGCGCGCTCGGGCTGCCGGTGGTCGCGCTCACCCGCCGCCCGCCCGAGTTCGCGCGGATCCGCGCGGCCCTGGCGAAGTGGTTCCCCCGCGATGCTGGTCGCCGGTGGGACCTCCTCACGGCACATCGCCTGTTCCGAGTCCCCACCGCGGGTCGGCCCCTCCTCGCGACCGCGGTCGGGTGCTCCCGGGCGGACGCCGTACGTCTCGTGAAGCGGACGACCGTACGGGGCTTCTGGCCCGAGCCGCTCCGTCTCGCCCACCTCATCGCGTCGGCCGGTCGTCCGATGAGCGCGACCCGGCTCCGCGACCGAAGAATTAAGGGCGGGGTCGCCGTTCGTCGGTCGGGCCTGTAGCTTAGCTTGGATAAAGTACTGGCCTTCTAAGCCAGCAGTCTCGGGTTCAAAGGTCCCGCGCGCCCTCGGTGCGCGGGGCGGAGACTCCCGACAGGCCCGCCTCCGCCGCTCAGGCCGCGTTGACCTCGGCGGCGCAGCTCTCGCAGAGGATGCCCCGGGGACCGGGAGGCAGGAGCTTGCCGCAGAGCGGGCAGGTCGCTCGCGCGTCGGCGGCGGCGATCAGTTCCTGGACGCTCGTGCGCAACGCCGGGTTCGGCACGGCCTGCTCGGCTCCAGCCGCCGGGAGAGCGGTCGGCGACGGAAGGAACGCCTCGAGCCGCGCCCGGTATATCCCGGTGCGCCGGTCGAAGGTTACGAACTGACGGGCGACGAGGCCCTGCACGGCCGAGTCGACGATCTCTCGGACCCCACCGAAGACGTGGGTCAGCTCCACCGAAGTGAGGCCGGGGGATTCGGCCAGGACCTCGAGGCACCGGGCGGTCAGAAGCGAGAGGTCGCCCCGGCCGATCGTGTGGTCGACGCCCCAGGAGACCCGCGACGTGCGCCGCACCCGGCGGCCGATCGGGAGCCGACCGGCCCGTGGGTCGCTGAGCAGCGTCGACCGCACGAGGTCCAGGTCGTAGCGTACCCGCTCCTCGGGAAGGTAGATGAGGATCGCCACGGAGAGCGGGAGGAGCGACTGCTGGCGGCAGGCGGTCAGCCCCTGCTCGAACGACCCGATGAACCCCGTGAGCTCGACCCGGGTCCCGCCGGTCGCTCCGCGGTCCTCCTCGGACCGGGTCCGCGGCAAGTAGTACTCCCGCAGGAGCACCCGAGCGATCCCGCGTTCGGGGGGTCCCGGTACTAGAGGGTGTAGGTCGGCCGACCCGTCCGACCGCAGGACGATCCGTTCGAACGGTCGGAGGAACTCCCACGCCGGCCCCGCCGGGGGCGGCGGGTCGGGCCGGATCTCCCCCGAGGCGAACTTCGAGTTCGGGTCGCTGATCATGGCGTAGAAACTGGGAAATTCGGTCCCGTCGGCCGAGAGGGCGATCGGCCCCAGCGGAACCCGGCGACGGCCCACGAACTCCTCGTAGGCCCGGGCGAGCGCGCGTTCGGAGTACGCGTCGTGCCGGTCGCCCGCGAACCGTCGGGCGAGGGCGTCGAGCTCAGACAGCGGAACGTCCGTCACGCGATCCCCTCACGTCGCGCGCCAGCGAGTATAGGGAGATAAAGCGACGGGCCATCGTCTCGAGCGACGCATCCCGCCGGACGTACTGGGCCGCCCGACGGCCGACCTCCGTGCGTTCGGTCGGGCGGTCGGCGAGGTCGATGAGCGTCGCGGCGAGCGCGCCGGGCTCGAGCATCGACACTCGTCGGCCGGTCACGGAGTCTTGGACCATCTCCGACGGTCCTCCCGTATTGGGAGCGATCACCATCGCACCGCAGGCCATCGCTTCGAGCATCGCGACGCTGGAGGTGTCGCTGGTGGACGGCAGCACGAACAGGTCGGTCTGGGCGAGGAGCGGCACCTTCTCCTCCTCGGCCACGGGTCCGACGTATCGGACCCGGGTCGCCAGCCGCGGGTCGTTCGTGATCCGCTCGCGCACCCTCGCCTCCTCCGGCCCTTGGCCGGCGACGATCGCGACGAGGTCGGTGTGGTCGATCGCCTCCGAGACGGCGTCCAGGAATCGGTGGACGCCCTTGTCCACCGTCAACCGGCCGAGGAAGGTGACGAGCGGGTCGGCCGGGAGGCCGCACCGCGTCCTCCAGTCCGGCACCTTCGCTCCCGGACGGAAGCGGTCGGTGTCAATCCCGTTGGGAACGACCTCGACCGGTCGGCGGAACGGTTTCCGGGCACCGGCGACCAGCGCCTCCCGGGCCGCGGACGACGGGGTGGTCGTCACGTCGCACCGCCAGTAGGTTCCCAGGTTGTACCACCAGGCAAATCGGAAGAAGAACGGTACGAGGAACTTCTGCGGCACGCTCGACCGCATCTCCCGCAGGTTCGTGTGGAAGGTGCCTACCAACGGATGGCCGTACCGGCGCGCCGTGATGAACGCCATGGTTCCGAGCGGCCCGGGCGTGTGCAGGTGCACGATGTCCGCCTCGCGGTTCCCTCGCGCCTGTCGGAGCAGGCTGAACGGGAACACGGGCCACCGGTACTGACCGTAGAGGGGGACCGGCACCGAACGGACCCGTCGGACCCGGACCCCGTCCACGACCTCCTCGGTCGAGGCGGCGCCCGTGTGGGGGTTCGGAGCGAAGACGCTGACCTGATGGCCCAAGCGCGCCATCGTCCGGGCGAGGCCGCTCGTCATCGTGGCCACTCCGTCCTGCATCGGCGGATATGAGTCGGTGAAGTAGGCGATCTCCATCGGACGGACCGGTATCCTCCCGCGGGGGTTCCTATGCTTATGGGTCGATGCGCCATGGCCCGACATGGCCCGAAAGTCCCGGAACGGCGAGCGGACGGTGCTCGATCGCTGGGCTCACCGTGTGATCCGCCGTGCCAAGATCCCCGGGGTCTCCCTCGGGGTCGTCCATCACGGTCGCCGGGTCGTGGAACTCGGGTACGGCTTCCGGGACCGCGAGCAGGGCCTCCCGGCGACCCCGCGTACCGTCTACGGGATCGCGTCGATGACGAAGTCGTTCACGGCCCTCGCGATCCTGCAGCTGCAGGAACGGGGGCTACTGCGCGTGACCGACCCGGTCGTGCGGCACCTTCCCGAGTTCCGCACTCCGGAGCCGCGACGGACCCGCGCGATCCAGCTGCACCATTTCCTGACCCACTCCTCCGGGCTTCCGCCGCTGCCCTCGATCTACTACACCTCGGCTCGCAGCAACGCGCGGGACCCGGCCTACGACCCGAAGGTCGCGCGCCGCGTGGGGATCGACCCCGACCATTCTCCCATCGACACCTACGAGGGGATCCTCGAGTACCTCGCGACCACGCCCTATCGGCTCCTCGGGCCCCCCGGCGCCCAGTTCAGCTACTCGAACGAGGCGTTCGGTCTGCTCGGCGCGGTCATCGAACGGGCCAGCGGCCGCCCGTACGAACGCTTCGTCGAGGACGAGATCCTTCGGCCGGCCGGGATGCACAGCTCGACGTTCGACACCGGGATCATGTTCCGCCTTCCCGAGGTGACAACGCTCTACTCTCCCAACTGGACCCATCCGAAGCAGGGGTGGTCGGCCTCGCAGGAGTGGTGGGAGGACACCTGCCTTCGCGCGGCGGGGGCCCTGCGCACGAACATCGAGGACCTCTTCCGGTACCTGGAGATCTACCTGCGGAACGGCCGCGTGGGGCGGGAACGGATCGTCTCGCCCGACAGCCTCGCGGCGATGCTCCGGCCGGCGGTCGAGATCCAGCCGGGGCTGTCCTACGGGTACGGGATCGCGGTGCGCCCGGACTACCACGGGCACCTTCTCGCGTTCCACAGCGGCGGCCTGAAGGGCGTCTCCTCGATGTTCGCGGTCGTCCCGGAGCTCGGTCTCGGGGGCGCCGTGCTCGCGAACGCGGACTCGGTCCCCTCGGAACGGCTCCTCGAGGGCGCGATGAACCAGCGTCTCGGATTGCCGTTGGGGACGCCGTTCATCCCTGTCCCGCCGAGGTCTCCTCCGCTCCCTTCGCAACGATCCCTCCGTGAGTACGCCGGATGGTACTGCTCCGGCGAGGGGATCTGGACGAAGGTCACCTCCCGGCGGGGCCACCTGAGGCTGGACTACCGGGGGATCGAGGTCACGACCCGAGGCCTGAAGCTCGTCCCGCTCGGCGCGGACCGATTCCGCGTCCGAGTCGGAGGAAGTACCGGCCACGTCGAGTTCGTGCGGAACCCCGCCGGTCGGGTCTGGGCGCTGAAGACCGGCTGGCGACTGGTCCGCCGACGGGACCTGCGGGAGCTCCCCCGGGCCCGACGCGGACGGATGGTCTGGTGACGCCGCCCGCGCGCCGTTAGATCAGTGTCTCGAACGCCCGCTCGAGCCGGCTCATGTCGCGCACGTCGAGCGCCCGACGGTCGAACGAGACGAGCAGCGCCGAGCCGGTCTCCTGGGCCTGGCCGACCAGCCAGTGGACGAACTTGAGGGTCGTCTCGAGCGAGTACTCGGTCGCGAGGTACTCGAGCGCGTCGACGTAAACGAGGGCTCCGCCGGGCGCCTCGGTCGGCTCGCGCAGGCGACCGCCGATCTCGCCCGGGGCGAGGCGGTTCGCCCCCAAGGCGTCCGCGGAGGCCCCGCCGCCGACCGTGATGTCGACGCGGCGGCCCGGGGGGATCCCCGGGGTCTCGGGAGGGCGGAGCGACACGGTCGCGATCCGGGGGAAGACCGTCGCGTTCCCGCGGAGGATCTCGACGGCGCGGTTCGGCCGCTCCTCGCGCACGAGGACGCTCTTGCCCGCCGCGAGCCGGAGCGTTGGCGCCCCGGGAGCGGGGGCGGGTCCCGTCCAGGCATGGGTGGGCGCCGGCGGTCGTAGGAGCGAGCTCCACGCCGGTCGGCGCGGGGGCGCGAGGAGGCCCTTGCGCTTGAGCTCGACCTCCTCGGAGAGCCGGGCGAGCCGGCTCTCGATGAGGATGCGCAGCTCCTGGGCGGTGTGGCCCCGCGACGCGTGCTGGAGGACCTCGCGCAGGGCGCTGCGGACCCCCTCCTCGTAGCCGGCGGCGTAGGTGCGGGCGAACTCCTCGTCCGCGGGCGGTTCGTCGCCGTCCGGCGGGGGGTCGTTCGGGGGCACGCGTACGCTCACGCGGAGGCCCGGCTCCGCTCGGCCGGCGCGCTCACCGTGGCGGGAGCGGCCGGACCGCGCGGGGCGGGCGGGCGCCCGTCGTCCTCCGTGGGGGCGAACTTGTAGCCGTAGTGGATGACGCCGGCCTTCCCTTCCTCGCGCAACTTCCGGAACGTCGCGTGCACCTTCATCCCGATCGTGACGTCCTTCGTATCGACGTCGACGACCTGGCCGGTCAGGACCGGGCCCTCGGGCGTGCGGACGAGGGCGAGCACGTACGGGACCTGCATCTCGAACCCTTCTGCCGCCTCATGGACGACCGTGTACGAGATGACCTCGCCGTCCCCCGAGAGGTGGAACGGGGTCATCTTCTCGATCGACTGGCGGTGCTGCGTGCATTCCGGGCAGACCGATCGGGGCGGGAAGTAGACCGTGCCGCAGACCGAACACTTCGAGCCGCCGAGGTTGTAGCGTCGGGGCGTTTCGCGCCAGAAACGAGCGATCGACATGCTCCCTCCTAGGTGGCCCTCTCGAGGAGGTGGACGACGCTGGTCGCCCCCGTCCCTCCGACGTCGTGCGCGAGCCCCAGGGTGGCGTTCGCGACCTGCCGTTCCTTCGCCTCGCCGCGCAACTGGCGGACGAGCTCGACGACCTGCGCGACGCCGACCGCTCCGAACGGGCGGCCCTGCGCCTTGAGGCCGCCCGACGGGTTGACCGTGAGCGTGCCTCCCCGGCCGAAACGACCGCTCTCGAACTCGGGTCCCGCCCGTCCCTTCTCGACGAACCCCAGGTCCTCGAGGGCGACGAGCGCGCTGATCGAGTAGGCGTCGTGGATCTCCGCGACCCGCACGTCGCCCGGGGCCCGGCGGGCCTGCGCGAACGCGCGCTGCGCAGCGAGCACGGTCGATTCGAGCGTCGTCAGCTCCTCCCGGTGCTGGAGCGCCATCGTGTCGCACGCGACCTGGCTCGCCGCGATGCGGATCGGCGTCTCGGTGTGCTCCCGGGCCGTCTCGAGCGGCCCGAGGACCACCGCCGCCGCCCCGTCGGAGAGCGGCGCGCAATCGAACACTCCGAGCGGCTCGGCCACGGGCCCCGCGCCGAGGACCTGCTCGAGCGTGATCTTGTTCCGGAAGTGCGCGTTCGGGTTCTTGGACGCCATCTCGTGGTCGTGGACCGGGACGCGCGCGAGCTGCTCGCGGGTCGTCCCGTAGAGGTACATGTGGCGTCGTGCGATGAGCGCCCAGAGGCCGGGGAGGGTCGCGCCGAACACGACCTCCCATTCGTGGTCGGCCGCCGAGCTCGTGATCTCGGAGGCGGTCGCGTCCGGGACGTCCGTCAGCTTCTCGGCCCCGCCCACGACGACGTAGTCGTAGAGGCCGCTCGCGACCGCGAGATAGCCCTGGTGGAGGGCGAGCGCACCCGACGCCCCGCCCCCCTCGATGCGCACGGCGGGCAGGTGACGCCGACCGAGCCCGGCGTAGTCGAGGATCAGCGGCGCGATGTGCTCCTGGTCGATGAGCGATCCGGACGCCATGTTCCCGAGGTAGAGGGCGTCGAGGTCCCCCGAGGAGAGCTTCGCGTCCACGAGCGCCTGGAGCCCGGCTTCGATCCCGATCTCGCGGAACGAGCGGTCCCAGAGCTCCCCGAACTTCGTCTGGCCGACGCCGAGGACAGCGACCTCGCGCATCGTTACGCCCCTCCCATGTGGATCTTGCCGCGGAACTTCGCGTAGACGCCGTAGGTCAGCTCGACGCCCTGGTCGAGGTAGTACTGGACCGGGCGGCCGATAGAGAGGTCGAAGTTCTCGATCTCCTCGGTCGTCTCGAGGTCGAAGGCGTCCGAGCCGGCGCCGGAGCCGTAGCCCACGACCAGGATCCGCTCGCCGGGACCGGCGTGGTCGAGGACGTTCGCGAGCCCGAGGAGCGCGGCGCCGGAATAGGTGTTGCCGATGTACGGCGTGACGAGGCCGTAGCGCATCTGCTCCTCGGTGAAGCCGAGCTGCTTCCCCACCCGCTGCGGGAACTTCCCGTTCGGCTGGTGGAAGACGACGTGGCGGTAGTCCTTCGCCGTCGTTCCCGAGGCCTCCATGATGTGGTGCGCGCACTCGGTGACGTGGCGGAAGTACGCGGGCTCCCCCGTGAACCGGCCTCCGTGGCTCGGGTACTTCTGTCCCTCCCGCCGCCAGAAGTCCGGGGTGTCCGTCGTGTAGGAGAGGGTCCGCAGGACCCGACAGATCACGCGCTCGCGTCCGATGACGAACGCGGCCCCGCCGGCGCTCGCGGAGTACTCGAGCGCGTCCCCGGGGGCTCCCTGGGACGTGTCGGTCCCGATCGCGACGCCGTAGCGGACCATCTCCGACCCGACGAGCCCGAGGCAGACCTGGATTGCCGCGGTCCCGGCCTTGCAGGCGAACTCGAAGTCGGCCGCGGTAAGGTTGGGGGTCGCCCCGACCGCCTGGGCGACCACCGTCGCGGTCGGCTTGACGGCGTACGGGTGCGATTCCGAACCGACGTAGACCGCGCCGATCTGCTGCGGGTCGATGGCTCCGCGCGCGAGCGCGGTGCGCAGCGACTCGGTCGAGATCGTGATCGTGTCCTCGTCGGGCGACGGGACGCTCTTCCGGATGACGTTCAGGCCTTGTCCCATGGCCTCCCCGTCGATCCCCCAGACCCGACCGATCTCCGCCGGCGTGATCCGGTACCGCGGAACGTACGCCCCGTAGCTCACGATGCCTGCCTGCATTTCCTTCGGTTTTCCTCCCCTCAAAGTTCCTCGAGACGTTCGAGTACCGCCGGCGCGGAGAGCGCCGTCGTGAGGAGCGGGATGTTCTCCGCCTCCGAGAGACGGACGGCCAGGGGGTCGATTCGCCCCGGGGCCGAGAAGACGACCGCGGCCGGCTTCAGCGGATGGGCGCGGATCGCGACCATCGGGGAGCGGCCGTACTTCACGTTGGAGAAGATGAGCGCGCGCTGGGTGGTCCAGCCGTAGACCTCCACGAACCGAGAGGCGTCGATCGAGAGGATCGCCCGGGGGGCGTCGAGGACCGTGAAGCCGTGGATGTCCCGGTGGAGGTCGACGCGGCTCACCGGCCGGGCGTCCAGCCGGTCGCCGAGCGTGCGCAGCGGGATCGAGACCGCGAACTCCCGCATGCCGAGGATCCCTTCGGAGTGGGGCCGCATGCCGAGCCGCGTGCCGAGGCGGCCGCCCTGCTGGGCGTCGAGGGCCAGCAGCCCGTCCACGTAGCGCCGGATGAACCCGGCGCCCGGGCTCGCCCTCCGCTCGCTCTCGTAGTCGCTGATCACGGACGGGACGGTCGCGAGATGGCGCGCCAGGTCGCGCTGGGAAATGGCGAAGTCCTCGCGCCACTTGCGCAGCGTGCGTCCGGGGTGGGGGGAGAGGACAACCTCCCCCGCGATCTTCTCGCGGATCTCGGCCTCCACGGCTCGGTCCGAGGAATCGCCCGGTATAAATCGATGCCCATCGTGTCGGTGTCGGGGCTCGACAGTTGCCGATGCGACCCCCGTGCGCGGAGAGGAGTGGACCGGGCGAGAGTTTCCGGCCGAGAGCGCGCGCGTTCCCGACCCTTTGAACTCGCGACCTCTACCTTGCCAAGGTAGCGATCTTCCGCTGATCTACCGGCCCACGCCGGGCGGTCGAGGCCGGGGGCAGGATAAACCCTTCTCCTGGAACCGCTTCGGGATTCTATTCCGGCGATTCCCCGGTCCGAGCCGGGCGGGCCCATCGTTCACGTTTCACCGGGAGGTGATCCTCTATCTTTCGGCCGTCGGTCTTCTGACGGTGCCGTCCGTCGTCCGCTCTCTCGTCTTTGCTCCCCCCTCGGACCTTCCGGGTCCGGCTCGGATCCTCCTCGACGAGTTTCGGCTTCTCGTCAACCAGTGCCTGCGTCATGCCCTCACCACCGGCACCACTTCCCGGGGCCAGCTCAGCCGCTTCGTCCGCGACCGCGCGCTCGAGGCCCGAGTGAACGGAGAGGTGGCCCTCTGCGCCTCCAAGGTCGCTCTCTCTCTCGCCGCGGGACATCGACGGCGGATTCGAATGGGAATCGCGGCGCGGACCCCCTACGTCCACACTCCCTTCCTCCGGGCTCCCCCCACCGCCTTCCACTTCGACCCGGAGACCGGCAAGGTCCGGCTCTCCCTGCGTCGTTGCGAGTGGGTTTCGTTCACCGTCCCCGTGTCCGACTATCATCGCAAGGTCCTCGCCACCCCGGGGCTCCGAGTCAAACAGCTCCACCTGGGTCTCCATCGGATGGTCCTCATCTTGGAGAAGGAGGCACCGGAACCGTACGCGCCCACCTCGCTCATCGCCCCCGACACCAACGAGTCGTCCCTGGATGGAGTCCGGGTGGACGGGGACGGAGGTCACCTGGTTCGGGTCACTTTCCCGGAGCTGAGGGAGATCCAGGCCCGCCACTTCTCCCGACGTCGGTTCCTGGGCCGGAAGAAAGCTCACGACCGCAGGGTGGCCCGTCAGCTGTTGAAACGAGAAGGAGGGCGGGAGCGGCACCGCATCCGCTCCCGACTCCACAACCTCACCCGTCAGCTCGTAGAGCGGGCGGCGAGAGACCACGCTGCCCTCGCTCTCGAGGACCTCCGTGGACTCCCGATTCCTCACCGTCGTTCGCGTTCGACCCGCCGCCGCCTCTCGAGCTGGCCCCGGGCCGAGTTGCATCGGCAGCTCTCCTACAAGGCGGCCGAGCGGGGCGTCCCCATCTACTGGGTGAATCCGTATCGCTCGTCACGAACCTTCCCGAGATGTGGTGCGGTCTTCGAACACCGAAACAGGGTGGGACCCCGGTTCGACTGCGGACAGTGCGACTGGTCGATGGACCGGCAGCTGAACGCCGGAGTGAACCTGGGAGCAACCGTTCTGCGCGAACACGCCGAACTGGGGGGCTCCGACTTGCCCCCGACGCCCTTCTCGATGAGGTGGTGAGGCCCCTCTACCCCAGGGTCAAGCGCTCTAGGGCACGGGCGGAGCGGAAGGGAAGGGAGGGAGAAGGTTCGAGGACTCGACCTCGCGGGCGACGCCCGTGAGGAGAGTGTTTCGAATTGAATCCCAAAGCCTCCTGGAACGCCGACCGGCGGGGTCCGCCGGCCCGTTCCCGAGCGCAGGGGCGGGTCGCGGCGGACCGAGCTCGGCGCCCCCAGCCAAACGCTTATCCCTCCCCACCGG
>Ga0326728_10011746_pt1 | contig 19820 bp, 12 predicted proteins | sample MB3enrmetagenome_FD_207602 | JGI IMG/M metagenome (GOLD analysis project Ga0326728, IMG submission 207602) | Lab enriched peat soil microbial communities from McLean, Ithaca, NY, United States - MB31MN | ecosystem: Environmental > Terrestrial > Soil > Wetlands > Peat | place: USA: New York... | reverse complement strand
TCTCCATAACGCCGCTGGTGAGCGGGAGCGGGACGCCCAGGTCGTGGGCTGTGTCCAGCGCGTTCCTCAGGTCCTTGATGTGGAGTTCGATGCGGAAGCCGGGTTTGAAATGGCCCTTGAGCACCAGCGGCATTTTGGCCTCCAACACCGTGCTGCCCGCCAGTCCGCCCCGGATGGCCTGAAAGACTTTATCGGGACTGACGCCCGCTTTGACCGCCAGGACCATCGCTTCGGACATGGCCGCGATGTTCAGAGCCACGATAATCTGGTTGGCCAGCTTCGCCACATTGCCGCTCCCAATCTCCCCGACATGGGTCACCGAGCTCCCCATGACGCCGAGGATCGGCTTGGCCTCTTCAAACGCTTTCTCCGGACCGCCGACCATGATCGCCAGCGTGCCCTCGATGGCTTTAGGCTCGCCACCGCTCACAGGCGCGTCGAGCATGATGATGCCCTTCTCGCTCACACGGGCCGAGATGGCCTGGCTGGCCAGGGGCGCGATGGAACTCATATCAATCAGCAGCAAACCCGGCCGCCCGCCTTCCAATACCCCTCCAGGGCCAAGCACGGCCTGCTGCACCTCGGGCGTGTTGGGAAGCATCGTGATGACAATATCGCTCGATTCGGCCGCCTCGCGCGCCGAGGCAGCCGCCGTTGCGCCGTCCGCCACCAGCTCGGCGACAGGCGCCCGGCTTATGTCGCAGACTTTCAGTGAATAACCCTTCTTCAAGAGGTTCCGGGCCATGGGCTTGCCCATGATTCCAAGGCCGATAAATCCGATTCGTTTCATTGGTGGTAGATTTTGGTGGTTCTGGTTAAGTGTTCAAGGCTTGAAGGTTTCCATCAACTTCCAACCTGCGTCGTAGAATTGCCCCAGCGTTCTCTGGGTCACCCCAAAGCTGACAAATTCCTCGGGCCTCATCCCGTCCGGTTCATAGGCCCGCACAAACTCTTTCATCCGCGACAGCCGCCTGACCACTGTCGGCGGGACTTCATGGTCAATCCGCTCCTCGCAGGAGAGTTGGTCTGACATCAAGGTTTCCTGCCAGCTTGGGAAAATCGAGAGGATCATTTTCGCGCCGGCCAACTCGGTTGCGTGATAAGTCCCGCGCAAAGCGGCGACGATGATTTCCATTCCATCGTCACGCGCTTCCAGCAGCGTGCAGGCCCGCTTGGTCACGGCCAGCCCGGCTTGTTGGATGTCGCTCTCCTGCACATCGGCGCGGGTATCCAGCGCAACTTCTCGCAGGTAATCGTCCAGCCTTCCAATCATAAGGACCGGGAGGCATCCTCCGGGAGCAATCCCCCGGGCCCTGGCCCGTCTCATTCCCTCGCAGCGCCGCTCTGCCACTGCCAGCACCTGCGGCACCGTGAAGCTCACTGTGAGGGTGACAGAGACGCCCTCCGCAACGCATTCCTCCAGCACATCCAGGCCGGCACTTGTAGCCGGCAGCTTGACCGTGATGTTCGGGGACCAGGCGTGAAATCGCCGCGCCATCGCCAGCATGCGCTCCCGGTTTCCCGCCCGAGCCGGGTTCACCTGCGCGCATACCCATCCCTGCCGCCCCTGGCTGTGCTCGAACTGCGGTAACAGTGTCCGCGCCGCATTGGTGACAGGAATGCGCATCAGCCGCTCGGCGCGGTCCTCCGCATCCGTCGCCGCGGCCATGGCTTCCCGGATTTGCTCCGCCCAAAGCTGGCGGTTGGCTGCCAATGCGACATGGGACAAGAACGGGTTGGTCGTCGCACCGACTGCCCCGCGCTCAATTCCTCGCTCCAGCTCCCGAGGGTCAGCCGAGTCATGCCACCAGCAGGTCCGTGTGGCTTTCGACAACCAGGAAAGGTAATTTGCGCTCGACATTACAAGTTCAGTCTTTCGCGCGCGTGCTTGGACCTTTGTCTGACATTTCTTACACTTTGATGCCCAGGGCCCGAAGTTCGCCATCCCACGGCGCCCGATAGGGACGCACCAACATGGCATTCGCCTCACGATCGTCCACCACTTCTTCCTTCTCGGCATCCCAGACCAGCTTGCGGCCCAGCCGCAGCGAAATGTTAGAAAGGTGGCAACCCGTGACCACCTGGTGTCCGCTCTCCAGGTCAGCAATTGGCTGCTGACGGGACTTGACGCAATCCAGGAAATTCCGCGTATGGCGGGAGTAGTCCTTGACGGCGTCTCCACTGTTGTCTTTTTCCGCTGTGGTCCATAACAGGCCCTTTTCCTCAGGCTCAAGCTGCGGTCCGCCGACCGGGTGTCCTTTGACCCCCAGCATCGTGGCGACAGCGTTGTTCGGATTGACTTTAGCATCCGGATGCAGCTCGAAGCCCTCGCGGGAAATAGGCAGGCAGCCAAAGGTGCCATAGAACGTCAACCCTCCCATGCCCAGGCCGCCCATTCCCGCGGTCGCCTCGCGATACTGGCAAGTGACGGTAAAGCCGGGGTATTCCATGATGACGTCCTGGGTGTCCGGCGTTTCGCAGTTGTCCTTTAGGAACCAGCGTCCGCCGCGACTATAGACCGATTTCGGGGCCTTCACGCCGAGGATCCAATGCACCACGTCGAGGGAGTGCTGGCCAAGATTGGTCGCCTGCCCCCCTGCGTAGTCCCAGAACCACCGGAAGTGATAGATGGAACGGTTGGGGTTGTAAGCCCTTTTGGGCGCCGGCCCCAGCCACATATCATAATCCAGATCGGGCGGCGGCGCTTGGTCCGGAGGATTGCCGAAGCCCGGCATAATGTTCCGGGAGTTGTTGTTGGAGACCGACACGATCTGGCCCAGCCTGCCCCGGGAGATCAATTCGCGCGCGCGCTGGAAAGGCGGGCCGGAACGGTTCTGCGTGCCGATCTGGACGATTCGCTTGGTGCGGCGCGCCACCTCGAGCATCCAACGGCCTTCCCGCACGAACACCGTCGTCGGTTTCTCCACATAGACATCCTTGCCCGCGTCGCACGCCATCATGGTCAACAAAGCGTGCCAGTGATCCGGCGTGGCGACATAAACCACATCCACATTCTTGTCCGCGAGCAGCTTCCGAAAATCGGCGTACTTGACCACGCTGCCGCCCGCCATCGCTGCGCCCTGATCCACCCGGCCCCGGTGAACATCGCATACCGCAGTCACCTGGACATCCGGTTGTTCTTTGAGGGCCGCCATATGGAAGCGGCCGATGAGGCCGAAGCCAATCAGGCCGACGTTGACGCGCTCATTCGCGCCCAGCACGCGGCTGGCAGAAAGGGCGGTCAGTCCAATAGCACTCGTTTTGACAAAGTCGCGTCGGGACATAGAACTGTTTGAGTTTGATGTTGATTTCATAGGTCATGCTTGCACTTCGGGGTCCTGAGCAAGGCTGAAACCACAGGCGCCAGTATCTCTATCCAGCAGTCGCCCGCCACGGGCCGCTTCTCGCCAAAGAGGGCCGTGTGGGCCGGATTCAGGACCTTTTTGTTGGGTCTGTGGCATAATCTGTGGGCGATATTGGGGTTATCCCGGGTTTTTGCAAGCTTTTTTTCGTTTTGTTGACGGATTCTCGGAAGTCCCCGGCGCGCCCTGGGCGGGGCGGGGCAAGTCCGTTAAGTGGTTCTCCAACAATAATATGCAGTGGTGCTGGCCCGATGCGCCGAGACGGCCAACCCACAATTTCTCAGGGCCATTTCATCTGGGCGCGTTGGGTAAGAGGGGGCAACAATATTTCAGAAGGTGACTGGACATCGGCGGCGGATTTTTTGGAACTCCGCCATGCAACAGCAATCGCAGTTTGGCGAAGCCGATGCCGCCAGATGACGGCCTCGGCTGCCCTCGGGCCGGCGCCGCCATCGCGATTCGCGCCGGTCCCGAGGCCACCGTCAGATCTAAAACCTATATCAACATGCTGGCCGGGCTGTCCCCCGGCTCCTACACCGTGACGGCGCTTTTGAGAACGGCGTCCCAGGGCGCCCGGTAGGGCCTGACGCACATTGCGGCGGCCTCCGGGTCGCCGATCACCACTTCCTTGTCCGGATCCCAGCGAATGCTGCGGCCCAGCCGGAGAGACATGTTGGCCAGGTGGCATACGATCGCGACGTGGTGCCCGTCTTCAACTTCGCACAGCGGACGCTTGCGGGTCCGCATTGATTCCAGCCAATCGCGCTTGTTCATTGCCATCGTGTCTTCTCCGCCGCCACCGCCGCCGCCGCCGACCGGGGGCGCCTCAATCCAGGGCGTTGCCCTCACATCTGTATAGACCGGACCGCCGATGGGATGACCTGAAAACCGCGGAATATCATTAACGGGGTCAATCTTGTTCTCCGACCGCACGCTCCCCGAAAAGGACATGCTGCCCTTGGTTCCAAGAAACGCCTGTCCGCCGCCAGAGTCCTCGCCGCGCCCCGCGTTGGCTTCGCGGATCGCACAATTCAGGACGAAACCCGGAAACGCCCACGTCGCGTCCTGGGTATCCGGCGTTTCGCCGTCATCCTCCAGCGCCAGGCGGCCCCCCATCGAGGACACAAGCGTCGGACCCTTCACGCCCATGATCCACAGCACCTGATCAATGACATGGGCTCCCAGGTTGGTCATCTGACCGCCTGAGTAGTCCCAGAACCAACGGAAGTGGTACAGACCGCGATGAGCAGTATAGGGCTTCTTTTCAGTCGGCCCCTGCCACAGGTCGTAGTCGAATCCGGCAGGCGGCTCCGAAACGGGGGTCTTGCCAAAACCGGGATAGACGTTGCGAGTTGAGGCAATCCGGATGGAATGGATTTTCCCGAGCACTCCGCTGGCCACCACCTTCTTGGCTTCCGCAACGGCCCGGCCCTGGCGCCGCTGAGTTCCCACCACCACAATGCGCTCATACTTGCGGGCGGCCTGAACCATCCATTTCCCTTCGTCAATGAAGACGGTCATGGGCTTCTCGACGTACACGTCCTTGCCGGCCTGGCACGCCAGAATCGTCAGCAGCGCGTGCCAGTGATCCGGCGTGGAGACCAAAATCCCTTGAATGTCCTTGTTCTCGAGCATCTTCCGGAAATCGCCGTAGCCTTTGGCGTTCGGGTTGTCAATGTGCGCCAGCCCTTGGTCCAATCGCGGCTTGTAAACGTCGCACAGGCCGATCAGATCAACATCGTTGAATTTCTTCAAATCTACGATGTGCTGTTTTCCAATCAGCCCATATCCGATGATCCCGATCCCGATGCGATCATTGGCGCCCAGCACGCGGCTGGCAGAAAGGGCGGTCAGTCCAATCGCGCTCTTTTTGACAAAGTCGCGCCGGGACATAGTACTGTTTGAGTTTGATGTTGTTTTCATAGGTCATTCTTGCACTTCGGGGTCCTGATCAAGGCTGAAACCACTGGCGCCAGATTCTCCATCCAGCAGTCGCCCGCCACTGGCCGCTTCTCGCCAAAGAGGGCCGTGCCGGCCGGATTCAGGACGTTTTTGTTTGTGTTGCTCATTTTGAGCCCCATGCTCTCACCAACGGCCGGCCTGTCAACCGGCAATTTCCGACCCTGATCCGCGCGTAATTTAGTAACGACCTGCGGCAAAGCCGGCGGGTCGCCGGCGCTCCCAGGCTACAGATCGAGGTTTTGACGGGCGTAGGCAATGCATTTCAAATTGCATTGGTCTTCCAATTTGATCTGATCTTCCCGACTAAGCCCGGTGACTCGCGGCAATGGCGCTTTGGGGTGATTCTTTTTGACAAGGCTCAGAACTTTTGCCAGATCTCTTCCCGGCAGCGGGCTATAGGAGTCGTCGAACGTAGCCCAGTATTTGGCAGTGAAAACAGGAATCTTCAGCGGATCGCGCGTGATCATCTCCAGGTTGAAGATTATATTTGGATTGGCGGCGCGCAGCATCTGGACCTCCTGCTTGAGATCCAGGATTCCTTCCCCAAGAGGAACTTCGGAGAGCAGGAATCCATCTTCATATTCTTCCACACCCATGTCTTTAATATGCGTGATGCAGGTGTAAGGAGCGAGCGTGCGCGCCGTATCCAGGGGATCTTCGCAGAGAGCTATATTATTGCCGAAATCCAGACAGACCCCCACCCATTCGCTGCCGAGGCGTTTCATCCACGCCGCCTGTTCGGCGGATCGCCATCCCTTGTGATTTTCGATACCGAGTTTGATCTTGTATTTGCGCAGCACCGGTTCGGCAAGTTCCACCTGTTTCTGACATCGTTCGAACGCCTGCTTAAAAGGCTCCAGGCTGTCAAATTCCTCATAGCGCCGGTTTGTCATTGCGGCATGAAAAGCCGCTGGGCCGGCCTCTTTGTATGCCTTTACCTGCGCGTCAAATGCCGCCACATCGCTTTCCTGCCTTGGCAATCGAGGATCGCAGACGAGGTGCATGTTGTAGCTCTCCAGCCGCTCCCGAAACTTCTTGATCGCATCCGGATCGGTGGATGGCGGATTCATTTGAACACCTGCCAGACCGATGCTGTGACAATGCTCGATCAAATCGAAGGGGGTGGCGCTCCCTCGAGAACCCCTGGAACGCGCGGAAAACGCAATGCCAGTGCCTCCCATTCGCGGATAGCCTTTTGAAGCGGCGGGAGCCTGATCTGCTTGCGCGGCGCCTTGCACCTCAGCGGACAACTTCAGCGCGGACCAGAAAGGAGCGGCGCCTGCGAGTACCAGCAACTGTCTTCGTGAGATCAGGCGAGCCTGCGTTTCTACTATTGTTTTTTCGTTTGGGTTCATTCAGGCGGGATGCTGCCAGATCGGCATGCGGATGTCAATGGGCAATTTTTGCCGGTTTTTGGGCGGCCGCGGCTCGGCGTGCGGGGTGAAGGGCGGCAAGCGGGAGGCGGGAGGCCGGAGGCGCGGGGCGGAGCTACCTTCGGAAACCGTTGCGGAGCAAAGCCCCGCCTCGGAACCGGCCTGGCGGAGAGCGGTTTTGTCAATCCGTGAGCACGTTTTCGTAGTCCGGCGTGGGATCCACGTCGCCACAGGGCTTGTAGGCATATGGCCCTGGAGCGTCCGGCGCGGACAGGCCGGCGGGCGGGTCATGCCAGACGCCGAGATGTCGCAGGGGCCGTAAAAACACTTGTAAAATATGGTGGAGGCGGCGGGAGTTGAACCCGCGTCCCTGCCAAATTTGCCGGCCGCGACTACATGCTTAGTCAGAAGAGAGTCTCAACCGCCGGATACCGTTCTGACGCGAATCCGGCAGCCCAGCCCGCATGAAAAAGTTTCGATGAAACGCGCGCGGACCCCGCGCCTCACCTAACCTGCTGTGGCGTTCGTCCTTCGTAGCAGGTGTCCGAAGGCGAACGTCGCGGCGCATTTAGGCCGCGAGAGCTAATTCTTGGTTAGCACTTATTTTTGGTTCGATTTTTTACGAGGCCAACGAACCGTCCTCGGCATGCCGCCTCCAGCGCATTTTTCAGGTCGAAACCAGTACGCCCCCCCATGGCCTCCAATATCTCACACTTCCCGGCCCCTGGCGAGTTCAAAGTTTGGAGTGACGCGCGATTTAAGCGATTGTTCGGGAGCGCGGTCGTCGCGGCCGCATCCGCCGGCGTCCCGCCGACGGAATCCATCGTCTGAAACTCGACCCCCCTCAGGCGGTTCCAAGCCGAGGCAGGCGGCGCGGAGAATTTTGTCTCACACCATCGCTCCAGGAGATTATGCTGCCTTTCGCAGGTTCCACCCGGGCTTTGGTTGCGGTTTGACAGGGCGGGGGCGGAGATTACGTTTTGGGCTGCATGCCGAAGAAAGCGCCAGACTGCATCCGGCTCCGCGGGGTGCGGCAGAATAATTTGAAGAATATTGACCTGGATGTGCCGTTGCGGCAGTTGGTGGTCATCTCGGGGTTGAGCGGGTCGGGGAAAAGTTCGCTGGCGTTTGAAACGCTTTTTGCGGAAGGGCAGCGGCGTTATATAGAAACGTTCTCGCCCTACGCGCGGCAGTTCCTGGACCGGATGGACAAGCCGCAGGCGCGCCGCATCGAAGGGATTCCGCCCGCCATCGCCATCGAGCAGCGGAACAGTGTCAAGTCCACCCGCTCGACCGTCGGGACGATGACGGAGATCGCCGACTATGCGAAAGTTTTCTGGGCGCAACTGGCGCGGTTGCATTGCCGCGGTTGCGGCAAACCGGTGGAGAAGGAACCGCCCCAGAAAATCTGGCCGGTCCTGCGCGCGCTGGCGCCGGAGGCGGAAACGCTGGTCACCTTCACGCTGGATTTGAGCGAAAAGTTTTCCTTGGAAGAATCGCTGGCGTTGGTGGGACGGCAGGGTTATCAGCGGTTGCTGGTGGGCGGGGAAGCGGTGGCGCTGGGCGAGGCGTTGGGGCGGCTGAAAGGTTCGCCGCCCGCCCGTTTGACGGTGGTTCAGGACCGGGTGAAATTGAAGGAGTCGAACCGGGCGCGGTTTGTCGAGGCCTGCGAGCAGGCGTATCATTTTGGGAAAGGCAAACTGGCGGTGTCCATACTGGCCGGGGAGGGGGGGATTTTGGAGACGAAGCATTTTTCCAACCGGCTGCACTGCGCGGGCTGCGACCTGGAGTATCGCGAGCCTTCGCCGGCTTTGTTCAGTTTTAATCATCCGGTGGGCGCCTGCCCGGCCTGCAAGGGTTTTGGGCGGGTCATAGCCATTGATTACAACGCGGCCATTCCAGACCGCTCCAAGACTTTGGCGGGCGGGGCGGTCAAACCGTGGCAAACCAAGTCGGGCGCGGAGTGCCAGGAGGATTTGCTGAAATTCGCCAGGCTGCGCCAAGTGCCGGTGGATGTGGCTTTCCGGGATTTGCCCGCGGAATTGCAGGACTGGGTGGTTCAAGGCGACCCTGGTTATGGCCAGGACAAGGCGCATCAATGGCCGCGCGCCTGGTACGGCGTCCGCGGCTATTTCCGCTGGCTGGAATCCAAGGCGTACAAGATGCACGTCCGGGTGCTGCTGGCCCGCTATCGCACATACAATGTCTGCCCGGATTGCCACGGGGCGCGGTTTCAACCGGAGACTCTGCTCTACCGGATCGGCGGGAAGGAGCCATTGCGGATTGCGGATTGCGGATTGCGGATGGATGGGACGGAGGAACGAGGAGGCGGGCTGACGCTGGCGGATTTTTACCGGCTGCCGGCGCGGGAGGCCCTGCGGTTTGTGGAGGGGCTGATCGCGGACCGGCCCGCGGCGGAGGCTTCCGATCCGCGGCGCCTGGCGCTGGAGGAGGTGCGTTCGCGGCTGGCTTTCTTGCTGGACGCAGGGCTGGGTTACCTGGGCCTGGACCGCATGACCCGCTCGCTCTCCGGCGGCGAAACCGAGCGGGTCAGCCTGGCCGGTTGCCTGGGTTCGCGGCTGGTCAACACCCTGTTTGTGCTGGATGAACCGAGCGTGGGATTGCATCCGCGCGACACGGCCCGCCTGGTGCGCATCGTGCGGCAGTTGCGCGACGCCGGCAATACGGTGGCGCTGGTGGAGCACGAAGCGGAGGTGATGCGGGCGGCGGATCAAATCATTGACCTGGGTCCCGGCCACGGCGCCTCGGGCGGGGAGGTGGTTTTTCAAGGGTCTTACCAGGAGATTCTGCGCGCGCCGCAGTCGCTGACGGGGCAATATCTGGCGGGAAAAAAGCGGATTGAGATTCCCGCGCGGCGGCCGGTTCTTTTGCGGGGCGGACCCGCCTTCGCCCGGCTCCGGCGCGGCCGGCGGGGCGGACAGTCAATACCAGAATCCGGCGCGGAAGCGCCGGCCCTGATTTTGCGGGGCGCAAGTTTGCATAATCTGCGGGACGTGGCGGTGGAAATTCCGCTGGGCCGGCTGGTTTGCGTGACGGGGGTGAGCGGCTCCGGCAAAAGCACGCTGGTGCGCGACGTGCTGCTGCCGGCCTTGCGGGAGCGGCTGGCCGGGGAAGCGCCCGCGGCGCAGGCCGGGGAGGAGGAGGCCGGCGAAACGCCGGACGCGAAAGCGGCGCCGCCGGCCGGTCCTATGCTGGAAGGCTGGGAGCATCTGGGGCGGGTCGTCGCGGTGGACCAGTCTTTGCTGGGCCGGACGCCGCGCTCCAATCCGGCCGTTTATATCGGGGCGTTTGATGAAATCCGCGAGTTGTTTGCGCGGACCCCGGCTGCCAAACAACGCGGCTTGAGCGCCAGCGCCTTCAGCTTCAATTCCGCGCAGGGCCAGTGCGAATTCTGCCGGGGCGCTGGTTTTGAAAAGATCGAAATGCAGTTTTTGAGCGATGTATTTGTCCGTTGCCCGGATTGCAACGGGCGGCGCTACCGCGCGCACATTCTCCAAGTCGTGGCGGAGCCGGCCGGGCGCCGCCGCTGGAACATCGCCGATTTGCTCGATGCCACGGTGGATGAAGCCATCGAATTCTTGAACGGTTTTGGCGAATCGCCTCACGCGGCGCGGGCGGCGGCCAGTCTGAAACTTTTGCAGGAAGTCGGGCTGGGTTATGTGCGGCTGGGGCAGCCCATCAACACCTTGTCCGGCGGGGAAAGCCAGCGGCTCAAGCTGGTGAGCCACTTGGCGCGATGCGGCGCGAGCGAAGCGACACTGGAGGAAGGCGTCGAGAAACCGACGTTGTTTATTTTTGACGAGCCGACGACAGGGCTGCATTTTGAGGATGTGCGGGTGCTGCTCCAGGTTTTTCAACGGCTGGTTGAAGCGGGCCATTCGGCGCTGGTCATCGAGCACAATTTGGATGTGATTAAATCGGCGGATTGGGTCATTGACCTCGGCCCGGAAGCCGGGGAAGGCGGGGGAAGAATCGTGGTCCAGGGCACGCCGGAACAAGTGGCGGCGTCACCGCAAAGCCACACGGGAAAGGCTCTGATTGGGGTATTGTTCCAGGACCACCACAATAGATTGTGTTAAGTGCCCAAAGGACTGGCAAAAGCGACGGAACGTCGTTCTTGGCGTGAAATTCTTTTCTAATATGCAAGTGCTTGCATTGCAAGTATTAGCATAAAAAATGCCCGAATTTGTCACCAATTTGTCACTTTATTGCAATTCTGGCTTTGACATCTCCGTACCAGTATGTATTCTAATGCCGCGGCGGCGGATTAACTGGTTTGGGAAAGTGGCTCATCGGAGCGTTCCGAATTTAACAGACCGCGCTTTTTTGCAGGATTTGCAAACGGCAATAATTGCCGTCATTTAATGAACCCAAATCCTGAAAAGGTGTCAGAGTATTATGTCGAGAAAGAGAATCAGCCTGATGAAAGGCCCGAGCGTTGGCAAGTCATTCACCACCTCCGGCAAGAAAGGGGTGGCGGCGAAAAAAGCCCGCTTTAGCTTCGATGCGCAAACGGAGGGCCAGGCCAAAGGCGGCAACGGCCAGCCCGCCAACGGCGAGCATCCAGCCGCGCCAGCGTCCGTTTCTCCGGCGCCTCCGGCCGGTTTCCCGGCGGGAACCGTGACGGTAGAGTCTCCGATCATCGTGGAGAAGATCAAGGACCTTCTGCGCATCGCTCAGGAGCAGGGTTATCTGACTTACGACGACATCAATGACGCATTACCCGACGAGGTGGTGACGCCGGAAGTGCTGGACGCCGTTTATTCCAAACTGCGGGGCTTCGAGGTGGAGATCGTGGAAGCGCCCGATTTGGAGCGGCCCAAACCGGCCGAGCCGGAGGAGGAGGAGGAGAGCCGGCTGGATATTCTGGATGACCCGGTGCAGATGTACCTGCGGCAGATGGGCAAGGTCCCGTTGCTCACGCGCGAGCAGGAGGTGGAGATTTGCAAACGAATCGAAGAAGGGGAAACGGAGGCGCGGCGGATTCTCTTCGAGTTCGGCTTCACCGGCAAGGAGCATGTGGCGCTGGCGGAGAAACTCCTGTCCGATCCGCCCCGCGAGCGGTTTGACCGGGTTATCGTTGACAAAAAGGTGGAAAGCCGCGCCACTCACCTGTCGGTGTTGCGCCGGCTGGTCAAGCGCGCCCGCGCCCTGGACTTGCAGCTCGACAAGGCCTTTGACCAGACCCTCCCCATCAATGGCAAGCCGGCCGCGCCCAAGGCCGTGAAGGAATTTGAGCGCCTGAACAAGACGCTCCAGGCCAGCTTCCCCAAATTTTACTACAAGCCCAAGGTCTCCGAGGAAATCATGCTGGTGTCGGACAACGTGTCGGACCAGATTCAAACCACGCTGCGGGCCATCCAGGATTTGCAGCAGCGGCGCAAATCGGCCGGGACCGCGGCCCAACTGGCGGTCGCGCGGGCCAAACTGGCGGAGTTGGAAAAATTTGTGCGCATGCCGCACGAGCAATTTGCCGCCGCGCACCGGGAGATGAAAAAGGCGGCGAGCCGGGCCGACGAGGCCAAATGCGAAATGGCCGCGGCCAACCTGCGCCTGGTCATCTCCATCGCCAAAAAGCACACCAACCGCGGCCTCTCCTTCCTGGACTTGATCCAGGAAGGCAACATGGGGCTGATGAAGGGCGTGGAAAAATTCGAGTACCAACGCGGCTACAAGTTCTCCACCTACGCCATCTGGTGGATTCGCCAGGCCATCACCCGCGCCGTGGCGGACCAGGCCCGCACCGTCCGCATCCCCGTCCACATGATCGAAGTCATCAACCGCCTCATGCGCGTGCAGAAGCGCCTGATGCAGGAACTGGGGCGCGAGGCCGAGCCGGAGGAAATCGCCGATGAGCTGAATCTGACCGTCGAGCGCGTGCGCGCCATTTTGAAGATGGCGCAACAATCGGTTTCCTTGCAAGCGCCGGTGGGGGACGGCGATGACGCCAGCGTGGGCGATTTCATCGAGGACAAAAAGGCGGCCAACCCGTCGGACGTGACGAGCTACAGTTTGCTCAAGGACACCTTGAGCGACGTGCTGGCGACGCTGACGGAGCGGGAGCGGAGAATTGTGGAGATGCGCTTCGGGCTGGTGGACGGCTACGAGCGCACCCTGGAAGAGATCGGGCGCCAGTACAACGTCACGCGCGAGCGCATCCGGCAAATAGAGGCCAAGGCCCTGCGCAAGATGCGCCATCCCACCCGCCTGCGCCACCTGCAAGGCTTCCTGGAGAGCGAGCAGACCATTTTTCAGTAATGCATCGAGGAGCATGGGGACGGTTGGGTAGAACCGGAATTGCAATAATAGAATAGAAGGTCCGGCTAATAAGATGAAAAAAGTCGCCATACTTTTTTTCTGTGTTGTTTGGGCTGTTTTGGCTATTTGCAGTGCATTAGCATATCGGTTTGTTGACGATTTCATCGCACCGCTGTTTCTGAATTCTCGGATTGAGCGCCTGAATGAGACAGGCCTCCCAAAGGCATTTGCCGAAAAGGGAGGCATATACTGCCGAATGAAAGCTGACGACTTTCACCTTCCGCTGCCACCAGGATCACGCGCAATGCCTCCAATGATCACGTCGGGTTGTTTTGATTGCGTGGACGGCAGCGTTGAAGCCCGGTTTGAAGGTCCTCATCAAGTTACGCCAGGTGAGTATGAGAGTTGGCTCTCAAGCAGGCTACAGGTTGGTGGGTATGTTACTGCCGAGTCAGTTCCAGGAGGGTTGTTGATCAAGTTCCATTATTTTGGTGATAGATAATATCCGGCCAGAAAATGCCGAAAAACCCGCTGGGCGCATTTGACACCACGGGTTGCCCCGGCGTACATTCCCCCATGCTGACGAAATTAAAATTGGATGACAAAATGGTCGAGGAGGCTGTGAAACTTGGCAATTTCAAGACCAAAGAGCAGGCCTTGAACGCCGCACTCACCGAGTTCGTGCAGCGCCACAACCGGCTGCGCATCCTTGAATTGGCAGGCAAAATCAATTTCGACCCGGGATGGGACCACAAGAAGATGCGGGGCAAACGGTGAAGGTCATCGTGGACACTTGTGTCTGGACACGCTTCCTGCGAGTTCATCGTCAGGGCGCTGATCCGTATTGCGCGGAGGTGGCCAAGCTTGTTCGGGCGGATTCCATTCAATTGATCGGCCCGATCCGGCAAGAATTGCTCTCCGGTGCGCAGCCACAGGAGCGGTTCAGCCAGTTGAAGGAATACCTGCGCTTCTACCCCAACCTCGTGACAGATGAAGAGGATGACGAGAACGCAGCCGCCTTTTATAATGTCTGCCGCAGCAAAGGTGTTCAAGGCACCTCGACCGATTTGCTGATTTGTGCCGTGGCGGTGCGCTATCGGATGCGGATTTTGACTACGGATACGGATTTCGTCGGATTCGCTAAATACCTGCCAATCGTCTTGCACGAGGTCAGGGAGTGGAAGTAGCGGTGCCGCCGGCGATTGGGCTTGGCGGCCACAACTCCTCCGCTGCTTCCGTCAGGCCGAGTTCGCGGAATGTATAGCTACAGGGGGCTATACGGCAGAGTCTTTGGTACTTTCAGCGGTCACAGGCGCGGTGGGTTCCCTTTTCGAAGCGGTTGATCTGGATGTCGCCGGCAAAGATGGCGCAGCCCATGCGCATGAGACTATTGTCTCCACCGGATGAAGACGCTCAAATTATTCGATTTGTTTTGCGGCACGGGCGGCTTTTCGAAAGGCTTTGAGAAGTCCGGCAACGCCCGTTACCAAACGTTGCTGGGGGTGGACATCCTTCCCGTCTCACTGAAGACCTTCAGCCTGAATCATCCCGCCGCTGTCGCCATCCCCGGCGACATCCGCCGGTTGCGCTGTGATGATTTGCAAGACCGCCTCCGGCTCAAACCTGGAGAGTTGGACTTGATTATCGGAGGTCCGCCTTGCCAGGGCTTCTCCTCCATTCGCCCGTTTCGGTCGTCCGACCGGGATGACCCTCGCAACAATCTCTTTGAACCGTTTGCAAACTTCGTCCACTTCTTTCGTCCCCGCGCGCTGGTCTTTGAAAACGTCGTGGGACTTGCCACGCACAACGGCGGTTCCGCCTTGGCGCAGATGCAGGAATGTTTCGTGAGTTTGGGTTATGATTGCGACTGGCGCATCCTCAACGCTGCCCACTTTGGCGTCCCGCAGCGCCGGGAACGGCTCATTTTTGTAGGTCTTCAAAAAGGGGGGAAACCGGCTTTTCCTCAACCTACTCATCAATCGAGTGGTTCAACCATTGGTCATCGCGACCGCTCCCGCATGCTGATTCCTGAACAAGACCTCTTTACGTCGAAACGGGATCTCGAACCCGCTTTGTCTGTATTGGACGCCATTGATGATTTGCCTCCAATCCAGTCGGGGGAGTCCGCCGATCATTACGAGGGCGCGCCTCGCAACGACTACCAACGTCAGCGGCGTAATGGCTGCAAGAGGCTTGCGCTGCATTACTCCACTGCCCATACGCCGCGAATGTTGGAAATCATCCGGCACTCGGGAAAGAATATTTCCGCCATTCCGGGCCATTTGATTTCGAGCAGTTTTAGTTCTTGCTACTCACGCCTGGACGGTGACATGCCTTCTGTAACGATCACGGTCAATTTCGTTCATCCTGCCTCCAATCGTTGCATCCATCCGATATGCAATCGCGCTCTGACCCCGCGTGAAGGCGCGCGGCTTCAATCGTTCGATGATGATTTTCAATTTGCCGGCAATCGGTCGCAAGTCGTGAAGCAAATTGGAAATGCGGTTCCGCCGCTCCTCGGCAAGGCCATCGGGGAGGCGCTGGCCGAAGTGCTCTGAAATTGTGCGGAAGGCCACCGCGCCAACCATCGCCTTGCGCCGCCGGAGCCAGCACGATTTCTATTTGACGGGACTGGCATTCGGGGGTATCTTGGCCCATGAAAACAAAACTAAAAATGTCAATCGCCGCCGTGCTCCTGCTGGCCCCGGCCGGCCTGGCCCTGGCGGCTGAACCAACGGCTTTTTCTCTGATCAAGGCGGGAGACAAGTACGTCGGCGAGCAGAGCAAGGACAAAGTGGTGCAAATTCGATCCGAAAAATCCGTCGGAACCATGACTCCGAATATTTGGTACGTGGTTTATTATGATCCCGATGCCACTTTGAAAGCCGTTGAAGTCAAATTCGGCGCGGGACAAAAAATGGACGTGTCGCGGCCCTTGCGGCTGTTGGAACCGATAACCGGCGCGGACAAAGTGTTGGATTCGTCCAAATTGAAAGTGGATTCCGACAAGGCGCTGGACATTGCCAGGTCCCAACCGCTGTTGAAGGCCCTCACGCTGACCTCCTCGCAATTCTGGCTGGAGCACAGTGAGGATGGTCCCCGGTGGAAAATCCAGCTCTGGGCCGCAAAGCTCAATCATCCCGGCGATCAAGCGGACGTGGGCGCTATTTATCTTTCCACCGCCGACGGCTCCGTGCTTCGGAACGACCTGCATCCGAACAGCGCAAATTAGACCGCTGCCTCGCCCTGGCCGAGTTGGCGGAAGGAATGGCTCCAGGGGTCTATGCGGCAGATGCCTTGATACTCGCAACGGTCGCAGGCGCGCTGGGCTCCCTTCTGAAAGGGGTTGATCTGGATGTCGCCGGCAAAAATGGCCCGGCCCATGCGCACGAGGTTCTGTTCCACTTGATCGAGCATTTGCTCGAAGGCGGCGTGGTCCATCGGGTCCGGGATGCCGGCGCAGGGCTGGCCGTCGTTTCTCAGGCGGTAGTTGAACTGGGTGCCTTTGGACTCGCCCCGGTTGTCCAGATGGGGAAGGGCGGCGAGGTCAAAGCGGCCGGAATGTTTGTAGGCGGCCTGCCAGGCCGGCGCCTGGTTGAGCAGGACATCCTGGCGCGTTTCGCCGGGTTTGAAATTGCCGCGCAGGTTGATGTAGAAAACGCCGGCGGGAATCAGACGGGCCGCGCCGAAGAATTTCTCCGGATGGGGGAGCCGGCGCAGGACGTTGAGATAGGCCGGCAATTGCAGTTGCACGCCGTGCCGGAGCAGCACGGGATCCAATTTGTGCAGGCTCGATTTGTAATCCACCACCACGGCCAGCGCATCCGGGCCGGCGGGGCAAAGGTCAATCCGGTCAATCCGGCCGCGAAAAACCAGGCGATGGCCCGAACCCAGGTCCAGTTCCCAGGCGGGCAGGCCGCCTTCTCCCGGCGGCCCGCCAAATTCCACCTCGGCGGCGCGCGGTTCAAAATCGTATTGACCCATCCATTCCACCATGGCGGCCGCGAAATCCTCCAGGGCGCGCGCCATGCCGCGCGCGGCGAAACGGGACGGGGCGTCGGCGGCGAGCAGGCCCGCCTCGAATTGGGGAATGAGGGCCGCGCTTATGGCCGCCACGCGGCGGCGCGCTTCGGGCGCGGCCAGCTCGTGCCACGTTTTTTTCTCCTCCTGAAGCTGCTGGTGGAATTGCGCCAGCGCCAGGTGCTGGAAGGAGCCTTTCTGCCGGGCGTCCAGTTCAAACAGGAGCCGCTCCTCCGCCTGCAAGCCGGAACTGACGAAATAGCGGAAGGCGCAAGCCGCGAATTGCTCGATGCGGCTGACGGAGGCGCGCAAGGCCGGGCCGTAAAGCTGCTCCGCCAGCGCGGGGGAAAGCCGCTCCGGCCCGGGACGGGGGGCGAAGAATTTTATTTGTTGACGCAAAGAGGCCAGGGCGGGCAAAGCCAGGAGGCCCTCCCAACCGCCGCCGGAATCCGCAGCGCGGAGCAGCCGGGGGACCATTTCGCAGGCGTGGAGGGGCGCGGCGTCATCGGGGCCGGCGAAGTTTTCGATTTCCAGCCGCGGAAAGAGTTTCTTGAGATGGAGAAAAAAGGGGGATGGATTAAGCAGTTGATCATCGGCGTCGCGCTGGGCGCAGGAAACCACCAGCCGCCTGCGGGCGCGGGTGCAGGCGATGTAGCCCAAAAAACGCTCGCGGCTCAGGATTTGCCGCAAGCCGGGGCCAAGCACGAGGCCGCGCCCGCCCAGTTCGGCGCAGTCGGAGTCGGTGAGAAGATGGCGGGGCGGGGGCGGGGCGGGAAAGACCGATTCGTTGAGGCCCAGCACCAGGGCCAGTTGCAAATCGGGATTGCGCGAGCGATCCACCGCGCCGATCAACACCTGGTCCAGCGCCGGAGGAATGACGCCCACCGTCAGCCCGGCCAGGCCGGCTTCCAGGATGGCCAGCCATTCGGACAGAGGCAGCGACTCGCCGGCGAAGGCCAGCGCCACGTCATCCAGCCAGGCATTCATTTGCTGCCAGACGGTGGCGTGGAATTGCGGATGGGAAACCGGCCCTTCCGGGGCGTCCTGGAGCCTGGCCAGGGATTCTTCGATTTGCAGCGAACGCCAGAACTCGCGCAAGGCGGCGGCCAATTGCGGGCCGTCGGGACGAAGCTGGCCGCGGGTGGCCAGGTTTTCCCTCAGTCGCAGGAAGGGGGCAACCCATTGCCGGCGCAGCCCTTCGGCGATGGGCGGTTTCCCGTCTTCGTTCGGGAATGGCTGGGTCCAGGTTTCCCCTTTCCAGCCGCGGGCCAGGGCTTCGTTCTCCAGGCGGTCAATGGCCTCTTCGTCGCCGGAGACCAGGCCGGTTTTGAGGGCGCTGAACCAATCCTCGTGCCGCCAGTCAAAGGCCGTCACGCGCAAGGCGTTGCGGGTCAACTCCGCCAGCGGATGGTGCGCGGACGGCTCGCGGCGATCGAGGAAAAACGGAATCCCGTACCGCGTGAAGACGCGCCGCAAAACATCGTGGTACCCTTCCAGGGTGCGCAACAAAACAGCGGCCTCGCGATAGCGCCCCCCCGCGTGGACAAATTGGAGAATCTCGCGGGCGGCGAGAACGGCTTCGCCTTCGGGGTTGGCGCAGACGGCGGTGCGCAGCGAACCCCGCGTATCATTCCTCCCATCCTTCTCATTCTTCCCATCCAAGCTGTCGCGTATTACGGCGCGCCGCGACGACGGCGCGGCAGCGGAATGGTCATCGGGAAAAGCCGCCGGCTGCGCCCAGTTTTCTTCCAGGTGGCGCAAGACCGGATTTTCCGCGAAGCGGCCGGACGAAGGATGGCGGCGGAGAATTTGCGTCTCCAACCGGAGGCCGGGCACGGCGGAGAGTTTCTTCCAACAATCCTGCCGGGTCTGGGCGATGGCGGACCAGATGGAAAGCCAGGAATCAGCGCCGGCGGGCCGTTCGCCGTCCACGCAAAAGGCCAGGGTCATGGTTTGACAGCAGGGCGCGAGGGCGGCCAGGAGGCTCAGTTCCTGGGGAGTCAGTTCGCCAAAGCCGTCCAGCCAGAGGGAGGAGATCCAAATTGCGGATTGCGGATTGCGGATTGCGGATTGTTCTTGACGGTAGGGCGAGACTCCGTCGAGCCGTGACTCGAATGCGGATTGCGGATCGCCGATTGCGGATTCCACGGCCAAATTATTTATTGTTGACTTTCGCAAGGCCGCCGCGGCCAGGTCCGGAAGGCAATCGGCGTCCTGGAGGCCTTGTTGGGCGAGCCAGGCCAGGTAAGCGCGCTGGAGGAGGGCCAGATCGCGCAGTTTGCGGCGCAAAGGCTCGGTGAAATCGGGGCGCGAGGCCAGTTCCGTCAATAATTCGGGCGTGAACTGGCGGCGCTGCAATTCGCGCAGTTCCAGGCTGAGTTGGCGGGCAAAACCGGCCAGGCCGGAGCTGCCGTGGAAGATTTGCAGGTCGGCGCGGCGCCGGGCCAGCAGGGCGCGCAACACCATGACGCGGCCTTCTTCCGACAGGAGCGCGGGCCGGGGCCGGCGCAACTGTTTGAGAATAAATCCGGCCAGGCGCTCGAAGGAAAGAATGTGAAGGCGCGTGTAGCCGGACAAGGCGGGGTCGCCGAGGAGTTGCCGTTCCAATTGGAACGTGGCCTGCTTGGGGGCGAGGAAAATCAGCGGCGGCCCCTGGGGATTCTCGCGCAAGGCGGCGCGAATTTCCGCCAGGCACCAGAAAGTTTTCCCGGAGCCGGCCGGACCGAGGAGAAAGCGCGCTTGCACGCCCCATTACTCGCGCAAAAAGCCGCCGCGGAAAAGGAAAATTTGCTGAAAGTCATCCGCGCCTGGACGGTACTGAGCG